>OIAK01000081.1_pt1 | contig 58123 bp, 47 predicted proteins | sample 1580741 | NCBI WGS metagenome assembly OIAK01 (sample SAMEA3882521, study PRJEB24775) | human gut metagenome | biome: human-associated habitat; feature: intestine environment; material: feces | place: Netherlands | collected 2009/2010
ATTGCGAGAGCAGATTTTCAAACTCTGGCGGAGCGCAGGCAAAATTATATTTTCTTAACTTCCGCTGAGATACCCGCCCTGTCGAGAGGCATTCCTCGATCCAGCGGGCAGCTTTGCGCATCGTTTGAAAAGATGCTTTTGGGATTGTTCCGTTCGCATAATTTTCTTTTGCTTTATTTACGAAAAGAGCAAGCGTTTCTGGAGAATAGAACTCCTCACCGCGAGAAGCAAAAAAATTCAAGATGGGTCCAAATCCGCAATAGATATAATTTGTTTTTGTCTTATCGGATAACTCCAACTGTATGACCGCATCTCTGGTTCTGCAGATAATGTCTATTACCTTCATAGAATTGCTTGGACTGTGTGGTGCGTTTTGAAATAATGGATTGTGTTCCGCCTCCCAAGACCGCAGGGGCTCACCCTGAATTTTTCCATGTTTCGCCATTTGGTCAAGATAAACAGCGGCACGCCGGGTTAAGACCCACTGGTAATGCGGTAATGCTCCGGATTCCATCCTCGCTCGTTCCTGCCAAACAAAATCTTGAACCGTTTCCTTGAAGTATATTGTTTGACCGTTGTCCAAACAATGCTGCACGATCCGTCGAGTCCCATACCGCTCAAATTCCCGTACTGTTTTAGCCTTGAGTCCGCGCACACTTAAGGCATCTAATACACGCGCAGAAAGGACTGTGATTTCAATTTTGTTCACATCAATACACCTCACAATGTTGATTCGGATTTTCATCCGTAGCAACATTATATCAGGTGCCATCTTCAAAATATTATTCCGAAGTTTTTATGCAGAAATCCTTGCGCTGCAAGGATTCCCGGCTGGGCTTCGGGATTCCTATTTTATTCGGGATAAGGGGGGCATGGAACGCCGCCGGCAAATAGATCAATCTGCCCACGAAAAAGAAGACCAGAAAAATTTTTGACATCCTCACACAAGACGTTCCAGTGAGGTCGATTTTTGACAAGCAGATCGCAGTAGTCTTTTTCATATTCGACTAGCGCAACATGGTGGAAACCGGCCATTTCCAATCCGAGGGCCTGGCCGCCAAAACCTGCGCATATTTCGATGCTGTTAAGCATAAAAGTTCTCCTACCCACATGAACTTGATTTTAACAAAATTATATCACACACATGCATGTTGCACAACAGTATCATAAGACTGCAACATATAAACAAAAAAGGTCACTTGCAATCGCAAGTGACCTTGTCTCTATGTTACAAAAAAGATACCCTATAAAAAGGCTTAGACAAGGCCGCTGTTTTATAAAACATTGATTGATGACTGAAAATTTTGTATTAGAATACTGCCTCTAAAGACTGCCTATGGCAAGGGAAGATATTGGTATTCTTCCGGTAGGGTAAGAGCCGCCCAATCAATTTTTTTGGCTGTGTATACGATTTCTGTATAGAGCGCGTCTCCGCGCTGCTTTCGATATGTAATGACGATTCTATTTGCGCCACCTTTAACCATGCTTCGGATATCGCCTTCCAATACGGTGTTGGGAACAAAACGCCCTTTGCCGCCATTGCGGACAAAGCCCATACAAGCACCAACTGATCCGGCGAGTTTGTCAGTGTACAATTTCGGCTGGGATAAATTGTAATCACCGACCATCTTAGCAGAAAGATGTTTCTGCACCAATCCGGGAAGAACGCGCATTTTCATTTCGGTCGTGCCGTCTGCTGCAAACTCAAAATCAGATTCAGATAAGCGCTTGTCGCAGCACATACTAAAGAAGTTGTTTGCACTGATTTCCTTCTTGTTCAGCTTAAAGCCTGTCATGTGCAGAAAATTGCTGCCGTCAAATGTAACTTCCAGACACCGAACGGTCTTATGCTTGTCAGTCGTAACAAATAAAAGGCTTCTTCCCGCTAGGTTTTCCTTATAGGAAGCTGCGCAGGAGAAAACGATTTGCAAGGCTTCTTTTTTCGTCATGATAAACTTCCTGTTGCATTCTATATTTTACAAAAAGAAAGGGACACCTACAACACCGCAGTGCTGTCCGATGTCCCTTGTGGCTAGTTTTATCGTTGTCCGCCAACCGACAGGTCCTTACGCCCTGCATCGCTTTCGGGTTTTATCGTTGCCCGCCAACCACAGGTCCTTGCGTCCTGCATCAGATCGGATTTTAGGTGCTAGCCCACCAGCAGAATGTCGTCTGCTTTCCTACTTATAGTATACACAAGACGAACGAAAATAGCAACAGATCTAGCAATCAATTTTATGAAATTTTTGCAAATAAACGCACAAAACAAAAATGAGATTAACTACCCCAAAAACCGACCAACCGCCGCGAGGCAATTAGCGATTTCGGCAAAGCATACATTGAAAATCGACCACTGGCTTTGCCAATTTTGTATGATACAAGAAAGTGGCCTATATTTAATTTATTGGGGTTGCCACTCTAAAAATCACCACACTGACAACTTGGATTTAAATATCTTACGGTGTAATGCTTTTAAGTGGCATTTCTCTTTAATTGTAAATTTGGAAGCTTAATTATTTTGTGGGCTGCCAAAGTACCGGCAGGCAAGTCCAGTAAGCGTTCAACTTCCGTGGCGTTAATGCTTAATCCATAGGAATCGGAAAGTTCCTCCATAAATTCTGCAGGAGTAAAAACATTTTCCTGCAACAGCATGATTACCGATGTTTTGAGCAGCGCAGGACTTGCCGTAATAAGGGTGTCATCCAAAGGCTCTTCCTTGCGAAGCCCGCGTCTTTGCATAATCCGAATTAGATTTTGATAATCATCTGTGGTGATGATTCCCAACTTTTCGGATCGGCGGATCATCGCAGCGATAGAGACTTTCCATTTCTTCTTTAGTTGTTTATAATAAGTTATAGTTTGTGGTCCTCGTTCAGCATCTCTTCTGAACGTTTCCTCCGGTAGCAAGAAAGCTGCGGCAAAGTCGTTTGCCTCGCGTTCTTTGCGCTTGAATTCTTCTTTGGAAACATCTTCGATATCTTCGCTCCATTCATGCAGGCAGATATGCCCTAATTCGTGAGCAATATCGAAATGAATTCGTACCGCCGAAGTTTTATTGTTTGAATATGCAATGATGAATGTTGGAACATCCCCTGTCTGCATAAATTGACTGAATGCATCAACATCATTGGTATTGGTAGAAATGGAAGTTACTAAAATTCCATGCTGTTCAACTATAGATACCAGATTGTCTAGGGGACCTCTTCCAAGCCCCCATGCGTCTCTCAAGGCATAAGCTGCTTGTTCAGGGGATATATTATCAGGTAGGTCGAGATGAACAAATTCGGGAAATGATACATAGTCTTGCAGCAGAGAGTAAATCTGCGAAAGATAGTCCATTTTGACAATTTGTTCACTACGGTACTTCTTATTTGTCGTGAGTAAAGAACGGAAATAGACTGTTCCGGAAGCAATTGCGCTGGAAGGTTCATAAAAGTATTTAATGGGGAAGTCTAGCGCTTGCGCCAACCGGACAACAGTTGTTTTGTCCGTTGGTTGGCTTTTTGAAATCTCATACATTGATAGGGTTTGCCGTTGACAACCAACGCGTTCAGCTAAGTCAGCAACGGTCAGTCCTCTGTAAATGCGTGCCTTTTTCAAGCGATCTCCATTAAATTGGGTGTTCATATAGGCGATCCTCTTTCATTAATAGTTATTTGGCATTGCACCACATATAGAGTATTTGCTGTGGAAGCGCCTTTAGGGCCGACACGGTGTCGACCCTAATTTAGCAGTAATCAACTTTCTCTTTTTGTGGTACGTTCCAACTCTTTTTGCTTGGGGCGAGATTTTTGCCGAGCCATAGCTTTTGCAGTAAGGTGGAGACCTCGATTCGGCTGATTTCCGGGAACATTGGAATTGGGGACTTTCTCAACCACTGTGCTTTCATCGGCTGCAATGTATTGGGACCAATCTTGCTCACTGTTCTGGGCAATATCCAGAGATGGAGTGACCATGACAGCACGAACATGCGTTAACTGATAGCCGACAGTATCAAACAAGACGAGCACATGATGGCGGACAACTTCAACACCACCTTCAAGGTCACTCAACATTGTTTGAACTAGTTCCGGAAGGCGATCCTCATCAGAAAAGGTGTTAGGGAAAAGGCTAAGTTGTTGTTGATCGGCTAACAAATCTGCATTAAACTGTCTTGCAAGCATATCGATATAATGCATACATCTTCTCTTATGCTGGCGATTACGAAGTTCAGCAAAGCGCTTTTCACGCATGAAAGTGAAGATGCAATGTGTTGATTTTTCATACACGACCAGCATTTCCCATGGCCCGCGATGAGCCTTCGCAATTGTACAATCTTCAGTGTCCAGCGTCTTGATGATATTGGTATTTAGCAAATCCCAAATTCGAGACGGAACGCTGTTTTTCGTTTGGAGATCGTGCTGGCGAATATCGGCGCGGATATCATCGCCAACTGCATCTTCAATGCATCGGACCATCTTGGCAATCAACGCGGGTGAAAGAAAAATATTAGCTGTGTGCATGTGGCACCCCCTTAATCTACTATGACGTTATTATAGGCGTTTTACTAAAAAATGTCAAGATGCTTTTATAAATTCATGTTCGTGTTGTTCCGCGATATTAGTAGGTAGGAGGCATCGGGATTTAAGGGAAGGGATATTGTCTGCAAGTTGGCATTTGAATTGACGCTCATTAAAAGAGTTTGAGAGTAAAAACAAATAAAGTGTTGATTTTACGGTAGACATGCATAGATATTAGGATTGCAAGGGGACTGTCACTGTGTATCCGCCGATAAATTCGATTTTGATTCTTACAGCAGATATGACCTCGATTCTCTCGATGATTCTTGCGACAAGGGTATCAGAATATTCGGTAATACGGAAGTCGGAGTCGGTCAGTTGGAGATTCGGATTTGCAGCTTTCTGCTGGCTGGCAGTAAGCTGGTCGACTTGTTTTTGCAGGTTGTCGATTTCCTCGCTTGCGTGTTTTAATTTTTCGTCGAGGAATGACGCATCGCATTCAAGGGACATGTCCAGCAGACGGTCAAATTCCTGTTGCGAGTCCGCGAGTTTTTGCTGTAATTTCTCTAGTTCTGTTGTGCCGCCTTGCAAATCATGCAGAATGCCGTTGATTTGCATAGCGACTTCTTCGGTGTAATTGTCGGCCAGATTTTGGATGGCTCTCAGCAGGGTCTGATGCAGGGCTTCTTCCTGCACCGAGGGTGAATTGTGGCAGAATTTTGTTCCGTAGGTGACACGGTTGACGCAGCGCCAGACGATTTCTTTTCTGCCGTGAATATTCCAAGTCACACGCTTATAAGGGCTGCCGCATTCCCCGCAATACAGCCGTTCGGAAAGGGCGTACTTGCTGTTGTACCTCCCGCGCTTTTGTTTGCGTCGGTTCGCGCAGGACTTGCTGTTGCGGCGGGCGATTTCAGCTTGCACCTCGCGGTACATCTGCTTAGTGACGATGCCCTCGTGATTGTTTTCAATGTAGTATTGTGGCAGCTGGCCGGTGTTTTTCTTCGGACCGCCGGTCAGCACATTGTCGGTAAAGGTCTTTTGCAGCAGGACATCACCGCAGTATTTCTCATTCTGCAAGATGCGTAGGAGCGCCTGCGTTGACCATGTGGTGTTGCCACGCACGGTTTTGTAACCGCCTGCTTCGACCTTACCCTTTATGGTTTGCAAGCTGTCGCCGTGCAAGTAGCTGGTGTAAATCATCCGAATCAGTTCAGCCTGTTCGGGGATGATCTCCGGCTGACCGTCTGCACCTTTGCGGTAGCCGAGCATCTGCGCATAGGGGAAGGAGAATCTTCCGTGACGAAATCCCATGCGCTTTCCTCTGGAAATATTCTGCGAGATGGATTCGCTCTCAGCTTGTGCAAAGGCACTCAGCACGGTAAGGAGCATTTCGGAATTCATGGTACTGGTGTTGATGTTCTCTTTTTCAAATATGACGGTGACACCGAATTGCTTCAGCATCCGCACATATTGGATGCTGTCTACGGTGTTGCGGGCAAAGCGGGAAATTGACTTTGTAAGGATCAGGTCGATTTTGTGCTTCTTGCAGTCTTGAATCATCTGGTTGAATCCGTCACGCTTTTTGGTGTGGACACCTGAGATACCATCGTCGGCGTAAATCCCGGCAAGCTTCCATTCGGGGGTGGAATTGATTTTGTCAGTGTAGAATTCCTTTTGGATTTCAAAGCTGCCTTGCTGTTCTTCTTCCTCAGTGCTGACGCGGCAGTACGCGGCAACGTGCAGCTTGGTGCGGGATGTCGTGCTTTTGGATGCTTTAATGTTGGGCTGAATGACGATGATTCTTCTCTCGCGGTTCATGGGATTCTCCTTATACGACCATTCCGTTTACAAGTTTCAACTGAATGGAAGTGGTTCTGTGCAAAATTATTTTGTCAGCGATGGCATGATACAGCTTCGGGTCGAACGTATCGCAGGGCGGTGCAGCAGCGAGGGCTTCTTTGATTCGCAGCGTCATGGGGTCAGCTTTTCCGGCTGTACAGCAAAGATATTGTGCATCCGCGCGAGCAAGGACATTTTGGATGAGTGATTCTGCATCAAAATTCCCGGCGGATAACATTTCATCAATTTCTACTTGCCGTTTTTCGGCTTCGATGGATACTGTGTTGTGCGATAAGGGCGGGCTATCAATGCTGTTAGGATTATCCTGTAAGCGTTTCATTGTGGTGGCGATGCTTTGCAGGAGAATATCTGGCTCAATTCGGACGGAGAATGCTGCGCAGTGGCGGCAGCGCCATCGATGGCCTTTCGTCTGCCATTCCATTCTGCTGCCGCAGTCGGGGCAGATAATGTCACCGCGAATATCCTTTAAGGCTTCTGTGTAAGTGGGGGCTTTTCGCTGGCACAGGACTTGCGCTTTTTGAAATAAGGTATATTCGACAATAGGCGGATACCTGTCCTTTCCGCAGTATGCTGGATTTTTTACGATGCGGTGGACGGTGTTCTTGTTCCAACCTGTCTCATCACTGTATGGGATGCTGTTGGCTTGCAAGTGTTTCGCGATTTCTTGCAGTGAATTGCCTGCAAGGTAGAGTTGATAAATTTGGCGGACGTATTCGGCTTGCGCGGTATCCGGGGTAATGAGGCCGTTCTGTATGCGGTATCCGTAGGGCAGGTATCTCGGCTTTGTCATTGTCAGAAAATCTCCTTAAACTTCATTCCGTTTTTGAGTTCAAAGGTACAGGATTCGGAATCGACCAGTACGCGGTTTACGGCAAATTTGAACTCATACTCATCAAATTCAGTAAGTGGCTTTAGATAGGTATAATGTTCTGCAAGCTGTTTTGTCTGTGCAAGGGTACGAAGTAAAGGATGGTTGGTAGCTGCTTTTGAAATCGTGTTTTTTACATCCGTGAGTTCACGCTCCAGTGGATTGCGCCGTTCCCAGTATTGAGCGGCGGTGATGCAGTTCTTTTCGCGCAGACGGGAAAGGTTGTGCAGCTTTTTAGCAAGCAGATGAACCTGCTGGTTGAGTTCCTGCCGCTGGCTCTCCTTATCATCGAGAATCTTTTGCGCAGCGTACAAATCATGCAGGGCGGGGGTGAAAATCTGCGCGTGGTTTACGATTAGCTTGTTGTGCATGGTGAGAAATACGTGTTGAATGCGTTCTTCTTGGATTGGTGACGTGGAGCAGTCTGCTGCGCATCGAAGGTGTGTGCGGCAGATCCAAGTCACCTGTGATGAACGATTTATCTTGCGGGAGAGCATCGAACCGCACTTTGCGCAGTAAAGCATTTTGGAAAAGGCTGTGTCTTTCCTCGGACATGGGCCTACGCTTTTGCGTTGCAGGAGTGCTTGCACTTTATCAAAGTCTGCTTGGGATATGATGCCGTTGTGGGTGTCCGGTGCGTAGTAGGAAAGGACTTCACCGTTATTTTCGGTGCGCTTAAAGGGCAAGTCATCGGATGTATAACTCTTTTGATAGAGGGAACATCCGGCGTACTTTTCGTTTTTAAGGATGCGCTCTATGGTGGTATGATGCCAATGCTTATCGGCATCTGGACGAAGCCGGTTTAAATCGTCGGCGATTTTGGTGGTGCTTTCGCCTTGCAGAAATGCATTGAAAATGTCCTTGACGATTTCGATTTGGTTGGGGGCGGGAACAAGGTCGTAATTGACCTGTTTGTAGCCGTAGGGGACAGATGATGTACGGTAAGTGCCGGACTCCATTCGCTTGCGGATTCCCCAGCGCAAGTTTTTGGAGATTGACAATGATTCCTCTTGGGCAACAGCACACATCATACCCAGCAGGAGTTCTCCCTCGGTGGAGTCTGTGTCAAAGCGCTCTTTCTCAAATTCTACGACCACGCCAAGGCTTTTCAGTTCGCGCACAGCGGAGAGAAAATCCACAGAGTTTCGTGCCATTCGGGAGGATGACTTTACAAGGATACGGTCAATCAGACCGAGTCGGCAGTCGTCCATAAGGTGGTTGAATCCGGCACGATTTTTAAGGCCGGTGCCGGAAATGCCCTCATCGGCATACACACCAACAAATTCCCAGTTGGAATTTTTCTGAATAAGGTCGGTGTAGTATTCCACTTGCACCGACATTGAGTTCAACTGATTAGTAGACTTGCTGCTGACGCGGGCATAGGCGGCCACGCGAAGGCGCTTCGGCTGTTGCTGTATCGGCTGGATAACTTGGACTTGCGGCATACTATTTCCTCCGAGTTTAACGCTGTGACATTCTTTTTATCACATACAACATACCCAAAAGGCAGGTCAAAAGCTATTCACGAGAACCACTAAACTTCTCGGCGCAAAACGCCGCATTTCCGGGCATAACCAACATTGGCGCGTTGGAAGATGCCTTTCGGCAGTCTGCCGTCCGTGGCGGCGGACGACAGGGCTGCGTAGGCGATCTCGTATTTCAGTTCCTGTTCCAGCTTTATGGGAAGCGGGTCAATCAGCATGAATAGACACCTCCCACGGTAGCTTTTTTCGGGTATGTCGGGTGTGGGCCAGCAGCCTGTTCTCCAGCCCGGTCAGATACAATTCGTATTGCAGGTTCGTTTTGGTGGTGATAAGCACCGCGCCGTGATTCTGTAAGAATCGCAGGATGCGGTACAGCGTCGTGAGGTCGTGGCTCAGCCTGTCAAGGCTCTGTACCATAACGACGTTGACGCGGCCCTGCTGCACGGCAGTGAGCATGGCGAACAAGGCCGGCCGCCAAAATTCTGTGCCGTACTTCTGCTCCATGCAGGAGTTGACGATGATGTAGCCGCGCCTGTCTGCTTCGCGCATGACATCTGCCAGCTGATCTTCCAGCGCGGGGAGATTGGGTGCGGCGCTGCGGGCAAATGCCCAAACTTTATATTCTGTCATGGCTGCACCTCTTAAAACTGATCCATCAGCGGAAGTCGAACATCGAAGCGAGGCTTGCCGAAAGAAGCCCGCGTGAATCGGTCACCGATAAAGCGTTCCAGACCCGCTTGCATGAGCTCCTCGTTCAAGTCGCATTCTGTTGTGATAAGGTAAACATCATACTGACGAAATATCTCAATAACACCAAGCAGTATGTAGCTGTTGCGGCTGATCTGTGCCAAATCCCGCACCATAACGGCTTCCACAATGTTCTGCTTCACTGATTCCATCATGATGCGCAGGCCGTCGCGGTCTTTCAAGGTGTTTCCGCTGCACTGATCCACAGATGTACCGCGCACAAGAAAGCCATGCCCTGCGGCCTCGTCGATGAGGTCGTTCATACGGTCAAACGCGATTTGCGGATTGCTGTTGGCGCTCCGCACATAAATCCAGACCTTGTGGTTTCGCATAAGTCTCATCTTGCACTTCTCCTTATAAAAAGTAATCCGGGTGCTTCTGCTCCCGGATGAATTGCTGAACATCTTCGATTTTTTCGGTGATCGGACAGGCTGGCAGAGCTGCTAGCGCTGCGTCATGGTACTTGCCGCCGATGCCCGCACGTTCGTCCAGAATCGCCACAACGCAGGAGTCCTGTTCCGTGCGGATGGCACGACCAAAGCCCTGCCGCAGTTTCTTCTGCATTTCGGGGACAATTTCGGTGGTTATGTAGTCGCGCAGGTTCGGGTACTGCTTGCGCTCATAGTCACTGACAGGGTCGGGGAACGGGAACGGCAGCTTGGCAATAATCAGCAGGGACACCATATCACCGGGAAAGTCGATGCCTTCCCAGCAGGAACCCGCCGCAAACAGCACCCCGTTGCCAGACTCTTTGAACTGTTGAATCGTGCGATTTCGCCCGCGCCCGGCTTGAAACACCGGGAACGTCAGCCGCCCGCCCAACGCATCGTAAACATTGCGCATCTGGCGGTAGGACGTGAACAGCACTAGCGCGTGTCCGTGACAGGCTGCAGTGAGATTCACTATCTGGTCGGCAAGGTACTGGTTCTCGTGGACAGCCGCCGCCCGCCGTGCAGGGATATATAACAGACATTTTTTCATGTAATTAAAGGGAGAGTCTGCACGGAAATGTCGCAGAGGGGTATAGGAAGTCAGCCCCAAAAGCTGTTCTGTGTGGTCGAAATCTCCGGCAGCCGTCAGCGTGCCGGAGGTCAGAATAGTAGGTTCGCGGGTATTCCACAGCGCACTGCGGAGCAACTGCGGTACGCGGCTGCTGACTGCGCAGAATGTGGGCTGTCCGTCTGCGGAAAATTCAAGGTACAGGATGCGCGTCGGCACATCCAAGAGAAAAAGGCGCAGCAGGCTTTCTGCTTCTGCCAGCCGATATTGCAGGTAGTGCGGCATATCCGGCTGGCTGCCGATGTACTGCAAAATGTCAATGCAGTCGTTCAGTGCCGCTTGGCGGAATGGTGTAAGGGTGAACGGCACGCTAATTTTTCTTCTCAGCATAGGTAGATTCTGCGTGCAGGTAATGGAAAGCGTGAGAAACATCGTTCGCAGCCGCTTGGACAAGCCCTTGAAATGTGCCTGTTGTAATAAAAAGCACAATTCGTCCATGTCATCCGCAGACAGGGTTTCCGTGTACATCTGCCGCGCGGCGTCCGGGAGCTTATGTGCCTCGTCCACCACCAGCGCTTGATACTGCCGAAGCAGCAGAGGGCGTTCTTCCAGCCGATGGGATGCGTTGGCCAGCAGATAGTTGTGGTTGCAGATTTGAATGTCCGGCTTCATGGAATCCCGCAGATACTGCTGATAGCGGCAATCCAAACGCAGGAAACAATCTCGCGGGCAGGACTGCGGTACACAGATCCGACAGCGGTCATATTTTGAGAGGCCGGGGACGTGATCTAAGTCGAGAACATTCTCAGCCATGTGCAGGCTGCCTTTCTGCCGCTGTCCTTTTGAAATTGCTTTTGATTGACGTTCCGCAAGGCGTGCATCGCAGACAAAGCGTTCTTTGCCCTTGCGGACAACGGCGGTAATCGGTCCTGTGATGATGCTCTCGGCCAGCAAAATGGTAGACAGGTCTGGCAGATATTCATTGAGAATAGCGTCCTGCAGTGCAACGCTGGAAGTTGAAATTACCACTGGCATTTTCAGTTGGTTGGGGCGGTGCATCTGCCACAGGATACAGGCCACAAGGTAGGCCAGCGTTTTGCCAATGCCAACGCCTGCTTCACACAGGGAAATTTCCTTATTATATAAGGTATCAAGGACTTCATGGCAGAGCGCGATTTGTTCCTCGCGCACCGCCATGCCGTGCCGGGGCAGAATCTCCCGGAAAATCTGTTCAGCCATACGGTGGGATTCCGCATAGCCTGTCGGATAGGTTTGCATAGGTTTTGCACCTCTGTTTTCATCCCGTTTAAGGCAAAATAATGCGCAGCAACGGTGGGCTGCTGCGCACGATTTGCCGTAAACGGCAAACTTGATTTTAGGTTTGCTGTGTCATATTTGCCGCTCGCACCCCTGACACCGGGAACATAACAGGCAAAGCGCTGGCACGCTCGTTCACTGACTCTGCCACGATCTTACTGATTCCAACCGCAGCGCGGTCACCCCCTCTGACGCTGGAGGCCGCTGGCGTATCATTATGGTCTTTCCCGCCGCAATTCCGGTTTGCCAAACCGCCCACTGGGGCTTGCCGGGAAAGAAACGTACCTGTTATGCTGGATATTCGGTTGTCAAGGTGCTGGGTAATCATAATTGACTACCAAGCAAAATCGGTCAAAATTGTCTCAAGGATTTTCTTGATTTCATCAGGGACATACAGCAACGCTCTATGTAATGCGAGTGCCTGAACAGGAGTCATGTACATTTTCTTGAACAAGTGGTATCCGTCTGGTAGGGAAAGGCCTCCATTTCGGCCCCGGACTATTTTTATTGGATAGTCCTCGTTTAATGTTGCTATGTCCCTGCTGATAGTATCTGTTGAAACATGGAATTCTATTGAAAGATGCTCCATCGTATCTTTCCGGCGCTTGTCTAACAAGCGAATTATTTTCTTTTGTCGCTCGTTAGATGTCATCTTTGAAATTCCTTCCGAATTTGCTTTGCACTTATAATATCGCAAATACCCCGCAACTTTTGCGGAGTTAAACTTTAAATCCGTTCGAATTTTATCTGGATTACTATAATTTATAAATATATGAATTTCTGCTTGTTGGTTCATGTGTTTGCCCGTCAGCATTTTCTGCTGGCATTCTGATGCCACCTCACGATGGATGCCCTTGCCTTCGGCTAGCGCTTCCTACTGCTAAGCGCGTAGCATCCTTTCGCCAGTTGTTGCCCAACCGAGCGCACAAAAAAGCCCGCCGCATTTTGAGATGCGACGGGCTTAGAGCTGCAGCGTGAGATTTATTTTTTTCCTTGAGGATTTGTCAGAGGCTTTTCGGGCCGGTGAGGTTGATAATTCCAAAACATTCCACAAGGTGCGCTTGCTTCTTTCTGAATTGACGATTGGACTGCTGCGCGCAAGTTTTTGTGTAAAAGACTTTCCTTTGCTTTCATGGTAAAGACCTTCCTTCCGGTTTAATTTGGTTTAATTTGGTTTTATTTGATTCCAACTCCAATTTTAGCCAAAACCAGTAGAAGAGCATCCGCAGCTGCAGCTACAATCCAGACAATGCTGTACAATGGTTTCAGCAATAAAAGGGCCGGAATAATCAAGCAATATAATACAAGTCTTTTGCGTACCGCTATTTTCATGTCCCGCAATTCCTCGTTGCTGCAATGCATCGCCGAGTTATTGCAAGGAGCAAGTATTAAAATTAGCATAGCAGAGACAATAAACAGCGTAATTGTAGCCGCTATCGTAGAAGATTGCAGTCGGTCAATCAGATATAAGCAGGCATATTCACAAAATAAAGAAGTGATAAAGCAGGAAAATACTGTTGGCATATGAAGCCCATTTGTCTTTTCTCGTAAAAATGCCAACCCAAAATTCAAAAGAATCACTTGCGGTAACGGCGCAACAAGTATTCCAAAGCAGACGAGAATAAAGAAACCGCCAAAGTTCATGAATTTTCGTTGTAGCGAGTATGCCATCCAATCGCATTGACTTTCTTCAATGAGTTCGCTTTGTATACACTTCTCCACAATTCTTTCGACGATTGCTTCCATATGCAGAACCTCTGTAAATTAGAACTATCTTTATTAAAACAGAGTTTTCAGCTTTTTCATCATTTTTGTAGTGAAACAGTAGTTTTTTGTCATGAAATCAGAGTATTCGGCAGCTCTGTTGCAAATTCGAACCAGCCGTTTTCATAATCCATAGCGTAAAGCGTGTGGTACTTTTCCAATGTAGTATGTACATTTTGCAAACCATACCCATGAAAAGATGGATTTTCCTTGGTTGATGCCGGCAGTTGATTTGCAATCATATTTACCGGCAAAGATTTATTACGGACAGCATAAAACAGTTCATCTTCTTCAAGCAGTGCCTGCACATAAATTTGCCGGTCCGTTTCCGGCAGTTTTTCACACGCTTCAATCGCGTTATCCAGTGTGTTGCTGATTACAACCGTCAAATCCACCATGTCAATCTTTATGGGAGATAAATCGTTCACACTGAACTGTATATCAATTTTACGATTTTTTGCAACAAGCGCCTTCTGATTCAAAAGTGCATCCAGTGCTGCATGGTGGGTATTGACGAGCAGGATGCGTTCGTTTTGTTTCGATTGTAGGCTATGGATATAGGTTTGTATTGTGTTGATATCTCTGTTTTGTTGCATCAGCATTCCGTCTAACGTACTCAAATGAGCGCGAAAGTCATGTGTCAGTTTACGTTGCTGAGCGTATGCAGCACTCAATGCTTCGATGCTCTCTTGCTGTGCTTTTGATTTGGCTTGTAGGCTGATTGCTTCTTCACGGAAGTTGGCGTTTTGTTCCATCCAGCTGATTAAAAGTAACGCTGCTATCTGCATTACGGTAATAAATGTAGCACAGACACATAGCGGCTGAATTGATATTTGGCCTTGCTGAAAGCAATTTCCGAAAAAGAAAATAAGCAAAACACTCACAAGGGAAAGCACTGCAGGAATGGTGTACCATCTGAAATTGGTTGCTTGACTTAATTTCCCGTTTCGCGCCTTTGCCTGTAAAAAGCATACTGCTATTATTACGCTGTGCATAAACAGATTTTGCCAAACCATTTCGCCGGGAGTCACACTGTCCTGGGCTTCGGACATCAAAAGTAACATAGTGTACCAGCAGTTATCCACACAGCATATTGTCGCATAGAAAATAACCGAGATGTAAAAACTGAACATTCTATTGCTGGTATATAAAAACCTGTGTAGGGAAAAAAGCAAAACAAGTCCAATAACAATTTTCGAGTAGTTTGGCATTGTAATGGCTGCGAAATTCAGAAGTGTTGCCTCCAGAAAAGCAAGGCTCGTCACAATAATCCAATGGCGAAAACGTTCCATCTTTCTTGCGGAAAATGCATCAAATAGCAAAATTGCCGAAAAGTACTCCATCCAAGTCCACAAGTAGGTCAAGAAATAATCGCTCAACGTGCATTCCCCCAGTTTTTGTTCTTCCAACTCAGATACTGGACTTTCATTTGTGAGTACCGCTTCTGACTTACGGATAACTCTTTTCCATCGAAGAGAACAACTCTGTCATAATTGAATTTCTTGATGTATGCCATATTGACCAGATAGCTTTTCTGAATTCTGAGGAATCCGTCTCCTTCCAATTCTGCCGCTAAATCTTCCAATTTCCCATAAAAGCGGTCTGGTGCCTGCATAGGCTTTACTGTGTACAAATATATAACTCTTTGATTACTTTCCAAGTAGAGAATATCTTTGTAGGGGATGTTAAACGACTCCGCGTTGGCAGAAAAGCGCAGAACTTTATCATCACGCGGCAATTCTGCCAATGCATCCCGGAAATAGTTGGGCAGCTTTTGCTCCAGTTCCTGCTTGAGAAGATATCGGAACGCCCTGACTTCATACCCTTCCATCGAAAATTCCGGATAATTTGTCACAAAAACAATCACCGTATCCAGATGTAATTCCCGTACACGGCGGGCAATGTCCATGCCGCTGCGTTCATCCATGTCGATGTCCAAGAACATAATGTGATACTGCGATAATTGCCGGTCCGTTATCTCGGCGGGATTCGAGCTTTTTGTTATGCAAATGGACGCTCCGGGCGGTACCGGCTGGCTGACAACCGTGTCTGATATTCTCTGCAAAAAGTCCTTATCATCATCGCAAAGTAAAATATTGATTTTCATGTTTGTATCCTTATCGTTATTTCGCCGTAGCAGACGTCCTTCTTTGCCATTCAACATACGTTTAATTCTCCCGAAAGTCAAGTATTTTCTCGAAATAACACTTATAGTGTAATATTATATTGTTTTTACACCGTTTGGCAAGCCAAATCATTTAAAATTGAATTACCCTAAGAAGAAAATTCATTGATAAAGCAAGCTGGACAAAGACATGAAAGATACCGAACGTCACAACTATATTGGAGATCACATTCGTAAGCTGCGAGAAGAAAAAGGCTGGACACAACAAGTATTAGGCAAAAAGTTGGGCAAGAAGACTTCCACTATCAGTGCCTATGAAACGAATGCCAAACTTCCGTCTGTCGATTGCCTTATTGAAATGGCCGAATTGTTCGATGTATCGCTTGACACACTGGTTTATGGGGATCGTTCAAATTTGATTTCTATTCGTGCCTTGCGACCAGAGCAAAAAGAACTGATTTCGGAGCTTACGCAAGTTTTTTCGGCAAGGCACACAACCGCTGAACAAAGGCTTGGCTTGCTCAGCAAGATTGTTAGTCACTTATCGCAATAATTTGGAATTCCCATTTTGTGAGCCTTTTGATTTTTCCTGCCCCGGCTTAGCAGCCGGGGAAGTTTGTTTTACTCGTGTTTTATGACAAGTAACTCGGATTTTGTGTCAATTTTGTGGAAATGAAGATTTTCTTGTGGTATCTTGAAGTCAAGATAAATAGGCGCTCCCGTTACCTAGATTGAAAAGTTCTATATGTATGTAAGCGTCGGTGCACAGGCGCTTGTAATTGTCCGAATACATGGAACTCTTGAAATACTGCCGAAACGTGGCGAATGTGAAAACTTTTTGGTATAATGAAGTTGTTCCAAAGAACCGCCATCCACATCTAAGGCTCAAGCATCGGCGCGCAGATGCTGAACATATCCGCCCCGCAGCCAACTCAATACAACTCGGATACCACAAACCACTACAGTTAAGGAGGATTTCCATGAAAACCAAAAAGCGTTTTTTCACCCTGATGCTGGCGCTTGCGTTGGCCGTCTGCATGGCGGTTCCTGCGTTTGCTAGTTACTCTTCGACAAAACCATCAGGTGGGTCGGCAGGGATTTGCTGCATATGCAAATTCCTGCCGACTTCATAAGTTGGAGGAATTGCAGCATGAGAAAAAGTACAAAGTGGTTTGTCTATGGTATCGCCATCCTCATAATCGCAGCAGCGATACTTTTTGTTTGGGTTTACCCTCAGCTGGATCGAAGCGCACAGCAAACGATCCGAGATATTCAGACAGGTGCGCTCGCAGATGATACACAAACGGAATCGCCAACCGTTGACGGCCATACGGAAGCCGACAATGGTGGTGTCCCGACGGCCGCACCGGAAGCCTTGGCCGTCGGCCTGCGCGGTGTTGGGGAAACCATTCATGACACAGAAACGATGGGGGAAGGTTCCCGTGACTATACGCTGAACCGGGTGGATGTATACGACACGATAGAGGACTCTCCCATTTCTTTGTCCGAGTGTGTACCAAACACTTCCTATGACACCTATCAGACATGGAAGTTTATTCTGCTCGATATGAACGTGACAAACACTTCAGAATCTGAAATGGAACCCCGTGCGGGTGAAGAATACCAATTTATGCTTGACCTCATTCCGCGAAATGAGGGTGATTCACAAATGCTCTATTTCAGTGCACACCCTGACAGCACAAATAGCGCTTCCGACTACAACAAGTTCAATTTGGCCCCTGGTGATACGTTAAATTTTCAGATTGGAATTTTTATTGAGCCATCCGCGTGGGAGGAACAGTCTGTATACCTCCAAGTCGGTTATGACAATGCGTCCGGTGTTGGCTTTTCTTATTTCTCATGAAAATGGTGGTGGCGCAGATGTATAACTGTATCCGCATGGAGTTCCGCAAATGCTTTCACTCTCATAACTTTATCATTTCAATGGCAACCTGCGTTCTTCTCGCATTGAGCAGCGCATCCTATTGCTGCCAGGGATATTTGAATATACATGATGCTCTGGATCAATATTGTTTTGAAAACGGACATATGGTCTCTAACGAGTTGTTCCCTGTCTGGACTTCCTATAATTATTGGATTGGCGGTGAGTCGGAAACGCTTGCTTACTCTGCCTTCTACACGCTGCTTCCGCTATTTGCAATTCTTCCCCACTCGTTATCTTGTCTCCAGGAGAAAAAATCATCCTATGCCAACCAGATGATTGTGCGTGTCGGCCGTCAGCCTTACTATCTTTCCAAAGGGATCGTATGTTTTTCCGCAGCGTTTATCACGATTGTTATTCCACTCATCTTAAATTTTGCTGTCACGGCTGCTTTTATTCCAAGCACGGTCCCTCAAATCAACTACGAAATCTATAACCATGTATATTTTGGCGCTATGTGGGCGGATCTGTTCTATACCCATCCGGCGCTTTATGTTGCCCTGTACATTCTGCTGGATGGTTTGTTTGCCGGGTTGATTGCTTTGATCGGCTATGCGTTTTCTTTCTATATCACAAATCAATTTGCCGCAGCCGCTTTCCCGTTACTGCTTTTTTGGGGAATCGACTATCTTTCCAGCCTATTAGCCCGTGCAATTCCAGGGGCGAAATGGTCATACGAAATTTCGCCAATCGCATATCTTCATCCGGCAACTCTCCGCTATGATCCAAACGCAGCTATAATTCTTATAGAAGCTGTCATGCTGTTTTGTTCAGCAATCGCAATCATTTTCAAAAGGGGAGTATGGCATGAATAGAAGCAATCCCTTCCGTTTCGATTTAAGAAACGGCATCCGTTTTATCGCAAAGAAATTTCTGGTTTTGCCGCTTCTTGTGTCGCTTGTCTGTTTTGAATTCATGCTTCGCCTGAGAGAAACAGCTTCCCTCAATCATCAGTACGCAGGCGCACAGCCAACACTGGGGGATTTTGCCATGTATCTTTTTGGCGGCATGAAACCCTATTTTCCGAATCCAGACGAACCATTCCTGTTTCCTGTTTCTTGGTTTCTGGTCTTTGGAATTTGCCTGTTTCTTACGCTTTATTATCCTGTGTATGATAGAGATACATTTGGGAAAATGGTCATCGTATATTCCGGCAGCCGCACAAAGTGGTGGACGGCCAAATGTGCCTGGATTATCGTTGCAACCTTCCTTTACTTTTTCCTGTGCTGGATCCTCCTCCTCATCAACTGCCTGCTGTACGGCGGTCAATTTACCCTTTCTGTTTCCCCTTATATGAGCGATATTTTTTTGTTAAGGGAAACCGTACCGCCAGACCAGTGGAATGTATGCCATGTACTCCTGCTCATGCCTCCATTGATCGCATCTTCTTTCGGCATATTGCAAATGCTGCTAACGCTTTGGTTTCGCCCCATTATCTGTTTTTTGATATCAGCAATTCTTATGTTGGCATCGGCATACTTTTGCGTCCCTGTATTGATCCTCAACTATGCATTCTGCATTCGCAGCAATGAAATACTGGTGGATGGGTTTTCCTTTCCCTCCGGAATCGTATACGCGCTTGCTTTGTCCCTCCTTTGTATGTTCATTGGGCGACATCGCTTCCGAAACTTTGATCTTTACTGAGGGGGTCGTACCTTATGGATTTATTGCCAAGAATCGAAATTGACGGTGCATCTAAAACTATAGGGAACAGCGTTGTACTTGATCAGATTCAATTAACGGTTAAACCGGGAGAAATGATCGGTTTGCAGGGGGTTAACGGCTCCGGTAAAACAATGCTGCTGCGGCTAATTTCCGGTCTCATATATCCTACAAAGGGCCATGTCCTAATTGACGGCAAAATGTTAGGTTCCGACTTGGAGTTTCCTCCCAGCATCGGCTTTCTCATTGAAAATCCTACGTTTTTACCACAATACACGGGCGCTGAAAACTTACAGATGCTCTCGTCTCTTCATCAAATGATGCCCACTGCTCAAATCGAAAGCGTATTGCAGCGTGTTGGCCTCCATGACACAAAATATAAAAAATATTCACTTGGGATGAAGCAGCGGCTTGGCATCGCAGCGGCTGTTTTCGAACAACCCGATATTATTCTTTTAGATGAGCCAACCAATGCTCTTGATGAGAGCGGCATTACCATGCTGGAAAATGTGATTCAAGATGAAACTTCGCGTGGCGCGACTATTGTTATGGCAAGTCACGACATGAACTTTTTGCACCATTGCTGCAGCAAAATCTATACGATGCGGGCTGGCACACTGTCACTGTAAAGAGGTACTTTGCTATGGGAAAAAAGATTCGCTTAAAACGGAAAAGCACCATCGCTGTGTTGTCAATTCTTGCGTGTCTCGTCGGTTTGGCCTCCTGGATGGCGGCTTTTTACCATACCAATCATCTTCCGTATCAAATCCCTGACAAAATTTATCAGGCGGGTGATTTTGTTCCAGTTGGCAACAACTATTTTATTTCTCAGGATGAGAACCCTGACGGTTATAGTGTGCAAGTCAATGATGCAAAATTGCTGACTTATCAGCAGTTGTTTGAACAGTACAACTTGGATTATCATGAATATTCCAGACTGGATGAATATGGGAACGTGGAATCTAATTATGTATATGACATAGAACTCAATATTTCTAACACAGATAATACGACTGGGTATATTTTCTTTGGACGATATCTTTTGGTAGACAAATCCCTGACGCTTTTCTATAACAGCACAATTCAAGCTCTGGTATATCCCGAACTTGCAGATGTCGGCAGCCTTAAGCTGAAGCCCGGAGCCAACAAAACCCTTCATTTCTTTTTTACGCCGAGCACTGGTGCTGTCCAAAAAAGAGTAAGAAAAGTCGAGAAGATGCTTACGGAAGATGTTTTTTCACTCTGCGTTTCCGAATTCCCTGCTCGTCTGCTAATAAAAATCAAGTGATTGCATCATCGGATACCGAACGCTATGTTTTTCTGTGATGTGATTCGTACGCGAACGGTAGATATCCTCATCTGTTCGTTGCGAAGAAAGCTTCATCTTGAGAAGATCATTCGAACGGTTCCGACAGTTGGCTATATGTTGGGGCGACTGTGGCGCAAGTTGTACGGATGGTAATTCTGCCAACATGAACGCGAACGTGGCCACTGCAATCAGCCGCGCGACCGACGGTTGACGCTCCGTAACAGACAGAAGGCGGGCATTGGATTGCCTGCCTTCTTTCATTATGTATGTTGTTTTGCCGGCAATACCAAGCAAAAGGAAGCGCCGCCACCTGGCGTATCCTGTACGGTCAAAGAACCGTGTTGTAGGTTGGCCAATTCCGTGGCCACCGTCAGCCCCAATCCATAATGATGGGCGCTGTTTTCGACAGTTGCCGCGCATTCATTTTTAGAAGTTTGCCGGTAGAAATAGGTAAACACCGCCTGTTTTGCATTGTCCGGTATGCCGGGGCCGTGGTCGATTACCCAAAACCGAACCTGGTTATGTTGGAAGTCTACCCGCAGCGCAACAGCGCTACCAGGAGAGGCGTAGGTGTGCGCATTGTCCAGCAAGATGGCCAAAATTTGCTGTAGCCGTTGCTCATCGGCCAAAACCATCGGCAATGGTGCATCCGGCATCTCCAGCGCAAGCATTTGTTCCGCGCGGGCCAGAACCGGCTGAAAGGTTTCGTAGGCAGTCATAGCGGCTTCCTCCGGCAAAACAGGTCGAAGCTGCAGTGTCCAATGCCCGGTGTTGCTGTTTGTCAAAACTAGCATATCGTCGATCAGACGTCCCATTTGGCGGGTCTGTTGCTGAATCAAATGGCATGGCTCCGCCAAATCTTGGCTTTTCTGTTTCAGAAGATCAGCCGACGTGGAAATCACAGCCAACGGCGTTTTCAATTCATGGCTGGCAGACGCCAGAAAGCGGATCTGCTCCGTTTGCGCCTGTTCAATCGGGCGTACAGCAAAACGGGCCAAGATGGCAGACATCAGGATAAGTGCGGCCCACCCCAACATAAAAGCGGCCGCATACACGGCCAGTAAGCGCAAGACTTCGGCCGAATGGACTGTCACAGGTTGTATAACCAGTATATTGCACCACTGAGTAGTGGACATCGCCTGCCCTTGCAGGAAGCACCGCCAGTTTTGCCCTGCGGACTGTACCATGAAATTCCCACTTTGCGCTGCGGAAGAGTATAAGCCTCGCCCAATTGCAGATGCCTGCACAGATGCCAGTAGTTGTGTCAACGTTTCTTTTTGTAAGTCAGGGACGAAGGTCAGCAACGTGCCGCCGTCCACAACCGCCACGGCCAATTGATTCTGCCCGGCAAACTGCAACACAGTTTGGGTATCCACACCATAGGGCGAGGAGACATAGGCGGTTACAGTCTGACATTGGGAGAGAAATAGAGACTCGTCTGCATTGTTCATCTGACGACGGGCGGCCTGCCAGGCAACGGCGAAAGCAATCAGCAGAACCAGTCCGGTAACCAGCGCACAGAACGCAGTGATTCGGTATCGTGATTTCCTATAGATGGCTCCCCGTGTGGTGGATTTATAGCTCTCTTTCATAGGACAGTTGGTAGCCGGTGCCCCGGCTGTTTTGTATTTTCACGGCGGATTGCAGGTGCGCGAGCCGCTGCCGTGTCAGATGGATATAGGTGTCGATGACAGCATCGGTCACTTCCGCGTCCGGTCCCCAGATGCGGTTGAAGATTACGTTGCGAGTAATGGGCACTTCTGCATTTCGCAGCAGTAGTTCTATCAATTGGGCCAGCCGTTTGGGCAGGACTTCCTTCCCGGCAGGGCCGCTGAGCTGCCGCACGCTGGGGCGGTAGCTCAAGTCACCAAAACACAGCTCTCCGGGATCCTCAAGGGATACCGTGCGGCGCGACCAGATACGCAGCCGGGCCAGCAGTTCCTCCATGGCAAAGGGCTTGACGATATAATCATCTGCCCCCGCATCAAGACCGGTGACTTTATCGCCCAGGGTATCCAGCGCCGTCAACAGAAGAATCGGCACTGTGATACCAGCCGCGCGAGCTTCCCGTGTCAGTGTGATGCCATCTTTTCCGGGCAGCATTCTGTCGAGCAGGATCAGGTCGCTACTGTTGTTGAGCATTTGAAACTCTGCCTCGTTTCCATTGCTGCAAGTTACGACCGTGTACCCCTCGTTTTGTAAAACGGAAGCAATATTTCGGCACAGGGAAACGTTATCTTCCACAAGCAAAATTTTCATGCCCGCCTCCCAGATTCCTTGTCAAAAATTCAGGATAAATTTAGAGTGTGTTTGCTACAATCAGTTTAGAACAATTCAGGAAGGAAGTCAACAACCATGAAAACAATGCGCGCCAAGGCGTTGGCCTCTCTGCTGGCAGGGTTCGTCACGCTCGCTGGGTTTTCCGGCTGCCATGCATCTTCGGCAGCCATGTTTTCGGAATCGGCAACCATCAGCGCTTCTTCTGCTCCGCAGGACAGCGCGTCATCGACAACACAGATTTCGCAAACCAGTGAGGCGGGGACGTATGTGCAGGACGACATGACGGAACTGATGCCGCAGACCTATGCATATTTCACGGATTTGCGTCTCTCCGCGGATGGTGCTGTAGAAGTGGTGGGGCTGAGCCAGAGCGGCGGCGTACGACTTTTGCGCTGGACCGAGGATGTTTGGGAAACAGCTGTCGAATCCAGCCAGCCGGCCGTGGCGAACGGAGCTTTGACCGTCGCGGCAGACGGCACGCTTTGGACCGTTTGCCGCGATGACAGCGGTGCCTACACCCTGCAGAGCGGTACGGACCCTGCCGCTATGCAAACCATTCCGGTCGAGGCTTTGTCGCAAGAGGAAGCGCTGCCAATCAGCCTGCGACTTGCAGCAGACGGAAAGATATTTTTGACCGCTCAAGTCGGGGAAACCACCGTCTTTGTGCTGGTCGATCCTGCCACCCGGCAGGCCACGACCGTGACGCCCGGTTTCTATGGCAGCCCGGCCTTTTATGCAGAGGGTTCCATCTATACGTTTGCGGCCGGAAGCACCAGCTTGTCTGTACTCGATGCCACGAATGGCAGTGTATTGCAACAATACAGCTTGCCGTTGGCAGAGCCTTTGGCGCGGGCCAGCGCTGCCGCAATCCAACAAAACTGCCTGATTTGGGCAGACAGCAACGGTATCCATCAAATTGCCCTGGGTGGCACTTTACAGCAAAATCTGGCCGATAACCGCAGTTTTGCGCTTGCCAGCAGTTCCTTCATCGTACAGCAGATCGTGTTGGACGGACAGGGAAATTACTGGGTCAGTGGCGTAAATGCCGGCGGTCAGGCACAAATATACCGGTACCGGTATGATACCCAGGCGGCCGTCGCGTCCGGCGGCGAACTGGTGGTTTGGGCCATGGAGGATAGCCTTTTGCTACGTGAGACCGTCAATACATACGCATCTGAACACCCGGAACAGACGGTCACTGTGGAATATGGTCAAGACAGTCTGGACAATGGGATGACAGTGGACGATGTGATCCGCACCCTCAACGTAGAGATCTTTTCCGGTGAGGGACCGGATGTACTTGTGCTGGACGGTCTGCCCGTAGAATCTTACATTCGTCAGGGAATCCTCGCAGATTTAAGCAATATCGATACCAGCAACTGCTACGAAAACATTGTACATTGCTATGCCGATGAATCCGGCTGTTGGGCGCTGCCGCTGCTGTTCCGCCCCAGCCTGGTTTATTGCCAGTCTGAGGAAAACAAAGCACGGTTGTCTGAGGCCCAAAATTTGACCGATTTGCAGGATCTCCTGTGTGTCAAATCAAACTTTCATTATGATGGGTACTACAACCTGTTCAGCGAGTTATACCCGGCGGCCAGCGCGTCGATCTTTGCTGTCGAAGGCGAAGGTGTGAACGAGGATGCTCTGCGAGAGTTTTTGTCTGTCACCAAAGCGGTTGTTGATGCGCAGCAGATCAGCGCGGAATATGATCCGCTTTTTGGGGACGGGGAGGATACCGCCAGCGGGGATGACGGCCAGCACCTGGCTGTGGATATTCCTGTCAGTATGAACTGGTATGGCCGGGCGCAGGATCCGGCTGACTGCGCGGCAGGCAACCCCAGCGACTATCTGCTGACCTATATCTACATGGTCAGCGAAACCGGGAGCGTCCCGGCTCTGATTCGCCCCTTGCCGGGTGATGTGTTTACACCGGTGATGACAATGGGCGTATTGAATACATCTGACCAGGTAGACGCCGGCGTGGCGTTTGTTGGAACCATGTTGGATTGCGAAACGGAAGACCTGGCTGGCCGAGGCAGTTTCAATGGTTACTTTGTGCGTCAAGGCGTCCAACTTGCCAAAGTCAGCCAGCGTTATGATGGTACCGACGGTAACCCTACGCCGTCTGAATTGAATCTGGATGCCGTGATGGCCCAACTGACCACACCGTCGAACACGGATTTGAGTTTGAGGGAACTTGTCTATGAGAACGCGGCTCAACTGTATACGGGCGCGCAGGACTTGGAAACGACGGTGGCCAACATCCTGCAGCGAACGGACTTGTACTATGCAGAGCAACAGTAACCGGGGCCGCAACTGCTGTACGGCCACCCAACGGGAAACTCGTGCGGCCTGGTTGTTCCTGCTGCCCAGCTTGACTGGCGTTGTTCTGTTTGTTTTGCTGCCCTTTGCTGAGACGGTACGGCGCAGTCTGTTTGACACGATGGGAACTGCCTGGGTCGGCTTGAGCAATTACCGCTCTGTCATACAGAACGGTGCCTTCCAATTGGCCGTACACAATACGGCGCGCTTTTTGGGGATTTGCCTGCCGATTCTTCTTTCAGGCAGCCTGGTACTGGCGCTCGTGCTCCACAGCCGTCCGCTGCGGCAAACACGGGCTGCCCGCATCTTCAAAACCATCTTTTTGCTGCCTATTGCGATTCCTGCGGCCAGCATTGTGCTGTTGTGGCAAACCTTGTTTGCCCGGCAGGGGGTGTGCAACGGTTGGTTGACCTGCCTGGGGGTGCAGCCTATAGATTTTATGGGGACAGGTACAGCGTTCTGGGTTTTGACCGGCACCTATCTGTGGAAAAATTGCGGGTATACAAGCATTCTTTGGACGGCCGGGCTGGAAGCGATTCCGGTCGATCAGTATGAAGCAGCCCGCGTCGATGGTGCAGGGACATGGCAGCAGTTCTGGCATATCACCTGGCCTGAGCTCCAGCCAACTTTAGTCCTGACCTTGATTTTGAGCCTGCTGAATGCCTTCAAGGTTTTCCGCGAGGCCTACCTGGTGGCAGGACGCTATCCGCAGCAGAGCATCTATCTGTTGCAGCATTTGTTCAACAACTGGTTTTTAAGTCTGGACCTGCCGCGCCTTGCTGCTGCCGCCGTGTTGGTTGCGCTGGTGTTGTTGGTTGTGATTTTGGGATTATTGAAATGGTGGGACCACTGTGCGAAAGATGAGTAGGGTTCACAAACCGCACCGCTGGCAATGGCTCTGGCTGATACCGGCGGCGCTGCTGGTATGGTGGCCACTCTGGTTTCTCTTTATGGGCGCGCTGATGTCCCAGGAAGAATTGCGCTTGACAATTGGCCCGGCCCTAGGGCTGGGCACCGGATATACCGTCTGGCACCTGTTGCCAGACTGGCCGACGCTCGAACCGTTGCTGACCCTGCTGTTGGATACGCCGCAGTTTTTTGTCATGTTCTGGAACAGCATCGGCCAGTCTGTAGCCCAGGTGGCCGGGAACCTGCTGGTGGGCGCGCCTGCCGCTTGGGCAATCAGCCGGCTTCGCTTTCGCGGGCGCAGTATGGTTCGGGGGCTTTACATCGTTCTGATGCTATTGCCCTTCCAGGTAACCATGGTGCCCAGCTATCTGGTATTGCGCCAATTTGGCCTGCTGGACACGCCGTGGGCCATCATTTTACCGGGCATCTTTTCTACATTTCCGGTATTTATCATGGAGCGCGGCTTTGACACGGTTCCGAGAGAAGTCTTGGAGTCCGCTTCGATCGATGGTGCAAATCAATGGCAGCGTTTTTGGCGCATCGGGATTCCATTGGGGATTCCCGGTCTTATATCCGCCCTGACGCTGGGATTTTTGGATGCCTGGAACGCCATAGAACAACCGATGACTTTTTTGGAATCTCCACAATATTGGCCACTGTCCCTCTTCTTTACCGACCCGGCCAATCTGGATACAAAACAACTGGGGCTCGCGATGGCTGCCAGTCTGTGGATGTTGCTCCCTTCGATTCTGGCCTTCCGCTTCGGGCAAACATACCTGGAAGCAGGCTTGACAAAAGGGGCTGTGAAAGGATGAGCTCTTTGGACGTGATACATAAACTCAGACAGCGGTTGCACGCTACTGTCGCTGCCAAACCCAACCAGTGGCATACCGGTGTTGCCATGCTGCGCTTTCTTGCGCTCATGTTTTTGTTGACTTTGTTGGTGCGCGGAACCGCGGCCACCACGCTTCCAGTCGTCTCGGTGACCGCCCCGTACCAGGGTGTAGTTACGCAGAGCTTTACGGTTTCCGGTCAAATATCCCCCGGAATTGGAACTCCGCTGACCATCCCGGAAGGTCTTTTGGTCGAACAGATTTTCGTCCAACCGGGCGATCAGGTGACAGAAGGGCAAACGCTGGCACTCTTGTCTTTGGACGATGTGCGCACGGAAATCGAACAGGTACAGGCGTCCATGCAGCAGCATCAAGTACAGGCCAACCAGCTTCTGGCAGGGCAGGCGGCCGATCCGTTTGCCTGGCAGCAGGCGCAGCAACAGCTGGATCGAGCGTATGCAGACTATCAACAGGCAGCAGCGGAAGGCGAGGCGGATGTTTCGCAGGCACAGAATGTGCTGGATGCTGCCCACCAGGTTTTGGCAGAGGTAGAAGGCCGGAAACCGCAACGCCCTTACGAGGACGGCTTTTGGGAGATGGCAACGCCGGAACAAGCACAGACGGAACAGGATTACGCGGACTGGGAAGCGGAATACGCGACCGCGCAGGCGGCTGTGCAGCAGGCACAGGCGGATTTGGAAGCAGCACAAGAGGCCGCGGACAATGCAACGGAGGCGGCGCTGTCCGCCACGCAAAACGCAGAGGATTCGCGTAATAGCGCCCAGCACAATTACGCAAAGGAAACGGAAGAACTGGCTAAGTCAAACCAAACTGATCAAGCGGGCGCTCAGGTTTTGCTAGCCCAGATTCGGCAGGAAGATCAAACCTTGAAATCTCTCGAAGCCCTGCAAGCAGCAGGCGGAGCTTTTTTGGCCCCATCAGATGGCATTGTAACCGAGATGGCACTTACAGTCGGAGCAGATACGCCAGCAGTAGCGGGACTGCTGGCAGCAAACGAACAAGAATATGCGGTCACTGCCTCCTTGACAGCGGAACAAGCAAGCTTGTTGAAGGCGGGCGGTACGATTTCGGTGATGCAGGAACAAAATACCGGAACAGCCACATTGGAACAAGTCAATGATGATCTCGCCCAATTCACAGTGTCTGGTACACAGTGGAAAACGGGGGCAGCGGATATAACCGTCACGACTATGGGCGGAACGACAGGGCTTTGCCTGCCAGCCACCGCAGTCAACAGCGATAACGCCGGGAATTTTGTGTACCTGGTGGAAACTAAAAATACCGTGCTGGGCGTCCAAAGCGTGCTGGTCCGGCTGGGGGTTACCGTAGAAGAACGTGGCGATGGTGTAGTACGTATTTCGGGCGCTTTGAGCGGGCAGGAACAGATTGTCAGTGCAAGCAGCAAACCACTTTCCGCAGGAACAGAGGTGAGAATCGATGAGTAGGCGGCTGATGTCACTGATCTGTCTGGATATGTATTGCCTTTGCCTCTGGCTGGCTGTGCAGACTGTCGAGAAGGTTAGACAAATCAGCCCAGGCGTCAGTTTGCGCTACGCGCAGGCGTTGACCGGCGAACAGGTAAAAAAAGCGCAGACTTATATAAAAAGTAGTCAAAACACAGATGGGCTGATGGTAACTTTCTGGGAAGAAACCCAGGTGGCGGTGCGCTCCCCTGTAAGCACACGGACCTGCACGGATGTTTGCAGTATCGGTTTCTGCGGAACGGCCCATGATGCATACGGAGCAAGCTATGTGGTGGGAACTGCACCCGGCAGTGGCGACACCAGCCAGTGCGCTGTCAGTACGGCGCTGGCATGGCAGCTTTTTGGAAGTACAGACATATTGGAGCAAGCGCTTACGCTGGACCCGGATACAGAGGATGCCCGGACTTACCGGGTGTGCGGTGTCTTTGTATCGGAAACAGAGCAGATCCTTTATGGTGTTGAAACCACCGCTGCATTCCAACTTCTTGAATTGACCCATGTTTCTAGAGATAATCCGGGCCAAAGCGTTCAGCAGCTTTTGGCTGCCGCCGGTCTGGCTCAACCGGACCAAATCCTATATGATGCCGCCCTCGCCTGGGTTCTGTCAGCGTTGATTGGAATACCCGAATTGCTTCTTCTGCTTTGCGCCGGTTGTCGTCTGCTTCGCTTATTCCGCAATAAATCTCTGAGAGAAGTTATAGGGTTCGGGATTGCACTGCTGCTTGTTTGCTTACTTCCGACCTGTTTGGCTTCGCTGCCCGGATGGATGATTCCCAATCAATGGGGAAGTATGGCGGCGTGGCATTCGCTTTTGTCTGCCGCAGGTGACCGGTTGACGGAATGGTTTGCCTTGCGCCCAACTGCACGGGATGTGCAATTAAAAGGCGAAGCAGCACAAGTGGTTGTGTTTACCTGCGGGAGTCTGGTGTTCGCTGTGGCTGCTTGTTTGAGTTGGGGTTCTTCCGTTAAGACAAAAGGGAAACGCTCCTTGTGCCCGTATGACAACCACGCGACGTTAAACTTATAAGATGGGATCGATGAAAGCGATTTCTCCGTTCAAAGGCAAGGCTGCCGCATTCACCTGACGACCACAGAATATCAACTATTCATTACGCTGCTCGACCATTCTGGGCACATCTGCTCCCGAAACTTTCTTCTGGCATCTGCATGGAATATCACAGTGCCGATTCAGACGCGAACGGTTGATGTGCATATCGCAAAGCTGCGGAAGAAACTGGATCTAGGCCCGGATGATTTGAAAACCGTAATGGGACGGGGGTATGCGCTTTCAGGATAATGCGCGATGCCCGACAAATGGGTGAAATACATTTTGAAAGTCACATAAAGTATATCATCTATATTAGCGATTATTTTAGAGTTGACTCTCCCTTGCTTCCTTAAAGGAAACTCTAGTGTTTAGCCTACAAGAGCTTCTGGAGAATACACAATTAGAACGATTTACCTGCTCAACTAGAAAGGAAAAGTGTAAAATGATTACGAAAGAGAAAAACCGCACCAAAATTATTTGTGCAGTAGTTACCGCCATTTCCGCTATTGTAGCAGGTGGAAGCGCTTTTCAACTTTATCGCGGCACATCCGGCAACCCGCCAGCATTTTGCAACAGTGCTATACAGTCGATGAGCGCAGCGCGGCGGAACGGCGTAAGCACGAACGGTTCGCTCGCTTTTCCTCGCAGCTTGGAAAGCCCCTGCGTGCAGGAGAACGACAGCGTAAGGAACGCCGTCCGCAGCTGTCTGGCAAAATCCTTGTAGTGCGCCTGTTGTAATAAAAGGCACAATTCATCCATGTTGTGCGGGGATAAGGTTTCTGTGTACATCTGGCGGGCGGCATCGGGTAATTTGTGCGCCTCGTCCACCACCAGCGCCTGATAACTGCGCAGGAGCAGTGGTCTATCTTCAAGTCGGTGCGATGCGTCTGCCAGCAAATAATTGTGATTGCAAATTTGGATGTCGGGTTTCATGGAATCCCGCAGATACTGCTGGTAGCGGCAATCCAAGCGCATAAAGCAATCTCGCGGGCAGGACTGCGGCACACAAATTCGGCAGCGGTCATACCGGGAAAGTTCCGGGATATGATCCATGTCCAAAATGTGCGCAGCAATGTTCAGGCTGTTGGTCTGCCGTTTTCTGCTTGGCTGCACCAGCGATGCTCTTTCGGCAAGGCGGGCATCGCAGACAAAGCGCTCTTTGCCCTTGCGGACAACGGCTGTGATGGGTGCGGTGATGATACCCTCGTCCAGCAAAATAGCGGACAGGTCGGGCAGATACTCTGTAAGGATAGCGTCCTGCAAGGCAACGCTGGAAGTGGAGATAACGATGGGCAGTTTCATCCGTTCGGGGCGATGCATCTGCCAAAGGATACAGCCCACGAGGTAAGCCAGCGTTTTGCCGGTGCCTACGCCTGCTTCGCACAGGGAAATTTCCTTATTATATAAGGTATCTAAAACTTCATGGCAAAGCGCGATTTGTTCCTCGCGCACCGCCATGCCGTGCCGGGGTAAAATCTCCCGGAAAATTTTCTCGGCTATGCGGTGGGATTCCGCATAGCCTGTCGGATAGGTTTGCATAGGTTTTACACCTCTGTTTTCCATCCCGTTTAAAGCAAAATGATGGGCAGCAGGCGCTTGGGGTCCTGCTGCCCACGATTTGCCCTAAACGGCAAAAGTAGATAGTTAAGTAAGTGTGCCACATTTGCCGCCCGCACCCCTGACACCGGGAACACAACAGGCAGGGTGTTGGCACACCCGTTCACTGACTCCGCCGGAGTCTTACTGCTTACAACTCCGGCTCGGTCACCCCCTCTGACGCGGGAGGCTGCAGGTGTATCATTATAGCCTTTTCCTTGGCAACATATGGTTTTGCCAAACCGCCCATCGGGTCTGCCGGAAAAGGAACGTACCTGTTATGCTGGGTATTCAGTTGTCAAGGTGCTGGGGAACGGACTATATCCGCTAAAGAGAAAAGCGTCGGAGAATGGAGTGTGCCGCCATACGATCTTCTTCTGTTTCTGCCTCATTGTACTTCCTGCGAAGCCACTCAATTTCTATCGGTTTTAAGTATGCTGTATGAGAATTGGGTCTGCGGTCTATAAGAGAAATTCCTCCATGCGGACCGGGCTTCGTGTCAATTTCGTAAAAGTCCATAAGGTAAACAATATCATAATTGATTGTGCGGCGAGAAACGCCGAACCGTTTCGCAAAATCATCGATGCTATATTTTTTATATGTATATAAAAGCTCAATAATTTCATTGCGGCGTATTTCGACGTCAGACACTCCATCACCTCCTCTCATTTCTCTAAACCCCATCTTAAATGTAATTAGTGCAAAAACCTTGCACTAATTATTTGAACTTTTTGTGAATTTTTGAAGTTAAAAAAACACCGCCGATTTCAGTAAAGGAATCAGCGGTGTTTTGCATTAGAAGTTTTTTATTCCGACTATATGCCAATAGCGGAAAAGTTCCTGTCTCATACAGAAAGATTCAGTGTAAGTTCTTCAATGAAATATCTCTGTACTAGTTTTTCTGCTGTTTGCAATGTATCAGGTACAGCATAAAATTTATAGCAATACCGCACAATTCCCGCCTGACGGCTTAAGCACCGTTCCGGCGGCTGCCGCACCTTGCTCGCCGTATCGGTACTTAGAATTATGCGGTATTGCCTTATATTACTTCACCTATTATTATGTGTATCCTTACCATCTTGCTTTTATAAACTTTTTTCATCTGTTTTGCTTGCGTATCCAGCACAGATTGATTTCTAAGTTGCGGTGTTTTTCTATCCCGATGTTCGCTGCCAAGCGAATAGTCTTACTTCACACCCTTGTCACCAAGGTCTGACAGGTACCGCGCACGGCATAGCTGCCGCTGCCTGCGGGCAGGAAGAAGCTGTCGCCTTTCTTGACGACCACGGTCTCACCACCGCAGGTCAGCTCACCCTCGCCGTCTGTGACGAGCAGCGAAACAAAGCTCTTCTCGTCCGCTGTGTCCTCAAACGCGCCGTTCTTGGCATCCACGGTGAAATATTCACCCTGCGCCAGATGGCTGCCGAAGTCATGCTTGACAGGCGGGGTGCGCAGGGTCACGTCCAACGCCTTCTCCACGTGCAGGGCGCGGGGCTTGCCGTCCGCCCCCACACGGCCGTAATCGTACACACGGTAGGTCACGTTGGAGTTCTGCTGTACCTCGGCAATGACAATGCCCTTGCAAATGGCGTGCAGCGTGCCGGCCGGAATAAAGAAGCAGTCACCCTTGTGCACCGGCACGGCGTTCAACACCTCGGTCAGGGTGTTATTCTTGATGCGCTCCTCAAACTCCCCCTTGGAGATTTCATGGTCAAAGCCATAGTACAGGAAGGCACCCGGCTCACAGTCCAGCACATACCACATTTCGGTCTTGCCGTACTGATGCTCGTTTTTCAGCGCGTACTCGTTGGAGGGGTGTACCTGAATGGACAGATTGTTCTTTGCGTCAATGAACTTTGTCAGGATTGGGAACTGTTCAAACTTCTCGCAGTCGGTGCCAAGGCAGCCCGGGTGGGCGGTCACATAGTCCGCCAGCGTTGTGCCGTCCGCCAGATAGCTGGGACCGTCCGGGTGGCAGGAAAGCACCCACGCCTCGGCCAGCGGGTTCAGATCGCTCTTGATGCCAAAGTCACTGCGCAGGCGGCTGCCGCCCCACAGGTAATCCTTGCAGCTGGGAGTCAATTTCAGTATATTCATATGGATCTCCTTTACCTCAAAATTTCATTTTTTACTCAGGCATCTTCTGTTTCCTGTTCTCGCAAAAAATAGCACACAATAAACGCTGACTGTGTCATGCCCAGCCAGAGTAGAAACACCGCATTCCAGCCTCGGCTATGCCGCCGATGCCCCGTGCGGTCGCAGCTGCACCAAAATAGGTTATGGCGCTCAGCACAGGGCGCTAAAATCTTCACTTTAAGCAAACCACTTCTCGGCGTCTTTCACAATTTCACATTCGACCTTTTCAGCAGCTTCTCTGTTTTCGGCACTGACAGAAATGTAAATTTTCAGTTTCGGCTCCGTGCCGGAGGGACGCACGACAATAGAGCAGTTATCTTCCAGCAGGAACTTCAGCACTTCAGACTTGGGCAGCCCGTCCAGGCCATAAGCATAATCCAGCAGCTTTACAACCTTCTTACCGCCAAACGCTTTGATATTGCCGCGGAATGCCTGCATAATGCTCTGCATCTTGGCAAAACCGGCGCTGCCGTCGAACTCGTAGCTGTGCAGGGTGTTCAGGCAGTAGCCATAGGTCTTGTACAGCTCGTCCAGCTTATCCAGCAGGCTGATGCCCTTGGTGGCGTAGTAGCTGAACATCTCGCAGATCATGTAAGCACCGTCCACGCCGTCCTTATCGCGGACGTAGGAGCCGGTCAGGTAGCCGTAGCTTTCCTCAAAGCCGAACACATAGCTGTCTGCCCTGCCCTGCTTTTCCAGCTTGCCAATCTGCTCACCGATAAACTTGAATCCCGTCAGCACATTGATTGTCCGCAAACCATAATGGGTGGCAATCTGTTCCCCCATATCCATCGTCACGATGGTCTTAACCATGACCGGGTCGGCGGGCATCTTGCCGTGTTTCACACGCTGGCAGCAAATATAATCCAGTAACAGCATACCTGTCTGGTTTCCGGTCAGCAGTTCATATTTACCCGCCTTGTTCTTGACTGCAATGCCCACACGATCGCAGTCCGGGTCGGTGGCAAGCAGTAAATCCGCATTGCACTTTTTGGCATACTCCATGCCCAGTGCCATAGCTTCTTTAATCTCCGGATTCGGGTACGGGCAAGTCGGGAAGTTCCCGTCCGGCTGCTCCTGCTCCTTGACCACGGTGATGTTGGTGTAGCCCATCTCCTTCAGTGTGCGGGTCACAGGCTTCAGGCCGGTGCCGTTCAGCGGGCTGTAAACAATAGCCACATCCTTATTGACTTCTTCGCCAAACAGGACAGACTGATTCTTGACCTCATTCACAAATGCGGTATAGACTTCGTCCGGGATGTACTGGATGTTGCCGCTTGTAACACCTGCTTCAAAATCGCTAGTCTTGACGTCTGCAAAAATGTCCAGCTTCTCGATTTCGGCAAGAATCTCCGCAGCAGCCTCAGTGGTAATCTGGCAGCCATCTGCGCCGTAAACCTTGTAGCCGTTGTATTTGCCGGGGTTGTGGGAAGCGGTGACCATGACACCCGCAGAGGTATGCAGATAACGGGTCGCAAAGGACACTGTAGGAACAGGCATCAGAACAGGCCAGATATTGACTTTCACTCCATTTGCTGCAAACACACCAGCGGCAACTTTTGCGAACACGTCGCTCTTGATGCGGCTGTCATAGCCGATTGCCACAGAAGGTTCTGCAAAGTTTTTCTTCAGATAGTCAGCCAAGCCCTGCGATGCTTTTGCGACCGTGTAAATATTCATGCGGTTAGTACCCGCACCGATTACGCCGCGCAGACCACCCGTGCCAAAGGCAAGGTCACGGTAGAATGCATCCTCGACTTTTGCATCATCCAGCGTTTTCAGTTCGGCGGCAACATCGGCATCTGCCGTTGCATTAGCAAGCCATCGCTCATATTCTTTTTTGATGTCCATCTTAATTTTCCTCATTCCATGCGGCTTTTGGCCAGCAGGGCTGCACCGATGACCCCTGCGCGGTAGCCCAGCGTGCAGGCTGTAATGCGGGTATGTTTTTGGGCAAAATCATGTCCGAACACCATGGGCTCCACGGCGGCACGCAGCGGCTTCAGCAGGTTTTCACCCTGGTTGGCTACACCGCCGGACAGCCCGATGACCTCCGGGAAAAAGATGTTGATCAGGTTGGCAATGCCTACCGCAAGATAATGAATGTAGGTATCCACAACCTGCTGTGCGGCGGCATCCCCCTGCGCAGCGGCATCAAATGCCGTGCGACCGTTCACGTCTTCCGGCTTTGCGGCCAGCACGTTCAGCGCACTTTCCGGGTGGGCAAGCCGTGCTTCTTTTGTCATGCGGATCAGTGCGGTGGCACTGGCCAGTGCCTCAAGGCATCCATGACGTCCGCAGGTGCAGCGCGGGGCGTCTGCTGTATCAAGAATCACCATGTGTCCGGCTTCGGAGGCGGCGCCGGTGTAGCCTGTCAGCAGTTTTCCGTCCAGTACAACTCCTGCGCCAACGCCGGTACCCAGAGTAACGACAACCGTACTCTGTGCGCCTTTAGCGCAGCCCGCAAGAGCCTCGCCCAATGCAGCAACATTTGCATCATTACCAACGGCAACCGGCAGACCTGTCTTTTGCGCCAGATATTCCTCCATTGCAAAATCATGCCAATCTAGGTTGTTGGAATACAGCACCGTTCCGCCGTCCACAGTTCCCGGGCATCCGACACCAACACCTGCAACGTCCTTTCCCTCCGCCAGCTGCAGGCACAGCGCTGCAATGTCATCGCAGACAGCTTCCGCCGGGCGCGGCAGGTTTGTGGGGGTGTTGGCTTCGCACAGAATTTCACCCTCGCTGTTCACAAGTGCGGCCTTGATGTTTGTGCCGCCAAGATCTACGCCCAGATACAACATACGCCGTTTCTCCTTCCTTGCTTTACTCTACGGTCAGGTCGGCGCGCAGCAGAATATTCTCTGCATTGTCGCCAAGCTGGAGTTCAAATTTTCCGGGTTCTACCCGCCATACATAATCAGGACCAAGGGTACGCAGCTGCTTTGGTCCGACAGTCAGTTCCACCCGACGGCTTTCACCGGGCGCAAGCGTCAGACGGCGGAAAGCTGCCAGCTGGCGCTCCGGCTTTACGACGGAGCTGAACATATCCCGCACATACAGCTGCGGCACGGCATCGCCGGTGTACTTGCCGGTATTGGTGACCGTGACACTGACAGTGACCGTGTCCTGCGGGTCGATCACGCTGCGGCTCAGGGCCATATCGCGGTAAGCAAATGTTGTGTAGGTCAGACCGTAGCCAAACGGATACAGCGGCAGCCAGTCCATCTCCACATAGCGTTTTCCGCCGCCGGGTCGCCGGCTGTAATGGCAGGGAATCTGCCCGACACTGCGCGGGAATGTGATGGGAAGCCGTCCACCCGGGGCTGCATCGCCAAACAGTGTTTTTGCAATAGCGGTGCCGCCCTGCTCACCGGGGAACCACGCCTCCAGAATGGCAGGCAGATGATCGTTTTCCCAATTCGCCGTAACGGGGCGTCCGCTTTGCAGCACCAGCACCACAGGGGTTCCGGTTGCATAAACAGCCTGTACCAGCTCAAGCTGTCTGCCGGGCAGGTTCAGGTCGGTGCGGTCAAAGTTCTCGCCGCTGGTCTCCTCGTTGTCGCCCATGCAAAGGATGGCGACATCCGCTTTGCGTGCGGCTTCCACTGCTGCGGGGAAATTTTCCCGCCCGGCGCTGTACCCGAAAATCACGCGGGCGCCCCGCCGGTCGTTGACAAACTCAATGCGGATTTTATAAGTGCGTCCGGCTTCAAAGTGGAAATCCAATGCCTGGTCAGCGCTCTTATCCTTGCCCCAGCCATCAATCAGCAGTTTGTCATCCACGTACAGGCGCATACTATCCTGCGTACTCAGCCCGATGCAGCCATCCATTGTGCGGGGCATAACCACAGAACCCGTCCAGACAACGCTGAAACCGTTGGCATCCAGGGCAGGATGCGGCAGTGCGAAAATCCAGTTGAAGTTGACGGTGCGATCCGTGCGAACCTGCACCGGTTCGCCCTGCGGCACAGGTCCGTTATAATAGTGACCTGTCAGCCCGGATTCGCCGTTTTCATCGCGCAGCATGGACGGATCAAACGGGTGCAGCGCCTGCCCCAAAAAGTTGCAGCCGCGCTCATACAGCACCTCGGTTTCAGGGCTGACTGCAGCACGGATTCCGTCCAGCACAGAAACCCCGCCTTTACGGCCGCGTGTTTCGGTATAGTCGCCATAAGAAACCGTATCAGCTGCCGGACCGATGACTGCCACGCTGCGCAGGTCTTTTCTGATCGGCAGCAAGCCGTCATTCTTGAGCAATACGATGGATTTTTCCGCTATTTTTTCCGCGGTGGTCAGGTGTTCCGGGCAGCGCAGGATTTTATCGGCGCGTTTTTCATCCGTATAAGGATTTTCAAACAACCCCAGTGCAAATTTCATACGCAGCACACGCCGACACGCCGTATCCAGCACCGACATCTTCATGGAACCGCTTTCAATCAGGTGGGCAATCGCTTTCTGCCAGACATCATGCGGAAAGTCGTAAAGCTGCAAGTCCACGCCGGCTTCCAGCCCAAGGCGGATGGCCTCCTCCGGCGTTTCGGCAATAAAGTGCCAGTCATACAGGCGGGAAACCGCCGTCAGGTCGCTGCGGACAAACCCCGGCATACCAAACTGCCCGCGCAGGACATCCGTTAAAAGCTCATGGTCCATGGATACCGGAATACTGTCGATGGAGTTGTAGCTGCACATAGCGTCGCACGCTTTGCCGTCTGCAAAAGCTGCTTCAAAGACAGGCAGACAGTCGCTGAATACATCGTGCCGACCCATGGTGCAGGGGGCGCAGTTCAGTCCCCCCACAGGGTTGCCGTAGCCGACGTAGTGCTTGGGTTCGGCAGCCACGGTGTCCGGTGTCGTCAGGTCTGTCCCCTGCATACCCAATACGGTTTCGCGTGCAAACTCAGCACAAAGGTATGTGTCCTCACCATAGGATTCTTCCGCGCGACCATACCGTGGATCACGAATCAGATCCATGACGGGGCTGTATGTTTCGTGAATCCCGCAAGCCCGGGACTCTGCCGCAATGGCGTGTCCCATCTCGCGCCCGAGTTCAGGCTCAAAGCTTGCCGCCAGACCAATTTGCTGCGGAAAACTGGTTGCGTTGTTTGTCATCAGCCCATGCAGTGCTTCCTCGCTAAAAAGGTATGGGATGCCAAGACGTGTGTTTTCTATGGCATACCGCTGCACAACATTGGCTTGGGCAGCAGTCATACCGCGCAGTTGCACACTGCCGACACTATTGTGCTGCATCAGTGCATCAAACCGCTGCATATCCACGGCTGTAACCTTGCCGTTTTCGTCCTGCGTTGTAAAATCGCCGGAATAATACTGATCTGTCTGCAGGATCTTTTCTTCAAGGGTCATCCGGCTCATCAGGTCGCTAATGCGCTCTTCTGTCGAAAGATCCGGGTTCTGGTATGGGTACATCTTTTTTCTCCCTTTATGTTACAGAGGGCAATTTTCGCCCATTTATAATCAGGTTGGCAAAACCGCCGATGCCTGCCACAAAAAACAGCAGCGAAATTGAGCTGTCCCCCATAGATTTTTCCAGCATGGGCTGGATGGCGGTTCCCACTGCGGCCGATGTGCAGGTGGCAATGCTGCTCATGGCAGCCGTTACGCCAAAGTAAGCGGTTTTGCCGCTTTCAGGACTCAATGCAAATTGCAGGTTTGTGCTTGCCAGTGATGCGCCGCCTGCACAGCCCGCCGCAACGACAATCAGAACCGGCGCAACCAAATGTGCAAAGGAAGGGCGCACAAAGGACCAGCCCAGCGTGCAGGAAAGATTCAGGAATGCAGTAAGCCAAATAACGCAGTTCCACGCAGTGCGGTCGGCCAGCCGCCCCCACACCCAGCTGCCTGCCATGCCCACAACAGCGGACACGACACCCACCGATGTGATGAAGGTGTGGCTGAACCCCAGCACCCGCAGCTCATACACGGAAAGGAACGGAGAAGCAAAGCCGCCAGTCAGCCCGCCGATGATGCAGTAAAAAAGCAATGGACGGTAAGCAGGGTCGCGCACTGGGCGCAGAATATCCGCCGGGCGCATTTTGGAGGTGAATTTTACCGGGTTCTCTCTTACCGAAGCAAGCAGAACGGCATCCACCACAGTAAGCGACAGGCTGACAATACCGATGATAAGAAAGCCGGTATAGCCCTGCCCCTGTTCCAGATAATAATCCAGTACGCGACCAAGTGCAAGTGTTGCCGCGCTGGAAACGCAGGTTCCGATAATGCTCTTGACGGCGTAGAACTGACCGCGCCCGCCTTGGGGGGCGATGCCCAAAACCATGTGTTCCAGCCCCGGCGTAACAAGCCCCGCAGAGAAAAAGCCGATGGTATAAAGCACCAGCACCACAGCGCGGGCATGACCGGGGTCCGGCAGAGCCAGCGGTACCAGCAGAATGCTGCTGATGGAAAGCCTGAACACCACGCACATAAGCCATATAGCCAGTTTGCGGTGGTGCATCCGTTCAAACACAAAGGGCGAGAAAAACTGCAGTACGCACCCGAAAGACGGTATCATGGCCGCTGCGGCGCATAAGGATACGGACGCCCCAAGGCTGCTCAAATACCCGGCCAGAAAGTTGCCGGTGGCAACGGCATAAATCACGCCGGCCACTGCGCCTTCGGCAATAATCCGGTAGCGACCCATTTCCAGTTCATTTTCGGTCGGTGTATGCGCAGGAAAAAACAGCTGATAAAGCCAGCCCATGGCTTACCTCCCGGCAGGCGCCTCCACGGTTCCGTAAGCGCGTCCGCGGAGAAGATCCGCGTAACGGCAGATTAGGTTTGTCAGAACCGACAGGCTGCTTTCTTTGCTGACCTGACGCCACTGCGCACGGTAGCGCTGCAGCCAGTGTTCCAGCGCGGCTGCCATGGCATCTGCTTCGGGGCCGTGCGGGCAGCCTGCATTGAGCCATGCGCCAATACGGTTCCACAGCACAATGATGTCTGCCGTCTGGCAGAGTACCTGTACAATCTGCTTTTTGCCGGCAGGAAGGTTTGCTGCGTCCGCAAGGATATCCGCCTTTGCCTTTTCTACGGCGCGGTTGGCATCGTCAATCTTTGTAAAGTCAACCTCAGAAAGGATCTCGGCGCGGGTTTTCTCATCACATTCCATCCAGTTGACGGTATTCCGCCAGTCAAAGACTTCATAGTCCTGCAGTTTTGCCATCAGGCCGACAAACTGCCCGGTGGCATCGCCGTAATACAGGCGGGAAACGGCTTCGTTCAGCTCGTCAAATTCCACAGGCTCTGCATTCCAACCGAACGCTGCACCGTACAGGACGCCCGGAATCGTCAGGCGCGGGTCATTGACATGACCATAATCGCCCCAGTCCGTGTTCAAAAGGCCGATGGCGTTGTACTTGTGTGCATGGTGGCACATGGTACGGATATTCAGGTAAGAATTGTACATCAGAGGCATCCAACGGTTCCAGCCACAAACGCCGGGGCAGGCATACTGTGTAATCCCGCTGGCGGCAATATCCCGGATCTCATTTTCCCGCTGATGCGGCAGATAGCCCCAGTTCAGGCAGATGGTTTCCTTGGGCAGCTCGGCACAGCTTTCCGGGAAGCGCCACATGATGTCGCCCCAGAACTGCGGTGTCACTCCCTGTGCAACAAGATATTCGCACAGCGCTTTCACATGGCTGAGATACAGGCTGCGCTCGCTCTGCTCCTCGGCGAGTGCCTTGCTGCGCCCCTTGCCCAAATCGAACGTTTCGTCATCACAGATATTGAATTTTCTGCTGCGGAAAAGCGGGCGGTATTCGTCAATCAGCCCTTTTACAAACCCCAGCGCATCGGGATTGGATACGTTCAGGGTATGGTGATTCCCTGCATAGGTATAACTGAACGGAATCTTTTCCGAGTCAGGCAGCTCGCAGAGGTCGCAACAGGTTTTTGTGCTGAGAATACGGTACATATGCCCGAAGGTAGACAAGGAAGGAACGAGTTCAATGTGCCGGGCTGCGCAGTAATCATCCAGCTCCATGATCTCCTGCGCGGTCAGCGGCGTATCCTCACGCCATGCTTCGCTCAGGTCACGGAAAAGATAGGTGTGCTCAATATAAAGCTGCCATTGGTTGATCTTGTAGCGGCAGAGAATATCTGCCACCTGTTTCAGGTAGTCCAGCTTCGGGACACGTCCGCGGGAGCAGTCCTGATAATAGCCTCTGTTGGCAAGATCGGGCCAGTCCTCAATTTCCAGTGCGGGCAGTACGGCTCCGTGCTGTTCAATATACTGGCACAGTGTCTGCACACCGTTGCAGAGTGCTTCATCGCTGCCGGCTTTCAGCGTGATGCATTCCGGCATAATGCTCAGCGTGTAACGGTTTTGCGGCAGGGCGGTATCCACCGTAAGTACGGCGTCACCTGCCCGGGGCTTACCGCGGGTGAACGGCACTTCCAGCCCGGCGTACTCCCGCAGGCAGCCCTGCAGCATCTGTGCATAAAGCAACGCGGCGGGTTCGGTCTGCCACAGGGTGATTCGGCTCTGATTGTCCAGCATATGAACCCCTGCAGGGTGTTCGATCTTATGTGGATTCGGAATAAACTCCATCATCATTTCCTCCAAAAAAAGGTACGGGCGGCGGGCGCATTGCCAACCGCCCGTGCAGAATGTTCGGACTTTGTTATTTAACGGATACGAATTGTCTTGATTTCATACGGCTTTACCGTAAAGGTAATCTTGCCGTCTTTGACTTCAACCGGCTCGCCGTCGGGCTGTTCCAGACAGTTGCAGCTTTCTGCCGCATGGAAGGGAAGGTTCCAGTCCAGGGTGACATTTGTCAGGCTGTTCTCGCACTCATACATACGCACAATGGCACCATCGCCATCCTCGGCGCGTTTGATGGTTTCCAGCACCACATTGGGTGCATCCAGTCCGGCAAGGCTGAAGCTCTCGCCCGGCTTTCCGCCCTGCACAGCCAACGCAGGCTGGTTCAGGAAGAACGCCTGCGGCACCGTGCCGGCCGCCTGCCATTTTTCGGCGTGCGGATAAATGGCATATGTGAAGTGGTGAACTTCCTGATCCGTGGTAGGATTCGGCTCAATGCCGGACTTAATCAGGGTCAGCCCAATCACAGAATCCTTGACGGAATGACCGTACTTGCAGTCGTTCAGCATACTGACGCCGTAATGTCCTTCGCTCAGGTCCATCCACTTCTGACCGCAGCTTTCAAAGCGTGCGCGATCCCAGCTGGTGTTGGCGTGCGTCTTGCGGGTCAGGTTTCCGTACTGGATTTCAAACGTAGCTTCGTCAGTATGGACATTTACCGGGAAGTGAACCTTCAGCAGGCTCTGGTGTTCGTGCCAGTCCACGGTTGTAACAAACTCAATCCGGCGCTGCTTTGCATAGAAATGGATATCCTGCACCAGGGTGGAGTTGCTGTAATTGCGTTCGATGTGCAGTGTGGCGCGCACGGGACCGTTCTCCGTCCATGTGAAGTCCTGCAGGTCGGTGACATCCCAGAACTTTTCGGTATAGAAAATATCGATATCCCAGTTGTCATAATAGATGGGCTTATCCTCATATACGCGGAAGAGGTTGCCTGCCTGACCGGGCTTGAGCACTTCGCGGCGGTTCTCTTTGTCAAAGATGTCGGTCATCTGACCGTGTTCATCAAAGGTGACAGTATAGAACGGGGTGTCAATCTTATGTCCATCGGTCGCAATTTCAAAAGGCGCAGCCGAAACCTGTGCCGGTACGACCGCAAACGTTTTGCTGCCCTTGGCAGGCAGGTTGTTCAGGAACGCCACGGCACCATCGGCTGTTTTTTGTACGGGATAGATATTGCCGGCTTCGTCCTGCAAAGCCTCTGCCTTGCAATCACCCAGTTCAACCACATCGCTGCGGACAAAGCCGGTAGTGTTGTACACGGTAACGCCTTCCCCGGCGGGGGTCAGTGCATCCAGGCGCTCCTCGCGCAGTGCCGTGATTTCGGCTTCCATCTCGGCATACTCTTTTTTGGTGACTTCGTATACTTCGTGGATGGAGGAACCGGGCAGAATATCATGGAACTGATTGATGAGGATTCCATGCCACAGCTTGTCGATTTCTGCCTCTGGGTATGCGACCTTGGCTTGTGCCAGCAGGCTGAGCAGTTCCAAGTCCATCATGTGCAGCTCAATCTTACGGTTGGAACGCTTGTTGCGCGCCATGGAGGTGTATGTGCCGCGGTGATACTCAAAGTAGAGTTCACCTTCCCATGTGGGCAGGCGGCGGTTGTCCTTCACACGCTCAGCCAGCTCATCAAAGTAGGTGCGTGCAAATGCCTGACGCACTTTGGGCAGTCCCTCGATGCCCTTTTCCATACGGGTGGAGGTTTCCAGCATGGCGCGGGTCGGACCGCCGCCGCCGTCACCGTAACCGTAGGAAATCAGGATATCATTGTTGATGTCCTTCTGCTGGTAGCGGTGCCAGCCGCCGATCAGCGCATCGGGATGCAGGATGCCGTTGTAAGTCGTGAAGAAGTCATTCTCGCTCTGACCGACCCCCAGCGTTGTGACAAGGTGGGTCAGGATTTCGGTGCCGTCAATGCCGCGCCACTTGAAGGTGTCGTAAGGCATTTTGTTGAACTGGTTCCATGCCAGCTTTGTGGTCATGAAATAATCAATGCCGCACTTTGCCATGATCTGCGGCAGCGCGCCCGAATAGCCGAACACGTCCGGCAGCCAGAGGATGCGGTTGTCCACACCGAACTCTTCCTTGAAGAAACGCTTGCCGTACAGGAACTGACGCACCAGGCTTTCGCCGCTGGTCAGGTTGCAGTCCGCCTCAACCCACATACCGCCTTCGGGTTCCCAGCGTCCCTCCGCCACGCGCTGTTTGATCTGCTCATACAGCTCGGGGTAGCGCTGCTTCAGGAAGTAATACAGCTGCGGCTGGCTGGACATAAACTTGTAGTTGGGGTATTCGTCCATCAGTTTCAGCACAGTTGCAAAACTGCGGCACACTTTTTCCCGGGTCTGTGCAACAGTCCACCACCATGCCACGTCAATGTGCGTGTGACCAATGCAGCTTGCAATGACTTCCTCATGACCGGCAAGGTCGGTATAAAGTGCTTTTGCCAGATACCGGCGGGCAGCAGCAATGCTTTGATAGAAGCTCTCGTTATAAGGTGTGCGCAGGTCGATCAGATTGACAGCCTCGTTCAGCACGTTTTCCAGATCGCGGCGGGCTTTGCCGTCCTCTTCCAACCGGGGAAAAGCCTCCAGCGGCACAACCATATCGTAGTAAAGACCCTCAATTTCGGGGTCGATTTCCCGCAGGTCTACAATCAGGTTGAATTCGGTATGCAGGGTTCCGGTGTAGGACTGCAATTCCAGACGGTACTTTTGACCGCCCTTGGCGCAGCGGTCCAGCAGGATGTCGCGGTGGTTCATATCCACGCCCTGTGTCACCTTGCCGTCCACAAACAGCAGGAACTGCGGGTTTTTGGCATCGTCCCACTCATCAATCTGGGTGCAGACGTGCATCCACAGCGGTTTTCCGTCCATTTCCTGCGGCACAGCCACATCCGCGCGGAACCAGTAATGCTTGTCCGGTCCGTACCAATGCATGGTGCGGCTGTCAAAGGGTTCAAACGGTGCAGGGTCTGCATCGGCATCTTCCGGGCGCAGGAAGTTGCCCGGCTTTATGAGCCAGTCGCTCGTTTCAAACTTCTGTTTTACAGAAAGCTTTTTCAGCTCATTGCAGATACCTGTGACGCGCTTGTCAAGAAAATCAATGGTGCGCATAGGTCTTTCCTTTCCCTCATAACGAGGCTTCCAGCAATTCAAAGCTGGCTGTTTTTTGCATTTTTGTTTGCGTTAGTGGAACGTATCTACACCGAAATCGTGGTATCAGCAAAATGTTATCCTGTGGCATCTCTTTGCCCCTTTAACATCAGAAAGAGTTCTTCTTGATATAGTCCAATACACGATCCACCGTGGTGAACGCCAGACCGGTCACGGTATCGGCACAGCCGTAGTACATCGCAATACGACCGGTCGCGGCATCCGTCAAGGTGGCGCAGGGGAAGGTCACGTTCGGCACGTCGCCTACACACTCATACAGCTCATGAGGAGCCAGCAGGTAATCCTTGCCGCGGTATTTTACCTTCCACGGCTCGTCAATATCCAGCAGAGCAGCACCAATGCGGTATACATAGCCGTTGCAGGTGTTGATAACACCATGGTAAATCAGCAGCCAGCCCTCATCGGTTTCAATGGGGATGGGGCCGGGGCCAATTTTCATGCTCTGCCATGCAGATTCATCGCCTTTTACAGCACCCATCATAAAGCGGTGGCGTCCCCAGTAAATCATATCTTCGCTCTGGCTGACAAAAATATCGCCGAAGGGGGTATGCCCGGTATCGCTCGGGCGGCTCATCATCATGTAGCGCCCCTGAATCTTGCGCGGGAAAAGGACACCGTTACGGTTGTACGGCAGGAAGGCATTTTCCAACTGGTGGAATGTCTTGAAGTCATCCGTCCATGCAATGCCGATGGTGGGTCCGTGGTAGCCGTTGCACCAGGTCACATAGTATTTGCCGTCCATATAGCATACACGGGGGTCATAGCGGTATTCACGGGTTGTGACCTCCGGGTCGTCCCCTACCAGATGAATCGGGGTATCCTCAATATCCCAGTGCAGACCGTCCTTGCTGAAGCCTGCGAAAATATCCATGCTGATGGACAGGCTGTCGCAGCGGAATACGCCGGCAAAGCCATCCTTGAAAGGCACAACGGCGCTGTTGAACACGCTGTTGGAACGGGCGTTGCCGTCACGACCGATGATGGGGTTTGCATCATAGCGCCAGAAAGGGGTGCGGGTGTTTGCAGGCGGTTCCTGCCACGGAATATTGGGCAGTGCGCTGCCGATGATTTTAGCCATACTTGATTCTCCTTGTGTACTTAAAATAAATCGGGAGCGGGAACTCAGCGTCCCGCTCCCGAAGGTTTTCCTGCCTGCAGGGATAGTATTTGGACTTTTAAAGATTACTTATTGGTAGCCATGAAAGCGTCAACCTGGCTCTGTGCCTCAGCAACGATCTTGTCAAAGCCGGCAGCGCGCAGTTCTTTCATCATCTGGGGAACCATGACTTCGGGATCAGCAGTACCGGTCAGCAGCTCGCCCTTGTAACGCTCTGCAATCTGGATGCAGTTTGCCAGTTCATCAGCGATGGAGGTGGTGTCGAGAGTGAAACCAAGCAGGACAGAAGGCTCAGCCTTTTCGTTCAGTTCTTTAACTTCGTCGAACTGGTTGAAATCGAAATCGTCGGTCGGGGTGATAGCGAAGAAGCTGCCCTGGGTGTAACCGGCCATAGACCAATCCGCGTTGTTCTTATGGACGAAGGTTTTGCTGTCATCGGTGTAATCCCAGTTGTCGCCCTGAACGCCGTAGTAGAACAGGTCACGGACGTAGGTGTCGGTGTTTACCAGCTGCAGGAATTGCAGTGCTTTTTCGGGATAGGCGCAGTTAGCGGAGATGCAGTTCATAGAGCCGCGGACAGTTTCATTGGAAACGATGGTCGGGCCCCACTTCTGGGCAACGCACTCAACGCCGAGCTGCGGACCCCAGGAAGTGATTGCCGCACCGGACCAGCCCTGTGCAATGGAGCAAGCCTTGTAGTTTGCATCTTCGGGACGGGTTGCAGCGTCAGAGTTGATGATACCTTCGTTGTACCACTCATGGAAGGTTTTCAGAATCTGCTTCATGTCATCCTGCTCAACAGTAGCAACAACCTTACCCTCGCTGTCATCATAGCGCACACCCAGGGGATACAGACCGGCGCCAAGCTGGTCATACATATAGGACTGGTAGCCGCCGCCGTTTTTGTTCAGAGGGAAGGAAGCCTCGCCGTCAGTGTCCTTGATAGCCTTCAGGGGCGCAGTCAGTTCATCCAGGTCGGTGATGCCCAGCTCCTTGGTATAGTCATAGCCGGCAGCCTCGATCTTTGCCTTATCCCAGACAACGTACTCGCTCTGAGAAGAATCCTTGTAGGTAGGCACACCATAAACACGTCCGCCCACTTCGCAGGCTTTCCAATAATCTTCCGGAACGGAAGCGTACAGTTCAGGAGCCGCTTCCTTGACCATATCGGTGATATCCAGGAAAGCACCGGTATTGACGTCGTTGTTATAGGTGTTGACGTTGGTGAACAGGATGTCGTATTCACCGCTGGTGTTCACAATAACATTGCGGCGGGTGTCCCAGTCGCCCCAGGAGATAACATCCATGTCGATGTTGACGCCGATCTTATCTTCCAGATACGGGTTAATCTGTGCCAGCCATGCATCGTAGTTAGAAGGCATGCCAGAACCAACGGCCACCCATTTCAGGGTGACGACGTCCTTGGAGGGAGCAGCCGTAGGAGCAGCCGTAGAGGTGCTGCTGCCATCGGTGCCGGTGGAGGCAGAAGAGGAACTGCCGCCGCAGGCTGCCATGCTGAGGGCCATGGAACCGGCCATGCCCAGCGCAAGCACTTTGTTGAACTTTTTCATCTGTTTTTCTCCTTTGCTTGTGTAAAGTTGTGTATCTTCATTCCCCTTATAGGGGAACAGAACCAAATGTGGTGGGAAAATTGAATGGGCTTATTTGTTAGCATCGATGTTCTTATACAGTGTTTTTCTTTTTCAGAGTCTTTCTCTTAGCCCTTAACCGCACCAACCGTCAGACCGGAAATAAAGTACTTCTGGAAGAACGGATACGCGCACGCAATGGGAATGACGATAATGATTGCGATTGCCATACGAACGGATTCGGACGGCATCGAGTTACGGTACTGCTGCAGACTCAGACCTGCGCTGGGGTTATTGGCGATGTACTCCAGGTTCTTCATCATGTTGTTCAGCAGTGCCTGCAAGGATACCAGCTTGGAATCCGAAATATACAGGGCGGACTGGAACCAGTCATTCCAGTAGCCAAACGTCAGGAACAGTGCAATGGTGGCAAAAACAGGCTTGGAGATGGGCACCACGATACGCCAGAAAATTTTCATCTGGGATGCGCCGTCAATCTTTGCCGACTCAATGATGGAATCCGGTACCGTTGTTCGGAAGAAGGTCTTGCAGATAATAACATTGAAGCTGCTCATCGCCAGCGGCAGAATCAGACACCAGATGGTGTTGTTCAAACGCAGCATATTGGCAACAACCACATAGTTTGCAACCATGCCGCCATTGAAAATCATCGGGATGAACACCATCCAAGTGAAGAAGCCTTTGAGTTTATAGTTCGGGCGGGAAAGCACATAGCCAATCATTGTGGTCAGCAGCACACCCAGCACCGTACCCATAACCGTGACCACCACGGAAATTATGAGTGAATTAAAAATCGTTCCGCGTTCATTCCAAAGGAACGTGTACGCCGCCGTGGAATATGTATCCGGGAAAAGCCTGTACCCGTACTTTGTGATAGAATCCGTGGAGGAAACGGAAATCATAAAGACGTAGAACACCGGAAACAGACAGACGAAGGAAAGCAGTACAAACAGAATGTTAAAGCAGGCATTCGTTGTCGGCTTAATCTGGTTTAAGCGGAACTTCGCACGAGCTTCCTCTTTTTCCAGCTTTTTTTCTTCGGCCTTTATCTTATGCTTTTCTGCCAGAGTCATTTGTGTGTTCTCCCTTCATCAAATAATCGCGCTTTCTTCATCAATCTTGGAAACGATGAAGTTGGCAACCAGAACGGTCGCGCAGCAGCATGCAGCCTGGAACAAACCTGCGGCAGCAGTTCTGCCGATTGTCACATTGCTCTGCAAAGCCTGGTAGACATAGGTGTCAAATGTGCTGGCAACGTTGTACAGTGAGTTGGGAACACCCTGCGTAACCTGATAGAACAATCCGAAATCGGAATAGAAGATGTGGCCGACATTCAGAATGAACATCATAACGATGATGGGTTTCAGTGCCGGCAGTGTAATATATTTGGTCTGCTGCCACTTGGTCGCGCCGTCCAGCGTTGCCGCCTCGTACAGCGTACTGTCAATGCCGGTAATACTTGCAAGGTAGACAACCATATTATAGCCCATGGATTTCCAGACCTGCATGAAAGTCAAAATCAGCGGCCACCATTTTGGCTGAGAATACCACATGATTTTATCGCCGCCGAAAAACTGTATGATAGTGTTCATCAAGCCCTTGTCGGGGTTCAGGAAGGCGTAGACAAAGTAGCTGACAACAACCCACGAAAGGAAGTACGGGAAGAACATCATGGTCTGGTATGCTTTAGAAGCGATTCGGCTGTAAATCTGATTGATAAGCACAGCCAATGTAACCGGAATTACAATGTTCAATACGATAAATAAGATGTTATATAACAGCGTATTGCGCAGCAGCATGGCAAAGGTGTTGCTGGTAAGGAAAAATTTGAAGTTGTCAAACCCTGCCCAGTCGCTGTGGAACAAGCTGTAAAGGAAGCTCTTTCCCGGAGTGATCTTGAAGTTTTTGAATGCGATAATCAGACCGAACATGGGCAGGTAGCAAAAGACTGCGTACCAGATGGCTGCCGGAAGCCCCAGCAATGTCAGCTCCGTGTCATCACGCGTCCAACGTTTGCGGCGTGGCTTCGTTGAAGTTGAAACTGCCGGCTTATCCTTTTTCATAGAATGTGCCCCTTTCTTTTGGCGAGCCAAGTGTTAACAGCCGCCAGCATTTCGTGCTAACTAAGCGTTAACTCCATAGTCAGCATTCGTTGCCATTTGTTAGTCAAATATTAACATTTACTTTTGTACCTGTCAATCGTCATTTTGCACAAATCGCGCACCGTTTCATTGTATTCGTGCATATCAACGGTTTTCGCATTGTTTTTTTGTGCAAGATAGCCAACATTTTCAACATCAAACATTAGCAAAAGTTAACTTTTCGCGTTGCTTTTCTCTTATGATTGTGCTATACTTACTATAAACTCAAAAAGCGGAGGATTTCTTTCATGAGCAAACCAACCATGCAGGATATTGCTGATGCTCTTTCTGTTTCCAGAATCACCGTATGGAAAGCGCTAAGCAACCGTCCCGGCGTTTCGGATTCTATGCGTGCCCAAATCCATCAAAAAGCCACCGAGATGGGCTATTTCCACACTCCCTCTCAGGATACCACTGCGACCGTCTCTGCTCAACTGCCTCCCCACACACGCACCGTAGCGGTAGCCGTGTGCCGACCGGAGTCCTCTCTTTTCTGGATGCAGATTATCCATCAGATTGCCAAAGATCTTTCCGAGCATAATGTCAACCTCATGTACACATATCTTCCCACAAATTACAAAGCGGGCTATGTGTTGCCGGAGCCTTTGACAAACGGTACAGTAGATGGTGTCATTGTACTGAACACGTACTCTGCGCCCTTGCTGCGGCTGTTATCCTCTTTACCTATACCAAAGGTTTTTCTGGACACGGTTCCTTCTGTCCCCTATAACCAGTTACATGGGGATCTGCTCATTATTGAGGGTCGCGACCTTATCCGGCAGATTACAAGCAATCTGCTCCGTCATGGATGCCGAAAGCTCAGTTTCATAGGCGATGTAGAATATGCCCAGACAAACAAAGAACGCTACGAGGGATTTCTGGATGCGCTGCATGAGCATGGGATCATTCCAAACCCCAGTCTTTACCTTACCGGGTCATTGGGTCTTCGTACCCATTATGAGGAAATCAGTCACTTTCTGGACTTTTTGCCAACCATGCCGGACGGTATCGTCTGTGCCAGCGACTATATTGCTCATTTCATCCAGCGTTATCTTGAAGAAAAAGGGATAGACCCTGAAGGACGTATCGTACTGACGGGCTTTGACAACAACAGCGAATATTTGAACGTTGCCGACCGTATTACAACAGTCGATGTAAAGCCGAAAACCATCGGTTCTCGCTTGGCCGCCAAGATTCTTTTTGTGATAGAACACCCGAAAGCGGCGCCCGAAGTCAGTTACGTTTCTTCCGAAGTGCTTTACCGCGGCGTGCTGGCATCCGATCCAAAAGCTTCAAATCCTGACGAGTCTATTCTATAAAGCAATCAGCTACATGGTTTTTTCACCAAATAAATAGCAGGACATCCGCGGTTTTGAGGTGATCCCAAAAAGTCAGGGCCATATTTTGAAGTAAAAATTGTTCAAGTAGCCGAAAGGGCTTGTTGTCTGTGAATTGCAGGCGGCAAGCCCTTTCGTTTTGCTCTGATTCTGCGGTTGTTGTAGTAATCCAGATATTCGACGAGTTCCTGTTTGAAGTGCTCCATGGACTGAAATTTTTCCAGATATATAAGCAGATTGATATATGCCTACCGGCTGGCAGCTCTTGTCAGCCCCTGCATAGTCCGCAGAGAAGTATCCTGTGTAATATATAAAGTAATCTTCTTGTTTGTACAAAGTTTTTCCAACGGGTGCAGAAATAATGCCGCGCTTTCCATAATCTGTCCCCCCATGCAGAGCGTGTCCGGACAGAATGCTTCGATCTGCGGCTGCAATGCATCGCACAGCTGTTCACCAAAGCACCGGAAACAGGCTTTGGCCCGTTCGTCCCCGGCGGCGATGCGTTCAGCAAGCGCACGACCATCCAGCGGCACACCCAGCATCTCGCCGGACAGCTTTTCCAGCCCCCGCCGGGAAATATAGTCGTCTACGCAGCTGTCCCGAAACGGTGCATTATAAAAATATCCGTTTGGCGGCACACCGGGTGTACCTTCTTCAGCCAGAAATCCGTTCACCCCAAATGCACTGCCGCAGCCGGTTCCCACTGCTACAAACAGAGCTCGCCCGGCTTGCGTCGCCTGACCAAAGGTCATTTCCCCCAACGCAAAGGCCGCTGCATCATTGATAAATTGAATCCTTTGCTCCGGCAAGCCGCTGATTTCGGAGAATGCTCGGCGCAGATTGCAGCCGTACAGTGCATCGTATTTGTCCAGTCCTTGTAAAAGGCAGATGCCGTTTTTATAGTCAAACGGTCCCGGAAACGCAAGATCAATTTCAATGGGAACAGCATTTTCCGGGCAGATACTGCTAAAAATCCAACCAAAGTTTTCAAGCAACGTTTGCCTGTCCGCGCCGGCCATTGCCGGGAAATGGCGGACAGGTGCCAGAAAATTTCCTCTTTTATCCAGAGGCGCAGCCTTGATTTCCGTACCGCCCACATCCAGACACAGATACACTTCCTGCATTTTATCTCCCCCGGTTGATTTCAATATTAAAACTGCTCCGGCTTGCCGGATAATAGCTTTCGCTGTATTCCACCGCAATACCGTTCTGGCTATAGCCGGTCGAGACAATATAGACTGTCGGTTCAAAAGGCGACAGTTTAAGCTCTGCCGCGACCTCTGCCGGGGGCATACGCACATCCAGTCGCTGAGAGGTTCGCATGACGGTCAGCCCGCGACTGTCCAGCATTTCGTAAAAGGATGCATCCGTAAAGTTTTGTTCTTCCATTTCCGGGAAAAGGCGTACCGGCACATACACCGTTGTATACACAATGGGGCAACCGTTATACATACCTTCCAGCCAGCGCAGCCGAACCATCCGGGTCACGCGTTCCCCCTCGGCAAGACCCAGTGCTTTGGCGGCAAGCTTGCCCGGTTTTTCTTTTTGCAGTGCCAGCACGCTGGTGTGCAGGTGGTTGTGCCGTTCCCGGCTTTCTTCCTGATAGCCGATCAAGAACCGCGTGGATTCGTGCTGTATTTTTGGTTCTGTCACATAGGTGCCGCTTCCCTTGACCCTTGTCAGGCGTCCTTCCTGTTCAAGCAGGTTCAGCGCCTGACGAACCGTGGGGCGGCTTACCCCCATAGAAACAGACAGCTCGTTTTCTGTGGGAATGCGGGTGTTCGGCGGGTATTCCCCATTCTGTATCCGATTCCTTAACTGCTGTACAATCTGAAGATATCGCGGCTGCGGCATACTATATCCAACCTCCCTGCTGATGTGCCGTGTCCGGTGTTCTCCGCACAAAAACATTGTCACAGCGCAGATTTATACCGCACACCACTTCTGAATCAAGTATACCATGCAGGCGGCAATTTGTAAATATGTAATTACTAATTTAATTTTATTCAGAAATGTATTGACATTTATCCCGCTTCCGTGTATGTTGATTATATCGTACAAAATATCCGAAAGCAGGTGCCTTTTATGCCGAATCCCTCTACTTACCCTTACCGGCGCTTCCCCACCATACAGGCCGGCGCCGCCGACCATGCTGCACGGGGAACCGATGCCGTAAAACAGGAACTGCACGCCCTGTGTGCAGGCAGCAGCAAAACCGTTGTGACGGTTGAATGCTACCCCGGTACCGATCAAGCGGAGATCCTTGCGCTGTTCCCGCACGCTGGACTTATCATTCATGCAGATGATCTGGCAATCCAACCCGCTGAGCTGGATGCAAAAATCGAACACGAACTGACGGACGACCCTGTGTTCGGCATCATGACCACCTGGCAGATGAAAAATTTTTACCCGGAAGAAGCACTGTGTGCCGCCCGGGGAAAAATTGATGCCGTAACGGATGGTCTGGTACTGGTTTACGGTGTCGGTGCCTCTCTTGTGGAACGTGCAGACATCACCATCTATGCGGACATTACGCGGTGGGAAATTCAGCTCCGTTTCCGCAAAGGGCAGGACAACTGGCATACAGCCATGCATGACCTGCCGCAGCGCGCGAAATATAAGCGCGGCTATTTTGCCGAATGGCGCTGGGGCGACCGGATCAAAGACAAACTGCTGCCGGTTTTTGACTATTATCTCGATACCACATCAGCCGGTGACCCTGCTATTGTGCCGGGCGCTGCTTACCGCGAAGCACTGTCCAAAGCTGCGGCGCAGCCGTTCCGCATGGTGCCTTACTTTGACCCGGGCGTCTGGGGCGGCGACTGGATGAAAACGCATTTTGACCTGCCCGAAAACGGCAGCAACTATGCATGGAGCTTTGACGGTGTTCCGGAAGAAAACAGCCTGCTGTTGGATTTCGGTTCCTGTGTTGTGGAAACACCGGCGCTCAACCTTGTCTATGCGCACCCGCGTGAGCTTCTGGGCGACCGTGTTCATGCGCGCTTCGGCAAGGAATTTCCCATTCGTTTTGATATGCTGGACACCATGCACGGTCAGAACCTTTCGCTTCAGGTTCATCCCCTGACCGAATACATCCAGAGCCATTTCCATATGCACTATACACAGGATGAGAGCTACTATCTTCTGGATGCTGCCGGCGAAGCCCCTTGCGTCTATCTGGGCATTAAAACCGGTACAAAGCCGGAAGAAATGGTCAGCGCCCTGCAGGAAGCCCAGAACGGCGGCAAGCCTTTCCCTGCAGAAAAATTTGTCAACAAGATTCCTGTCAAGAAGCATGACCATGTGCTGATTCCGGCCGGCACTGTACATTGCTCCGGCGCAGATACCATGGTGCTGGAAATCAGCGCTACGCCGTATATTTTCACATTCAAGCTGTGGGACTGGGGTCGTGTTGACCTTGACGGCAAACCGCGCCCCATCCACCTTGAACATGGTGCAGCCAACATCCAATGGTACCGTAATACCGAATGGGTTCACAGAAACCTTGTCAACGCAGTGGCAGAAGTTTATACCGGCGAAAACGGAACGGTTGTGCGCACCGGTCTGCATGAACGGGAGTTTCTGGACACATTCCGCTTTACAACATCTTCTACCCTGCCGGTACATCGCAACGTCAGTGTGCATATGCTGAACCTGGTTGATGGTACGCGGGCGGTTCTGCGCAGCAAAAGCGATGCGTTCCCTCCTCTGGAGCTGCACTATGCCGAAACCTGTATTGTTCCTCAGGCAGCCGGCGATTATGAAATTTCCAGCCCGGACGGCAGCGAGGTCAAGGTCATTCTTGCCTGTGTTCGCAACTGAGTTATCCTATATGCTGCTGGCTGCCAATCAGGACAGCGGCTGCATCACCTGCTTCCGCCGGGATGAAAAGACGGGACGTCTGAAACCGGAAAAAGCGGGAATCTCCTGCCCTGTACCGGTATGCATTGTGGCACATCCGGTGTAGAATCGCCGGCATTTTATCAATCTCAAAAGTCTGTGGCTTTCCCCCGAAAACCGCAAATCAAATATTAGGAGGTATTTATCATGGCACATTCCATCAAGACGGTCTATGTTGTCCATCATTCCCACACGGACATAGGCTACACGGATCTGCAGGAACGCGTTATTGCAATTCAGGTCAACTATATCAAAACCGTGCTGTCCATGATGCGTCAGCCGGAATATGCTGACTTCCGCTGGAACTGCGAAACGCTGTACTGCGTAGAGGAGTTCTGGAAACAGGCCAGTGAGGACGACCGCGCTGACTTTGCCCGTTTTGTCAAGGAAGGCAAAATCGGTATTTCGGCCAACTATCTGAACTTTAATGATCTTGTCAATGCGGATGTATTCGGCAAGCGTCTGGCCAAATGGCAGGACAAGCTGCAACCGTTCGGCACAAAAATTCACACAGCCATGGCAGCCGATGTCAATGGATTCTCCATGGGCTACCGTGACGCCATGATTGAAAACGGTGTGGAGTTCTTCTTCACGAATGTTCACTGCCACCACGGTATGTATCCGCTGTACCAGAACCAGAATGCTTTCTTCTGGGAAAACGCTTCCGGACAGCGGCTGCTGGTCTGGAACGGCGAACATTATAATCTGGGCAATGTGCTGGGGCTTCAGCCCAACCACGCTGTCAACTGGATGATGCGCAACCGTCTGGGTGAAGATGCCGACGCCGGCACTTCCTTCTCGGATCAGCTGCATACAAATCTTGACAAGTATCTGACCGAATGTGAAACCGAGGGCTATTCGTATGATTTCATCGTAACCGCAGTGTCCGGTGTTTTCAGCGATAATGCGCCGCCGTCTGCCGAGATTATGGAAACCATCCGTGCTTATAATGAAAAGTACGGTCAGGAAGTCCGCGTTGAGATGGTTTCGCTGCAGGAACTGTACGCTGCCATCGCGCCGAAACTTACGGATGCACCTGTTTACCGCGGTGACTGGACGGACTGGTGGGCCAATGGTGTCGGCAGTACCCCTTATGCGGTCAAGCACTACAAGGATGCCGACCACCGTTGGCAGCTTGCAAACCGTCTGGACCCGGATGCAGAAGCACGCTATCCGGCATTGTCCGAAACCGTGCAGGACAACTTGATGCTGTATGCAGAGCATACATGGGGACATTCTTCCACCATCACTAACCCATATGACACGATGGTGCTGAACCTGGATATGCGTAAGAACAGCTACGCATCCAAGGCGCATGAAGCCGCCTCCCTTATGCTTTGCTCCATTGCCGAGAAGAAAGGCGATATGCTCCGCTACTACAACACCACCGGTGCTGTGCGTGCGGTAGGCGTCAGCCACACGAGCCAACCCCAGCTGATCGAGTTTTATATTGAAACTCTTGCACTTGAAGATGTTGAGGTGCGTGATTTGGCAGGAAACCTGTACACCTGCCAGGTATCCCCTCACCCGCGCGGACGCAAAATCAGCTTTATTGATACGCTGTCTTACGGCGAAGAAAAAGAATACATCTACACTGCCCGTCACAAAGCTCCGGAAACGCTGAATACACGTCACTGCTATATGGGCGCTGAAGAAGTACGGGATATTGTGAATGACTACGACCCGGTGACGTACCGCCTGCCGTATGAAGTGGAAAACAAATTCTTCCGCATCTGCTATAAGCCGGGCGATGGCATCACTTCGTTTGTGGATAAGCGCACTGGAACCGAAATGGCCGGCACTGCCATTCCATTCTTCACGCCGGTGTACCAGCGTACGCCTCTGCATCAGGAGGTGCCGTTCTCTTCTTACGAGGAGCGCCGCGCACTGGGTCGCAATATTCGCGGCAAACACGCAGAAACGCACATCGGAAAACTGATGGAAATCACCTGCATGGAACATGGTCCTGTGTTCACCCAGTTGCGTCTGCATTACAGCCTTGCCGGTACAGTAAAAGCTGATGTTCTGCTGAAACTGTATGAAGCAATTCCCCGCATTGACTTTACCCTGGAACTTGGCAAGACAATTTCGGACGAAGTGGAGAGTGTTTTCCTGTCGCTTGATCTGAACCGTCCCGGCAACGGAACCGTGCTTCGCAAGGGTGCGCGTGAGGCTTTCCGCCCCGGCATTGACCAGCTGCCCGGCACCTGCATGGAATTCTATATGTCGGATGACGGCGCGGCACGCCTTTCCCCCGAAGGCGGCGTGTTGATTGCAGCCAGAGATGTTCCCATGTTCTATACCGGCGAGATGCAGCATCACCCCATCCGCCTGTGCGACGGCGCAGCAGAAAACAATGCCCGCCCGCTGTATTCCTGGGTCATGAACAACAACTGGGAAACAAACTTCAAGATGGATTTGTCCGGATTCTGCCAGTATGACTATTCGCTCTGGCTGACCGATATTTCCGACCCCGAACAGGCCATGGACGAGCTGCATGAACAACTGTTTGATCCCTATGTCCTGATCGTGCGCTGAGCAGACCGTGACCGGCTGCAAATTGTAAATCTGTTCTCAATATTGCATCCCGAAATAACTCATTGCGTCCTTCCTAATTTTATTTATGTGTATCTCGAAATGCAAATGTGAGCCTGTTGCCCTTCCTGTATGCCCGACATAGCCAATGACCTGCCCGGCCTGCACCTGCTGACCGGTAGTTACACAGATGGACGAACAGTGTGCATACAAAGTTTCCAGCCCTCCGCCGTGATCGATTTGGATGTAATAGCCGTAGCTGCCGCCCCAGCTGTCAAGGCCATTGGCAACAGTGACCACGCCATCTGCGGCGGCGAGAATCGGCGTACCCTCGGCACAGGCAATGTCGGTGCCGGTGTGGGAGCTTACCTCGCCGGTGATGGGGTCCACGCGGTGACCGAACTGTGAAGTAATCGTACCCGCGACAGGCAGCGGCCATTGCAGGGTGCCTGTCGGGATGC
>OIAK01000083.1_pt1 | contig 57539 bp, 56 predicted proteins | sample 1580741 | NCBI WGS metagenome assembly OIAK01 (sample SAMEA3882521, study PRJEB24775) | human gut metagenome | biome: human-associated habitat; feature: intestine environment; material: feces | place: Netherlands | collected 2009/2010
CTTCAAAGGCTTAGGCGGTACCTTGGCAGGTGGCGTTAATCCTAATGAGAGCGTAAATATTCCTACCTTTAGTAATTTCCATAACAGTACAAGAACCTTCTGGGGTGTGTCTCTGTTAGATACTATGAAATTAGGCAAGGCTCAGATGATGTTAGGCGTTCATAAGCATGAATCCAATGCTGTAACCTATCCGGATCCGACTAAATCTGGCAAGGTAGCAAGTGTTAAGTCTAGCGCTGTTTGTCCTGCTTACGGCTTTGTTTACCAGCCCACCGATGAAGTATCCATTTATGCTAGCCATTCCGAATTTTTTGATGCAGGCAGCAGAGTAAGCGGTGCAAACGCTTATAACGCAGATGAAATCTTAGACCCGTCTAAAACAAAAATGGACGAAATCGGCGTTAAATACAGCAACAAGAATTTCTTGGCTACACTGGCTCTGTTTAAAAACAGAGAGTCCTCTACCTTAAACGTATATGACGATAAAAAGCCTGATTGGTATTGGGTTACCAATGACGGCGAAAATGAGTATAAGGGTATTGAGCTGTCTATCAACGGAGCCATTGCAGATAAATGGAATGCTTTTGGCGGTTTAATGTATCTTGATACAGAAAGAGTAAGAACCAATAAAGGTACCTATGATGGCTACAGAGTAGGCGGGATTCCGAGATTCAACGCTGTTGCCGGCTTACAATATAAACCGAATAATGATTTGTCAATTTTGGCAAGAGCCGTATATGTTGGTCCTACTCCTATTTTCCCGGCAAGCAATGCGATTGAATGGGAAGTTCCTTCTTATACTACTTTTGATGCAGGCATTAATTACAAAACACAGATTAACAAAATGCCTGTAAAATTGAGTGCAATGTGCTATAATCTGACCGGTAAAGATTATTGGATTGCTTATGGTTCCGGCTTGCATTTGTCCAGCCCCAGAACCTTCATGCTGTCCGCTCAATTTGATATTTAATTTATGATGTTTAAGAGGGCGGTTTTACTGCCCTCTTTTCTTTAACTTACATGTTTTGGTAGTGTTATGAAAAAAATATATTGTATTATTGCTCTTATATTACTCGTTCTTGCGAGCGGTTGTGGCAAGCAGGAAGATATTAAGGAATCTGCGATAAATAAAGATAATGATACAGTGATTCTTGCAGGCTATCGTCAGCTTGCTCCCGGTAATAAGGATGCCTATTATTGCAGCAGCTCATTAGGTGTTTGGGAGCCTTTGATTACTAAGGATAAGGATAATAAGCCTGCACCTTGTCTGGCGCAAAGCTGGGAGATGCAGGACAATGGTAAAATTTGGATTTTTCATCTGCGTAAAAATGTCCTGTTTCATAACGGAACGAAATTTAATGCGGATTCGGTGATTGCTAATTTTGACCGGATGAAAAAAGGTGTTAAGCGTTCAACCTTTTATGGCTTAAATATAGATGCATTTTATCCTTCGCTGTTGAAATATGAAAAAATAGATGACTATACTGTTAAACTGACCTTTAAAGAAGCGAATATTAATGAGCTGTATAAGATGACGGATTTTGGCAGTCCGATTTATGCTCCGGAATGCTTCGCTGAAGATGGTAATTTTAAAACCTTCGCAATAGGCACCGGACCGTATAGAATAATAGAAAATAAACTGAACAGTCATGTTAAGATAGAGCGTTATGATAATTATTGGGGTGAAAAGGGCAAAATAAAAACATTTATTGTGCGCAAAATACCTAATACGGATACACGTTATGCTGCATTAAAATCCGGCGAAATTGACGGCGTAACCGATTTGAATGCAATACCGCCTTTTTTAGCGGAAGAACTGAAAAAGGATAGCAATTTTGTTGTTTATAAAAATAAATCGACGATGGTACGCTATTTGGCATTAAACGGTACTAAATTTCCTTTTAATGATGTCAGGATGAGGCAGGCTGTAAGTTTGGCAATTGATAGGCAGGATTTAGTTAATGCTCTATATATGGGCTATGCCATACCGACTGTTAACATTTTGAATTATTGCAGTCCGGGATATAAAGAGTTCCCGGTAAGATATGATTTAGAAGAAGCAAAGCGTCTTGCGCATGAAGTATTAGGGGATAAGCGTGTAGAGATTGTTTACGGAATTAACGGTGCGGAGCCTTTGCAAAAAGGCGAAGCAGAAATTATTGCTTATTGGCTGAAAAATATTGGTTTAGATGTTAAAATAAGAGTATTGGAATATGCAACCTTATTAAAAATGATACGGAAAGGGGAGTGCAATATAGTTCGTCTGCAGAAAGGTTTGGCCAACGGTGATCCGTATACTGCCTTGTATCCCTTTGTAATGCCTGACGGAGCGTTAAACAAGAACAATAGCGTTGCGTATGAAAATGATGAAATTGTTGAATTGATGAACGAGGTAAAGCATACTACAAATGAGCAGAAACGACGCGAGATATTCAATAGAATACAAGAAATTGCTGTTGAAGAGCAACCGGTAGTTCCTTTGTTCAACGATATGGCAATAGCTGCGACCAGCAGCCGTATAAAAAATTATGGTGTCATCAATAAAATTGAACTTGTAACAGATGATGAGTAAAATTTGCAATGATATATTATGAAGAGAGGAAAACTCTATGAACCAATATTATCAGGATAACATGCTCTTTGGCATGAACCCTTCAAGTTATCTGCATCGCTACGCCGTCAACGGCAAGGTGTCGGGAAATCTTGCCTGCATCAGCGAAATCAAAAATGCCGCCGTTGTCTTATACAGTCCGCGCGGCTGCGGCTTTCATTACCGCTGTCATGTGCGCAGCGGCCAAAGCCCGGTTTATGAGCTGGAATGTGCCGATTTGCGCAACAATGATGTAATTTTCGGCGGTGAAAAAAAACTGACGGCTTTACTGCAAAAGGTGGAACGTGAGCAAAAGCCGGAGATTATTTTTCTGCTGCCTTCCGTGGTATCGGATATTATCAATGATGATTTGTCTGGCTTGGCTTGCAGCCTGCAGCCGCAGTTTAAAGCAAAGCTTGTGCCGATTACGTCGCAGGTTTTTTCGCATATGGACAAGAGCAACGGCCGCAAGGTTTTGCGTGAAAAGGCTTGCCAAAAGCAGAAGCAAAAGTTTTCTTCCAGTGCGGTCTATCCCGGCTGCGGTTATGTAGAGGTGATGGATGCGCTGGTTGAGCAGGTGATGGAACCTCAAAGCGTAGAGCCGCTGAGCGTAAATATTGAAGCCTTTGTCTGGGGCTATAATGGTGAGGATAAGCTGCAGGGCATGAGCGATATGCTGCAGAAAATGGGAATTACCGTTAATGCTTATCTGCCTGCTGCTGATTTGCAGACAATCAAAAAGGCTCCGCAAGCAGCGCTGAATATAGTACGTCGCAAGAAGTGGGCGTTGGCGATGGAGCAACGCTTTGGCACGCCGTTTCTGCATGTTGCCGATATGCAGGAGTGGCATGGTATTGAAGGAATCAGTGATTTGTACAGGCAGATTGGTAAAATGCTTGGTTGCGAGAATGCTGTTGAACGCGTGCTGCAGGAAGAATATGAACGGGTTGCCGCCCGTTATCAGGAGCTGCGCGCGGAATTTGCCAAGCATAAATTTTGCCTGATTGCGCATGGTATTGCATATTTGCCGGATGCGTTGCGTGTTTATCAGCAGGATTATGGTCTGCCGATTACGAAAATATGCATTATCATGAATCCTTCCTACCAGGCGGAAACCGGTTTGGATGATGCAATGATGCAGAGATTTAAGGATAGAATTGAGCTTGCTAAGGCTGAGTATGGCTGTGATGCGGAAATTTTACTGGAGCCTTCGGAAGAGGCTTTGCGTGAAGCTGCGCAGAGCTGTGATTTTGTTATCTGCAACGGTCATCCGCGCTATGCTTCTTTAAATGTTCCGGTGCTCTATAATTTGTTTGACCGCTCGGTGTGGTCTTATCAGGGCTTTGTGGATATTATGGAAGAGGTTTGGCAGATGCTGCAGCAACCGCAGCGTACAGGCAGCAGTCTTTTGCTGAGCAAACTGGCCTATGACCCGGTATTTTATCCGATGCGCGAGGCTGATAAAGACAGTAAAGCATCACGCGAACTGTATAGCAGAGTATGGAGGCAGAGAAAATAATGAAACCATTAAGTAGCTGTGCGTTGTTTGGTGCTGTGCGTGCTCTTGGCGGTATTAAGGATGCCTTAATCCTGCAGCATTCCGTTGTCGGCTGTCAGTGGGGCAGCCTGACATTCAGATATGCAGGCAAGCCTTATGATGTACGTCAGGCCTCTGATGTTATCTATGATGAAGATGTTGTTAATGGCGGGGAGAAGGTTTTGCGTAAAGCCTTGCAGGAGGCAGAACGTATTTTTGCGCATTGCGGTGCGGTATTTGTAGTCAGCGGTTGTGTGCCGAATATGATTGGTGATGATGTAGACGGCATTTTGGCTACTACCGAAGGCTCGCAAAAATTATTGCATGTAAAAGCGCCGGGATATGCAGGGAATATTGACAGCGGTGCAGAAGCAGCTTATTTAGCGTTGCTGCCCTTGCTCCAACCTGCGGAGAAAAAAGAAGCTGCTACGATAAATATTTTTGGCATAATGAATGATGATCCCTATGCGGATAATGATTTAGAAGAGCTGAAGAAATTTTTAGGTTCCAAGGTTAAAATTAACTGCGCACTGCAGGATTGCAGCCTGCAGGATATCGCAGCGATGCCGCAGGCAGAGCTGAATATCTGCTTTGGCTATGGTGAGCCGTTGGCACAAAAGGTGCAGGAAAAATTTGGCGTGCCATATATCAAATGCGCCTATCCTTATGGTGTGGCAGGCATGCAGAAGTTTTTGCGTCAGTTAGGTGAAGCTTTGAAAATTGATTTTTCCGATGAGCTTGCCGAACTGGAAACAGCGGCTGAAAAGCTCGTTTATCGCTGTGCGGATTATCTGGTGAATTTGTATCAGCTGCCGGTGGCTTTGGCTACGGACAATGCACATTTAGCGGGCTTACAGAGCTTTTTTGCCGAAGAACTGGGCATGCGCGTTGTTATAGCAGAGGACACTGCGGAATTTAGCTTGGATAAAATGGCAGAGGCTGCAGCAAAGCACAAGCCTGTATTGTTTTGCGGTTCGTCGTTCTTAAAGAAATTGGCGGATGAACAGCAGGTGCCGTTAGTGCGCTGTGCTTATCCTGCCTTTGACCGGCTGTGCTTTACCGATAATACGCTGATTGGAGCGCGTGGTGCTGCCTTGCTCATTGAGCAGATTGTTAACGGTGCCTTGCAGCAGCAATATAAAACAGATGGCCGATATGCCGGCTTGCGTGAAAGTATTTGTGAGGTAAATCATGAGTGAGCTTGAAACACATCCCTGTTTTACAGCTAAATGCAGCGATTACGCCCGCATTCATTTACCAGTCGCACCCAAATGCAACATGCAGTGCAACTATTGCCTGCGCAAATACAGCTGTGTGAATGAAAGCCGTCCCGGCGTCGTGGCAAGGGTTATGGTACCGGAGGATGCAGTCGACTGGTATCTGCAGATGAAGGCTAAGGTGCCTAAGCTGACGGTAGCAGGCATTGCCGGGCCCGGCGATGCGCTGGCCAATTGGCCGGCGGTCAGCAGAACGCTGAGCATGATTCGTGAGGCTGATAAGGATGTTTTCTTCTGCCTTTCGACTAATGGTCTTTATCTGCCGAAGTATGCTAAGAAAATTGCGGCTTTAGGTGTTGATTATGTTACGGTGACGGTGAATGCAATTACCAGCAATACAGGGGCGCATATTTACAGCTTTATTAATGATGACGGCAAAAAATATGTCGGCGAAGAGGCTGCTGCGCTGCTTTTAGCAAGACAGATAGAAGGCCTGCAGCTGCTTGGCGAATATGGCGTGAAGGTGAAGATAAATACGGTAGCAATCCCCGGCGTGAATATACAAGAAATTCCGGCGATTTCCAGACGTATGGCCTTGCTGGGAGCGAAGCTGCAGAATATTTTACCGATGCTGCAGGTGGAGGGAACCGGCTTTGCGCATCTTGCGGAGCCTGCGGCCGAAGAAATTATGCAGCTGCGTAATGTTTGCAAGCAGTGGATGCCACAGATGCAGCATTGCAACCGCTGTCGTGCAGATGCCGTAGGCGCGTTGGCTAATCCCTGCGTTTTAGAAGAAAGCTGAAATAGAAAATCCGTGTAAACAGAAGCTTGACGTTGGTTTGCACGGATTTTTAGCTTTAATATGACATTTAATTTGACGGCATATTCTGCACTTGCTACAATTAAATTTGTAATATCTCATCTGTAATGGAGAAGCTAATGGATTGTACTGCGATTATTTTGACAATAGGTATTATTTTTGCAGCGTCGTTTTTTCTACTGTTTCCGGCTTTGGCTTCGCTTTGGTGGCTATGCCGGTACTTACGCTGGTTATGTCGGTAAAAGCGGCGGTTATTTTTGTGCTGCTGTTGAATTTGGCCCTGCGGGCGATTACTATGTACAGAGTGCGCGACGGCTTTGATAAAGAAACCGTTATTTTGACGACATTGGGAAGCGTTGTTGGCATGGTTCCCGGAAGCTGGGTGCTGAAAGGGTTGCCTGCGGCACAACTGGAAGTGTTTTTGGGAGTAGTGCTTGTGGCTGCCACAGTTTTGCTTAGCCTGCAATGTACGTTGCCGATAAAAAATAAAACCTGCGGACGTTTGGGTGCGGGAATCTTGAGCGGCTTTTTCGGCGCATCTACAAGCGTCAGCGGACCGCCGCTGGTTTTATATTTTCTTAACGAAAAGCTGCCGAAGGATGTTATGCGGGCTAACATGATCTGGTTCTTTGGCTTAAGCGGCTTTTTGACGGTGTTGGTAAATTATTTTTATGGTAATGTCAGCGGCACTGTTGATTGGAGTTTGCTGCTTTATACTATACCGGTGATGCTATTGGCTATCTGGTTGGGAGAAAAATTTTTCTATCGCCTGAATCAGCATCTGTTCCGTAAGCTGGCGTTGGCGGTGGTGCTTATAGGAGCGCTGATGCTGCTGTGGAGCGGGTGGCAGAATTTATAAGTAGGCTATACTGTGTCTTATAAATCAGCAGTAATATTTTATCTTATTGCTTTGAAGATAGCATTATTACTGTAACCTAGTTTACAATAATAGTGCGATAAGATAAAAAATAAATAAAATTTAGCTTTTTCCTTGACGTTTGCGGAGCAGTAGGAGTAAAATAACCTCAATCGCTGATTATGGCGATAAATTTTGAAGCATAATGAAATGCTGAAGTTGTTGCAGGTGAAAATGATGGAATCTAAAATGATGAACACTGCAATTGAATATGGTTTTTATTACGCACCGGTATTTAACTATTATTTTAGCACCGGTTATTTTGCATGGGAAAAATCATATAGCAGTAATCATCGTATTGGAGACTATAAATAGTATTTGCGAGCGCAGTGCTTGCAATTAAGATTTGGCTTTTACAGCAGGCTCTTTTACGGGAGCCTGCTTTTTTTGTAGCATAGTAGCTTATAGCAGTATGGTAAATTAAATGACAAGGGTGTCAGAACGAAGGGGAGACAATTTATGGTAATAGTATTCAAGCCGGGAGCCCCGGAGGAAAATAAAGCGAAGATGCGCAGCAATTTGGAAAGCAAGGGCTTCCAAATTAACGAAATCAATGGTGTCAACATGACCATCTTCGGTATCATCGGCGATACGAGCACACTTGATATCAATATGCTGCGTATTGATGATGCTGTAGACAAGGTAATGCGAGTGCAGGAGCCGTTCAAGCGGGCCAACCGCATGTTCCATCCGCAGGATTCCGTGATTAATGTCGGCGGTGTTGAAATCGGTGGCCGCAAGATTCAGGTTATCGCAGGTCCGTGCTCTGTAGAAACACAGGAGCAGGTTACGGATATTGCCAAGTCCATCAAGCTTGGCGGCGCTTCAATGCTTCGCGGCGGAGCCTTCAAGCCCCGCACCTCGCCATATTCCTTCCAAGGCTTGAAGGAGGTTGGCCTGGAATATTTAAAGGGTGCCAAAAAGGAAACAGGCTTGCCGATAGTAACAGAAATCATGTCACCGTATATGATTGAGCGCTTTGTAGAAGATGTAGATTTGATTCAGGTGGGCGCCCGCAACATGCAGAACTTTGAACTGCTGAAGGAACTTGGCAAAACCAATAAGCCGATTTTGCTGAAGCGTGGTCTGGCAGCAACGATTGAGGAATGGCTAATGGCAGCGGAATATATCATGAGCGAGGGCAACGAAAACGTTATCCTTTGCGAACGCGGTATCCGCACCTTTGAAACATATACGCGCAACACCTTGGATGTAAGCGCAATTCCCGCTGTGAAAAAGCTCAGCCATCTGCCGGTAGTAGTTGACCCGAGCCATGCAGCAGGCTTGTGGTGGATGGTAGAGCCGCTGGCGAAGGCTGCTGTAGCAGTCGGTGCCGACGGACTTTTGATAGAAGTCCACAATAATCCGGAAGCAGCACTTTGTGACGGCGCACAGTCCTTAAGACCTGAACGCTTCGCCAGACTGATGGGCGAGCTGAAGGGCATTGCCAGAATTGTCGGCAGAGATATGTAAGTTAAGGCATTATCCCTTAGCAATATAAAAAAAGCGTAAGGGTTTGTAATAACTCCTGATCTGGGAGTAGTATTGTAGCATAGTAGATTAGATTAAAGGAGAGATTTTATCATGATTATCGTATTCAAACAAAATGCAACTGTTGAGGAAAAAACTAAGCTGAAAAACCAATTAGAAAGCAAGGGCTTCCAGATTCATGCCAGTGATGGCGTAAATGCCTCTCTGTTTGGTGTTGTTGGTGATACCAGCGCTTTGGATATCAACCTTTTGCGTGTTGTCGAGGGTGTAGAAAAGGTAATGCGTGTGCAGGAGCCTTTCAAACGTGCGAACCGCATGTTCCATCCCGAGGACAGCATTGTAGATGTTGCAGGCAGAAAGTTTGGCGGCAAAAAGCTGCAGGTTATTGCAGGTCCATGTTCCGTAGAAACCCAGGAGCAGGTAACGGAAATTGCCGAGGATGTTAAGGCCGCAGGCGCTACGCTGATGCGTGGCGGTGCGTTTAAACCCCGCACTTCTCCGTACTCCTTCCAGGGTTTAAAGGAAAAAGGCCTGGATTTCCTGAAAAATGCCAGAGCAGCAACCGGCCTGCCGATTGTTACGGAAATCATGTCACCTTACATGGTGGAACGCTTTGTTGAAGACGTTGACCTGATTCAGGTCGGCGCCCGCAATATGCAGAACTTCGATTTGCTGAAGGAGCTGGGCAAAACCAATAAGCCTATTCTGTTGAAGCGTGGTCTGGCAGCAACGATTGAGGAATGGCTGATGGCAGCAGAATACATTATGAGCGAAGGCAACGAAAATGTTATCCTTTGCGAACGCGGTATCCGTACCTTTGAAACCTACACCCGCAATACGCTTGATGTAAGTGCTATTCCTGCAGTAAAAAGACTCAGTCATCTGCCGGTAGTAGTTGACCCGAGCCATGCAGCAGGCATGTGGTGGATGGTAGAGCCCTTGGCTAAGGCTGCAGTTGCAGTAGGTGCGGACGGTTTGATTATTGAAGTACATAACAATCCTGAAGCAGCATGGTGCGATGGTGCCCAATCCTTAAAGCCGGACCGCTTTGCTAAGCTGATGGGAGACCTCAGAGGCATTGCGAACATTGTTGGCAGAGAGTTATAATAGTAGTATGGCAGTTTAGGAGTGATTTTTTTGGAAGCTGATTTTGGTGGCGAAAATAGAAGTACAAAGTGGCAGGAGCTCAGCTTTGCTATCGTTGGCCTGGGGCTGATTGGCGGCTCTTATGCCAAAGCATTGCGCAAGCTGGGCGTTAAGCAGATTATCGGTATAGAGCGAGATGCAGCAACATTGCAGGAAGCAAAGCAGCAGGGGTTGATTGATATTGGCATGACTGAGCCTGATAACCGACTTAAGGAGGCCAACGTAATTATCTGCGCTATTTATCCTGAAGCAATCGTGGGCTTTATAGCTGCAAACGTTGATTTCTTTAATGAAAGCGTTTTGCTGACTGATGTTGCAGGCATTAAAAACGATATGATCAGCAGAGGGCAGGCACTTTTAAAGGATGGCATGGAATTTATTTCCGGCCATCCGATGGCCGGACGCCAGGGCAGCGGTCTTGGCATGAGCGATGCGCACATCTTTCAGAATGCGAATTACATCATCGTGCCGGAAAAGCATAATACAAAGGCTGCTGTCAGCTGGCTGGAGCAATTTGCTCTGGCTCTTGGCTGCAAGCATACGGTGCAGGTAACACCGGCGCAGCATGATGCAACTATTGCCTATACCAGTAATTTGCCGCATGTTACTGCGGTAGCGCTCATGGACAGCGCTTCCTTTGATGATAAGACCAAGTACTTCGTTGCCGGCAGCTTCCGAGATGGCACTCGTGTAGCAGATATCAATCCTGAATTATGGTGCAATCTGTTCCTGGCCAACAGGGAAAAGGTTGCGGATGAAATAGACAGATATATGGAGCAGCTGGTGCTGTGGCGCGACGCTCTGCGCAGTGATGACGGCGAAAAGCTGAAGGAGCTGATGCGCAAGGCGGGAGCACGGAGAAGGGAGCTTTTTTAATGAAGAAAATTCATGTTGCATTAGGCGCTCATGCCTATGATATTGAAATAGCCGCCGGCCTGCTGCCGCAGGTCGGCTCTAAGGTTGCAGCTTTGCTGCCGAAGGCGCGCAAGGCTGCAATTATCAGCGATACAAATGTTGCACCCTTATACGCAGCAAAATTACAGGCTAGCCTCGAAGAGGCTGGCCTTGTTGTGCATAAGGTGGTAATTGAAGCCGGAGAGCAGAGCAAGAATATGCAGGTGCTCAGCGATGTATTGGAACAGCTTGCTGCAGCAGGGCTTACGCGCACTGACGTTGTGCTGACGCTTGGCGGCGGTGTTGTCGGTGATTTGGGCGGCTTTGCCGCTGCCAGCTTTATGCGTGGCATTGCCTTTGTGCAGATACCAACCTCACTGCTGGCGCAGATTGACAGCAGCGTGGGCGGTAAGGTTGCTGTAGATTTAAAGGCCGGAAAAAATCTTGCCGGTGCTTTTTATCAGCCGAAGGCTGTATTTATCGACATAGATTTACTGGCAACGCTTTCTACCAGATTTTTGCACGATGGTCTGGCAGAAGCGATTAAATACGGCTGCATTAAGGATGCAGCGCTTTTTGAAAAAATCGCCGGCTATGCGGATGATGCTGCGCTTTTGGCAGATATTGACAGTGTTGTTGCCACCTGCTGTGCAATAAAAGCACGCATTGTAGAGCAGGATGAATTTGATACAGGCCTACGGATGCTGCTGAACTTTGGACACACCTTGGGACATGCGGTAGAGCAGCACTTCGGCTACAGTTGCTTTACGCATGGCGAGGGCGTGGCGATTGGCATGTATCAGCTGACTAAGCGCACCGAAGAGCTGGGAATGACAGCCAAAGGCAGCGCCGAGCGTATTAAGAGCGTACTTGAAAAGTACAATTTGCCGTTGACTGCGGGCGTAGAAAAAGCGCAGCTGCTTGATACAATGGCAAGAGATAAGAAAAAGAACGGCAACAGCATTACCCTCATTATTTTGCAGCAGATAGGCGAGGGCGTACTGCAGAAAGTTGATTGGCAGGAAGTGCCAAGGTATTTGGGGTGAGGCTAAATGGAAAAGGTAAAAATTTATCCTGCAAAATTGGCAGGAACGGTGCAGGTGCCGTCGTCTAAAAGTATGGGACACAGAGAAATCATTTGTGCAGGTCTTGCAGGCGGCACCAGCATTGTCGATAATATCAGTATGTCTAAGGATATTGAAGCAACGATGCGCGTTCTGCGTGCTATGAATGTGAGCGTGGACGAAATCCCCAGCATGATAGAGGGACGTAAGGCTTTGCAAATTACAGGCACAGGTCATCCGATTGCAGCGGCAGATAATGTTGACTGTGGTGAATCAGGTTCCACCTTACGCTTTTTTATTCCTTTGGGAGCAAATCTTGGCTGTCCGCTGACCTTTATCGGTCACGGCAAGCTGGTATCACGTCCTTTGCAGGCGTATTACGATATTCTTGATAAGCAGTTTGTGCAGTATTTTAATGATAATGGCAATCTGCCGTTGACAGTCAACGGTCACCTGATGCCGGGTAAATTTGAGCTGCCGGGCGATGTCAGCAGTCAGTTTGTCAGCGGTCTGCTTTTTGCTTTACCGTTATTAAAGGGCGATTCCGAAATTATTATTACTTCACCGCTGGAATCTGCTTCTTATGTAGATATGACGCTGAACTGTTTGGCGAAGTATGGTGTTAAAGTAGAAAATGTAGATGGTGCACATCGTCATTATCTTGTGCCCGGCAAGCAGCATTTCAAGGCGCAGGACAGCAAGGTTGAGGGCGATTGGTCGCAAGCAGCCTTTTGGACTGTCGGCGGTGCTTTGGGCGCAGGCATTACGGCAAGCGGTGTTGACTTTGCTTCGCTGCAGGGTGATAAGGCTGTGGTAGAAATTATGCAGCGCATGGGTGCTGATATTGCCAAAACAGATGATAGCGTAACCGTAAACAGCGGCGCAACGCAGGCAACGATAATAGATGCTTCTAACTGTCCCGATATTATTCCTGTGCTTACAGTGCTGGCAGCAGTTAGTGAGGGAACGACGAAGATTATTAACGCAGGACGCCTGCGTATCAAGGAATGCGACAGACTGGCGGCTATGACGAGTGAATTAAATAAAATGGGCGCAGCTATTACGGAAGAACCGGAAGGTCTGACAATTACCGGCAAGCCGGAAGGATTGCGCGGCGGTGTAGAGGCAGATGCCTGGAACGATCATCGTATTGCCATGAGCCTGGCAATTGCCGCGCAGTGCTGCGCAGAACCGATTATATTAACCGGCGCAGGCAGTGTAAGCAAGTCTTATCCTGACTTCTGGCAGGATTACCAAAGCGTAGGCGGAAAAATTGAGGTGCTGGCATGAGCGGAATTTTTGGCATGAATATAAAAATGGCGATATACGGCGAATCGCACGGAAAATCCATCGGCGTAGTGCTGGATGGACTGCCGCCGGGACTGGCATTGGATGAAGCGGCGATTGCTGCCGAAATGGCGCGTCGTGCTCCCGGGCAGAATGCCTTGAGCACAGCACGCAAGGAGAGCGATACGGTAGAAATCCAAAGCGGCTTTTTCAATGGCTTTACGACAGGTACGCCGTTGTGCGCACGTATTGTCAACAGCGACCAGCATTCCAAGGATTACAGCATTCTGGCCGATAAGATGCGTCCCGGTCATGCAGATTACGCAGGGCATGTGCGGTATCAGGGCTTTAATGATTATCGCGGCGGCGGCCATTTTTCCGGTCGTCTGACGGCACCGCTCGTTTTTGCCGGTGCTGTGGCCAAGCAGGCGCTGGCGCAGTACGGTATTGTTGTCGGTTCGCATATTCTGCAGATTAACGATATCAAAGAAGAACGCTTCAATCCTATGGGTGTAAGTGATAAAGCATTAACAGCGCTGCATGCGAAAAAGTTTGCGGTTATGGATGACGCTGTCGGCGCAAAAATGCAGGAGCGCATTTTGCAGGCCAAGAGTGAGCTTAACAGTGTGGGCGGCGTAATTGAAGCCATTGCACTGCATTTGCCTGCGGGCATCGGCGCACCGTATTTTGATTCCGTGGAGAGCATGCTGAGCCATGCGCTGTTTTCCGTACCTGCCGTTAAAGGGGTGGAATTTGGCGACGGCTTTGGCTTTGCCGGACTGACGGGTGCCGAAGCGAATGATGCTTTGCATTACGCTGACGGCAAGGTGCAGGCACTGACGAACCATAACGGCGGTGTTACTGGCGGTATTACCAATGGCATGCCGTTGGTAGTGCGCGTGGCCATTAAGCCGACACCGTCGATTGCGCGCGAGCAGCAGACGGTGAGCCTTAAGGAGCAGGCTGATACAACGCTGGAAATTGTCGGCAGACATGATCCCTGTATTGTACAGCGTGCCGTACCTGTTATCGAAGCGGTGGTTGCGTGGACGCTGTGGGATTTACTTTTAGAAGCGAAGAAATGGGAGAAATAAGATGCAGGAGCTTGATTTAGAAAAAATCCGCCAAGAAATAGACAAGGTTGACCAGCAGCTGGCAGACGTATTGGAAAGCCGTTTGCACCTGGTAATGCAGGTGGCTGCCTATAAAAAATCCAAAGGACTGCCTGTTAAGGACAAAAACCGTGAAGCTAAGGTTATAGAAAAGGTTGCAGGTTTTTTGGAGAACAAGGAATATTCCGTGGCTGTGAAAAATATTATGCGCGGTATTATCGATCAGGCCTGTCTGCTGGAAGAAACTGCGCTGTCGGAAGCAAACGACAAAACCTATGAGGTTGCTTGCTTCGGTCCTGCAGGCTCCTTTACGCATCAGGCGTTAGAGGAATATTTTCATGGACGCCGCTACAATCGTCATCACTTCCAGACCTTTGAAGAAGTAATTTCCAGTATCAGCGATGGCACTATGGATTACGCCGTGCTGCCGATTGAAAATTCTTCTACAGGCGGTATTACCGAGGTATATGATTTGCTGCGTCAGTATGACTGCAGTATTGTAGGCGAGCAGTGCGTGAAGATAGAGCAAAACCTGTTAGGCTGCGAGGGTGCGTCACTTAGTACGATTAAAACAGTGTATTCGCATCCGCAGGGCTTGAAGCAGTGTGCCGATTTCTTCCGTGACTATCCAGAGATGGAAAAGGTTCCTTATTTCAGTACATCCAAGAGTGCGGAGGAGGTTGCTGAAAAGCATGATATAACCTTGGGTGCTATTGCCGGTAAGCAGGCAGCAGAGCTATATAATTTGAAGGTTATTGCGCCGGCCATCAATAGCAACAGCAACAATTATACCCGCTTTGTTATTATCGCCAAAAAACCGGAAATCGTAGCGAACGCAAATAAGATTACCTTGATTGTTGCCGTGAAGCACGAAACAGGCTCGCTATATAAAATGCTGGCCAGCTTCTATCATATGGGTCTGAATATGCTGAATCTGGAATCGCGTCCGATTGTCGGCAAAACGTGGGAATACTTTTTCTACATCGATGTCACCGGTAATCTGGCAGATTCGCTGGTTATCGATGTAATGGAAGAAATAAAATCTAAGAGCACCTATTGTAAGGTTCTTGGCAATTATCGTGCTTACGAGCGAAAGGAATAAACAGATGAAGCATTACGGACTTTTGGGCGGTAAGCTGGGACACAGCCTTTCACCGCAGATTCACGAGCTGTTTTTTAAATATACTGGTATCGAGGGCGATTATACACTGCTGGAAACACCGCAGGAGGACTTGCCAAAGCGCATGGAAGAGCTGCGCGCCAACTATGCGGGCAGCAATGTTACCATTCCGCATAAATTGCACGTTATGCCTTTTTTGGACGGTATTACGCGTGAGGCTAAGGCTATCGGCGCTGTAAATACGATTAAATTTGATGAAAACGGTGCCGAAGGCTACAATACAGATTATTTTGGCTTTGGCAGAATGCTGGAATACAACAATATTGATGTGCGCGCTAAGCGTGTTGCGGTGCTGGGCACCGGTGGCGCTGCGCGTGCGGTTGTCAAATATATGGTTGATAAGCGTGTCGGCAAGCTGTATCTGGTTACGCGTGACGTTGCGCATGTTGATAAGGATTTCCTTAAAATTGCGCCTAAGTGCAAGTTTATTGATTATGACGGCTTGGCAGCGCTGACCGGTGATGTGATTGTTAACTGCACGCCTGTGGGCATGTATCCTAAGGTTAACGCTGCACCTGTTACGCCTGAGGAAATCAGCAATTTTGATGCTGCCGTTGATTTGATTTATAATCCTAAGCAGACATTGTTCTTGAAGCAGGCTGCCGAGGCGAAGATGCAGACTGTCAATGGTTTGTTCATGCTTGTGGCGCAGGCTGTGGCTGCTCAGGAAATCTGGCAGGGCGAAAAATATGACAGCGAGATTATCGTCAAAATTATGCAGGATTTGGAGCAGAATATATGAAAAATATCGTGCTGATTGGTATGCCGGGCTGCGGCAAAAGCACCTTTGGCAAGCGCATGGCGAAACGTTTGCAGCTGCCGTTTTATGATGCCGATTCTGTCCTCGAAGAGCGTGAGCAGCGCACGATAAAGGCTTTCTTCGCGGAAAGCGAAGATGCATTCCGCGCAGCGGAAACGCGCACGCTGGCGTATCTGGCGGAATGTGACGGAGCTGTTATCGCAACAGGTGGAGGTGCCGTAAAGCGTGCGGAAAACATGGAGCTGCTGAAGCGCGGCGGTGTTGTGATTTTTATAGACCGCAAGCCGGAAAACATCATCGAATGTATTGCCGGTGATGCGCGTCCGTTGCTTGCTGCCGATAAGCAAAAGCTTTATACTTTATATAACGAGCGTATTGCGCTGTACCGCCGATATGCGGATTATACTATTGATAATAATGGCGATTTCGGCAGAGTTCTGCATGAGCTGCTGAATATTGCCGCTAAGCTGGAGGGATAAAGATGCGTAAAATTTTAGTTTTGAATGGTCCTAACATTAATATGCTGGGCATCCGTGAAAAAAATATCTATGGCCGTGATGATTATGACAGCCTGTGTGCTTACATTCGCTCGGCGGCTGACCGCCTTGGCGTAGAGGTGGAGCTGCTGCAGAGCAATTATGAGGGCGATATAGTTACCGCTATTCAGAATGCTTACGGTCATTTTGACGGCATTGTTATCAATCCGGCGGCGTTTACGCATTACAGCGTAGCAATTTTGGACGCATTGAAGGCAGTAAATATTCCTGCTATTGAGGTGCATATCAGCAACATCCATCAGCGTGAGGAGTTCCGCCATCATTCTGTAACGGTGGCAGGCTGCGTCGGCCAAATCTGCGGCCTGGGATTTGCGGGCTATGCCTTGGCAATGGAAGCGCTGAGTGTGTATGAAGCAAAATAGCATATGAAAAATAAACAGTCTTCGTAGCTTTGCTTTCGGAGGCTGTTTTGTTATAATGGTTATAGAGTAATATTTGCTGACAGAAGCAGTTTGGGCTGTTAAATTTTCATAATAGTAAGACAATATTAAAATCATTCTTGGAGGTGACATTATGAGTAAACGTGTAGTAATCGTCGGTGGGGTGGCCGCCGGTATGAAAACGGCGGCGCGCTTACGCAGGCTGGATGCCGAAGCAGAGATTATCGTGCTGGAACGCGGACCGCAGCTGAGCTATGGCGCCTGCGGCTTTCCGTATTTTATCAGCGGTGAGGTTAAGAGCATGGACAGCTTTGACCATACACCGCAGGGAGCCTTGCGCGACAGTAATTATTTTGCGGCCGTGAAGGGCATTGACGCCCGCTGCGGCTGTAATGTGCAGAAAATAGACAGAGTGCAAAAATGCGTGCATTATATGGAAAAGGGAGAGCTGAAACAGCTGTCTTATGACGTGCTGGTGTTGGCAACTGGCAGCACGCCGGTGAAGCTTCCCTTGCCTAATGCTGATGCCTCAGGTATTCACAGCTTCTGGTTTCCCTGGGATGTTGAAGCGGTAGATAAGGAAATTGCCGAAGGCGGCGTTAAGGATGTAGTTATCATCGGCGCAGGCTTTATCGGTCTGGAGCTGGCAGAAGCTTTTGTGCGCCGCGGTTTACACACCAGCGTTCTGGAACAGCAGGACAGACTGCTGCCGCAGCTGCTTGATGAGGACATGGCAGCACTGCTGCTGCGTGATACGAAAAATCCGCTGCTCGATATTTATCTGGAGGAAAGAGCAGGTGCCTTTACCGTAGAAAACGGTAAAGTTAGCGGAGTGCAGACAGATAAACGCGTAATTCCGGCACAGCTGGTTATCGTTGCCGTCGGCGTGCGTCCGAACGTGGAGCTGGCGCGCGAGGCCGGCCTTGTTATAGGTCCGAGCGGCTGTATTGCGGTTAACGAATACCTGCAGACAAGCGATGATGCAATTTATGCCGGAGGTGACTGTGCGGAAAACACTCATCGTGTCAGCGGAGCCAAGGTGTTTGTGCCTATGGGTTCTACCGCCAACAAGCATGGCCGCGTGATTGCGGATAATATCTGCGGAGCGCGGAAGCAATATCCCGGTGTCCTGGGGACTGCCGCCTGTCGCTTCTTTGCGCAGGAAGCTGGGGCAACCGGTTTGAACGAGCGGACTGCACGGCAGGCCGGTATTGATTTTGCAAGCGTAGTTGTACCCGGCTTCGATCGTTTGGGTTATATGCCGGGAGTAGGACGTATTGTGCTGAAGCTGTTGGCGGAAAAGAGCAGCGGACGCGTATTGGGTGCGCAGGCTGTCGGAGCGAGCGTAGCGAAGCGTATTGATACATTGGCGGCGGCAATTTCTTTAGGTGCAACGCTGGAGGATTTGTCAGGACTTGATCTGGCTTATGCTCCGCCGTTTAATACGCCGATTGAGAATATCGCAACGGCAGCCAATGTCCTGCAAAATAAACTTGACGGACAGCTGCGCAGCATTAATCCTGTAGACTTTGAAAAGAATCGTACGCAGGAGGATTATTTATTCGTTGATGTACGCACACCGTCAGAGGTAGCAGCTAAGCGTATTGCCGACATTCCGTCGAGAGTAAATCTGTCGCTTGATACCTTGCGTACAGCGGATATCAGCAAGATGGATAAAGAGCAGAAAATAGTTACAGCCTGTCAGATTGATTTGCGTGGCTACGAAGCGGAGGTTATCCTGCGCGCCCGTGGCTTCCAGGATGTTTACAGCCTGGAGGGCGGCATGAGCGGCTGGCCGTATGCAACAGAAAGCGATAATGACAGGAAGTGAGCGTTTTTATATTGTTACGCAAGGAGGAGAATGACATGAGTGCATTCAGCGAAAAAATGGGCATGGCAGCAGGCAACAATTTTAAGAGCGGTTATAACTGCTGCGAAGCGATTGTGCAAACCTTTCGCAAGGAGGCAGGCGTGAATATTGATGATAACGCTTTCCGTCTGTGCTCCGGCTTTGGCGGTGGCATTGGCCATGCGCGCGATTTGTGCGGAGCGATGGCAGGCTGTGTGATGGTCATCAGTACGCTGGCCGGCCGCAATCAGCCGAGCGAGAAGCCGTTGGCAGAAATTTATCCGTTAACGCTGGAATTTCATGAGCGCTTTGCCAAGGAATTCGGCTCTTGTGCCTGCGGTGATTTGATGCCTTACGAGTTTAATACACGTGAGCATTTGAAAAACTGCCTGAAGCTGGTGAATAAGGTAGCGCAGCTGCTGGCTGTGTATCTGGAAGAAAAGGAATTGCTGAAGTAATATTGATAAGCTAAAAGGGACTGTCGCGTAAGTGGCAGTTCCTTTGTATTTTTCTAGGCGTGAGAATGCGTAAATATAATAAAAAAACGAAAAGAAATTTTCAGCGGCAAAAATGATTACACAGCAAGAATAAATTAATTGAAGTTTTTGCCGTCAACATGCTATACTATTCTTAGATACAACATAACGGAGGTGAGATGATGAAGTATCTTTCAGTAGCTGAAACAGCGGAAAAGTGGCAGATATCCGAGCGCAGCGTGCGTAATTATTGCGCACAGGGACGTGTGCAGGGAGCAGAGCTGCATGGCAGAGTATGGAGTATTCCGGAAACGGCAGTAAAACCGGAGCGTGTTAATAAGATTAAGCAGAGCGAGCGTAGCTTGTTAAATGTTCTGCAGGAAGAAAAAGCAAGCAGATATGCAGGCGGTATCTATCATAAAACGCAAATTGAGTTGACCTATAATTCTAATCATATGGAAGGCAGCAGACTGACACATGAGCAGACGCGTTATATTTTTGAAACGAATACGATTGGTGTGGAAAATGAAGTTTTGAACGTGGATGATGTTATTGAAACTGCTAATCACTTTCGCTGTATTGATTTGCTTATAGATAAGGCAAAGACTGCTTTATCTGAAAAGCTGATAAAGGAATTGCACTTTATTTTGAAAACCGGCACGAGTGATGCGCGTAAGGATTGGTTTGCTGTCGGTGATTATAAAAAGCTTCCGAACGAGGTTGGCGGCAGAGATACGGCTTTGCCGGAAGAGGTTAGCGAGCAGATGCGAGCACTTTTGGCAAAATATAATGCGAAAAAGAGTAAGACGTTTAAAGATATTCTGGATTTTCATGTGTGTTTTGAAAGGATTCATCCGTTTCAGGATGGCAACGGACGCGTTGGCAGGCTGATTATGTTTAAAGAGTGCCTGAAATATAATATTGTTCCGTTTATTATAGAGGATAATTTGAAAATGTTTTACTATCGAGGCTTAAAGGAGTGGGGTAAGGAAAACGGTTATCTGATGGATACATGCCTTGCTGCGCAGGATAGATATAAGGCATATCTTGATTATTTTAGGATTGAGTATTAAAGCATCTTATATAGAGAAAATAATGATAAGAATTATGTGAAAGCGAGGCGATGAGTGTGCTAATGAATACAACTGAGTATCTCTCCATTATCGAAAATATCAAGAGCGAAATTAGGGCTGCACAGTACCGTGCAGCAGTTCATGCGAATGCAGATATGTTGCTCCTTTATCATGATATAGGTTGTGTGATTAATGAACATAAATCATGGGGCAACAAGTTTATTGACAATCTTGCCACTGATATTAGGATTGCTTTTCCAGAAAGTAAGGGATATTCTGTTCGTAATCTAAAATACATGGCAAAATTTGCTGAGATCTATCCAGATCGGGAATTTGTGCAGACAGTGTCTGCACAAATTCCGTGGTCCCATAATATTGCAATTTTGGAAAAAGTCAAAGACCCTCAACAGCGTATATGGTACATTGAAAAAACTGCTGAAAATGGATGGTCTCACAATGTTTTGATTCATCAAATCGAAAGCGGTTTGTATCAGCGGCAGGTTCTGGCAGATAAAGTTACAAATTTTAATCACCGCTTACCGTCTCCGCAAAGTGAACTTGCGGTGCAGACAATGAAAGACCCATATGTATTTGATTTTATTCCTTTCCGGGAGGATATGCTCGAACGGGATATTGAGCAGGCACTTGTTAGGGATGTCACAAAGCTCCTTCTGGAGCTTGGAACAGGGTTTGCTTTTCTGGGAAACCAGTATCACCTGAACGTAGGCGGCGATGATTTTTACATTGATTTGTTGTTCTATAACCTGAATCTTCGCTGTTATGTAGTTATCGAATTGAAAACCGGTGATTTCAAGCCGGAATATGCTGGTCAGCTAAACTTTTATCTGTCAGCCGTGGACGGCATTTTGAAAAAAGAGCAGGATAATCCGTCCATTGGTTTGCTTCTGTGTAAAAGCAAAAACAATGTGGTTGCAGAATATTCACTCAAGGATATTTCAAAGCCGATTGGTGTAAGCGAATACAAAATAACCAGTAGCCTGCCGGATGATCTGGAAAAGCAACTGCCATCTGTTGAAGATATTCAGAAACGGATTAAATAAGGCTCTAATTAATTCTTAAGTTTTAGAAAGGACAAACCCATGCATAAAATTCTCTTTATCTGCCATGGCATTATCCTAAGAAGCCTCGAAAAAGCCTGCTATATCAATGGCTTTCATCGCTCAGATGGCGCTTACTACACCACAATTACACCATTTGCGAAAGAGCTTTGATGTGACAATCCCAAATTACACATTCTGAATAAAATGGAGAGGACATATCCACGGTGCCGGATATGTCCTCTCCATTTTTATCTGCGTTTCTTTTTGCCTTTCCCGTGCTGCAACTGCGGTCTTGCCTTTCCGCGCTGGCTGATGGGGCTTTTCAAGTACTTGGACTTTTTAAGTCCGCTGATGATTGAGACAAACTCTTCCTTCGTAAGTGTGTCATAATCAAGCCCGATTGTTGCCATGAGCGCACGGACTTGCTTTTCCTCAGAACTGCCCTCAAAGTTCATCGCATCCTGCAACTGACCCTGTACGGTTGCGACAAGGGATGTTTCATCCGCAGTCATGGTGTCGGGACGATGTTCATTCCGAATGTCACGGAGGATACCTTTCAGATCATCTGCAATCAAGCTTCCGAAATACTCGTCCTCTCTGATCTGTGCGACTTCCAGCGTCCGCAGGTGCAGATCATTTTCCTCGCCGCCGTTTTTCATCAGCGCCATCTGCCGAACAGCTTCCAGCACGGCGTTCATATCATTGATGCGCATATCCGCGATCCGGTCAACGTAAATCTCGGCGTCCAGCATGAAACGCAGGAAATCCTTATGGCAGATCAGCTCCGAAAGTAGCCGGTGGTTGAATTTGCCCGTTCTCAATACTTCGATTGCATCATCACCCAAATGCAGAGCGTCCAGCTCTGTGTTTGGGTGATTTTTTTGTTCTGTCAGCCCCAGCAGGTAATCGGTGGACACGCCGTAGAACTTTGCCAGCTCCACCATGCTGAACGGGCTGATGTCCTTAAAATCGTCGGCTTCGTATTTTCCTAGCGCGGACTTTGAAATACTTGTTTCCGCAGATAGCTGTTCCAGCGTCAGACCGCGCTCCACGCGCAGGTCTTTGAGCCGTTCATGAATGGTGAGCTTTGCCTGCATAGCGATGTCCTCCCTTCAAATTTCGGCCTTTCTCCGGTCTTGTCAATAAGCGTGAAAATTTACATTTTTCGGCGCGTTTTCCGACCTCTTGGATATACGGGAGAGGGCTATATTTTTCGCTAAAATGGTCTTGCAATCGCACCTGAACCTTGAAAATTGCATGACCGTCCGAACGGGATATGTTCTCTGGCGAAGTGCCGCATCCAGCGCACCAAGGAGAACGAAACGCTGGGAGCGATCCTCCGGGCAGGAACGACGTTCGGAAAGAGCGGCAAAATCGAATGTAAAAATCAAAGCAAGTGAAAACGGCGAAATAGTTTTCTGCTCTGTGCGGTTATCTGCACGGAACAGAGTGCTATTCAGCAGCGAACGGCGTTTGCCATTCAGAATGATGTTTCGCCGTTTCACGCAAAGACACACCAAACGGCAAAAGCGGAAGGTGTCGCCTGTGACCAACGTATCATCGGCGGCATTTCCAGCGAAAAGCCGTGTATTAAAAACCAGCGCCCTATAGCGAACGGGTGTCACGATTTGACAAATCCATTTTACCATAGGGCGCATCGAAAAAACAGGAGGAAAGTTTGAATATGAGAAAATCTGAAACCTATCGCAATGAAATCAAGTCCTATATCGTCCGCACCGGCATGACTATGACCGAGGTGGTGGACTATCTCTCCGATGAATACGGCTGGAGCCGCAGCGTTCACAATCTCTCCGGCAAACTCAAGCGCGGCTCGCTCCGCTATGGCGAGGCGGTGGAGCTTGCGGATGCGCTGGGGTATGACATTGTGTGGCAGAAGCGAAGAAACAGATAATGACACTATAGGATGAACATAAAATCTATAATCATAGATTTTAATTGCACTTTTTCGAGCTTTGCGATATAATAAAAGAAATTCAAAAGCACGATGAGGTGTAAAATGGAAATCAGCTATAACAAGTTATGGAAGTTGTTAATTGATAAAGGCATGAATAAAACAGACTTGAGAACTAAGGCCCGTTTAAGTTCTGGAACAATGGCTAAATTAGGGAAAAATGAAAATGTAACCACAGATATTCTTGTTCGTATTTGTGCTGTTTTAGAATGTGACTTAGCTGATATTATGGAGCTTCAGCCGGTTAGAAGAATAATGTAAGTATTTAAGACACGAATGGACAAAGGAATTTGAATTATGAACTCTGAGAGATTAAAAATGATAGATTTGTTTTCAGGTGCAGGTGGTCTTTCTGAAGGACTATCTGAGGCAGGTTTCCATAGCTTATTTGCATCTGAAATTGTTCCGGTATATGCTCAAACCTACAAAAAAAACCACCCAGACACAAACGTATTTACTGCCGATATTCGAACATTAGATGCAAATGAAGTTCGTACAACATTGGGAATTGAACGTGGAGAACTTGACTTAATTGCTGGTGGCCCTCCGTGCCAAGGCTTTTCTATCAATGCCCCAGTTCGAACTACTTTAGATGAAAGAAATCATCTTTTCAAAGAGTACCTTCGATTTGTTGACGCCTTTGCTCCGCGTGCTGTCCTAATTGAAAACGTTCCAGGTTTGGTTTCATTTGAGCATGGTGCAACGCTCCATGCGATTTTGAATGCTTTAGCCGAATTAGGATATGGTGCAGATGTTCGGATTCTGGGTGCGCCATATTATGGCGTTCCTCAAATGCGTTGGCGTACCATTATACTGGGAGTACGGGGAAGGACTTTACCTGCGGGGGCATATCCTGAACCGATTTATCATGCTCCGATTCGAGCAAATTTCACCAGCACTTTTGACGGACAATCGATTATCAAAGAACCTTCACCAGAGGCTAACGCTAATTTTGTCACCGTTTATGAGGCAATCGGAGACCTGCCTTCGTTAGTAAGCGGAGAGCAAGGAGAGGTTATTAAAGAATACCGTTGTGATGCGTTCTGCGCCTATCAACGCCGATCCCGTTTAGGCTCCGTAGGTGTAATGAACCACGAGGCGCCGCGTCTTTCCCCAATAAACCTTAAACGCTTAGAGTATATTCAACCTGGTGGAAACTGGACTGATATTCCGGATGAACTGCTGCCAAAAGGAATGCAAAAGGCGCGAAAGTCTGATCACACTAAGAGATATGGACGAGTTCTTCCAGACGGACTGGCGTCAACCATACTCACGAAATGCGACCCACATTGGGGAGCGTTTTTCCACTATGAACAGGATCGCTCGTTTACAGTCCGTGAGGCGGCTCGTTTGCAGTCGTTTCCCGATCATTTTGTCTTTACAGGAAACCTTGCAGAACAGTTCGCACAAGTAGGCAATGCAGTTCCGCCGCTTTTGGCACAGGCTGTAGGGCTGTCACTACGTTCAATTTTAGAAACGGAGGATTGATCATGTCGGGCTATATTTCAGAGTTTTTTGGTTACCGGGCAGAGGACTCCTCGGTTACTGCACTTGATAATACATCTAAACAAGTATGTCCTTTTCTTTCCTCGTACTGCACGAAGGCTCTCGGAGATAAGACTAATCGTACTTTGTCCGGTGTATGCGCCATAAGGCAGGTATCAGAAGGTTCTCCTGCTGTGATTTGCTGCCCCAATAGAATTTACGCAGACAACTACAAAATGCTGGCCACAATAGCACTGAAAGCATTTTGCCGGAGTTACAATCTTTATTCGGGGCGTTTGGCTGTTGAAAAGTCTAAAGAAGAAGGTGGCGCAATTGCCGTATTTGGGCATGGATGGGGCGGTGAGCTTCCTCTCCCAAAACGTCAGGGTAGAGGCTCCTACTATGTAGATTGGATTCTGGCTAGACTGGATGAAACCGGAGAGCTCGTTGAGTTTACTGCAATTGAAGTGCAAACAATCGATACTACTGGTACTTATCAAAATGCGCGTAGAGCGTTAATTGAACGCCATGAAATTGAAAAAGATACGGTCGGACTAAACTGGGAGAACGTATCGAAAAGAATTATACCTCAGATTATCTATAAAGGGCAGGTTCTGCAAAGAGAAGAATTATGCCGGAGCGGACTGTATTTTGTCTGTCCTAAACCTGTGTACGAGCGCGTGCTTGAGCGGCTGGGAGGAAAAAACAAATTACCACAATTTCCAACACAGCCCGCAGCAATCCATTTTGTTGCTTATGATTACCTGCCAGACGCGGCGATTGAAGACGGCACAATCAAGCCGCTGGGCGTAATAGAGGAGTATTGCACTACTGTTTACAAGGTGCAAGAGGCATTTTCTGCGGTAGATTTGCCAGATCAAAACGTCTACCGTGATGCAATCCGCCATTCGCTGTATGACTGAGGAAGGAGGGTAGTATGTTACTCAAAAAAGTTAGCATTCACAAGTACAAGAGTTTTTTAACCGAGCAATCTTATGAAGTAGAGCCGCAAATCACACGAATTGTTGGGAAAAACGAATCCGGGAAAACTGCTTTGCTGGAAGCTCTGGCAAAATCAAATTATTTTGAAGATAATACTGAGTTCCGATTTAACAAGGACTTAGACTACCCTCGTAGTGAGCTCATAAAAGTGCGTAACGAAAATCCACCCGCCCTAACTTGTGAGTATGAATTGTCAGACGAGGATATTAGTCGTGTTGAAACCGCGTTCGCCAAAGGAATAATACCACGGAAAAATTTTTGCGTAACTTCTTTTTATGATAATACAAGCAAGGCATCAGGTGTAGAGAGTGATTTTACTGTCTTTAAGGACTGGCTAATCTCATTTTTTGGCGTTGGTGATCAAGGGAAACAGCTTATTCGGGCAGCAGATTCCTTCTCAACTTTAGAGAGTGTCGTATCTGAAAATGCAGAACTCCCCGCGATGGAACAAATCCAAGCTCAACTTGGGGAGATTAAAACAGGGGCTGGGGATTTTGAGAATAGACTTGAGGGGTACATTTACAACACGTATCTTTCTCCGGAAATTCCGAAGCTATGGTATTTCAGCGACTATTTTAGCTTGCCATGCCGAATAAACTTGGATGATTTTTCTGCGGGACAGCCAACTAATAATCTATCTCGTGAAGAGGTCAAAATTGCAAATGCTCTATTTGAGTTGAGTGGTTTGCGGGTCTCTGATATTCAAAACGAAAGTAATTTTGAAGCGTTTAAGGCGCAATTGGAGGCAACCTCCAATTCGATTACTGATGATATGTTTGAATACTGGACAACAAATCAGAATCTTGAAATTCGTTTTGAGATTGAACACGCGCCTAACGGTGTTCGATATTTGAACATCAGAATTTATAATTCAAAGCACAGAGTTACTCTGCCTTTGAAAAATCGTAGCAAAGGCTTCTTGTGGTTCTTTTCATTTTTGGTGTGGTTCAGCAAGATTCAAGGTGATAAGAAAAGTAAATATATTTTACTTCTTGATGAGCCGGGACTAAGCCTTCATGCTTCTGCGCAGAATGATTTACTACGGTTTATCGATGAGAAGCTGGCACCGGAGTATCAGGTTATATATACAACGCACTCCCCATTTATGATTGATTCTCTCAAGCTTAATGAGGTGCGAACTGTTTATGATACACAAAATCCTAAGATTGGTAGTGTTGTATCCGATGCTGTAGAGGAAAAGGATTCTGATACATTGTTTCCGCTGCAAGCGGCATTAGGATATACAATTGCCCAAAATCTATATGTTTCACCTAAAAATCTTTTGGTGGAAGGAATCTCGGATTTGGTGTACCTAAATCATTTCTCAACAATTCTCAAAGATATGGGAAAAGAGGGATTGTCTGAGGATATTACCATAGTTCCGGTAGGTGGTGCAGATAAAATTGCAACCTTTATTTCGTTAATGCGGGGCAACGAGCTATCCACGGTGTGTTTGCTTGATACCTTTACAGATCAGGCAGCCCAAGCTCGCTTGAAGCGCATGGTCGAGCAAAAAATTATCGCCGATAAAAAAATTTTGTATTACCATTCGATCGTGGGGCAAGCTTACGCCGATATTGAGGATTTATTTGACAAGGAAGAGTACCTTGTGCTGTTTAATGGAGCATTTGGAAAATCGGTTCAAATTAGTGAGCTCGATACGAATAAACCAATAATGTCGCAGTTAAAACGGCTTAACGGCAATAAGGCCTTTAACCATTATTCACCTGCAAATTATATGGCTAAGAATATTGGTAGCCTTGTATTTTCAGACGAAACAATAGGACGATTTGAAAAACTTTTTGCTATGGTCAATAGCAAGTTCGACTAAGATCGGCCTACGTCAACCCTTTGGAACAAAGGGCGCACTTCTATACTCCCCTGACGGGAGTATGTGCGCTCTGCGAGGCAGACAGCCCGGACAGCCAAATGTCCGGGCTGTTTTGCGTCACTTTGCTCCGAACAAGGGGCTGCACCCCTTGCGACGCTTGCGCGCCTATCCCAGCGGACTTTGCAGTGGAAATCGTCTGCTGGCGCAGACCATTTCCGCCGCAAAGCCTGAAAATCCATATCGTTATCAAGACCGTCTACTGAAAACGTAGGCGGTCTTTTTGTATCTATCCACCCCATCATTTATCAGTCAGGAGGTTAAAATCATGCACGAAAAAGAAATTGAGAAGTTGCAAGCCGAGAAAGAGAAAATCGAACGCCAGATTGTACAGGAACAGCACATAATCCAGCGGCTTGAAAACCGCGCCGCCTACTATGCAAAGGGAGAACGGCGCAAGCGGGCGCACCGGCTTATCACCCGTGGTGCAGCCATCGAGAGCGTCGCACCGCAGACAAAGGATTTGAGCGAAAGCGCGTTTTGTGCTTTTGCCGAACAGGTCTTTGCGCTGACAGACACGCAAAGATTGCTCACAAAAACCGTCAGAGATCATGCGGGAGGTGACTGAGTATCGCGTTATTTCATTTTCATGTGACGCAGATCAAGCGCAGCGCGGGGCAATCTGCTGTGGCTGCTGCCGCCTACCGTGCCGGGGAAAAGCTGCACAGCGAATACTACGGCGAGATCAGCGACTACACCCGAAAAGGCGGCGTGATCTGCTCTGAAATCCTACTCCCGTCACACGCGCCGCCTGAGTATGCAGACCGCGAAACGCTCTGGAACGCCGTAGAGAAATCCGAGCGTGGGAAGAAAGCACAGCTTGCCTACAGCTTTGACATTGCCTTGCAGAATGAGTTTTCCATGCAGGAGAACATCGATCTTGCAAGGCAATTCTTATTGGACAATTTCGTGAACTGGGGAATGGTGGCGGACTTCGCTGTGCATCAGCCAGACAAGGAGGACGGCGGCATTTCCAACCCGCACTTTCACGTCATGTGTCCCATCCGTCCCATTGAGCCGGACGGCAGGTGGGGAAACAAACAGCGGCGGGAATATGTGCTGGACGAACACGGCGAGCGTGTTCTGGACGAGGCAGGCAACTATGTGTTCAACGCTGTGCCTACAACCGACTGGGGCAAACCCGAAACGCTGGAAGCGTGGCGGCAGGCATGGGCTGACCTGTGCAATGCTAAGTTTTCCGAAAAAGGCTTAGGCTGCCGCATTGACCACCGCAGCTTTGCCCGTCAGGGTGTGGAGCAGATACCCACCCAGCACGAGGGTCCCACCGTCCGGGCAATGGAGGCAAAGGGCATCCGCACTGACAAAGGCGATCTCAACCGTTTCATTCGGAAAACAAACGCGCTGCTGCGTGAGGCAAAAGAAAAAATCGCCGCGCTGATTGGCTGGCTGAAGGACGTAAAAGCCGAGCTTGCCAAGCCCCAGCCGCCCATGCTGAATGATCTGCTGGTGCTGCATTGTAGCATCCGCAACAAGGGCGCGTACAGCAATAAGGCGAAGAACGCCAATTTGCAGCGTTACGCCGAGGCGTTCAGCTTTTTACAATCCAAAAACCTTTACACCGTGGACGATCTGGAAAATACGCTTCATGCCATGCAGGACAAGATCGATACGTTGAAAAAATCTGCATCCACAAAGCAAGCTCGTATCAAAGAAGTGGACGAGCTGCTGCGCATGGTGGATTATTAGAAGTCCGGCAAGCCAGCTGCGGACATTCTACATGGCAGATCGCAAGCTGAGACCACATTTCAAGGATGGCAAGCTGCCCATCACCGCATGGCGCAAGGAGCGCGAACAGTTGGAGCAGGAATACAAGGACATTCAAACGGAGCTTTTGCCGCTCCATGCCGACGCGAAAAAGCTCTGGGCAATTCATTACAACATCTACGAGGTGCAGCATGAACAAGAGCGCCAGAACGCCGCGACGAGGCAGAAAAAGCAGGAAATCGAACACTAAGGAGGACAATGCCTATTGAGTATCTTTGAAGCCGTCAAGCAGTCTGTGACCACCCGGCAGGCTGCGGAGCGATACGGCATCCGGGTGGAGCGAAACGGAATGTGCCGCTGCCCGTTCCATGATGACAGTACGCCCAGCATGAAGCTGGATCGCCGATATTACTGCTTCGGATGAGGTACCACCGGGGACGTGATCGACTTCGTTTCCCGGCTTCGCGGGATCGGCAGCAAGGAAGCTGCAATTCTGCTGGCACAGGATTTTGCCATTCCGTATGAGGGCAGCGCAGATAAGCCATGTAAGCCACAAAAACAGAATACCGACGAACAGAATTATCAGCACATGGAACGCTACTGCTTCCGTGTGCTGTTGGACTATTACCGACTGTTATGCCGCTGGAAGGAGGATTATGCCCCGCAGACGCCGGAGGACACGAAAGCAGGCATGATTCAGGCGTTTCTGGACAGCTACACGGGCGATACCGTCTGCTCCAAGCAGCTTTACAAGGAGGCGCTGAATCACACATTTGATGAGCCGAAGCAGTGGGAGATCCGCGAGATCAACGAGATTATGAACCAGTGCGTGACTGGCTGGACGTATTTCTCCAATCCCCGTAGCCTTGCCGGGTACGGCAGGCAAAAGGGCTGGGAGCGTGAAAGGGCTGCAACGGGCAGCGGCAACCATGCCGCAGAAATCCCGGACGGCTTTGTAGAGATTACGGAGCAGATTGAGATACCATTCTGAAAAGCACGGCTTGTTGTAAAGCATGTTGTTGCCCTGTTGCCGGGAGAATCCCTGTCCTGTCAGGCTTTTTCTGCCGTTGACAACCAAAACAACAGAAAATAGAAGAAAAGGAAAAACGTAAATCAACCGGTAGACCGGGTATGTTTCGAGGTTTTTGGAAGTCCGTTGCCGGACTTCGTTGCCGCCTCACCCTGTCTGGCTATTTTTGCATGGAGGGTAAACTGCCTATGAAGGAAATCCCGATTTGGGAAAAGAGCAATCTGAGCTTGGAGGAGGCTGCGGCTTACTCCGGCATTGGTATCAACAAACTGCGAGAGATCACCAACGAGGACCGGTGCAAATTCGTCCTCTGGGTGGGCAACAAGCGCCTGATTAAACGCCGCCTGTTCGATCAGTTCATCGAGCAGGCGTATTCTATTTGAAATTTGTGGTGTAAATCGGAGCCTTGATATGATACAATAAGTGTGTCATATCAAGGCTCTTTCCCTCACGGAAAGGAGTTTGACAATGTCCGAAAAACGCAAAGACAACAAGGGACGCATCCTGCGGACAGGAGAGAGCCAGAGAAAAGACCTGATTTATCAATATCGGTACACAGACATTCGCGGCAAACGGCAGACAGTGTATTCCTCCGATCTGAAAGAACTGCGGGAAAAAGAAAAGGAAATCCAGAAGCAGCTCGACGATGGCATTGATTATGCGGCTGGCAAAATCAACGTCATTCAACTGCTGGAACGCTACATCAGCATCAAACAGGGCGTGCGCTACAATACCAAGGTTGGCTATAACTTCGTGCTGAATCTGGTGAAGAAAGAAGATTTTGGCTACCGTTCCATCCGAGACATCAAGGTTTCGGACGCGCAGAAATGGATCATGAAGCTACACGAGGACGGAAAGGGATACAGCACCCTCACCAGCGTTCGGGGCGTTGTCAAACCGGCTTTCCAGATGGCGTACAATGAGGATGTGATCCGTCGGAATCCCTTTGACGTCAAGCTGGTCGATGTAGTTTCCAATGATTCACAGAAGCGCATTGCCATGACAGAGGAACAGCAGACGCTTTGGATGGATTTCATCCGGGAGGACAAGACCTACTGCAAGTATTACGACGAGTTTGTGGTGCTGCTGGGAACCGGGATGCGCATCAGCGAGTTTTGCGGGCTGACAAAGGCTGATCTGGACTTTACCGGGCGGAAAATCCGAGTAGATCACCAGCTCGTCCGAGAGCGCGGCGGCAAGTATTATGTGGAGAAAACCAAAACCGAGTGCGGCTGCCGCTACATTCCCATGACGGATGAGGTTTACCGAAGCCTACAAAATATTCTTTCCCGCCGCAAGCGCGTGAAAACGGAAACGATCATCGACGGGTACAGCGGTTTCCTTCTGCTGGACAAAAACGACAGTCCGAAGGTTGCCCTGCACATCGAGAATGAAATGTGCTGGGCAATGAAGAAGTATCAAAAACTGCACCCGGACAAGCCTCTGCCGCACATCACGCCCCATGTGTTCCGGCACACGTTCTGTACAAACATGGCGAACGCAGGCATGGACATCAAGACCTTGCAGTATGTCATGGGACAATTCGATGTGGGCGTCACACTGAATGTTTACACCTATGCGAGCTATGACAGCGCTGCCGAGCAGATGGCAAAGATCATTGATTTCAAAGGGCTTGCCACACCGGAGCCGCAGAGAAAATCAGGTTGAAGCAATCGCAGTCACTACACCAATTACTACACCATTTGCCCGAAAATCTGTGTAGAGTTACGGAAATCTGCGTAGGTTTCCGGCATGACAGCAAAAATGAAAGAAGCGCTCAAAGCCCTGAAATATCAAGGCTTGGAGGCTTTTGAAGGGATATATAAGCAATGACAAAAATCTTATTTATCTGCCACGGCAACATTTGCCGTTCACCGATGGCAGAGTTTTTATTGAAGGATATTGTAAAAAAGCGCGGTATTGCCGCTGATTTTGAAATTGCTTCGGCAGCGACGAGCAGGGAAGAAATCGGAAATCCTGTACATTATGGTACGCGTAACAAGCTGGCGCAGCTTGGCATCAGCGTCGCAGGCAAGCATGCAGTACAGGTAACGAAGCGTGACTACGAATATTATGATTTGCTGCTGGTGATGGACAGCAATAATATCCGTAATTTGCGTAGAGTCATTGGTGAAGATACGCAGGACAAGGTACATCTGCTTTTGGATTATACCGAGGGTAAAGGTGCAAGCATTGCTGACCCTTGGTATACGGGTGACTTTGAAGTAACCTATAAAGATATCATGGAAGGTCTGGATGGCTTACTGAAGTATCTGAAATATTAAAACAAACAAATTTCCGCGCAAACCGTTAATAAGTTAACACAATTTGCCATAAAAATAAATAGAATTAATCGAAAACGGTATTTTGCTTGTTTGTTTTAGATTGTGGTGCTACAATAAGTGTTACGGTAAAATAATATAGTTTCCAATGAAGAGAGGTTTTTAAACATGAAATTCGCAACACGTATGGAGCGTATGCAAGCTTCTGAAATCCGCGAGCTGTTAAAATTAACTGCTCAGCCTGATATTATTTCCTTTGCCGGCGGTCTGCCTGCACCGGAGCTGTTCCCTGTAGAAGAAATTGCCAAGGTTTCTCATGACCTGGTACTGAAGGAAGGTCGTCAACTGCTGCAATATGCAACTACCGAAGGCCGTCCGTCCCTGCGTGCAAAAATTGCTAAACGCATGGCTGATAAATACCACACCAATGTTGATCCTGATGACATTCTGATTACCACCGGTTCTCAACAATGCCTGGACTTCGCAGGCAAGCTGTTCCTGGATCCCGGTGACGTTGTTCTGTGTGAAAGCCCGTCCTACCTCGGCGCTTTGAACGCATTTAACGCTTACCAACCGAAATTTGTTGAGGTTCCGACCGATAACGGTGGTCTGATTCCGGAAGAACTGGATAAAATTCTGGAAACCACTCCGAACTGCAAATTTATCTATGTAATTCCTGACTTCCAAAACCCGACCGGTCGTACCTGGTCCATGGAACGCCGTCAAAAATTTATGGAAGTTGTTAACAAACACAACCTGCCTGTACTCGAAGATAATCCGTACGGCGAACTGCGCTATGAAGGCACTATCCTGCCGTCCCTGAAATCTATGGATACCAAAGGCTTGGTTATGTTCCTGGGCACCTTCTCCAAAATCTTCTGCCCTGGCCTGCGTCTTGGCTGGATCGCTGCAGAGCACAGCCTGCTGAGCGAGTTTGTTAAAATCAAACAAAGTGCTGACCTGCACACCTCTAACTTTGACCAAGGCGTTGCAGATGCTTACATGGAACAATATGAACTGGATGAGCACGTTAAAGAAATCGTTGCTCTGTACAAACATCGTCGTGATCTGATTCTCGAATCCATGGAGAAATACTTCCCGGCTGGCACCGAATGGACTCATCCGGAAGGTGGTCTGTTCCTGTGGCTGACCTTCCCTGAAGGCGTAAGCGCACGCAAAGTATTCAACAAATGCATCGAGATGAAGGTTGCCGGCGTTATCGGTGATGCTTTCTATCCGAACCAGAAGACTGACCGCAGCATGCGTATCAACTACTCCAACATGCCGGATGACCGCATTGTTGAAGGTATCCAACGCATGGCTAAAGCAATCAAAGAGTGCATGTAATTCTTTGACGGCTTAAGCTGTCTTGTAAATTTTACAGCTGATAAAAATTTAACCCCTGCAGAAAAATTTCTGCAGGGGTATTTTGTATATATGATGTTTTATGCTTTAGCAGCCTTTAAGGTTCTTTCGAACAGAATGTATAAAACTCCGGCAGCCTCGTCACTGAATTTAAAGATACTGTCGGTACCATCGGTGTGATGGAAGGTTACAATGTTGATGCCGTCAAAATCAGCACCGCTGAGAACGTTGAGCGGGATATGGAAGGCATTTTTCTTACCAATGTAAACTAAACGTTGGTTAGTAAGGAAGAACACGCCAAGCTCTTCGATAATAATCATTTCTTCGGTGAATTTGGGATGCTCGATTTTTTCGCCCTTGAAGGCAACTGTTTCGTCAATGCGGAATTTGCGTGTCAGCTCATAGTAATTGTCCTCGCGTTCTATCATTTTGTTTTGGCAGAGACCGCAGTTGGTATAGGCGTGGCAGATTTCGCCCGGGTTGAGCGGGAAGGCATCCTGCTTGATATCGCCTAAAGGCATATGCTCTGCATTCCACAGGCTACGGTATTTTTCCAGAGCGCTGACAATATTATTCTTTAATTCGTAAGGGATATCCAGAGTTGCGCAGTCGGCACGCAGGGCAGCTTCTTCTTCCGGAGTATAGCGCTGTGCGTTGCTGATTTCATCAAACTTCAGGTTGAAGTGTGCTTGGAAAACCTGTTTACGCATGGAAAGACTGTCTTCGTAGTCATAGCCGAATAAGTCATTCAATTGTTTGATATCCAGCTTTTCGGTGCCTGCAAGCAAATCGCGGCAGCGGATAAAATAAGCAGCTGTTTTTGCTGCCTTATCAGCCTGCTTTGCCAGATGCGGCGGCAGCTCCAAAATTTCAGCTAAATGTGCAAGCTGCGCCCAAAGGCTGTCTTCTTTATTTTGTACTTCAGTGAAGATAACATCTGCCAGCTTGCGGTAAATGCCGCTGCGTTGGTTGAAATTATCATCGTTGAATTTTACGCCCCATTTTTTTAGAGCGTGATGTACATCATCAGCACTGACAGACAAAGCGTCGGGAGCTGCAGCCAACAGATTGTTGAGCTCCTTCCAGCCGTTTTCGGTAGGCTTGCTGCCGAATATTTTTGATAAAAAGCCGCATTCTTCTAATTCTTGCATGCTATAAGGTTTCAAATTCTGCACTCTCCTTTACAGGCTCAAGGTCTGCATTTTGATTTTTACGCTGATAAAGTTGTCAGCGATTTACTTTATCGCTAACAATACGAATTTAATCTAAACAATATTATACGCTAAAAGTGTATCTATTGTCTAGAAAGAAAAAACTTCGCCATTTATCTGCTGTGACTATCTGCCTGCGTTGTGTTATAATAGCAATTAGAGAGATGAGAGGGAGATAAAATGTCAATACAAGCTTTTACTTCTGACAAAAAAAGCAGCTGGAAGGCAAATTTGCCTGTATTGTGGCTGGGAGTATTTTTATGCTGCGCCAGCTATACTATGTGCATACCGTTTTTGCCTGTTTATCTGCTGCGCGAGCTGCATGTTGCTCAACCTGACGTTAACTTCTGGGCAGGTATTACCTTTGCCGTAACCTTTATGGGTTCTGCCGTGATGGCACCTTATTGGGGCGCTTTGGCTGACCATGTCGGGCAGAGAAAGATGGCGATTCGCGCCGGCTATGGCCTGGCGCTGACCTATTTTCTTACCGGCGTCTGTCAGGATGTCTATCAGCTTCTGCTTGTGCGTATTGTGTGCGGTGTTGTTGCCGGCTTTGTGCCTGCCTGCATGTCGATGGCATCTTCATCCTTACCGGAGGAGCGCATGGGCTGGGGCATGGGACTGATGCAGACTGCGGTAGCCAGCGGCACAATCATGGGACCGTTGATGGGCGGTTATCTGAGCAGCTGGTTTGGCATGCGTGCTTCGTTTTATGTAGGCAGTCTGGCCTTGTTTATTGCTACGAGTGCGGTTGTATTTATTGTCAAGGATATGTCCGTACTGAATAAGGGCGCGCGCGAAGCAAGTAATCTGCTGGCTGATTTAAAGAATGCTTTGCATAACAAGGGCCTGTTGTATATTATGGCTATGTTCTTTGTGGTGCAGACCTGCATAATGCTGATTCAGCCGCTGATTACATTGTACGTAGGCGAGCTGATGCATGATATGGGTGATGCTGCTATCAAGATGTCCGGTGTAGTTTTCTCGCTGTCCGGCATCACTGGCATTTTGGCGGCGCCGTTTTGGGGAAAACGCGGCCAACGCTTCGGTTATGTGCGCGTTTTCTGTATTGTAACCTTTATTGCCGGTTTTATTAACCTTTTCCAGGTGTTCATCAATACTGTGTGGCAGTTTGCAGCTATTCAGTTTGTTTACGGCCTGTTCCTGGCAGGTGCTGTGCCTAATATCAATGCTAACCTGACGCGTGTTACTGCTGCTAATATGCGCGGTAAGGCCTTTGGCCTGGTTACGAGCGCGCAGCAGTTTGGCGGTGTTGTAGGACCGCTTGTTGGCGGTGCCTTGGGCAGCTTTATGAGCTCGCGTTATGTGCTTGTGTTTGCCGGTTGCGTGCTTATGGCCTTAGCCTTGTATTCGTACTTTACGCGTGTGCGCGGAGTGGAGCAGGAAGCTGCAAGCTAAAAGTTTATACATATAAAATAAAAGACCGTTGCTGCATGAAAATGCGGCAACGGTTTTGTTTTGAAAAAACATTATGGAATGCTTTTTAATCTTTTGGTTTAGCTGTCAGCCATTGGCGTTTTTGCTCACTTTGCGGGAAAAGCTGATGGTCAAACCACATATAGAAGAAGCGTTCTGCCGGCACAATGCTGTAGCCGTCCTGCAGATGGTCGGTAGTATCATAGGGATCTGCCATAATAAGCACATCGTCACTTTGGTGTGCGGTGCCCATGCTGTCATAACCGATAATGACACGCCAATGCCCGCCCCAATCGACGTTTTCTACAATAATAGGTGTGTTGTTTTTCAGATTGCTCTCGACAAATTTAAGGAAATCCTTATAGTTGTCGGGAGTTTTATCTTTGATGGAGGAATGAAACTCCCAACCGATTTTTTCAAAGTAGTTTACCATGCCCTTGGTGTTGGTGCCGACGGTTTTGCTGCTGCCCATGATTTTGGCAACGGCCAGCTCTTCATCAAGCGTTTGGCCATTGTAATATTTTACTACCATATTTGCAGCGGCCGGACCACAGGTATAATGAGTGATTTGCTGCGTAGTGGCAAATTTCGGCAAAATAGTAAGATGCTCGTCAGATTGCATATTATAAAAATCAGGATGTTTAAAATAGGGTGAATCCTTGATATCGTGCTTGCCTACGAATTGTGCGGCACCGCCTACAGGTGTGCTTCCGGGAGTGCCGATGGGCATAGGGGATTGCTGCAAAAGATAATTAAGGCCACCTAAAATGACTAGCAGGCAAACAACGGCCAGTAAAATGCGTTTTGTTTTCATACTTTGTCTCCTGAATTGATGGTAGCTTTGCGCTTTTGATGCTTATGGACGGCTGTGAGCAAAGCTTCTTTTTCGTTGGGAAAATTGCCTGACTGTACGCGTTCCAGCAGGTATGTCAAAATATTTTTGATTTCAGCTTGGGGCATAAGCTCCAGCAGCTCGCGTCCGCTGACGGCAAGATCCTTGGTGCATACAGGCATGCGTGTGCGTACCAGCTCCACAACCTGACGTCCTAAAAGGCGTCCTTCGGCCATCAGCTGTTCGTTTTCGCGGGCGTGGGTTGCGCCCATATCTGCAAGAAAAACTTCGACCAGCAGACTGTAGGCTTGTGTCAGCTCTGCCTGCGTGCGAAAACCGGAGTTGGCGGCTTCGCTGCGCACCCAGCGCAGCAGGGTGCGCTCGCCGGTGAGCAGCATAGGCGCGAAGCGCATATGCTGCGCTACCAGCCAGGTCACCAGATGTACGAAGCTTTTGTTATAGCCTAGGCGTGCCAGGATAGCCTTAGACATTTTGGCGCTTTCTGCTTCGTGGCCGGGATCGCTTGGCTGTCCTTCCTTGTTCAGCTTGCGTACATTCGGCAAACCCTTGCCTAAATCGTGCAGCACCAACGCCCAGCGGATGGCTAAATCGCGCGGGCTGTTGTCAATCGCCAGCAGTGTGTGCTCCCAGGTGTCGTATAAATGAAAGCGCGGATTTTGGTGCAGACCTAAAAGATGCAGTGCTTCCGGCAGAATGGGAATAATAGTATCGCAGCCGTTTTCACGGGCATGACAGCTTGCATCTAAAAGACCTGTTGCCATCATCAGCATTAAGCCCTTGCCTGTATATTCGGATGTAAGGAGCTTTTCAAGCTCCTTGCGTACACGCTCCAACGAAAGGCCGGCGCAGCGTTCAACCGGAAAGCTGTAGCCATGCGGCAGGTAGTAGGGCGTGTTCGGCGCACCGCAGGCAGGTAGTGCTTCGCAGCCTGCCTGCTCGTACGTAAAGCCAAGCTGTGCCACAAAGCGGCAGGCACGCAGCATACGCAGCGCATCCTCATGAAAGCGTTGTTTAGCGTCACCTACGGTGCGCAAAATTTTCTGCTGCAAATCCTGCTGACCGCCAAAGTAGTCATGCAGAGTTCCGTCAAATGACAGCGCCATAGCGTTGACAGTAAAATCGCGGCGGCTTAAATCCTCGCGCAGACTGCTGCAAAACCAGGTAGCGGCAGGGCGATGCATATCGTCATCATTATAGCGTTCGCCACGAAAGGTTGTTACTTCGGTAGCAACGCCGTTGATAACGATGACTACGCAGCCAAAATTGTGACCTAATTGGTCAACAGTTTTCCAATCATGTTGCTTGCAAACTGCCAAAACCTGCTCAGGCAGAGCATTGGTGGTGATATCGTAATCATCCGGTGATTTACCCAAAAGCAGGTCGCGTACTGCGCCGCCGACAAGATATGCTTCATAGCCGGCAGCGTTCAAAGCAGACAGTATTTTTTTTGTATAACTGGGAAAAAATAAATCAGGCATTTTACAAATCTCCTGTCGGCTTAGTATTCTATACCGTCATCCTTGAGCCGGTATTCTACATTAATACCGAAATACTCCCAAAGAATTTCCTTAAGCTCAGCACCTGTATTAATTTTATAGCGGTACTTAACGCGACCGCCGAGGTAAAATTTTAAATAGTTACCGCGGATGGTAATATTGCAGTCTTCGCGGAAAATAGACAGCTTTTTACTTTTGATAAACGGTGAATCCGGATGAGCATCACACCAGAAGCTGGCGGTAATAAAATCCTTGTCTATCTGAGGCTCTTCAGTGAAGCCAAAGAGGCGCTTCCAGATTTTGCCGCGTTCCTTCTGCCAAAGCAGCCAACCCCAAAATTCACTGCGGGTAAATTTGTATTGGCTGATGCCGTCGCTTTGAATCAGTCCTTCCGTGATTTCCAGCGGTACACGCGGACTTTCGCTGTTCACGCCGACGTCGGTCAGATAACGCTTCTCACCTAAAGCTACACACATTACGCGGTGGCGGCGCAGTTGGTAGGTTTCCATTTTATCGATAAAGCGGGCAGCGTAGCTGGTCACCTCAAAGCCCAGGGACTCCAAAAGCCAGTTGTAAAGTCCGTTCAGCTCAAAGCAGATGCCGCCGCGGTTATGCATGATAACCTTATTGAACACATCCTGGCGTTTGAGCGAGGTAATTTTGCCGTTAAGACAGTCAAAATTTTCATAGGGGATATATTTGAGGTGCGCGTCCTGCAATTTAGTCAGGGTTGCTAAATTAACAGCCGGCTCGAAATCGTTGAGCTGCAGCTTGCGCAGGTATTGTTGTATTTGCAGCTTCTTCATCGGCCGTCCGTTGATATCTGCATAATTTGGCAAAGCAATCATCTCCATAATGTAATTTTCACAGCGTTGTTATAGCTATGAAAATTGTCTAATCTTCTCTCAATTATTTATTGTAACATTTATTTTGCAGGAAATAAACTATTTTGCTTTAAAGAGTGGGAATAGCATAGTCTATATCTGCACAGAGGCGACAATAAAAAGACTATTCCTATATGGAATAATTTTAATGCCAAACAAGAATAAGATAAACAAAACTACTGTTTTACAAAGTAATTCCTAAGTGTTATTATATAAATGGCGATTCTGTTATATTTAATATTCCCTTTGTTACACTCTCAAATACACTCTCAAATAAATTTTTTGGAGGTTTCCGATGGCTCTGTTATCCTTAGGTTTTTTACTGCTGGCGATAATGCTTGGTTTTATCCGTAAAATGAATACGGGTCTTTTGTGCATAGCTTTTGCCTTGCTTTTGGGACGTATGGCAGGCATCAGTGATGCGGAAATTATTAAAGGCTTCAATGCTTCTTTGTTCCTGATGCTTTTGGGTGTAACCTATTTGTTCAGTCTGGCACAGATTAACGGCAGTCTGGATTTGTTGGCGCAGAAGGTTATTTCTTTGGCCGGCAAGCGTGTGTATCTGATTCCCATTATTATCTATGTGTTCTCAATCGTACTTGCTGCGCTGGGACCAGGTTCCGTACCGACTATGGCGATAATGATGGTATTTTCTATGTCCTTGGCAGCAGAAATGAAAATCAGTCCTGTGCTGCTTTCAACCTTAACTGTTTTGGGCTCTTGCGCCGGTGGTTTATCACCGCTTGCTGCTACCGGCATTATCGGTGCGAATCTGTGCGCAGAGTTTGGCCTGACAGGTATTGAAAATGATTTTCTTATGAATGGCATTCTTTCCTTTACTATTTATGCTGTTATTGTCTACATTTTATTGGGTGGTTATAAGCTGCGTTCTGCTGCTGTGGGGAAGAAAAAAGAAGTTCCCTGCTTTAACAAAAAGCAGCTGACGACTATTGCCGGTATTGTAGTGATGGTGCTTATGGTTATGCTTTTGCGAATTAACGTAGGACTGGTCAGCTTTGCTGTTGCAGCCGTATTATCCTTTTTGCGTGTTTCAGATGAGACGAAGGCGATTAAACATATTCCCTGGAATACGCTGTTGCTGATTACCGGTGTCGGTGTTTTGATGCAGCTGATTATAGATCTCGGCGGTATTGAGGTGCTTTCCAATGTGCTTGTTTCGCTGATGAGCGCTAAAAGTGCTGCCGCTGTTATGGGACTTACCTCTGGTATTATGAGCTGGTTCAGCTCAAGCAGCGGTGTTGTTATGCCTACGCTGCTGCCGACTGTGCCGCATGTTGCCCAACAGCTTGGCGGGGTGAATGAGTTCGAATTGGCTTCCTCGATTACAACGATTTCACATGTCGCTGCCATCAGTCCGCTTTCTACAGGCGGTGCGTTGGCGTTGGCAGCATATGCTTCGGCCGCTAATGCTAATCAGAAGCAGCAGCAGAATCTGTTTATGAAAATGTTCGGCGTTTCTGCGCTGGGCGTTTCCGTGTTGTGTGTTTTCTCTTATTTCGGCATGTTCCATTGGCTGCTGTGAGATAGAAGCTTAATAAATTATTTTGGTCTTCGTGCATATTCGTATGTGTGCGAAGACTTTTTTGTTGCAGCGTGCATTCCTTTACATACGTAATATTACGTAGTATAATAAATTAAAGGAGGATCATTAAGTTGTTCAATACATAGATAAATATGCGCATTAGTGACATAATATACTCACAAAGAGACATTGCGATGATTACATCTATAAAAAACCAGATAGAAGGGGATGAAAGCATTGCTAAAGGCGTTCAAGACAGAAATAGCCCCGACTAGAGAACAGAAAGAAAAAATTATCCGCTCAATTGGTATTGCCAGATTTTTATACAATCAGTACATTGCCTATAATAAAAAACTGTACAGGATGTATCAGCGTGGCTTGTTAGACAGCCATCAAAAGCATTTTGTATCTGCCAATGATTTTGATAAATATGTAAATCATAAGCTGAAGATAGAACTGCCATGGATAAATGAATGTGGTTCTAAAGCTCGCAAAAAGTCCTTGGTAAATGCTGAAACTGCTTTCAAAAAATTTTTTGATGGACTGGCAGGTTTTCCACGCTTCAAAAAGAAATCTAATCAAGATGTAAAGCTTTATTTTCCAAAAAATAATAAAGGTGACTGGACAATATGGCGACACAAGCTGATGATACCGACACTAAAACAGGTCAGACTCAAAGAGTTTGGTTATTTACCAGTAGGTGCAATTGTCACCAGCGGTACAGTATCTTATGTAGCTGGTAGGTTCTATGTATCTGTAGTAGTGGATATTGATGAGAAATCTAAGTACAACAAGGATCTAGAAGCATCATATCATACAGCAACAACTGGCATGGGCATAGATTTAGGTATCAAAAAGCTTGCTATTGTAAGCAATGGTAAGACATTCAATAATATCAATAAGAGTTCAAAAGTCAAACGACTGGAGAAACGGCTTCGGAGAGAGCAGAGGTGCCTTAGCCGTAAATATGAGTCTAAAAAGAAGAAAGGTGGTAAGACTGTTACTGCCTCTGCAAACATAGAAAAGCAAAAGTTGAAGGTACAAAAACTTCATCAGCGCATTAAGCATATCCGTGAGGATTATGAAAACAAAGTCATCCATGAAATCGTAAAGCAAAAACCACGCTTTATTACAGTGGAAGATTTGAATGTAAAGGGAATGATGAAGAACAAGCATCTGGCAAAAGCAGTAGCTGCACAGCGATTTAATAATTTGCTGGTCAAGCTGAAGAGAAAAGCCGAAATTATTGGCATAGAATTTCGTGTTGTTGATATATTCTATCCAAGTTCTAAGACTTGCCATTGTTGCGGACATATTCATAAAGATCTGAAACTCAAAGACCGTGTATATGTTTGTCCTAAATGTGGATATACGGAAGATAGAGATTTCAATGCTTCGCTTAATTTGCGAGATGCAAAAAAATATCGGTTAGCTTAACAACAAAAGTTCCGATATATGTACCGATGGCTAGTCGGGAACAGGCTTATTTCCTTGCTTTATTCGCAAGGAGCATATTTGCCAACGCCTTTGGAGTGCTATACAAACGCTAGTAGCTTGTCTTTCAAGGCAGCGAGAGCGAGTACGATGAACAAGGATTTTTCTAAGACATAAACACTTTTGTCTATGTTTTTAGTAGCAGCGCATTATGTCTAAAAAATATTTTTATCCGGTAATTTTTGAACCTGAGGAAGTAGGCGTTTCTGTTTATGTTCCGGATATTCCCGGCTGCAATACTCAAGGAGATTCTTTGGAAGAAGCTTTGGAGATGGTGCAGGAAGTGATTGGCCTGATGTTGGAAGGTAAAAAGCCTGAAGAATATCCTCAGGCATCAAAACCCAATGAAATCAATCTGGAAGGCAATCAATTTGTGATGATGGTTGCTTTTGATAAGCTTGCTTATGACAAAAAGTATAATGCGAAGGCTGTAAAGAAGACGCTCTCGATTCCTGCATGGCTTAATAATCTGGCAATTGATAACGATATTAATTTTTCAAATTTGTTGCAACGTGCCTTGATTAATGAATTGGGATTAAATGCACGTTAATTATAGTAAAAAAGCCGCCGGCTCAGAGAACAATCTCCTGAGCCGGCGGCTTTTTTTGTGCCTTACGGCACCATGATAAATTCTGCTATAAACACTACTGCGCAGCAGCAGCAAGCCACATGAAAAAGGCTCATGCCGCGCCAGGCGGTGGCAATGCCGACGCCGAGGGCAAGAGCACCTGCAGCAGGTGTTTGTGTTTCCTGCAGGATAGCAGGAAAGGTCATTACTGCGAGCGTCGTGTAGGGGACATAATATAAAAAGGAACGGATGAAGGGATTCTTGATTTCCTTACGGATGAGTGTGAGCGGAAGCACGCGGATAGCGTAGGTAACAAGTGCCATGACTGCAATATAAATGTAAATATTGTGTTCCATGTGCTAGTCCTCCTTTTGCTGGGACTGTACCGGCCTAAGCCAGGCTGCAGCCGCTGCGATGACTACAGTGAGGATAATGGTACGTGTACCGCCGGTAAGCTGTGCCAACGGCTGCAGATATGCTGCTGCGAAGCTGGCGACGAAGCTTGTGATTACAACAGTGAGAATGATACGGCTTTCGCGTGCCGGCGGAATGATAATAGCAAGGAACATGCCAAACAGTGCTACACTCAGTGCGCTGACAATGCGTTCTGGCAGTGCTGCACCGGCGATAATGCCGCAGGCTGTGCCAATCGACCAGCCAGGAATTGCTACTGCCATGCCGCCATAGTAATAGTATGGATTCAAAACACCGGGACGGGAGATAGCGATACCGAAAAGCTCATCCGTTACAGCGAAGGCCATAGCCAGACGATGTATAAAGCTTTGCGCTGTACTGAGCCTTTGGCTCAGCGCGCAGCTCATCAGCATGTAGCGTGCATTGGCGATGAGGGTGACCAGTGCTATTTCGGTATAGCTGGCATTTTGGCCGATGAGGGTAATGGCGGCAAATTCACCGGCTGAAGTGTTGTTGAGCAGGCTTGTTAAAAAGCCCTGGAATACAGAAAGACCGGATGAACGGCAAATAATTCCCAGAGAAAAGGCTACGGCAAAATACCCCAATCCTATGGGGATGCCGTCGTGAAGGCCTTGGCGGAAGGCAGCCGTATTGCTTGAAACGTTATTAGTATATACAGAATCAATATTTTTAGTTGAAATTTGCATCATAATACACCACAACAATCGTAAGAAAATCCAAAAAACAAAAAAATCAAAATATAATAATGCCAAGTGTTGGAAATTATACCCGTAAGCCCCAAACGGAAGGCTTACGGGTATAAATGCTTTGGTAAACGCTGAGGGGATGGCGCTTGCCGATATTTTTATTTGAGCAGCTCCTGAGCAACAAGGTGACCCATTTCAGAGGTAGAGACCTTCTTCAGGCCTTCTGCATAAAGGTCTGGAGTGCGGTAGCCTTGCTCCATAACTGCGTCAACAGCTGCTTCCATTGCGTCTGCTGCTTCATTTTGGTTCAGGGAGTAGCGCAGCATCATAGCAACACTGAGAATGGTTGCCAGCGGGTTAGCAATGCCCTGACCGGCAATATCAGGTGCGCTGCCGTGGATAGGCTCGTACATGCCAGTGCCGTCGCCGAGGCTGGCGCTCGGAAGCAGGCCGATGCTGCCTGCAATCGTGCTGGCTTCGTCACTGAGGATATCGCCAAAGATATTGTTGGTCAAGATAACGTCGAACTGCTTAGGATTCAGCACTAACTGCATAGCGCAGTTGTCAACATAGAAGTTGTTCAGCTCTACTTCAGGATAATCCTTTGCCTGCATTTCGGCAACAATTTTACGCCACATACGGCTGGAGCCCAATACATTGGCTTTATCAACGCTGGTTACCTTACCGCGGCGTTTTTTGGCAGCTTCAAAAGCAAAACGGGCAATGCGTTCTACCTCCGGACGGGTGTAAAGCTCAATGTCGCTTGCTTCCTCAATGCCGTCAGCGTTGAGGTGTGCTTCGGTATGCTCACCGAAGTAGATACCGCCGGTAAGCTCACGTACGATTAACAGGTCGGCGCCTTCGGCACGTTCTGCTTTCAGCGGAGAAAGATGCGCCGTGAATTTGGAAACGGTCATCGGGCGCAGGTTGCAGTACAGGCCCAAAGCCTTGCGGATACCAAGCAGGCCTTTTTCCGGACGGATATCCGGAGCAACATTATCCCATTTCGGTCCGCCGACAGCACCGAGCAGCACAGCGTCAGCAGCCTTAGCACTGGCAATGGTTGCTTCCGGCAGGGGAACGCCGGTTGCATCGATTGCGCAGCCGCCGATGAGCTGCTTGTCATATTCAATTTCAAAGCCGAATTTTTTGGCAGCAGCGTCGAGAACCTCTACAGCTGCATCAACTATTTCTACACCAATGCCGTCACCTGGCAGTAAGCAAATCTTCATTATTTGTTTTCTCCTTTAATATAATTAATCAGGCCGCCGCAGTCTGCGATATGCTGGATGAATTCCGGCAGCGGTTTTGTTTTGATCGTAATATTTTTGTTGAGGATTTTGATTTCACCCTTGTTTACATCAACGTCGATTTCATCGCCGGGTTCAATCTTTTCTACGTCGGCGCCTATTTCCAGCACCGGCAGGCCGATGTTGATAGCATTGCGATAGAAGATACGGGCAAAGCTGTCTGCTACAATGCATTTGATGCCCTTAACCTTTAATACTACAGGGGCATGCTCACGGGAGGAGCCGCAGCCGAAGTTTTTGCCTGCTACGATGTAATCGCCGGGTTGTACGTTGGCAGCGAAGTTAATTTCCAGGTTTTCCTTCGCATCCTCCATAGCGTGTTCTGCTAATTCCTTGAAGTCGGCAATGTTCAGATATCTTGCCGGAATAATAACGTCTGTATCGATGTGGTCGCCGTAACGCCAAACTTTGCTCATTTTACTACCTCCTCAGGGCTGGTGATATAACCGGTGATGGCACTGGCTGCAGCGGTATAGGGACTTGCCAGATAAACCTCGCTGTCGACATGGCCCATGCGGCCGCGGAAGTTACGGTTGGTGGTGGATACAGCACGCTCGCCTGCTGCGAGGATGCCCATGTAACCGCCAAGGCAGGGGCCGCAGGTCGGAGTAGAAACGGCAGCACCGGCATCAATAAAGGTATCAATGTAACCGCGGTGCATTGCCTCCTGATAAATCTGTTGGGTTGCCGGGATGATAATCATACGCACATGGTCGCATACCTTGTGGCCTTTGAGAATTTCGGCAGCCTGTTCAAGATCTTCCAGACGTCCGTTGGTGCAGGAGCCGATGACAACCTGGTCGATTTTGATTGCATGACCTTCCTTGGCAGGATGGGTGTTTTCCGGCAGATGCGGATAAGCAACAACGGGAACAAGCTCGTCGAGCTTAATATCGAGTACGCGGGCATATTCAGCGTCTTCGTCGGCAGTAACTGCTTCCCATTCACGGGTTACTCCGCGTTCCTTTAAGAATTCAATGGTTTTTTCATCAACGGGGAAAATACCGTTTTTGCCGCCGGCCTCAATAGCCATGTTGCAGATAGTCAGACGGTCGGCCATAGAAAGCTCGCCGACGCCTTTGCCGGTGAATTCCAAAGATTGGTAACGGGCGCCGTCAACGCCAATCATACCGATGATGGTCAGGATGATGTCCTTGCCTTTAACGTATTTCGGCAGCTTGCCGGTCAGGTTAACCTTGATAGCCTGCGGAACCTTGAACCAGGAGGTGCCGCTGGCCATAGCGCAGCCGATATCGGTCTGGCCCATGCCGGTGCTAAGAGCATTGAGTGCGCCGTAGGTACAAGTGTGGGAATCGGCGCCGATGATGATTTCGCCGGGAGCAACAAGGCCTTTATCCGGCAGCAGTGCATGCTCGATACCCATCTGGCCTACTTCAAAGTAGTTTTTGATTTCGTGCTTGCGGGCGAAGTCACGCATACGCTTGCACATGGTTGCGGATTTGATATCCTTGCAGGGGGAGAAATGGTCCGGAACCAGAGCAATTTTGTTTTTATCAAATACCGGTTTACCGATTTTTTCAAATTCGTTGATAGCCGGAGGACCGGTGATATCATTAGCTAATACTAAATCTACTTGAGAAACAAGCAGGTCGCCGGCACTTACGCTGTCGCGGTGAGCGTGCTTGGCTAAGATTTTTTGCGTCATTGTCATTCCCATAAAATTAACCTTCTTCCTTATAATAAAAATAGCCCCTATCTGCGCTTGCAGATAGGGGCGAAATTTTTTCGCGGTACCACCCTAAGTTGTACTTAATTTTTCCGATTAGCGAATCGGCAACGTAACGTGCTGGAAACGTCTGCTCCTACTTGGTTCAGAGAAGCTGCTCGCGGGTGAGCTTCTTTGCCTGCTTGTTGGCGGCTTGCACCATACGCCGTCTCTCTGGATGCTGGGGCAGGTAAATTTTCCCGGTCATTGCATTTTGTTCTTAAATTAAAACAAACACATCACTGTGTTCTTCACATTATCGCAACAATTTCGTGGTTTGTCAAGTGTGAAAATGAAAAAATGCCTAGAAAAACATTTAATGTGCAGCTGAAATGGAAAAAAGTATTGCTGAAGTGCAAAGGAGTATAGGGGTATAAAAAATGATTCTTTCAGAAAATTGCCTTTGCAGAACTTTTGTCATGTAAATAAATATACATGTATACAATTTGCAATCGTAATAACGTGATATTATAATTAAAATTACAGTCGTTATAGTGGTCTTTAACAGAAACACTAACGGAACTACTAATAGATTTATTGATAAAATGCTTTGAGAGGGGAATTTATTATGAATACTTCGCTGCCCAAGAAACAGGGATTGTACGATCCTTGGTTTGAACACGATGCCTGCGGTGTTGGCGTAGTTGCCAATATTAAGGGCAATAAGTCTAATAAAATTTTACGACAGGCTTTGGTGGTTCTGCATAACATGGATCATCGCGGCGGTCAGGGATCAGATATGAACTCCGGTGACGGTGCCGGTGTACTGCTGCAGATTCCGCATAACTTTTTTGTTAAGGAATGTGCCAAGCAGTACTCAGTGAAAAGCCGCAGCTTTTATATAATTACTTTAAACAGCTCTTTGCGCAGGTAACGAATCCTCCTATCGATGCTATCCGTGAGGAGGTTTTTACAGATACAACAAGCGGTATCGGTCCGGAACTGAATCTGATTGATCCGCAGCCGGAAAGCTGCCACCCTGAAGGTATTTGAGGAGGTGAAGGCATAATGGGTAAGCCGACCGGATTTATGGATTATAAGCGTACGGAGCTTGCTTTGCGTGCCCCCGAAGAAAGAATTAAGGATTGGCAGGAAATTAAGATGAGCAGCCTGCCGCACAAGGAAGCACTGCGCTGCCAGGCAGCGCGCTGTATGGATTGCGGCGTTCACTTTTGCCATAGCGGTGTAATGATTAACCGCATGGTTTCAGGCTGTCCGCTGCACAATCTGATGCCGGAATTTAATGATCTTGTTTACCATGGGATGGATGATTATGCCTATGCCCGTCTGAATAAAACCAATAATTTTCCGGAATTTACATCTCACGTCTGCCCAGCTCCCTGCGAGGGTGCCTGCACAGCTGGTGCTTTGGGCTATGGGCTTTGTGGGCAGCGAAGAGCGACTGTTTGAGGAATTCAAGTTGGCGAAGGCACCTAACGGCAGCATAGCGGCTGATGACAGCAGCTATGCGACCAGCGTACCCGGTGTTTTCGCAGCCGGTGACGCGCGTCGCGGACAGCGTCTGGTAGTGTGGGCTATTGCCGAAGGGCGTGGTGCCGCACATGCGGTTGATAAATTTTTGCGTAAGTAAGCTATAAGATTCTCCTTTCCTTTTATAAACGTGCTTGCAGCTTTTGTGTATAAAAAATAGCTGCAGGCACATTTTTTATTAGCTGTAGCCTTGAAATAGGTAACGGCTACAGCAATGCACCATCTGCGCCATATAAATCAGAAGTGAAATCTTCGCAAACTCAAAGCTTTTCTGCGGATTTGCTTTTTCCCACGTTGCACTTTCCCTGCAAGATAAGCTATAATATAGATAAATATACCTAGCAATAGCTAAATTTACGATATAGGAGAAAACAAAATGTTTATTGACAGAGCGAGAATTTATGTAGAAGCAGGCGATGGCGGCGACGGCATGAGCAGCTTCCGCAGAGAAAAATTTGTAGAAAAGGGTGGCCCGAACGGCGGTAACGGCGGTCGCGGCGGTGACGTTGTCCTGATTGCGGACAAAAATCTCAATACCCTGATTGACTTCCGTTACAAGAGAAAATATGTTGCCAAGCGCGGCGGCCAGGGCGGCACCAAAAACTGTACCGGTGTACGCGCTGATACCGTATTCGTTAAGGTGCCGATGGGAACCTTGGTACGTGATGATGCAACCGGCGCTGTTATGGCAGACTTGGTTGAGGATGGTCAGACCTATACGGCTGCTAAGGGCGGCCGTGGCGGCAAGGGCAATGCCTGCTATGTTACCAGCACCAACCGTGCTCCGACCTTTGCCGAAAAGGGCGAACCCGGCGAAAACCGTTGGCTGAAGCTGGAACTGAAGTTGCTGGCTGACGTTGGCCTTGTAGGTTACCCCAGTGTAGGCAAGTCCAGCATTATCGCACAGGTGAGCGCTGCCCGCCCCGAAATTGCTGCATACCATTTTACAACTCTGTCCCCGGTTTTGGGCGTGGTACGTCTGGATGAGGAGCGCAGCTTTGTGCTGGCGGATATCCCCGGTTTGATTGAAGGTGCACATGAGGGCGTTGGCCTTGGCCATGACTTCTTGCGTCACGTAGAGCGTACCAAGGTACTGCTGCATATTGTTGACGTTGCAGGCGTTGACGGCCGTGATCCGATTGAGGATTTTGACAAAATCAATACAGAGCTGGCAGAATACAGCGAGCGTCTGGCACGTCGTAAGCAACTGGTTGTTGCCAACAAAATGGACCTGCCGGAAGCGCAGGAAAACTTTGAGCGTCTTAAAAAATATGTTGAGGCTAAGGGCTACGAAATCTGCAAGGCAAGTGCTGCTACCGGCGAAGGTCTGCGTGAGCTGATGTTTAAGGCTTACGACCTGCTGCTGCAGTATGTTCCGGAAGAAGATGAAGAAGATCTGGCACGCTTTGACGAGATTGATCCGGACAGCTATGAAATTGTTGTCGGCAATGATACCGACTGGGAGGTTCGCGGCAAGAACATTGAGCGTCTTGTTGCTATGACTAACTTTGATAATGACGAGGCACTTTACCGCTTCCAATTGATCTGGAAACGTCTTGGTATTGATGAGGCGCTGAAGGAGAGAGGCGTACAGGAAGGTCAGAGTGTGCGTATTAGGGATATGGTTTTCGACTACAAGGATTGATCCTGCGGATAACGCACCGTCTGCGTCATGAAATTTACTTGACGTACGAGGAGTACGCCATCGTAAATTTCATTTAGCATCCGGTACATTCTCCACAGTCTCTAAAAAGCAAGTGTGCGGATAACGTGCTATCTGCGTCATGAAATTTCCTCGACGTACAAGGAGTACGCCGTCGTCCGTTTCATTTAGCATTCGACACATTCTCTGCGCCCTTGGCGAAAGAGATGTATTGCGGATAACGCAAAAAATATAAAAAACTAGAACTGCAGGTGAGGGGAAATGTTAAACAATGAAGCAAGCCGTGAGGCTTTAAAAAAGGCTAATCGTATTGTCATTAAGGTTGGTACGAGTACGATTACCTATGCCAACGGCAAGCGCAATTTCAGTCAGATTGACCGTCTGGCGCGCGAAATCAGCGATTTACAGAATCAGGGTAAGGAAATGATTCTGGTAACTAGCGGTGCCGTGGCTGTGGGCGTGGACCGCATGGGCTTGCCCGGAAAACCCAAAACTATTCCCGGCAAGCAGGCCGCTGCTGCCGTAGGTCAGGGCGTTCTTATGCACACCTACGAAAAATTCTTTGCCGATTACGGTCAGATCGTGGCGCAGGTGCTGATTACCAAAACAGAGGCCATTGACCGCCATCGTTATACAAATACGCGTAATACCTTTATGGAGCTGATGCGTCAGCGTGTTATCCCTATCGTCAACGAAAATGACGTTGTGGCGCTCGATGAGCTGAAAATCGGCGATAACGATAATATGTCTGCTCTTGTTGCAGGCATTGTGGATGCTGACCTTGTTATCATTTTGTCGGATGTGGATGGCCTGTATACCGCTAATCCGCAAACGCATCCCGATGCTGTTATTGTGCCTGAGGTTGCGGAAATTACTCCGGAGATTGAGGCAAGTGCCGGCGGTGTCGGCTCTTCCCGTGGTACAGGCGGTATGGCTACCAAGATTCAGGCTGCTAAGGCTGCGACAAGCAGCGGTATTCATCTGGTAATTGCCAGCGGTACCGAAAAGAATGCCATTACCCGTGTGCTGCAGGGCGAAGAGCTGGGAACCTTGTTCGTGAGCCGTGAAAACCGTCTGCAGTTCCGCAAGCGCTGGCTGGCCTTTGGTGCCAAGATTGCCGGCAGTATTGTTGTGGATGATGGCTGTGCCAAGGCTATTCGCAAGGCCGGCGGTTGCAGCATTCTGCCGGCAGGCGTGTTTGCCGTGCAGGGTGAATTTTTGCCGGGAAGTACAGTGAGCGTTATCGATAAGGATGCGCACGAGTTGGCGCGTGGTTTAGTGCATTATTCTTCTGCCGAGCTGGAGCAGATTAAGGGCTGCAATTCCGGCGAGATTGCAAATATTCTGGGACATAAAAATTTTGATGAGGTTATCCACCGCGATGACCTGGTTATTTTATAAGGCAGGGTGAGGATTATGGAAACGTATGAATTGGTGAAGGCTAAGGCGCAGGCTGCAAAGCAGGCTGCAGCAAAGCTTGCCGTTACTTCTAGCGCAGTTAAGAATGCGGCACTTTTGGCGATGGCTGCTGCGCTTGAGGCACAACAGTCTGAAATTTTAGCTGCGAATGAGCGTGATATGACTGCTGCTGCAGCCAAGGGCATGAAAAGCTCAATGCTGGACCGTCTGAAGCTGACTGCCGAGCGCATCAGCGGTATGGCTGACGGCCTGCGTCAGGTAGCAGGCTTGGCTGACCCTGTGGGGAATGTTATTGACGGCAAAACTCTGCCTAACGGCCTGCATATTACTAAAATTCGCGTTCCCTTGGGCGTTATCGGTATTATTTACGAGGCACGTCCCAACGTTACGGCGGATGCCGCAGGCCTGTGCCTGAAGTCCGGCAATGCTGTTATCCTTAAGGGCGGCAGTGAGGCGATGGAGTCCAATAAAACTGTTGCTGCGATTTTGGCGCAGGCTGCAGAAGGTGCAGGCATTCCTGCGGGCTCTATTCAGTTTATTGATACCAGTGACAGACAGGCTGTGCAGGATTTAATCCATATGAATGGCCTTGTCGACGTGGTTATTCCTCGCGGCGGTGCCGGGCTGATTCAGGCGGTGGTGCGTAATGCCAGCGTGCCGGTTATCGAAACAGGTGCGGGCGTATGCCATACCTATGTTGACAAGGATGCCGACGTGGAGATGGCTATGAAAATTGCTTTCAATGCCAAGGTGCAACGTCCTTCCGTATGCAATGCAATGGAAACATTGCTGGTGCATAAGGATATTGCGGATAAATTCTTGCCTATGATGCTGATGATGTATAATTCCTCTGCTGTAGAAATACGCGGTGATGAGGCTGTGCAGGAGTACAGCGGTCAGGTGCATCCGGCAACGGAAGAAGACTGGTCTACGGAATACGGCGATTTGCGTCTTTCTGTAAAGATTGTGGACAGCATTGAGGAGGCCATGGCACATATTGCCAAATACGGCACCGGTCACAGCGAATGTATTGTTACCGATAATTATCAGGCGGCACAGCTTTTCCAATATACCGTGGATGCTGCTGCTGTTTACGTCAATGCTTCTACCCGTTTTACCGACGGCAACGAATTCGGCTTCGGTGCGGAAATCGGCATCAGCACACAAAAGCTGCATGCCCGCGGACCTATGGCGCTGCCGGAGCTTACGAGTACGAAGTATCTGATTAACGGTAACGGTCAGGTGCGCAAATAAGCTCATATGTAACGGTGTTGCTGAATGGTTAGCAATGAAAAACCTCAGGGATGACAGATGTTACTTAAGGCTGACGTAATATCAGATGCTATATTTTAATAAAGCATAATACTTACTGAAACCCGCTTCAATGGCGTAAGCCGGCGAAGCGGTGTTTTGCTTTTGCAGGAAAGCTGTCTGATGCAGGTAAAATTCACATTTTTGCACTGATTTTTATTGCCTGAGGTATATGCTTTAAGTGTAAAATTTGATATAATTAATTGGATAAGATTGCTTTGTTGCTATTGCACAATTTAGGAAGCTGGAGGGAACTCTTTTGGAAGAATTGTATCGTGAAGAATCTGGAACAAGTACGCAAAGAAAAATCTTTGCAGTGATTGCCTTGCTTATGATTGCGAGCCTTTATTGGCATGAATGGACCTGGCTGCAGGAACATAGACGCTTTGATATGCTGGGCTGGGGTATGGATACAGTGCTTTTGGCTCTGTGGATTTGGCGTGTAGCCTTTGGCTATACTCTGATACTCTACAAGGATATGAAGCTTGAGGTAATCAGCCACGGCTTAGGCTTTATTAAACGCAGTTATGTTGTTGACCTGACACGTACAGAAAGCTTTACCGATAAATATGTAAAGAGCTTTTTCCGCAAAACAGCGATTAAACATTACATCCATCGCTATAATTCACTTGATGAAAATCCGCAGCGCTTGCTGGTATTTACCGAAGGCAAGAAAAATAAGCTGGCGGGTTTGCTGTTTAAATCCAGTGATGAGTTTGTCCGTGTATTGCGTAAGGAAATGCCGGATAAATTTATTCAGCTTTAATTGATGATTGTTTTTGATATAGGAGGCTTTGAGATATGGAAACTATAGCTAACGTAGAACCGGTGGTTGTCTGCGCCCGTGTTATGCAAATATTTTTTGGTTCTTTTATTTACATTTATCTGATTGCCAAGCTGGTTGGCCCCGATAACAAATTGGCGTGGTTCAGAAAACGTAAAAAATATACTTTTTTTAACCGCCGTGGTATTTTCGGCGAGGATATTAACTTCGGTTATCCTGTATGCTGGCAAGGCGTTCTTGTTTTCCTGGCAATTTACGGCGTAGTTTTCGGCTTTGGCTATTGGTATATTTTCGTACACGCTTATTAAGCTAAATATTTGGTAGAGGAAGGATTTGCTTCAATGGCAGAAATTAGAGGTATTATTGTTAAAAAGCAGGGCGAGCGCGCTGAGGTAAAGGTTGACAAAGCTGAAAGCGAACTGACCGGTCTGCCTAAATATATAGATTGCTGGAACCCGGTAGGTGCTAAGGCCGGCGATGTAGTAGGTGCGGAATACCGCGATTTTGACCAACGCAAGGCTAAGCTGGTTATTTACGGACTGCCGGTAGCAGGTATTCTTGCAGGTGTTGCCTGCGGACACAGCATGGCTACGTTCTTTCATATGGATGAATTGCCGTTTATCGCTGTCTGCATTGTTTTGTGGCTTTTGGTAACCGTAAACTATGCACGTATTTTTAAACGTGATGCGGTACGCGAAGGCAAGCAGGCTGTTATTTTTGAAATCCAGCAGCCGAAGATTGTTATTGATATGGGTAAAAAGGAATAGGCTGAAGCATGAAGGTTATTTTGGCATCAGCCTCTCCGCGCAGACAGGCGCTGCTGCAACAAATAGGTATTACTCCGTTGGTTTGTCCGGCGGATTTTGCCGAAGGCAGCGGCACTGCCAGCAAGGCGCAGGAGGTTGCTTTGCATAATGCATCTGGCAAATGTGCTGCTGTAGCAGCAAAAATGGGAGATGAGCTTCCCGTTATTGCTGCAGATACAATCGTAGTAATTGATAATGTTATTTTGGGCAAGCCGCAGGATGCAGCAGCTGCCAAGGCTATGCTGCAGCGCTTGTCCGGACGTACACATCAGGTTATGACAGGCGTTGCTGTGCGCTATAAGGGACAGCAACTGTCCAAGGTGTGCATTACCGATGTAAGCTTTCGTCAGCTGACTGCTGAAGAAATAGATGCTTATATTGCTACAGGCGAGCCTATGGATAAGGCAGGAGCCTATGGCATTCAGGGCAGAGGTGCTGTCTTGGTGGAAAAAATCAATGGCTGCTACAACAATGTTGTAGGTCTGCCGTTGTCATTGTTGTACTTAATGATGCAAAGATTGGGAGTATGAGGAGCTATGAAGAGTGACTAATCCTGCAGTAAGCAGGACCTGCGATTTTTGCAGTGATTTTAGTAGTATCGACAAAACAACAAACAAAGAGAGTATTAAAAATCTTCCCTTAGAGGACAGACCACGGGAAAAGCTTTTTCTGCGTGGGGTGGAGGCGCTGACTGATGCGGAGCTGCTGGCAATATTGCTGCGCACAGGCACTGCTCAAAAATCAGCGTTGGAGATTGCTAAGGAGCTCACAGTTGACGGAGGCCTGTACAGGCGTCTGGCAGGAGTGAGGGACTTAAATGAGCTTATGCAAATCAAGGGTATGGGGCAGGCCAAGGCAGCAACAGTTTTGGCAGCTCTGGAAATAGGCAGACGTATTGCGTCGGCCCGCCCTTTGGATAAAATCCATTTTGGCTGTCCGCAGGATGGTGCGGCATTTTTGATGCCACGCCTGCGTTATGCCACAAAGGAACAATTTTTGGTAATTTTGTTAAACAGTAAGAATAAAGTAATAGGCACAGAGCTGGTATCAGAGGGTTCGCTGACCAACTCGGTGGTGCATCCGCGTGAGGTGTTTCTGCCGGCGATTCTGCAGCATGCAGCCTCTATCTGCGTGGCACATAATCATCCATCGGGTGATCCGATGCCAAGCATTGAGGACAGGCAGCTGACAGCTGTTTTGCTGGCGGCAGGACAAACGTTGGGGATTCCGCTTTTGGACCATCTGATTATCGGGGACGGTGCTTATTACAGCTTTCAGGAAGATGGAGCATTAGAAGTTTAGGAGGATAGTCGGAAATGAAGTTTACTTTCCCTAATATCAGTATTTTTAACAATATGTCGGATGACATGGGTATAGATTTGGGCACTGCAAATACGCTGGTGCATTGCAAGGATAAGGGTATTATTATCCGCGAACCGTCGGTAGTAGCTGTTGAAAAGGACACTAACGAGGTACTGGCAATCGGTGCGGAGGCTAAGAGAATGATTGGCCGTACTCCCGGTAACATTATCGCTATCCGTCCGATGAAGGATGGCGTTATTGCCGACTATGAAATTACTCAGTCTATGCTGAAATATTTTATTAAGCAGGCTATGGGCAACCGTACCTTTGTACGTCCGCGTATTCTGGTTGGTGTGCCTTCCGGTGTTACCGAAGTAGAAAAGCGTGCAGTTGTTGATGCTACTATTGAAGCAGGTGCGCGTGAGGCTTACTTGATTGAAGAACCGATGGCGGCAGCAATCGGTGCAGGCTTGCCTGTACAGGAAGCAACCGGCAGCATGGTTGTTGATATCGGCGGCGGCACCTGTGAGGTTGCCGTAATTTCTCTGGGCGGCATTGTTGTCAGCAAGAGCGTACGCTGCGGCGGCGATGCTATCGACAGTGCTATTGTACGTTATATCCGCAAAGCCTTTAATATGTTTATCGGTGAGCGTACAGCAGAAAATATTAAAATTGAAATCGGTACCGCAATGAAGGTTGATGAGCCTGCTGTTATGGAAGTTCGCGGCCGCGACCTGCTCAGCGGTCTGCCTAAGAGTATAGAGGTTAATGCCAACCATGTTTGCGAAGCTGTTAACGAGCCTGTAAGCATGATTGTGGACGCTGTTCGTAACACATTGGAGCGTACACCGCCTGAACTGTCCGCTGATATTATGGACCGTGGCATTGTTATGACAGGCGGCAGCTCTATGCTGCGCAATCTGGACAGACTTATTTCTCAGGAAACCGGTATGCCGGTATT
>OIAK01000089.1_pt1 | contig 55370 bp, 45 predicted proteins | sample 1580741 | NCBI WGS metagenome assembly OIAK01 (sample SAMEA3882521, study PRJEB24775) | human gut metagenome | biome: human-associated habitat; feature: intestine environment; material: feces | place: Netherlands | collected 2009/2010
CTTAGAGAAGTGTGACAATGAGGAAGAAATAAGATGTATTAATAATTTATTGTCCTCTTTGCGTGAACGTAAAAATAATATACGTAGGGATATTAGTGATTTTATCAAGTTTAAAACAGATAAACTTGGTAAAAATTTACCGGATGTAATTTGGGCTAACCGAAACAACCAAGATGCTGTTAATGAAGCAGTACAAAAAGAAATTGATAAGATTGTTAAAAATGTAAAAGATGAAATAGAAAAATATATAGAAGATATGCAGGCTGCTTTAGCTGTAGATATAAAATCATTAGTTGACATATTAGAAAAAATTAAGATTGATTCTAATATGTGTAGTGGAATTGCTGTTGCTCCGACTAAAGAGCCTTTTGAATATTGCCAAGTTAACGAAACTAGTGAAGATAGAAAAGAACGTATTAGTGGATTGATACTTACAAGTATGGAAATGCTGGATAATTTCAAAAAGAATAAAACAGCTTTAATGTTGCCGAAGGCAATAGGTATTGTAAGCGATAAAATTCCTGTCACAGTTCCTGTTGCAGAAATGGTAACTAAAAAATTGGCACAAACAACACTTGGTAAAACTATTTTAAAATCCACGTTAGGTAAAACAGCATCTAAATTTATACCGGTAATAGGGCAAGCACTTTTTGCTTATGAAATAGTGACATTTATAGGGGGAATATTAGGGAACAATGATGATAAAGCTATAGAAGCTGCTCAGGCACGTAATGAATATGAAAGGCGTAAAGCAGAAGCAGATGCTCAGGCGCAACAAGAGTTACAACAAAAATGTGCTTATATGGCAGATGATATAGCTAATGAGTTAACGCAGGCTATGAACGAAATAATTAATGATGTTGTAAGTCGGTTTGAAACAGTTTTTACCCAAAAAATGCAAAGTTCCACAGAAACTAGAAATAATATCTTAAATGCGCTGGCAGAAATGCGCAATATCTCCAATGATTACAGTATGCTTTATTTTCAGTTAGGTGGGTCTAAATAATATTTTACTGCACCTCGTTGAGAACAGCTTCTTTGAGCTTGGTATTTCCATTGATGCCTGCGTAGGCGGGCTATGGAAAAAGGTAATTTCCCAAGAGAGTAGATGCTCTGCACTAAGACCATTGATAACGGTTCTGAATTTGCAGAGCTGAGTAATCTTGAAGTCTAGTATATTACGCTCATCCGTACTCATCTAAATTTAAAATTGCAGGCTATAACACTAGTAAAATTGAGCTGTTAGCGATGAAAGATAATGCGCATGTATTAGCTATTATCTATGATATGGCTAGCGATAAAGCGCAGGGCATATCTGGTGATAAGAAGAATGTTGACGTTTGGACTGCTAAAAAGTTAGCTGATTAAGGTCGCGTAGAAAATAAAAACGTAAAATCCGTTGATAATTTTCGAAAGACGTTATATAATAAAATCAGTAGAAAATAAAAACGTAAAAACCGTTTTTAGCTGGAGATGATACAATGAAAATACTGCGGATAACTGTGAATGGTTTGCCTTTATTTAAACAGGAGTTAGATCTTTTATTTTATACTCAACAACGAGTTAGTGAAGATGACAAAGAAAAACTCTATAAGATAGAGCCTAATTATTACCTGCATACAGCTTGTGCGTTTATTGGTATTAATGCTTCTGGCAAAACTTCTGTATTGAAGGTAATTAATTTATCTTTAAATATTTTGCGTAATGAACCTATCAATCACGTAGAGTCAAGGAATATTCTTGGAGCTTGTGAGAGAGCAACGTTCAAAATCTGCTTTTTAGATAAAAAAAATAATGTTTACTGCTTGAAAACTGTAATTACCTCTAAAAAAGCCAAAGCTGGGAGATATGTATATTCTATAATTGAAGAAAAGCTCTGGGAAAAGCCTATCAGCAGCGTTAAATCTAAAAAATACCTTACTGATTTTTCTGGCCTGCGTCCAATAGCAGTCAGAAATACAGATGAGGCTTATCTGCCCGATGACGTAAGTTTTATCATAGCTCATAATAAAAAAACAAATGATAGGATAGATGTGTTTAGCCTGCTTTCATATACCAACATTAATGTTCTTCCGTTTACTGATGATATTCCGTTAGAAGTCATTACATTCCTTGATCCTACTATTGAAAAGTTATGCTTTGAAAAAATTGAAGATAAGGCGTTAATTCATTTGAAGTTTAAGGGAGAGGAAGAGCTTATTTTAAATAACGCGGTAGAGCTTGAACAATATCTGTCTTCTGGTACTATAAAAGGCATTATTACTTTTTCTATGGTCAAAGAGGTCTTGGCATCAGGTGGCTATATTTTGGTTGATGAGCTTGAAAATCATTTTAACAAAGAAATTGTTGTCACGCTGATGCGCTTTTTCATGGATAGCAGGCTGAATAAAAATGGCAGTACGCTGATTTTTACGACACACTATCCGGAATTGCTTGACGAATATGATAGAAATGATGCTATTTATATTGTAAGGAACCGTAATGGTATTACTGCTGAAAATCTAAGCTATATTTTAAAGCGCAATGATATAAAGAAAAGTGATGCTTATCAGAGCGGCTTTCTTGAGGGCACTACTCCTGCCTATGAAGCTTATCTGCGCTTAAAGAAAAATTTAGCTGCTTCGCTAAAGTAAAGGAGGCAGTTAGATGAAACTAGCAAAATATAAAGCTTGTATCTGTGAAGGTTCTGCTGAGTCAGCAATCATTGATATTTTAGTAGATAATAATTTGTTGATTTTTACACGAGAAGAAATGTTGGATGAAAAGGTTATCAGATGCAGAAGCGCGAAAAATTTTGAAGAAAGATACTTACGCAAAGGCTTTGATGAACCAATTTCTGTTATACGCATTTTGGATTCTCGTAGAGAAAGCTTTAAGCTAAGCAAAGCTTATGCTTATAAAATAGATGTCGTCAACGTGATTACGGCTCCTGAGATTGAAATGCTGATTATTCATAATGAAGGAGCATATGAACGCTTTAAGCGTTCCGGGAAGAAACCTAGTGATTTTTGCAAAATGGATTTGCGCATGGGTAATGTAAAGGCATATGATTTTGTAAAAGATTATTTTGCTAATCCTAAAATTTTAGTTGATGCTATAAGAGAATACCGCAGGGTTGCTAATATTCCTAAAGGAGAGTATAGCTTAGCAGATTTGCTGAAATAACAAATATAAGGTATAAAGTGCCTTTTGTTTCTGTTGTTCCTATTATTGTTCCTCCCTGTTCCATATATTTGTGGTGCAATCAGAACGTTTTTTAGAGAATTTTACAGTGGACAAACACTATATGTAGTGGTAGATTTAATATAAGTACCACAAATTGTAGCTTGGGCATTTTTGCTAAATCGTTAGACGGTTTACCCCGTGCGTGGGTTCGAATCCCACCCACTCCGCCAACTATGGCAATCGGCTCTCAGAGAAATCTGAGAGCTTTTTTGTTGCTTAAATTTGTTTCTCATTTTTCCTTATGCGGTCTATATGTTTTGCCTTGCTTACCCATTTTGGAAGCACAGCGATTGCAGCAGTAGCGTTTGTCTGCGCGGCGTCCGCTGATGAGAAAATAATTGCTGCATTCAGGATTGGCGCAGCGATGGTATTCGCCCGGATTGAGCAGCAGCTGATACAAATCAAGATAAATTGCCTGCATAAGATAGCTGCATTGCCAAAGACTGGTAAATTTTTCTTGCGCCAGGTCCATTTGCGGTCTCGCAGTATAGATATTATCGTTGATGATGTCGAGCAGGACGCGTCTGGCAAAAGCGTGGTCAATGGTTATGCTTGTAACATCTTCAGCGAGAATTATAGCAGTAAGCTGTTTCTTTGTCAGCAGGTCCTTGTCATAATCAGCAAGCGTGTGCAGCATATGCTTGTCTACGACTGCGAGAAAGTCTTGCAGCTGACAGGCGTAGTCTGCATCTGCTTTACGGATACTCTTGAGCAGCTGCGTGTGTGAAATACGCTTATGCAAAGCAAAGTATTCTGCAGCTTTGAGCGTAGGTGCTTCGATGCGCGGCAGCAGGTAGTGAATGCCACGTGCGCTGTAATGCAGCAGGTAGGCAAGTGCATAGATAACGCCTGCCTGTGTCCCTTCGTGTCGGAAGAGATAGCTTTGGACAATAAGCAGGCTGCGGACGATTTTGACGCAGCGGGCAAAAAGGCGCAGGCTCACAATGTCCATTTCGTCTACTTCGAACAGTGTGTAATTCAAGGTAACCTCGGCATCATTGGCAGCGTAGTCTTTTTCTACAAGGATATCTCCCATAAAAAGGGTAGTGTCGATAAAACTGAAATCGTTGATGAGCATAGAGTGATTTTCGTCGTCAAGATGTGCACGTTTCTCAAGGCAGCGCTGCGAAGAATAGGGCAGGCCGTAGGCATTGCAGAAGGCAAGCACCTGCTTTTTATCGTTTTCGTCAATATTGGCGAAGGCTATAGCCAGGGAAGGAGCTGCCGCACCTTCCTCACTTTGTGAAGCGATAGTTTGCGTATGAAATGGACCTTGGGCGCAGATAAAGTCGTCCTGACCGTTAAAAAAGCGGCGAATCTGATAATTGCCGCAGACATTATTGGTGAAAAATTTGGGAATCACTGGCGCCGGAAAGGCGCGTTGCATTGTCGTCATAGGTATAACCTCGCAAAAATCTAAAATCTTATGTTGCTAGCAGATGCTGATGTTTTGTCGGCATCTGCTTTTTCGTCATTATAATATCACAAAAAAGAAATTTTATCATGGTATTATTGTTTCTTGATTCATCTTATACTAAATGTAGGCGGTGGTCAAGTAAGCTTGCAAAATTCATGTCAAATATATTCCACATATATAAAATTTAAAGCACAGCAAGAGGTACTTTTTTAGTGCATAATAGAGGGGAGAGATAAGGAGTGGTAGTTTGTTTGAAGAAAAATATAAAACTATTGGCTTGAACATTATGTATTATCGCAGAGCATTGAGTCTGACACAGAGCGAGTTGGCGGAGAAAGCCAAAATGTCAAGGGCACGCGTTTCTGATATTGAATGCGGCAAGGGTCCCTTTAATATGGAGTCTATATTTTTGCTGGCCCAGGCCTTGGGGGTTGATCCTGTACGGCTTATGCAGGAGAAAGAGTGAGAAATAGCGAAAATAATAATTACGTAAGCACATTGCCCATTCCGAAAAGCAAAGCATAAGAAATTAAACCATATGTAAAGTTATGAAAAAATTGTGCAAAGATATGAAATCGAGAATATGCGATAATATATTGGTAAAAGGAGTGAGGGCTAAATGTTTGCGTCGAGATACAAGAAAATAGGTGCCAAGATAGTTTTTTACAGGAAATTGAAGAGCATGACACAGGAGAAGCTTGCCGACGAAGTTGGTATTACACCGCAATATTTATCGCGTATTGAAAACGGCGGCTATACGAAATGCGTATCGCTTTCAACCTTAATGAAGATTGCCGAGAAGCTAGGGATTACGATGAGTGAGCTAATGGAAGGAGTAGAAGATACTTCTTTATAAATTTTGGAGGCAGCATATGAATGATAAGATAAAGCGTAGTCAGGTAGATGATATTAATAGACGCAATAATGCGGCTGACAGCTATAAAAACAGGTCATTTGGTAAGAAAAAAAGTGTAATTGACGAATATACTGGCGATAAAATTTTTTATAATGCTAATAAGCATATTAATGAAAAGCAATCAAACGTTGACCACATTGTTCCGTTAGATGAGCAAATCAGGCGTTATAGCTCTGATTTGACGCCGGAGCAGATAAGAACAATGGCTAATGATGATGCAAATCTTGCTAATACCAATGCTTCGCTGAACAAGTCTAAGGGTGCGCTGAATAACCACGAGTATATAGCAAAAAAATATACTGAAGCAGGCGCTGCGCAGATTAATAATGCATCAGAAACCTTATTTGGCAAGAAAATCTTCAAGACAAATAAAAAAGCTGTTGACTGCCCGGATGCTGTGACGAGCGTTAATATGCTGAAAGAAGAAGTGAAGGCAGAGGCGCATATTCGGACACAGGCGACTAAATATAAAATAGCAAATACGGTCGATGAAATAAAAAACAGCAAAATTATCAGTTCTAAGCTGGATGCAGTTGCGCCATCGGTCAAGAAGGCAACTGCTGCCGGCAGGGAAGCAGCCTTTGTAACTGTAGCTGTTTCCGGCTTGACTAATCTTGTGGGCTTGGTGAAAGGTGAACAGGACATTAAGCAGGCTGTAAAAAATGTCGGGAAGGATACTGTAAGGAGCTTTGGCAGTGCTGCCGGTATTTCGGTAGTGCAGGATGGTGTTGTCGCAGTAGCGAAAAAAGCCGGGGCGAAGGATTTTGCCAAACTTGCAGGTAAAAATTTGCCGATTATGCAGCTGACGATGGCTGTAGAAATAGGTGGCATTGTTGCGAACTATTTAGATGGCAATATTAGCGGCGAAGAATGCTCTGCGCAAATTGTTTGCGGTACTGCAGGTGTATTGGCAGCGAATATGGCTTTTGCCTTGGGTGGACCGGTGGCGGCAGTGGTTACTTCCCTGGTTGTGGGAGAAATAACCAGGGCGGTTACTAAATACCAGATGGAACGCAGGCTGGATAAAAAACGGCAGGCGGAATTTAAGCATATTATTAATACTGCATTGCAAAGTTTAGCGCAGCAAAAGCAGCGGATTGATGAATACAATAAAGCAAGAGATGCATATATGACGGCGGCTTTTGATGGTGGTTTTGAGCTTGTTATGCAGGGCGTTTACGCAGTAGATGATAAAGCGATTACCCAAGGACTGAATAATATTCTGGCGGTATTTAAGCAAAAATGTGCTTTTCAGTCGCTGGAAGAGTTTAACAATTTTTTTGATGATAAAGATGCAGTGCTGACATTATGAAGGGAGTAAAATGATATGATCGGACTTATACTTGGGGCAGCAGCTTTAGGCAGTAGCTTTTATGGTGCTGAGAAATCAATGCAGATAGATAGCAGGACAAAAAAGCGTTATGCTAAAGCTTTTGCTATGGAACAGGAAGCCCACAGACTTGTGGAAGCCAAGAAGCAGGCAGCAGATGATGCTATGAAGAAGCTTTCCAACCGTAAGCGTTCGATATTAATTACTTCAATGCAGAATTTTGTTGATGTGTATAGCAAGCTCATGAAAATTGACTTTCGTGATGACAAGATGCTTGCAGTTTTAAATCAGCAGAGCTTTAGCACAGAAGAAATACAGATTATCCATGCAGTAGCGCAGACAGCAGTAAGACCAATGACAGATAAAGAAATTGCTGTCAGTATCTTAAAGGGCTTCGGTATATTTGGCTTAGGCAATGCGTTTATCAATGATTCTGAAAGGGAGCTGCAAATGGCTGGTGCGCAGCTGCGCAGTTCGCGTGTTGTCTACAGTCAGGCTGAAAATTTAGCTGCTGTTTTAGACGGTGTGATAGCTTCTTGCAATAAGGTGTCTGATTTATTGCCAAGGTTAAACAGGGTGTTTATGCAAGCTATCACATATTCAGATGAACTGATTGCTGCTAAGGGCATGGATAGAGCTGCTTATACAGAAAACGATCGCAAGGCCTTTTGCAGCTGTATAAATCTGGCGGTTACACTGAAAAAAATTATTGATGCTCCTGTACTTACGGACGAAGGAAAGGTTACGCAAGAAACAAAGGAAGCGTTGGCAATTGGCAGTCAGTGTATGCAGGATATAAAAAACTTATGATTTGGAGGAATCAATATGAAAAAGTTTGTGGTTAGTGAAAAATGCATTGCTTGTGGCAACTGCTTATTAGAAACAAAACTGTTACAGGAAGACGCAGAAGGCAAGGCTGTGCCTGCCAATGGTGGTTATTTTAGTGATGATTTTTTAGCGAAGGCTGAAGAAATTGTTGCAGCTTGCCCTGTACAAGCTTTGAGCATAGCGGAAGGCGAAGGCGCAGACTTAAGCAAGCTGCCGGAAAAACTGCAAAACGCTTTAGCAAAGATTACCGTTCCGAAGGTTAGTAGGGAAGATGTCAAAATGCACGCACAGGATTACCGTATGACCTGTTCCTATCCGCAGGGAGAATATCGTTATGATTATTCCAGCGAAAGCAGAGCTATGAGTGCTGCAGAAAATGAATTTGACCGTATCTGCTATTCACAGTATAAGAAATTAATTCTTGAGGTTTTTGTGCAATACAAGGAAGATAAGCTGAGAAAGTTTTATACTTTCGATGAAAGCGGTTTTTGGGGACAGATTAACAAGCAATATACAGATGTGCTGCAGGAATTTGCCGGAGCAGCTGCTGCAGGTGGAATTAAGCTTCCGGCAGACTTTAAAGAATTTGCGGTTTTCCCCGGCGGCAGTGCTAATGAGAAGGATTCCGTACTTGTGTATATGCTCAATGTAAGGCTCAAAGAGTTTGAAGACCGCGGCTGCGAGGATGTAATGAGAGAGCTTCGCGATATTCCGCATACTTCACGTAGCGATTATCGGATCGATATGGATTATGATGATATGGAAGTATATGCAGGCACGAGTTTATTCGGTAATGATAAATACGAAGATAAATACTGTTATAAAGATGTATATAAGGCTTGCGAAGATTTTATGGGAGATTTGAAGAACGCTATAAATTATGTAGATTACGATTCCCAAGTTTTCGACAGCATTGATACGGCCTTAAAGGATTACCAAGAGCGTGTGCAAAAGGAAATAGATAAAAAAGTTGCCCTGCTGAGTAAGGCAGTTGCAAATTCAAAAGCAGCACTGCTGAATAGTGGAGTTGGAGATTCCAAAGCAGCACTGCTGAAATAAAATTTGATAGGATTAAAGAAGCATTAATTTGTTGTTGGGGTAGAAGAAGTGCCGCACGAAATACACTTATGTTAATTTGTGCGGTATTTCTCGTTTTTATTATATTGATAATATGCTATAATAAGTAGTAGGAATTTACCTCAGTTGCAATAAGGTGGCGCTAATTATGCCGGAACAAAATATTAAAGGTTATACTTAAATTAGTTGACCGAAAATGCTTAGCAGATTTAGCCTTATGCAGCTAATATAAATTAAGGGGCTGGTTTCCATGAGTTGGAAGGTTTATGTAAAAGTCAATCGTTGGCTATGAGTTTTGCTGAAGAATGTTCCTGCGTGGAGCAGGCTTCTTAAGGAGACGCATATTGGCGGTTGGCTTTTTTGATTTAATGAAAGGTGGAAACGCAAGATGTTTGAAGGCGACAAAGAAAAATATAAAAAGTTTCTTAAAAATCTTGAAAATGCTTTGGCTGAAGCTGATATTCAAAAAAGAATACGGGAGATAGTGAGGGATACTAAAGGTTTAGCCGCAATTGATGCTGTTGAGGCAGATAAGAAAAATGAGCATGATTTTGAAAAAAACAAAAAAATCAAGAAGTCTTTTGATGAACAGGCTCAGAGAATAGCTGAGTTGCAGGAAGAAAATAATAAACAAGCTGCAAGCATTAATGCTTTAAAAAGAGCAAACGAGCAGCAGGAGTATGAAAACAGCAAGCTAGCAGAGCAAGTGAAAAATCAGACTCGGGAACTGGCGCAAAAAAATGAAGAATTGCGCAGCGCAGCTGCTGCAGCAAGGAAGTTTGAACAGGATTATGAAAAAATCAACGAAGCTAACGCTAAGCTGCAAAGAGAGCTTAATGCCTGGCAAAAGGAATTTGCTGAACCGGTTAAATTTTATCAGATGTATAGGAAGCTGCCTGCAGCAGTGCGCGAAAACTTTGCCAATGTTATTGCTGACGAATCAGTAATAGCCTTCATTCTGTCAGGAAGTGACATTGACAACATTTGCTCCTTTTGGGATAGCATGAAGCGCAATTATTATCAGCTGCAAGCAGAGCGCGATATCTTGTTGCAGATTTTGGAATATTTGCTTCGCGTATGCAATATATATCAGGGGGAGCAGGTATTTGCCTTAATCAAGGACGAAGAAGGAAAATACTTTGATGACGAACTCCATATGCGCAGCGAAAACTGCAGCAGATATACCGGAGCTATTGAAAGAGTTTTGCTGCCGGGTATATGGAACAATAGGCTTGCAAGGGCTAATAGAAAAGCGCTTGTTGAGTATGGTGCTTAGAATGCCTATTAAGAAAAAATTACTTGGAACAACGGTGCAAGGAGCAAATCTTTGGCCTGCACCTGCTGAAATAACCGGACAAGATGATTATAAAAAAATTTTAGTAGAGCAAATCATTCTCTGCTTGAATAGCATTGTAAGGGAGATGCAATTAATGCGTAGTAAAAAAGATAGTTCGAATACAAAAAATGTTGCTACTGAAAACAGCATGCCTGATATAACAGCCAGACAAAAAATTATTGCAAAAAGTGATGCAAAAAGCGATGCAAGTAAGGCAACGATAAAACGAGTACAGTATTTGCCAGTTTCAGAAGCTTGGCTGAGAAATTTGGGCAGAAGACATGCTTTCGGTAAAATAATAAAATCTTTGCTTGAAAGTGTAGAGAAGTATCTTAATACTCAAGAGGATGTTATTAGCTTTAGCAATAGCCGTGTGCTATTGCCAGCTAACCCTAAGGCTGATTTTGTTTTAATTGGCGGAAAGGAACGCAATATACATAGTGATAATCATCCTAGTTCAGCAGTACAGCCGAAACTTGGTATACAGAACCTCAAATTTGACTTTATGTCTATAGGTGATGTGATAAAAATACTAGATGTATTGGGAAAGAGATATAGACATATCGATTTGATTACTGTGAATCATGAAAATGTTTTGAAACCATATTCTATTAGTTATAGAAAACTATATGGCTACAGTTATTATCCAGGGTAAAAATCATATGATTTGCTTATTTCCCGTATACCTAAAGGAGAGCAACGCATTACTTTTATCCTGGACAAGGGTTTAGAGCCTGTTATCAACAACATTGATGCGCAGATGAACTATAAAGTTTTGAATGCGTTAAAAGAGAAAAATTTGCTGACGGTGCAAGACAATAAGATTGTTTGGGATGAAAAGAAAACAGACGAGCTGGTTAAAACCTTGCAAGAGCTGGATTTTTGGGATGAACCATCATTAGAAGAGGTTCGTAAAGAATTGAACGATACTTATGAAGACGTTTTAAAGAAAGAGCTGTTGGCGTGTGACAAAGTACGCTTTGACCTCACGGAATATAATGATATGCTTTTGGAGGATCCTAATGGTGGCTCCTGGGAGCTTTGGGAGGCAGAGACAAAGCAAGAGAAAACAGTGCCAACAGAATGCTCCTTTTACGCCCGTGACCCGCGTATGGACATTGTGGACGGCGGCGTTGTAGGCATTGACTTCGGTACAAAATCAACAGTAGTTGTTACCCAGGATGACAGCGATGCTATTGAGCCAGTGCGCATTGGCAAGGGTGATCTTGTCAAGGAACCGAGTGTCAAAGACTATGAAAATCCGACAGTAATGCAGTTTATAGATATAGACAGCTTTATGAAGGATTATCAAAAATACCAGGGAAGACCGCTTACGCGCTATGCGGATGCTACTGCTTCACATACAGCCTATAATGCGTGGAATGAAAACAAAGAATCCCGAGATTATTTTTCGTACTTTGCTGAACTCAAACAATGGGCCGGTGACAGTGAACGACGTGTGAGAATTCGCGATACAAAAGGCAAGGAGATTAACCTTCCACCGTATGAGGAGCTGCAGGAGGGAGATTTTGACCCTATAGAGCTGTATGCCTATTATATTGGCCTTCATATCAATAACCAGTACAGCAAGCGTATCTATATGGAATACCTGCTTTCCTTCCCTGTTACCTATGCGCTTGACGTGCGTAACCGTATTTTGAACAGCTTCCGCAAGGGCTTGCGCCGTTCGCTGCCACAGACAGTATTGCAGGACGCGCAATGTATGGAGAAGTTCAGAGTTGAGCAGGGAGTAGGTGAGCCTGCAGCTTATGCAGTTTGTGCCTTGCAGGAGTTTAAGCTTTTCCCGAAGGAAAATGAAAAAATTGCTTATGCAATTTTTGATTTTGGCGGCGGCACGACAGACTTTGATTTTGGTATCTGGCGTAAGGCTAGTGGTGTTAAGGAGAGAAGATACCATTATGTGATTGAGCATTTTGGTGATGGTGGCGATAAATATCTTGGCGGTGAAAATTTACTGGAATTATTAGCCTTCAATGTATTTTGCAAAAACAAGCAGCTGCTGCGAACAAAAAAGATTACCTTTGTTAAGCCGCCGGAGTGTGAGCGTTTTATCGGTTATGAAGGCTTGCTGTCGGATTCGCAGGAAGCGTACAGTAATATGCGCCAGCTGATGGAAAAGTTGCGTGGTTTCTGGGAGGGAAAGGTTCCGGAAGGCAAGCTGCAAAAAGCGGCAGGAAGCGGACAAGGACAGGCAGCAGGCAGTGAAGTGCAATGGTTTAGTGATGGCAAGGTAAGGGTAGATTTGTTTACTGCTTCCGGCAAGCAGGAATCAGTAGATTTGACAGTTGATGCAGCAGAATTGCAAAAAATTCTGCAGGCGAGAATTGAGCAGGGCGTGGATAGCTTTTTTGATGCTCTGCTTGTGAATATTAATAAAGACGAATATTATGAGGTTATCAAAAACTGTGATAAGATTAATATCTTCCTCGCAGGTAATTCCAGTAAATCAAAAATTCTTCAGGAAGTATTTAAAAAGAAAATAAGTGATTTTACAAATAAGCTTAAGCAAGGGGCAAAAGAAAAGCAATCCAAGATATCTTTTGATAAGGCCTTCATGCTGCACCAGCCGTTGGGAGCCGAAAGTAAGGATAAGGAAAATGCGGCTGCCTGCTTAAAGCGTCCTACAGGCAAGACCGGTGTTGCTATTGGACTTGTACAATGTCGCCCCGGTTCTGTTATCAAGGTAATCAGTGAAAAGAAAACGCAAGAAGAGATTAAATTCCGCTTATTTATTGGTCACAGTGATGAAAATGGCTACTTTGAAGCAGATTTAACACGCGATAGCAAATATAATGAATGGCAAGCCTATTTTGATGCCGGGGAAGACCGTTTTGAATTTTATTACACAACATCTACATCTGCAGGCAGAAAGCGTGGCCTTTTGGTTAAGGATAGCAAAAAGAGTCGCCAGCAGCTTCCCAAAAACGCTGTTAATGAGGATTGGCTGATTTATCTGCGTCCTGTTGCTCCCAATAAAATTCAATATGTTGTAGCTGAAGATGATGAGGCCTTGAAGAAAGGTGAGTTTAAGTTTGAGCCGGTAACAGTGGAGCTTAACTATTAAAATATATCGTCTTAAGCTTGAAAGAGGTGGAAGCATGAATAAGGACGAAAAAATTTTGAATGTGCTCAACCAATCACATAAGTATTATTTCGGCAACACTGATATTAAGGTAAATAACGACAGTCAACTGAATATTACTGACAGTGATATCATTTTATACCGTATTGATGAAATAACTTATGAAGAAGAAGCACCGCGCAAGGAAGCATTAGAGAATGTTTTGAGCTCAGTGCGTATTCCCGGAGTAAACTTTTTATATCTGATTGTTGGTGACGCTGACGGCGTTAAGTTTTATTATGGCCTTTCCAACGATCCGGAAGAAAAAATAAAGGATAATCTGCTTTTGAGTGATATCGGGCGTAACGTCCTGATGGCGAGCATTAAGGGGAATTTTCGTGGCTGTAAGGTTAATGAAGTAAAGCCGGAGTATACTACACCTATTTTAAATAAGGTTCGCCAAATGAAATATGCATCGCGTATTGAAGGCGTGGCGGGGACAATTAAAGATAATGAAGAGTTTCAGAGTGTAGACCGTCTTGTTGATGTTATGCAGGGCGAAGAGTTTTGCCTCTTACTTGTGGCAAAGGCTTTGCAGCCTGATAATATCTATGAGCTGGAGCAGACATTGCAGGAAGCCTATACAACTGTCAGCCCTTTAGCAAAGTATAGCCTGCAGGAAGGCAGCTCGGAAGGCTCGTCGAAGTCTAGAAGTTACACTAAGGGAGAAAACTCCGGTTCATCGAGTAGTCATAGTACTAGCGAAGGGAAAAGTGATAGTACTGCTAATGCAACAAGCACCAATAAAGGAACAAGCAAAAGCAATACATCAGGAGATTCCAGTGATTCTCGTACTAATGGAACTTCTAATGGCAGTAGTGAAAGTAAGACGAAAACATATGGTACCAATTCTTCGAAGTCGGACAGCAGCAGCTCAAGCGAGGGAAAAAGCTACAGCGTTTCGGAGCAGGATGGAAGTAATAGCAGCACTTCCAAAACATATTCACGCGAGTACCTAAACAAAAGTGCCGGGGAATGGATAAAATATTGTGATGAGGTAATTTTCCCGCGTCTTGATTACGGTAAGGGCAAGGGCGTATTCCTTTCAGCTGTTTATGTGCTCTCTAAGAAAAAATCTGCGTTGATAAAGCTGGAAAATACTGCATTAGCTTTGTATTCCGGCAAGCAGGGCAATAAGGTTCCGTTGCGTTCCAATAAGCTCGATGCCAGTGACAGGGAGGCAGTAAGAAATTACCAATTGCCCAAAGGCCATTTCAGCAAGGAGATTACTGAGGACGAAAAGCTGGCACGCGCAATGCTTTCTCAGCCTGTCAGCTGCAAAGAAAATTTTGCACTCTGCAACTGGATTACGACGAATGAGCTGTCGATGCTTGCAGGCTTACCACAGAAGGAAGTCATTGGCATGCGCCTGCGTGAAGAGGTTGAGTTTGGTTTGAATTATGACGAACCAAAGCAGGAAGACAGAATTTATCTTGGTAATTTGGTGCAAAATGGTAATGAAGTCGAAAAAACGCCGATATATTTGGATAAAGATGTCTTGGATAAGCATATCTTTATTGCCGGTGTAACCGGCAGCGGCAAAACCACAACCTGCCACAAAATTTTGCTGCAAAGCAAGCTGCCGTTCCTTGTAATTGAGCCTGCTAAGACAGAGTATCGCATTTTGCGCAACAATCCCGGTTGCAAGGATATACTTATCTTTACCTTGGGTAACGATAAGGCTGCTCCCTTCCGGTTGAATCCGTTTGAGTTTTTACCGCACGAGAATATCACCTCGCATGTAGATATGATAAAGGCCAGCATTGAAGCAGCCTTTGACATGGAAGCAGCAATTCCTCAGTTAATAGAAACAATTTTATACAAATGCTATGAGGATTACGGCTGGGATATTACGACTAATACAAACAGCAAATTTGCAGATCCTTTCGCTGAGGGTGTTTTTGCTTTCCCGACAATGGACGATTTGCTGAAAAATATTAATGCTGTCGTACAAGAACAGGGCTTTGATGAGCGGTTGAAGCATGATTATATAGGCTCTATCCGTGCACGCTTGCAGAGTCTGGTGATTGGCTCCAAGGGCTTGATGCTGAACACGAAGCGTTCCATAAATTTTGAGGATTTGTTGGATCGTAAAGTGGTTTTGGAGCTGGAGGGCATTAAGAATGGTAATGAAAAGGCGTTGATTATGGGCTTTATTCTTGCTGCATTCAATGAGGCAGTGAAGGCTCGCTATCTGCGTGATAAAAAAGCTCATTCTCATATCATTCTGGTAGAAGAATCGCATAGATTGCTGAGTAAATATATGCCTGGTGACAGCCAAAATAAGAAGCAGGGTGTAGAAACCTTTTCAGATATGTTGGCAGAAATCCGTAAATATGGCGAAGGCCTGATAATTGTTGACCAAATTCCCAATAAGCTTGCCGCAGACGTATTGAAGAATACTAATACTTGTCCATCGCATATTTGCTCAGGATGACAAGGAAGCAGTGGGCAACACAATGGCGCTGAAGGAAGAACAAAAGGAGTTTTTGTCTAACTTGAATGCTGGCAGGGCGATTATGTTCTCGGATAATTACGGACAGGCCTTGCAGGTACAGATTAAAGCAGATACAAGCACAGCCAATACTCCGTTAGAAGATGAGGAGTTGGCTAGTGTGGCCCTTGATTATTATCAAAGCTTTTGCGACAAACCATGTTTTGCAAAGCTGAAAAACTTGCCGGCTGCAGAGCGATTGGCCGCGTTTGATTTTATTCGGGAAAGAGGCTGCATAAGCGCTTTAAATAATGTACAGCAACATAACTATAAGTGGAATAAAAGATATACAGAGGCACTGAGGGTGATTTTGAATAATAAAATTTTCACTGCTGAGGAGCTTGCCAAGCAGGCAATGGAGGGAGTTGCTGTTACACCCGGTTTTTATGATGAGGAAAAAAAGAAGCTTATAAGAGACTTTTTCACCATATATGCAATGGAGGAAAAAGCTAAAGAAAAAGCAGAGTTTACTTTTGAGGCTATTTTTGAATATTGATAGTATGCTTAAAATGATTTGAATAATGGAGGTTATGTTATTATGGGATTGTTTTCTGCTATTGGTTCAGTTTGTTCAGCTGTGTGCTCCGCAGTAAGCAGTGTTTGCAGTAGTATTGGTGGTGCAATTATGGGAGGCATTGGTTCGTTAGCACCGGTTATTTCTCCTTGGCTTTCTATTGCTGTGGCAGTTATTTCGGTCTTAGCGGAGATTTTTACGGAAAAACCGAAGGAGGAAAAGCCGGAAGAGCTTGGTATGAAAGCAGAGCAGGCGGATAAAAAGCCTGAGGATTTTGATTCGATTAATGATTACATTGAATATCTGCGTCAGGAAATAAAGGTTGATGCTGCTAAATTAGAAAACCTTTCTGAAGAAGAACGTATGAAATATCAGGCTGTCGGCTTAGGCTTATATGTCAAAAACATTGAGGAGAAGCAAGGTATGAAGCTTGATCCTGCGTTCCTGGAGGTTGTACCGGAAATTATTAAGCTTGGGTATACTGCCCAGGACATTGGCAATCTGATGCAGAGCATGAAAAAGAATGGCGTAAATGATATGAAAATGTATCCGGAATTTATGAAGGGAGAGTTGCTTCCCGGTACGCCTGAGCGTAAGCAGGTATTCACTTCTGTAAAAGATATGGTGGAACAGCATTTTAATGGCAAAGAATTTAACCTTGGACAAGAGCTTGATAAGCTTGCGGACAAAGCAAAAGATTGATGTGGAGAAGGTAGGCATAATGGAAGATACTATTAGCATTGTTGGCTGGATAAGCAGAGGAATATTCAGGGGGCAGATAGCATCATCAGCGAAGGAAAATAAATTTGAAGTTCTCACGTTTGACGGAGAAAGTTCAACCGAGTGGCAAAGTGTTTCATTGACAGATATTTTCGAGCGTTGCCGATTTAATAAAAATTTAGCTGTTGTGCGGATAATGCTGTTTGCAGATACACCCATTGAGGCTCCTGCCGGCTTGGCAGATTTGAGTCTTTCTTCTAAGGCGTTTAGTTGGCATGAACTGCTTACTGCTGCGAAGGAGGTTAAGGATAAACCATATACCTGGCAGCTTGATGGTGTACCTTTGGATGAAGCAATTAGAAAAGGGTTGCCGAATAGTCTTGCAGCGCGGGATAAGGATAAAGTAGGCTATATCTACAGCTTTCCTAAAATAAAGCGTCCTAAAGTTTCTTTGGCCTCTCAAACAAGTCAACTTGCTGACAGCAAGCATAAGCTGAAGCAAGAACAGAAGTTGGTTGAAAAAAAAGAAACAATACGCTTGGAGGACACCAATAATTCTGTTATGAGTGCTTTGCGTAAAATAGCTGAAGAGCCTAAAAACTGATTGAAAAAGGTCGTCGCTTGGCGGCCTGTTTCTTGCAATTTAGAACGCAAAAATAGAAATGGGGTTGGATTTGATGACGGTAATTTAAGAAAATATGTGTAGCATGCAGCTGCAGGTTATTTTTACGCAAAGTAAAATGACTGGAATTTGAGAAAAATTCAATTCCAGTCATTCTTTAGTATGAGTGGGACTGTACTGGTTTCTTTTGGCGGAAGCATTTTATAATATTCAAGGCTACCAAAAATTTTACAAATATTATAAAAGACTGTTGCTTTTGCTAAAGATTACAATACAATTATAGCAATTTAGTAGAGCGAAGGATTTGATGACAGATGGAATGGTTAAATTTTATAAAAGGCTTAGAAGCATGGTATTGTTCAATTTTAATGACATTATTCATGATTTCTTTTAGATGGTTGTTTGAAAAAAAGATAATTAAATTAATAAAAAAACGTGCCGAAGAAACTGAAAATAAATATGATGATTTTGTAGTCAGTATTTTAGAGCTGCCGGTGTGTGTAGCTTTATATTTCAGCGTCTTCTATGTAGCAATAGTTAATGCTCCGATATTTGCTGTCCGTTATTTAGGCTGGGCAATAAAATTGTTGAGATTAGTATTGCTGTTTTCTTTCTTTTGGGGAGTATACAGAGTCTTTTTGCCGATAGATCCTAAGACCGGAGAATTAGGTATAGTTCATAGATTTATTAACGATGTGGCTGAAGATAAAAAGAAAATACAAAAAAATCAAAGGGCATGTGAAAATTTACTTTCTATAGGTGCACGTATATTGGTATGCGTTGTTGCCATAGGTGTTTTTTCCAACGAGCTTGGTTACGATTTAAGTGCTTTTATCGCTTCTTTGAGTATAGGTACTGCTGCTATTTTGTATGCTTCTAAAGATGCGTTCAGCAATGTTGTCAGCAGTATAATTATCTTGTTGGATAAACCTTTTGTAGAGAAGGATTGGATAAAAGCCGGCAGTATTGAGGGTATTGTACAGGAAATTTCATTTAGAAGTACAAAAATCAAAAATTTATCTAATGAGGAAGTGTATATACCCAGTTCGCTCTTAGTCAATACACCTATAATCAACATCAGCAGATGCAAAAAAAGAAGAATAAGAATTGAATTGGCTGTATCTATGGATACCGAAAGGGAACTTTTGGAAAAGGTTATTTTAGAAATCAGACAATATCTGAAAAGTAATGATGCCTTAGCTCATAAAGAAAAGGATATACGTGTTAATTTTCTCGATTTTCACTATATCTGCTATAAGATAGAGGTTATTTGTTTTATGCATGGATTCGACCAAATTGAATTTTTAAGGCGCTCTAATGAGATAAATTTAGCAATAGTTGATATATTAGAAGCAAATCACGTAAAATTGGCATTTCAGGGGAAGGATAATGAGTGCATTAAATCAATAGGCTTATTAAGCGATTTAGAGAAAAATAATAGTGTAGAGTAAATTGATACTTAAAAGTATTGTCCTTAAATCTGGAAAGATATTACATTAGAGTAATGAGAAATAATAATCACGGCGTATACTATAAGCTTAGTATAGACTGATGAGATAAGCAAATTTGTTCGTATAGCATTTTAAATAAAACATTCCCTGAAGATAGGCTTAAAAACTATCTTCAGGGAATGTTTTATTGTAAGCATCAAATCTGTCGTGTATGAAAAAAATCAGGACCGCATAGCGCGGTCCTGGTACAAATCATATTCATTTCTTGAAATTTACGCTGCATTCAGCATAATGGAGATCCCATTATAAACTTTTGAGTAATAATATGAGCTACAGCTTCGGGGGTAGCAAATCCTCCCGGAATTAAAGCAGTTTCCTTTTCAGCTCTAATCACAGGAGTTTCTATATTGTTTTGCTTGCAGTTCTGGCAGGCATAGGAATAGATATGGTGTTCGAGTACCTTAACCTTAGCTGGTATAATTACCAGCTCAAGGCGAACCTCTTGACCAATCTCTTCCATTACAGCACCACATTCAGGGCAATTTCTTTCAGCTTCATTGAGCTTGTGTTCTATAACTTCAATTTCAACATTATCCGGAAGCTTGTCCTGAAGCAGGTACGTCTTTTTCTTGCGTGTATGTGCTGCGACCTTGGTTTCCTCTTGTTCAGTAATAATATCTTTAATAGCAAGCACGGTTTCAGCTTCATCAAATAGATATATGAGCTGAGCGTTGGTTTCCGGAGAAATCTTCTCACTAGAACTGCCAAATTGTTTCTTTTTTGCAAGTCCGAGAGCTTTTTTGTTGCTTGCGAAATATTACAGTGGTTTACCCCGCACAGGGTTTGCCACCCCAACCCGCTCTGCCAACTATGGCAATCGGCTCTCGGAGAAATCTGAGAGCTTTTTTGTTTTTGAAAAGCCTGCATCATCGTAAAAACTTTATTGACAACCATCCTTAAAAGTGTTATAATTTTATATTTATTAGATGTTTTATGTACATGAGAGGATGAATATTTATGAGAAAAAATACTGTAATTTCCCTGACGGCTACGCTGTTGGCTGCGAATATATCTTTTGCGGTACCGGCATTTGCCGATGATTTACAGACATACAATCTTGATACGATGGTTGTTACCGCGCAGCGTGAAAGCAAGCGTGATGTTGATACACCTGCTTCCGTTACAACCGTTTCCCAGAAGCAGCTTGTGGAAACCGGTGCTTCTAATCTTTTTGATGCCCTGCGCCTGCAAAGCGGCGTAACTACCTATTCCTATGGCGGCAGCCAGTCCCTTGGCGGTATGAACGCAAAAATCCTGATGCGCGGTGCGAATAAAGGCACTGTGGTAATGATTGACGGTGTTCCTGCCAACATCAATGAAACCTATTATCTGGATTCCATTCCTGTAGAATCTATTGCACGTGTAGAAATAGTTAAGGGCGCGGCTTCTACTCTTTACGGTTCCGAGGCTTCTACCGGTGTTATCAATATCATCACGAAAAAGAAAATGCCTAACACCTTATCTCTGACTAAGGGTGAATACGGCAGGGAGAAGGCAGCACTGACATTGAATGCTAATAAGCTGAACTTTGCAGTAGCGCTGGAGCAGAGTGACCCGATGAAGGGATACAGCAGTAATTATAAGGAGATTAATGATTTAAACAAAAAGTCCTTTACCGCAAGCTATAAGTTTGATGATAATTGGAGTTTTTCACATCAGCACAATGACAGCAAGTATTCCTATGATCAGTATAACAAAACCTGGAGCAAGCTTACCGAGGATGCGAATTACCACTATATTGATGATTTTTCACGCTTACAATATAAGGATGACAGCGTGAGTGCCAATTTGTTTTATAACCGCAGCAACCGCAGAAATCAGACCTACAATGTTACGGGCTCTAAATGGACCAAGTCCGATCATTTACGCTTTGATACCATAGGCCTTGATCTGCAAAAGCAGATTACCGGTAAATTCGGTGATGTTATTGTTGGTACGACAATATCCCGTGATTCCTATAAAAATGATATTACCGTAGCCAAAAATATTAAACCGGGTACGAAGATTAACGAATTCAGAACGAATTATGCTGTGTTTGCACAGCTTTCCAAGGATCTTGGTGCAGGCTATACTGCTACAGTAGGTGCCCGTGAAACTGTTGTAGAGGCCAATAAGCGTTATGATGCCTTTACACCGCAGTTTGCTTTGCTGAAGAAGCTGGATAACAACAGCAGCTTATATGCAAATGCGGCAAAATCTTTTAAGATGCCTACATTTACCCAGATTTACGGCGGCGGTGGTGCCAACTTTGCGGCTAATCCTTTACTGGAGCCTGAAGAAGGCTGGACCTATGAGTTCGGTTACAAAAAGACATCTAATACAAGCATGTTCAAAGCTGCTTTGTATTATATGGATTTGGATACTATTGAGTACGAAGGCAAGGGAACCAGCTCCAATCCGTATGTGACACGTAATATGTCCTTTAAAAACAAAGGTCTGGAAATGACCTATGAGAAGGATTTCGGCAGCAAATACAGCTATTCTCTGGGCGCTAATTTCTGCAATCCTATGGGCAAAAATAAAAAAGGCGTATGGGAGCGTAAATTTGCACGCGAGCAATACAATGCCGGCATTAAATACCATGATGCTAAGTTCAATGCTGCGCTGACAGGCATGTTTACTACGGACAGAGCCAGCGGCTGGGGCGATTTGCTGCCGGTAAACTTTATTGCCGGCTATAAGTTCGATAATAGCAGCAGTGTAGAGCTTGGCGTGGAAAATATCTTCGACAGGGATGATATCGTAAGCAATCCGGGCTCCGCTACCAAGTATTACTGCCTGCCGCGCATGGTGCATGTGACCTATACTTATACATTCTAAACATAAATAGGTTGCTATGTTTCTAGGGCGTTTTGTTTGCAAAGCTTTTTATCTGACTATATTAAATATCCATAAATTGAGCTTATTCAGATGCCAGTCGATAGGTTATAATGATTACATTATTAAAGTGAAGGAGTGTGTCTTATGACCTTAATGAATAAAGCATTGACAATTGCCGGCAGCGATACAAGCGGCGGCGCCGGTATGGAAGCGGATATTAAAACTATGGAGGAGCTGGGCGTTTATGGTATGCCTGCTTTGACCTGCATTGTTACTATGCATCCTACTACTTGGGAGCACAGCGTATTTCCGTTGCCGTTGGATTTGGTAGAAAAGCAGCTGGTGACAGCGATTGAAGGCGTTGGCATCAATGCGATGAAAACCGGTATGCTGGGAAGTGCTGAGCTGGTAGAACTGGTTGCAGCTACGATTGATAAGTACAATTTGCAGAACGTTGTTATTGATCCGGTTATGGTCTGCAAGGGCTGTGACCTGATTCTGGTGCCGGATGCGGCAGAATCTATCAAAAAGCTGCTGATGCCGCGCTGCGATGTTATTACACCTAATACCGTGGAAGCTGCTTATCTTGCAGATATGCCTGAGGTTACTACCGTAGAGCAGATTAAGGAAGCAGCAGAGAAAATTGTTGCTGCCGGAGCGAAGAGCGTTGTTATCAAGGGCGGCGAGCGTCTGAGCGACAATTCCGCTATTGATATTTTTTACGATGGCAAGGAATTCACAGAAATGGCTGTGCCGAAAATTTATCCTTCCTACAACCATGGCGCAGGCTGCACCTTCTCGGCAGCAATTACCGCAGGCCTGGCAAACGGCCTGAGCATGAAGGAAGCGGTACTGCAGGCAAAGAAATTTGTCACTGCTGCGCTTAAGCATGGCTTTGCTATCAATAACATTGTCGGTTGCACTAACCACACCGCTTATAGAAAATATAGCGAATAAAGTAAAGAAAACCGTCATTTCCTCAGCATGTTGGGGAAATGACGGTTTTTGTATGCTTTTTGTATTACAGAGTAGTGGAATCCATAGTGCAGTCTTCCAGCAGCTTTTTGGCATCAACATATTGCGCAATGCCTGCAGCTACCTTCTTCGATTCCTTCATTGCCAAAACGACGGTAGCAGGACCATGTACTACATCACCGCTACTGAAAACGCCGGCGCGGGTGGTCATGCCGTAGGGACGGTCACGGGTGATAACAAAGCCCTGTTTATCAACCTGAATACCTTTAGTGGAAGAAACAATACGTGCTGCGGGTTTCTGGCCTACTGCGAGGATAACGCAGTCGCAGGGGATAAGCTCCTGGCCTCCTTCTGCAATAAACTCACCGTTTTCTGTTTTGGTGATGTTTTGCAGCAATAAGCCGGCTAATTCGGTTTCGTCCGCTGCCGTAGCCTGTCGGCGGATATTCTTTAAGGCGCGCATCTGCTTCTTGTTGAAGTAGGCGATAGGCTGCTTCAGGAAGCGGAACTGTACACCTTCGGCAACAGCGGCTTCATATTCAGATGGAAAAGCAGAAATTTCAGCTTCCGTTTTGTGGTAGACGATGGTAACATTTTTGGCACCGCGGCGGATAGAGGTGCGGGCAGCATCCATAGCCACGTTGCCTGCGCCGACAACGATAACGTTGTCACCGGTGTGCAGCAGTGTTTCGCTGGCATCCAGCTTGCCTCCGTCAGCCAGTACAACCATACGCAGGAAGTAGGTTGCTGTCAAAATACCGGACAGCTCCTTGCCGGGGATATCCAGCGTGCGCGGCAGAGAGGTACCTGTGCCCATGAAAATTGCATCATAGCCTTGGGCAAAAAGGTCATCTACGGTAAAATCTACGCCGGCAAGCTGCTTGGTGCGGATTTCCACACCGATATGCTGCAGCTCGCTGATTTCACGGCGGACAACATCCTTTTGCAGACGGAATTCCGGAATGCCGAAAAGCAGTACGCCGCCGGGCTCGCTTTGTGCTTCGAAAATAGTAACATCGAAATCCATTTTGGCCAAATCGCCTGCTACAGTAAGACCTGCAGGGCCGGAGCCGATTACGGCAACCTTACCGCGCAGTTTGCTTGAAGGCTGCGTGGGCTTCAAATCATTGTTGTGGGCAAAGTCGGCAATGAACATTTCCAGACTGCCGATTTCGATACCGCATTTCTTTTTTGTCAGCACGCAATGTGCTTCGCACTGACGCTCATGCGGGCAGACACGTCCGCAGATAGCGGGCAGATTGCTGCGTTCGGAAATAATTTCGTAAGCCATACCGATATTACCTTCGCTTAAGGCACGGATAAAGCCGGGAATATTGTTTTCAATCGGACAGCCGGTGCGGCATGTAGGGCGCGCACAGTTCAGGCAGCGGCGTGCTTCCTGAATGGCTTCTGCTGTGGTCATTGTTCTGCTCATTTTTCTACCTCTTTTTAGTCAGAATGCTTACCTTGAGTGTCATAAATAAGATTTTCCAATTCCTTGAGGCGGCCATTTATTTCTTCCATGTGCTTGGCAAGCAGCTCTTCATAATCTGCTACCGGATCAGGCAGCTTATCATGGTTCAGGTCAATCATGCTTTCGGCATCATTGTTGGAGGCAATACGTACACCATTGCGTGTTACAACACGTCCGGGTACACCAACAACGACGGAATTTGGCGGAACCTCTTTAAGAACTACGCTGCCGCTGCCAATTTTGGAATTGTCGCCTACCTTGAAGGAACCAAGCACCTTCGCACCGCTGGAAACAACAACATTATTGCCGATGGTGGGATGGCGCTTGCCTTTTTCCTTGCCGGTACCGCCAAGGGTAACTCCCTGATAGAGCGTGACATTACTGCCAAGCTCAGCGGTTTCGCCGATAACAAGTCCCATGCCGTGGTCAATGAAAAGGCCGGGACCCAGTTTAGCACCGGGATGGATGTCTATACCGGTAAGAAAGCGGGAAAATGTATTAAGCAGGCGTGGGATTACTACCCAGCCTTTCAGATAAAAGTGATGCGCTATACGATGGAGCCAGATGGCATGTAGCCCGGGATAACACAGTGCGGCCTCCAGTCTTGTTTTTGCGGCCGGGTCGCGCAGCATAATGGCATCAATATCTTTTTTCATCTGAGCAAACATGTCAAGACTCCTTTCCTTATATTATATCAACATGTTCTGTAGTTGTCAGCAGTCAACTGTTTTAAGTCGGATTCTTTCTGCCGACAAATACCATTTTTATATTTTAGCACAGATACTAGCAAAAGGTAAACATAAAAAGTGTAAAACTCAGCAAAAAAGTAAAGAGTAAACATTATGATAAGCTTGTTTGGTGGACAAAATTCTGAAAAATGGATAATATTGCATCAAATTGCACATTATGAGGCAACGATTTTTTTAGCGGATATTCTTATTTGACTTTACCTATAAGTATGATATAATTGAGTCAAATACTTAAAATTTTTTATTAATGTACGTGTCAAATAGACAGGTACGTTGGAGGCGCACTAAAATGACAAAAGAAATTTTAAAAGAAAAGGCATGTGCCGCAATTGATGCATATGCGGACAAGATAAAGGCAATTTGTGCCGGCATCAACGATGAACCGGAATTAGGCTTCAAGGAAGTCAAAACCGCTGCCAAGGTTGCGGAATTTATGCGTGACCTGGGCTTGGAGCCGCAGACCGGCTTGGCAATCAATGGTGTTAAGGGACGTGCGAAAGGCGGCAAGCCCGGACCGACAGCAGCCGTTTTAGGCGAGCTGGATGCAGTAGGCTGCCCTACAAGTCCGAAGGCGGACCCGGCAACAGGCGCTGCGCATGCCTGTGGCCACAATCTGCAGATTTCCACCATGCTTGCTGCTGCCTGCGGCATCGTAAAATCCGGCGTTCTGCCTGAGCTGGCCGGTGATGTGGTGTTCTTCGGTGTTCCTGCTGAGGAATATATAGAAATTGCGTACCGCAAAAAATTAGTGGAGTCCGGCAAGCTGCATTTTATGAGCGGCAAGGGCGAACTGATTTATGAAGGCGCTTTTGATGATATTGATATGGCTATGCAGATGCATGCCGATAAAAATATGCCGAAGCCTACGGTTTCTATCGGCGAAAGCAGCAACGGTTTCGTTGGCAAAACCGTGCGCTATATCGGTAAAACCGCTCATGCAGCCGATGCTCCGCATGAAGGTGTCAACGCGCTGAATGCTGCTTGTCTGGGACTTATGGGTATCAACGCTTTGCGTGAAACCTTCCGCGAACAGGACGTAGTGCGTGTGCACCCGATTATTACTAAGGGCGGTGACTTTGTAAATTCCGTGCCTGATGATGTACGCCTAGAACTGTATGTGCGTGCAAAAACCATGGATGCTATTGATTCCACACATACGCGCGTTGACGCAGCACTCAAGGCAGGCGGCGATGCTGTCGGTGCCAAGACTGTTATCGAAACACTGCCCGGCATGTTCCCGTTGAGCTGTAACAAGCGTATGAATGAGCTGTTTGCAGCCAATGCTAAAATTGCTTATCCGGATGTAGAGATAAAGGATGCCGGTCATTTCAGCGCATCTACCGATATGGGTGACGTATCACACCTGATGCCTGTTATCCATCCGTTTATCGGTGGTACGGACGGCCTGCTGCATACACCTGACTTCCATATGGTAGATTTTAATGCCGCTGTGCTGCTGCCTGCCAAAGCCTTTGCGATGATGCTGATAGATTTGCTGTATGATGATGCCAAAGAGGCTAAGGCTATCCTGGCGGACTTCAAGCCGATTCTGACCAAAGAAGAGTATATTGCAAAGCTGGAGAGCTATTTTAATAAGTAAAATAGAAAAAATTTGTGGGAGGGAATGTAATGAAGAACATTAAATTACATGCCATAATTCTGGCGCTGATCATTGTTTCCGAGCTGATCGGCACTCATACCCTGAAGTTCGGTATCGGTCGTATCGTGCTGCTACCGATGCTGTACGCTCTGCTTCTGGGTATTTTGACAACACCTAAGTTTTTGAACCTGTCCGGCAAAAAGGAAATGCTGGATGCCAGCAGTCTGGTTGGCGTAACGCTGATGCTTTTGATGGCACGCTACGGTACGCTGGTAGGTCCTACCCTGCCGAAGATTCTGGCAGCTTCTCCGGCGCTGATTCTGCAGGAGTTCGGTAACCTCGGTACTGTGCTTTTAGGCGTACCTGTTGCTGTTTACCTGGGCCTGAAGCGTGAAACCATCGGTGCGGCGCATTCTATCGCACGTGAGCCGAACGTTGCGCTTATCGGCGAAAAGTTTGGCCTGGACAGCAGTGAAGGCCGCGGCGTTATGGGCGTTTATATTGCCGGCACTGTTTTCGGTACTATTTTCTTCGGCCTGATGGCCAGCGTTGCTGCTTCCGTACTGCCGATTCATCCGTATGCACTGGCTATGGCCTCCGGCGTAGGCTCTGCCAGCATGATGACGGCTGCAGTAGGCTCTTTGGTTGCTATGTATCCTGATATGGCTGACCAGCTGGCAGCCTTCGGCGCAGCAAGTAATATGCTTTCCGGTCTTGACGGTCTGTATATGTCCGTATGGCTGGGCCTGCCGATGACCGAATGGCTTTATAAGAGATTCTATAAGATAAAATACGGCGTACTGCCTGAAGCTGAGAAGAAAGGAGAGGAAGCATAATGAAAATTAAAGATACAATTATCATTTTGGCTATTGTAACCTTCATGAGCTTGTTCTCCAACGTATTGGGAACCAAGGCTGATATTATCCAGTCTATTCCCGGCCTGCTGATTTTGGCGGTGATTGCTTTTGTCGGCATGCTGCTGTCCAAATATATTCCCGGCGGTATTCCGGCTGCGGCATGGGTTGTAACCTTGGGCTGCATTCTGACTATCCCCGGTGTTCCCGGCAGCGATATTATCAACGGCTATGTAAAGAATGTCGGCTTTGTGGCCCTGTGTACTCCGATTCTGGCTTATGCCGGTGTATCCATTGGCAAGGACCTTGATGCCTTTGCCAAGACCGGCTGGCGCATTGTTATTCTGGCAATCGTTGTTTTTGTAGGCACCTATATTGCCAGTGCGATTATCGCTCAGTGCATTTTGAAGGCTTTGGGACAAATTTAAAAGAATTGCTTTTGACCGGCATCAGCTTGATGCCGGTTTTTTTAGCTTGCAACTTATTATATACATGCTTTTTCACTAGTCAGTTAATATTGCATCAGCAGTTATACAAAGAAAAAATTATTGGGTATTGAGGCGAATAATGTATAGATATTTGAATAATGATGAAAAAATCGTAGTTCCATTGATTTGTGGCTTGTTTTTTTATACTTTTATTTTCTACATTGCTTTTGAATAATATACAGAATAAAAATGGCTGTTGTACTACATTTTTTATGCAGCACGACAGCCAGTATGTCTTAAAATATGAGTATTATTTTTTTACTTGCTCGATACAGCAAGTATGTTTCTTGCTTTTTTTGTCATAATTGATGCCTACAAGAAGCATGTTACCAGTATATTGCTCCAATGTTTGCGTATAGTTACGTTCTTTAATTTGCTCGAGTGCTGTTTTAGCACTTTGGTTCCATTTCAGCTCTACGATAAGCGCAGGATAGTTTTCTTTATAGCGTGGCTTAGGGAGATACACGAAGTCAGCAAAACCTCGGCCGGTGGGAAATTCTCTGATTGGCTTGAAGTAATATTGCATAGTGCTTAAAAACGCAATAGTCAGCACGCTGCTTAATGAATTTTCATCATTGTAACGTATTGAAGAAGCATATTCGTCATGAAGCTTAGCAATGCTATTAGCGACAACTGCTGTCTCACCGTCTAAAACAGCGTTTAAAAGCTGCGTTGATTCAATTTCAAAAGCATGAAGTTCAGACCAGTTGTTAGAACTGATTGCACCTGCAAATTCCTGTCTGATTTCTTCATTAGGTATAGAAGCTACGTGTTCATTGATGTCATAACTTAAGTAACCTAAGTGAATCAGAGCTGTGAGAATATCGTCTTTGCTAGCGAAGCTAATCATATCGTTTTGGAAGAAATTTGTATTGACAGCGACTGAGTTGCCAGCGAGCATATCTATTATTGCTGTACGCAGACCTGCGAAATTCATATCAATGAGAGTTTTAATAGTTTGATAAGTACCAGTTTGCGACCAGTAGCTTTGCAATCTTCCTCGTAGCATAGCGTTAACGACTGCTTTGGGGTTATAAATGTGGTAGTCATCTAAAAGATAGCCATCATACCAACGTTTGACAGCAGTAAAATCGGCATGGTAACGTGAGCATAATGTTTTAACTTCATTCTCTGTAAAACCCGTGTATGGAGCAAAAAAGCTGGCATCTAGCATAGTATACTCATCAAAATTGTTGAGCGCAGATTGTGTTTTCACTTTTTTGATGGGCAAAATACCTGTCAGATAGGCAAGGGCTACATACTTTGCCGGTTCACTGCCTTTGAAAAGATTACGCAGAAAGTCAATATATTGCTCTTGTACTTTGGTGTTGTGGGATTCGTCTCTGATGAAAACGTCCCATTCGTCAATGACGATAACAAATTTATTGCCTGTTGCAGCATTGATAGCTGATAATGCTCCGGAAATTTTTTGTACATCATCAGGAACAATTTTTCCGTAAAGTTGGCGCAGTTCGTTCAATACTATTTTAGTTATGTATGGAACAGTAGCTTCAGCTTTGCCACATTCTTTAAAACACCATTGTATGTCGAAGTGGAGCACATCGTATTTATTAAGATGTTTTGTGAAGCCAGGGATTTGGCTGATAGCAAGACCTTGAAAAAGTTCAGAAGCATCAGCACCTTTGCTGTAATATGCAGTGAGCATATCAGCGGTAACTGACTTGCCGAAGCGACGAGGACGGCTGTTACAAACGAAAGCTTGTAAGGTGCCGAGCATTTGATTTGTGTGCTTAATTAGAGAGGTTTTGTCAATATAAATTTCAGAAGCTACTGCTGCTTTAAATGCTGAACAGTCAGGATTTACAAATAAGCCCATAGCGCTATCCTCCTTTGCCGATGTGTTTATTTTTAGTATAAAGCAAGGTTGTCCTTATTGCAAGCAACGTAAAATGGAATGGTTAATGTATACATGCTTTTTTGTTGAAATAATCTGCAAGTTAGAGTAAAATATGACTATAAACCATGAGGAGGTATCACTATGTCTGAAATCTTAGCGGAAGCAACCTTTCCGAGTGTAATCCATAATAATGAAGTTTGCGAAGAAATCGTTAAATGGGGCAATAAAAATGGTTTCCCCCTGCAAAAAGCAAAATTATATAATAAAATGGATGGTTATGTAGGCTTTTCTCCTGATAATTATTTCATTAAAGCAACCCGTCTGCCGCCTGTTCCCGGTGGCTGGAAAGTTGTTGTAGAAAAATATGAGGCTGAAAGCCGCATTATTCCTTTGAATGTTAAGCCCGGCACCAATGAGGTTAACCGTTTTATCCTGAAAATGATGGATGAATATGTTAAGGAAGGCCTGAAAATGGAGCTGAGTGACGAGGTTTATGAATCCTACGGTACTTACCTGCGTGATTTGAAGGTTACCGGTCACACTGTATTGATCAACACCTTTGAAGACTTTATCGAAAACATGCGTTAAGCTATGGCCGGTGTTTTGGAAAAACAGCTGGCGCGGGCGCTGGATATACGCCTTGCGGTTTTCGCATCCAAGGCAGCAAGCGGCAGCCTGCTGCAGGATGAGATGTCTTTGCGCGCCGCTGCCTATATGGCCAGCGAAATCATTATGCCCTGCTGTTGCATGATGTGCAACAAGGCTAAGCTGGAAGCGTTGCTTTCGCAGACGAAACTTTGTGCGGAAAACCAGGAATTAACGCAGCGTTTGGCGGCGCTTGTCTATGATGATTTAGCGCGTTGTAATGGGTTAGGATAGGGCTGAGAAAAAAACTTAAAAAAAATCTCAACTTTTTTCAAAAAAGGTGTTGACAAAAACACGGTAATGCCTTATACTTATATTCGTTGCTGATGCATGCGGAAATAGCTCAGTGGTAGAGCACCTCCTTGCCAAGGAGGGGGTCGCGAGTTCGAATCTCGTTTTCCGCTCCATTTAAAAATTTGCCCGACAGATTGCTTCTGTCGGGTTTTTTGGTATTGTCAAGAAGCGAGCATTGTGATATGATATTATGAGCGATTTGTGTCAGCACATTTTCGCTAAGGAAGGCTGACAGTTTAATCCGATTATATTATTTTTTACCCACATAAATTTAAGGGAGGATTTTATTAATGAACGTTACTGTTGAAAGAGTAGAAAATGAGGCAACTTTAAAAATTACCGCTCCGGCTGCTGAGGTAAACGCAGGCTATAAAAAGGCTGTTAAAAAAATTGCTGACCAAGTGAATATCCCGGGCTTCCGTAAAGGCAAAGCTCCGCGTGCTATCATCGAAATGCACTATGGCAAAGAAGCTGTAAAACAAGAAGCTTTTGAAATTGTTGCCAACAAAGCATACAGCGAAGCTCTGGACCAGGAAAAACTGATCCCTGTATCCGATCCTAAAGTTGAAGAATCTACCTTCGAAGAAGGCAAAGATATGGAACTGACTATTAAAGTAACCCTGAAACCGGAACCGGAACTGGGCGAATACAAAGGTCTGCATGTAGAGAAAAAAGAAGTTGAAATCACCGACGAGCAAGTTGACGCTCAAATTAAAGACATGATGGGCCGCGATGCTAAAATGGTAGTTGCTGAAGAAGGCGCTGTAATTGAAAAAGGCGACTTCGCTATCATCGACTTTGCTGGTACCGTTGACGGCGAACCGTTCAGCGGCGGCGAAGGCAAAGGCTATCCTCTGGAAGTTGGCTCCAACTCCTTCATCCCCGGCTTCGAAGATCAGCTGGTTGGCCTGTCCAAAGGCGATTCCACTGACGTAGAAGTAACCTTCCCGGAAGATTACTTTGTTAAAGACCTGGCTGGCAAAGAAGCTATCTTCAAAGTAAACATCCAAGACGTAAAACGCAAAGAGCTGCCGGAACTGAACGACGAATATGTTGCTTCCAAGACCGACTTCAAAACTGTAGAAGAGCTGCGTGCTAACTACAAAGAGCGTATGCAAAAAGCTGCTGAAGCTAACGCTAAAGCTGAATACGAGCATGAACTGATTGACCTGGCTGTAGCTAACGCTAAATTCAGCGTTCCGGAAATCATGATCGAAGACAAAATCAGCCAAATGGTTGAAGAAATGAAAATGAGCCTGGAAAGCCGTAAAATGAGCCTGGATATGTACATGCAATACACCGGTCTGGACATGGCTAAAATCCGTGAAAACCAACGCCCGGTTGCTGAAGAAAACGTTAAGACCGATCTGGTTCTGGACGCTATCGCTAAAGCTGAAGACATTCAGGTTGACATGGCTGACGTTGATGCAGAAATCGCTGCTATTTCCGCACAACACGGCGCTTCTCCTGAAGAAGTTAAGAAAATTATCAAAGGCAACGGCACCATGGGCCTGCTGCTGGCTAACATCCTGCGCCGCAAAGCTGCTCACGTTGTTATCGACAGCGCAAAATAATTTTAGGTTATACTTACAGTAAAGGAGTGTGACAAAATGAATTATGTGCCTATCGTTGTTGAACAATCTAGTCGTGGAGAACGTTCCTATGATATTTATTCACGTCTTTTGAAGGATAGGATTGTTTTCGTTACCGGTCCGATTGATGACAATATGGCAAATGTTGTCATTGCTCAGTTATTGTTCCTGGAGTCCGAGGATCCGGACAAAGACATCCATCTGTATATTAACAGCCCCGGCGGCAGCGTAAGCGCCGGTATGGCTATTTATGATACGATGCAGTATATTAAGCCTGACGTTTCTACTATCTGCATGGGCATGGCTGCCAGCATGGCATCCGTGCTTCTGGCAGCAGGCGCGCCGGGCAAGCGTTTTGCATTGCCGTATTCCCGTGTTATGATTCATCAGCCCTTGGGCGGTGCACAGGGCCAGGCAACGGAGATTGAAATCCATGCCCGTGAAATCCTGCGTATACGTGAAGAAATGAACCAGGTACTGGCAAAGCATACCGGTCAGACAGTGGAAAAGATTGCTGCCGATACTGAGCGCGATCATTATCTGACAAGTAAAGAAGCTAAGGAATATGGCCTGATTGATGAGGTTGTTTCCCGTAGTAAATCTGCAGAGTAAGATATACTATAAGGAGATTTAAAATATGAATTTTGATGAAGGACATGATGGAAAACCATGCTGTTCCTTTTGCGGCAAGCGTGAAGGTCAGGTAAAAAGACTGATTTCCGGTCGTGGTGTATTTATCTGCGATGAGTGTGTCGACTTCTGCAAATCCATGCTTGACGAGGAAAAAGAAAGCGATGCTGCCGAGCAGTTGGCTAATGCAGCTGATCTGCCGAAGCCTCAGGAAATCAAGGCAATCTTAGATGAGTATGTTATTGGTCAGGATGAGGCTAAAAAAACCTTGTCCGTAGCGGTATATAATCATTACAAGAGAATCAACTACGAAATCCAGAATCCGGAGTCCAAACGCGACTTGGAGCTGCAGAAATCCAATATTCTGATGCTCGGTCCTACCGGCAGCGGCAAAACACTGCTCGCCCAGACTCTGGCAAAGATTCTGCAGGTTCCCTTTGCTATTGCTGATGCTACTACCTTAACGGAAGCAGGCTATGTAGGCGAGGATGTTGAAAACATTCTGCTCAAGCTTATCAGCAATGCCGATTATGACATTGAAGCTGCTCAACGTGGCATTATCTATATCGACGAGATTGATAAAATTGCCCGTAAATCCGAAAACGTTTCCATTACCCGTGATGTTTCCGGTGAAGGTGTTCAGCAGGCTCTACTGAAAATCCTTGAAGGTACTGTTGCCAATGTTCCGCCTAAGGGAGGACGCAAGCATCCGCATCAGGAGTTTATCAATATTGATACAACCAATATCCTGTTTATCTGCGGTGGTGCCTTTGCTGGACTGGAGCATATCATCAATGCCCGCGTAGGTAAGAAAAACCTGGGCTTTGGTGCTGATATCCGCCGTAAGGAAGAGGTTGATAACGAGGCTGTATTTGCCAAGGTATTGCCTGAGGATATCATGAAGTTCGGTATTATTCCGGAATTTGCAGGACGTATGCCGGTAGTAGTAACACTCAATCCGCTGGATGAGGCTGCACTGGTACAAATACTGACTGAGCCGCGTAATGCGTTGGTTAAACAATACCAGCGTTTCCTGGAAATGGATGGCGTGGATTTGGAGTTTGAGCCGGGTGCTCTGACTGCTATTGCTGAGGAAGCATTGAAACGTAATGCCGGAGCGCGTGGCCTGAGATCTATTATTGAATCCACCATGCGTAACGTAATGTATGATGTTCCTTCCCGTGATGATGTAACAAAGTGCATTGTTACTGAAGCTACTATACGCCAGCATTGCGAGCCGCAAATGCTTACCAAATAACAAAATATCTAAGGGGGAAGGATTATTATACCTTCTCCCTTATTTTATCGCTATGGCAAGTATGCCTGTGAGCGTACTGCCGATAAATTTCTCTCTTGTTTTGGGAGCTTAAGGAGGGATTATATGGCTAATTTGATAATTACAAAGCCCCTGCTGGCTTTGAGGGGCGTCTTGATTTTTCCGGGCATGATTGCCAATCTGGATGTCGGCCGAGAAAAATCTATAGCTGCTATTGATGCAGCCGAAGGTACGGACAAGCAAATTATTCTGGTTGGGCAAAAACAGCCTGAGCAGGAAAATGTTGCTGCCGATGATTTATATGAATGGGGCGTTCTGGCTAATATCAAGCAAAGGCTGCAGCTGCCTAACGGTGCTGTGCGCTTGCTGGTAGAAGGCCTGGAGCGCGTACATGTGCTGAATACGGTAGCGGTTCATGAGAATGAGCAGGATTTCTTTGTCGGCGAGGTAGAAGTAGTTCCTGCTGACGATGCGGTCGATGCCGAAGCAGAAGGCCTGCGTCGTCTGCTGCTGGATGCCTTTGAGCAATGGGTACTGCTTACGAAAAAGGTTAATCCCGATACGGTGCAGTCTCTTAAATCTCGCACTGATTTAAGCAAGGTGCCTGATATTATTGTTGGTTATCTGCCGCTGTCTTTGACCGAAAAGGAAGAGCTGCTGGAAATGGCGCCGCTGAAGCTGCGTCTGCGTAAATTATACGAGATTCTGGTGCGTGAGCAGGAAATTGCCGATGTAGCCAAAAATATTTCCGAGCAGGTACACCAGCAGGTGGAGCAGAATCAGAAGGAATATTATCTGCGCGAGCAGATTAAGGCCATCAGCAAGGAGCTTGGCGAAAACGAAGACGTGCAGGCAGAAATCGCTGACTACAAGGAGCAGATGTCCAAGCTGAAGATGCCGCAAAACGTTGCGGAAAAAATCAACAAGGAGTTGGGACGTCTGGCGAAAATGCCGCCGATGACGCCGGAGGGAGCGGTAATCCGCACCTATATTGATTCTCTGCTTGCGTTGCCTTGGGGCAAATTCACCAAGGATAATTTTGATATAGATAAGGCGCAGGATGTTCTTGATAAGGATCACTACGGCCTAAAGAAGGTTAAGGAGCGCATTCTGGAGTATCTGGCGGTACGTGCGTTGTCCAAGAGCACACGCGGACCTATTCTGTGTCTGGTAGGACCTCCGGGCGTAGGCAAAACAAGCTTGGCAAGCAGTATTGCCAAGGCTATTAAGCGTAAATTTACCCGTATTTCTTTGGGTGGTGTGCGTGATGAAGCTGAAATCCGCGGTCATCGCCGTACCTATATCGGTTCTATGCCGGGACGTATTATTCACGGTATGCAGACTTGCGGCTGCATGAACCCGGTATTCCTGCTGGACGAGATTGATAAAATGGCTTCTGATTTTCGTGGCGATCCGGCTTCTGCTCTCTTAGAGGTGCTTGATCCGGAGCAGAACAACAGCTTCAGTGACCACTTTATTGAATTCCCGTTTGATTTGTCACATGTATTCTGGATTGTAACAGCAAATGCCGTAGATACTATTCCGCCGGCTTTGCTGGACCGTCTGGAGATTATCCAGCTGAGCAGCTATACTGACGAAGAAAAGGTTAAGATAGCTCAGCTGCACCTGCTGCCGAAGGAGCTGAAGCTGAACGGCTTGGAAAAATATAAGGTGAGCGTCAGCGAGAAGGCCATCCGACGTGTAATTCACGATTACACCAGGGAAGCAGGCGTGCGTAATCTGGAACGTAAGCTGGCAGGCATCTGCCGTAAGGTTGCGTTCAAAATCGTCAAGGGCAAGAGTAAGGGCGCTCAGGTAACAGAAAAAAATCTGGAAAAATATTTGGGACCGGTTATTTACCTTGATGATGATATCAGTCTGAAATCCAGTGTTGGCGTTGCTAATGGTCTGGCGTGGACCAGCGTCGGCGGCGAGCTGCTGAAGGTAGAGGTGCTGGCGTTTAAGGGCAAGGGCAACCTAACGCTTACAGGTCAGCTGGGAGATGTAATGAAGGAGTCGGCTCAGGCCGGTTATACCTATATCCGCAGCCGTGCGGAAGCGATGGGGATTGCAGCCAACTTTGGTGAAACGATGGATATCCATATCCACCTGCCGGAGGGCGCTGTGCCGAAGGACGGTCCGTCTGCCGGCGTAACAATGGTTACTGCCATGGTATCGGCGCTGACAGGTAAAAAGGTTAAAGGCAAGCTGGCGATGACCGGCGAAATTTCCCTGTCCGGCAAGGTATGGCCTGTTGGCGGCATCAAGGAAAAAATGCTGGCGGCTTATCGCTATGGCGTAAAGACAGTACTGCTGCCGAAGCGCAATATGCAGGATCTGGACGAGCTGCCGGAAAATATTCGTAAGGAAATGCAGTTTATACCTGTTGAGCATCTTGATGATGTTTTGAAGCTGGCATTGGAGGATAAAAATGAGTAAAGATAATTGGGATATTATCCGTGCTAAATATGTGGCCTCTGCAGTACGTGCAGACCAATATCCGCAGCCTGCTCTTATTGAGGCTGCCTTTATCGGCCGCAGTAATGTCGGCAAATCGTCGCTTATCAATTCACTCTGCCGCCGCAACGGCCTGGCACGCGTAAGCTCTACTCCAGGCAAAACGCAGACCATCAACTTTTATGAGCTGGAGGCTAAGCGCGTAGTTGAGGGTGAGGATGAAAGAGCCTCCTTTTATCTGGTAGATTTACCCGGTTATGGCTTTGCTAAAACAAACCATAATAATAAGGACCAATGGTCCGGCTTTATCAGCAAATATTTATCCGGCAGCGAAAACCTCGGTGTAGTCTGCCAGCTGATTGATATCCGCCATAAGCCTATGGACAGCGATATGGAATGCTTTAACTGGCTGCGCAGCTGCGGCCTGAAGGTACAGGTTGTACTGACAAAATCCGATAAGCTTTCTAAAAATGCGGCCATGTCTCAAAAGGCACTCTTTAAGCGCGAAATGGGCCTGAAGGAGCATGAGATTATCACTTATTCCTCCTCACAGCATACAATGCGCGGAGAGCTGATTGAGCGCATCATGAATGCTTTATCCGCTAACGGTGTAGAGCAGGAGTAAAAGCTATGTTTTTAAACCGCTTATTGCTTTTTATCATGGCGCTTTGCCTGGGAAGCCTGCTGGTACGCATACATCTGCCGATACCGTTTTTGCTGGGCGGTCTGCTGACTGCTTTGCTTTGTAAAACTCTGACACATCGCAGCGATGTGAGCTGGCCTAAGCAATGGCGCGAATATGCATTGATGGTTGCGGGCTACGGTATCGGTTCTACCTTTACCTCGGATACTTGGAATAACTTTTTGGCTGAGCTGGTTGGTGTAGCGGAGGCAACGATAGTTATTTTGGCTGCCAGTATTGCCTTGGCCTTTGTTACGGCAAAGCTGGCGCGGGAAAACCTCAAAAGCTGCATTATGGGTATGCTTCCCGGAGGCATGACGCTGACGATGCTGCTTTGCGAGGACGACAAGGAGGTCAACCCCAACGTTGTCATGGTAATGCAAGTGCTGCGTCTGCTGGGCGTAGTTATTACTGTGCCGTTTCTTGTAATCTGGCTGCTGAACGCGCATGTGACGGGCAGCAGCGTAGCATTGCCCAATCATGGCGGAGTGCATTGGCTTGTTGTAGTGCCCTTGTCTATATTGGGCAGCTTTATAGCAACCAAAATACATATGCCGACGCCGAAACTGCTTGGACCAATTTTGGCGACGGCTGCATTTTCCGTCTTTGACGGCGGTGTGCAGCCTGTGCCTTTTTGGCTCATGGCGGCGGCGCAGGCCAGCATCGGTCTGTTTATGGGTATGCAGCTTGATGCGGACCGCATCGTAAAAACAGAAAAAATGGTGCCCTATATTCTTATCGGTACGGCGATACTCATTGTTGTGAGCATTGGTATGGCTAATGTGCTTTCCGCACGCTACGGTTTTTCGCTGGTAACGGCGTTCCTGGCGATGGCGCCGGGAGGCATAGCCGAAATGTCTTTAGCCGGTATGAGTATGGGTGAGAATGTTTCGATTATCCTGACCTATCAGCTGGTGCGAGTGCTGGTGATAAATATCTTTATCCCGCCGCTGCTGGCATGGTGGTTTAAGGCTAAGCAGGCATAATTTTAGAGGATTGCAGAAAAATTTTTCATGATTTAAGAAAAATTTTTCTTGCAGTCCTCTTTGTTTTTTTTGCATGTAAAATCCTTGTAAAATCGCATGGTGCAAGGATTTGAAGCATTATAAACATCTATCGGGACACCAAAAGTCCATAGTGGACAAAAACGTCATAAGGTGTTATACTTAATGCATGTTAAGGCAAGACCTTAAAATAAAGCAGAAGGGATGATATAAAAATGACTTTTGAAAAATTTGTTGAAACTCTGTGCAACTTTAAATGGTATATGATTCACTGATTTCAGGAGGTGAGAATAATGCTGGAAAAATTTGTCAAAGCTTTATATGAAATGAATTTCTACTATATCCATTAACAGGTGGTATAAAAATGAAGATTGCTAAATCGTAAAGACGCTTGCAGCTGAGCTGTAGGCGTTTTTTATTGCCTTAAAGCCGGTTGCTTCTGATATAATAGATTTTTTATTGTATTATATGTAAATTAAACACAAAGAACAGTTAATCAGAAATGGACACAAATATACATAAGACTGTTACATACATGGAATACAAATACAAAAATAAAAATCCGCGAAAAAGGTTGACAAGGTAAATAGTAACTGCTATAATTAAGACAACAAGTTGATATTGATATTACAGGTGCGAAAGCTCAATAGAGAAGCCGGTGAAATTCCGGCACGGTCCCGCCGCTGTGACGTGGAGCGTGTTTTGTTTATACCACTGGAGGGGTCCTCTGGGAAGGTGAAACACGTGAAGAAGCGAAGCCAGAAGAACTGCCTGTAAGATGCATCGTCGTTTGACCTGCGAGAGACGGGGAGAGATGTCGTAGAGCTGTAGTATAGGCTTGTGCGCCTAGTAGCTTTTGATATTTCGCCGTTTTTCAAAAGTCCCGCCCATAATGGGTGAAGGATTCTTTTTGAGAAACGGTTTTCTGTTTCTTATGCCATTGAAGGTCACGTGATGGCTGTGACCTTTTGGAGAGTGGCCGGGCCATCGATGCTATCTGTCATACTTGTCCGCGATACTGGACATATCGTGTTTTTCAAATCCCATTCTCAAATTTTTCTTTTAGCTGAGAACATTTCCTTTCTCCTCTCAAGTACGACAGCGTAGGGGTGCGCTGTCGTGCTGACAATCCAGCCATCACAGATGTGGTGGCTTTATTTTTTGCTGTTTAAAGGGAGGTTATTGATATGAAAGAATTATATTTGGCAGGCAAAATTGCTGAACTGCTTGCAGCCTTTGAAGGTATGAAAGGCGTTGAAGAAGTTGTTGCCGGTCGTGCTAAAGCCAGCGGTGAGCTGGAAGTAAAGTGCGTACGTGTGCAATATAACCCCAAAAAGACAGATATCTGCGAGCTTTTGAAAAAATACTTTAATGAAGGGGTAAATCCCTATATTATTGCTGAAGATCCTTTGGAACAGGCTGCTGTTATTTATAAGGCGGCTGAAGATGTTCCGCAGATTGAATACTATGCCCGTTTTATGCAGAACCGTGGCGCAGAGCCGGGTGCTGCTTTAGGCAACATGATTCTTAATGATACTATGCCTGAAGAAAACGAGCTGCGCAGAGTCCAGATTAATTACGGACGTCTGCAGGAGTTCCTGGCAGATTAAACTGCCTGTTATTTTGTTATATACGGCCTGGACAACCGTGACCGTGTATATAAATGCTGTTTGCTTCTTAAAATCTATCCAAGCAAGGATGCGGCACATGTCCCCTGATGACCGGGTGAGAGCGGTCGGATAGCAGCTGCATCAGCAGACGAGATTGGCTGGAGGTGATATGCGTTTCAGCTTGGTGCTGTGAGCTTTTTCACAGTAATGATTAAATTATTAAAGGAGGATTATTTGAATGGCTGATGAACAACAAAAAACTGCAGCAGTCGTTGATGGCGAAAGACCGTTGACAGACAAAGAACTGGAAGCCATGTTGCGTAAGTCAGAGAAAGTAACCGAATTCCCGGAGGTAACTTTTGATGAATTTACCGAACCCACCTGGGATGAATGGGTGGAGGCATGTAATGTACTGTTGAAGGGCAAACCCTTTGACAAGATCATGTATACCAAAAACTACGAGGGCATTACCTTTGACCCGATTTATACTCGTAAAGGCACTGATGCAATTCTGCCGACCAACGATTATCCCGGTATGGGCGATTTCCTGCGCGGCGCAACTGTTAACGGTTATGTACACGAGCCCTGGGGCATTGCACAAGCTTGCGATGAAACCCTGCCGGCTGAAAACAACGAGCTGCTGAAGGAAGAAATTTCCAAGGGCTCCACTGTTTACAATATCAAACTGGATACTGCAACCAAAAACGGCGTAGACGTTAAAGATGCAGAAAAACCCGGCGATATTGGCGTGAACGTTACTACTGTTGAAGATATGAGCGTTCTGCTGAATGGTCTGAAACTTGACAAATATCCTATTATGATGTACACCGGTGCCGGCGCTAAAAACCTGCTGGCTCTGACTGTTGCTGCTCTGAAGGGTGCCGGTCATGATGTTAAAACCCTGCGCGGTGTTATCGGCGGCGACCCGATCGGCGAGTTGGTAAAAACCGGTAAAACCGAAACCTCTCTGGATGCTTTGTATGATGAAATGGCTGAAACCATTAAATTTGCTAAAGCTAATACTCCGGAGCTGCGCACTGTTTTCATCAACAGTGATGCTTACACCGATGGCGGTGCTGAAGCAGTACAAGAGGTTGCTTACACCTTCGCTACTGCAGTTGAATATGTACGTCAAATGCAAAAACGTGGCGTTGAGCTGCACGATATTGCTAACTCCCTGTACTTCTGCTTCAACCAAGGTGCTAACTTCTTCATGGAAATCGCAAAACTGCGTTCCCTGCGTATGATCTGGGCAGCTATTATGGAAGCATTCGGTGCTGAAGAAGCAGACCGTGCTATCAAGGTTCATGGCCGTTGCTCTCGCTTCACTAAAACCGTTGTTGACCCGTATGTTAACATGCTGCGTAACTGCACCCAAACCTTCTCCAGCGTTGTAGGCGGCGTTTGCACTTATGACAACCCGCCGTTTGACGAGCTGATCCGTAAAGGCGACGTATTCTCCCGTCGTATCGCTCGTAACCTGCATGTAATGCTGCAAGAAGAATTTGGTATGCTGAGCCCGATCGATGCTGCTGGCGGTTCCTGGGGCGTTGAAACCCTGACTAAACAGATTACCGAAAAAATCTGGGCTGAATTCCAAAAGGTTGAGGAAATGGGCGGCATCATTAAAGCTCTGGAAGCCGGCTATCCGCAAGCACAAGTTGCTGACGTTCTGGCTAAGCGCTTCAAAGCTCTGGAAATGCGCAGCGACCGTGCTGTTGGCGTAAACATGTACCCGAACATGACCGAAGAACCGCTGGAGCGCCGCGAAGAGGACACTCCAAAACTGAAGAAAGAACGCGAAGCTGCTGTTGCTGCTTACGTTGCTGACATCGACACCAACTATCTGGCCGGCAAGCTGGCTGCTGTTGAAACTGTTGAAGGCGCAATCGAAGCATTCAGCAACGGTGCTACTATCGGCCAGGTTGCTGCTGCATCCTGCAAGGCTGAAGCTCCGGAAGTCGTTGAAGCAATCGCTGCTCATCACTGGACCGAGCGCTATGAAGCACTGCGTTTCGAAACTGAAGACTATGTTAAGAAAACCGGCAAAAATGTTGAAGTATTCCTGTGCAACATGGGACCGATTCCTCAACATAAAGCTCGTGCCGATTTCTCCACTTCTTTCCTGCAGGTTGGTGAATTCAACGTTCATCTGAACGATGGTTTCCAAGACGGCGAAGATGGCGATCAATACGAAAAATGCCTCAAAGCTTTCAAAGAAGGCGACTACGATGTTGCAGTTATCTGCTCCACCGATGCTACCTATCCGGAAATCGTTCCGAAACTGGCTCCGATGATTAAAGCAGCTATGAAACCGTCCGCTACTCTGTTCCTGGCCGGCGCTGCTCCGAAAGACCTGGAACAAGTTTACAAAGATGCTGGCGTTGACGATTTCATCAGCGTAAAAGCTAACTGCTTCCAAACTCTGAAGATGCTGCAAAAGAAGAAAGGGATGATTGAATAATGAGCATTAATCCGGATTTCACTAAAGTAGCCCTTCCTGATCATCCTTCTTGTTCTTATGACGAATGGAAGAAAAATCTGGAAGAAAAAATGGGCGAGAATTATGATGCCCTTTATGATACTACCTTGGAACGTATTCCTAAAGCTCCGCTGTACACCAAGGATATCTATGATAAATGTAACCATTTGGACTTCATGAGCGGTATTCCTCCGTTCCTGCGTGGTCCTTACTCCACAATGTATGTATTCCGTCCGTGGACTGTACGTCAATATGCAGGTTTCTCCACTGCGGAAGAATCCAACGCATTCTATCGTCGTAACCTGGCTGCAGGCCAAAAAGGTCTGTCCATCGCGTTCGACTTGCCGACTCACCGCGGCTATGACGCTGATAACCCGCGTGTAGTTGGTGACGTTGGTAAAGCAGGCGTATCTGTTTGCTCCATGCTCGATATGAACATCCTGTTCTCCGGTATTCCTCTGGATCAGATGTCCGTATCCATGACCATGAACGGCGCAGTACTGCCTGTACTGGCATTCTTCATCGTATCCGGTGAAGAGCAAGGCGTTGATAAATCCATCATGGCCGGTACCATTCAGAACGATATTCTGAAAGAGTTCATGGTACGTAACACCTACATTTATCCGCCTGCTATGTCCATGCGTATCATCGGTGATATTTTCGAATACACCACCAAATACATGCCTAAATTCAACAGTATTTCCATTTCCGGTTACCATATTCAAGAGTGCGGCGCAACCTGCGACCTTGAATTAGGCTACACTCTGGCCGATGGTATGGAATATATCCGTACCGGTGAAGCTGCAGGCCTGCCTGTAGACGCATTCGCAAAACGTCTGTCCTTCTTCTGGGATATGGGCAAAAACTACTTCATGGAAGTTGCTAAAATGCGTGCTGCTCGTGTTCTGTGGGCTAAGATTCTTAAGAGCTTCGGCGCTAAGAACCCGAAATCCATGGCACTGCGTACTCACAGCCAGACTTCCGGCTGGTCTCTGACCGAACAGGATCCGTTCAACAACATCTCCCGTACTTGTATGGAAGCTATGTCTGCTGCTCTGGGCCATACCCAATCCCTGCATACAAACGCACTGGACGAAGCTATCGCACTGCCGACCGACTTCTCCGCTCGTCTTGCTCGTAACACCCAGCTGTACATCCAGGATGAAACCAAAGTCTGCAAGATTATCGATCCGTGGGGCGGTTCCTACTATGTTGAATACCTCACCAACGAAATCATTCGCCGTGCTTGGGCTCATATCCAGGAAGTTGAAGCACTCGGTGGTATGGCAAAAGCTATTGCAACCGGTCTGCCGAAGATGCGTATCGAAGAGTGCGCAGCTCGTCGTCAAGCTAACATCGATAGCGGTAAAGAAACCATCGTTGGCCTGAACAAATATCGTCTGGCTAAGGAAGATCCTCTGAACGTACTGTCCATCGATAACACCGCTGTACGTAACGCTCAGATTAAACGTCTGGAAAAACTGAGAGCAGAACGCGACAACGACGCTGTTGCACGCGATCTGGAAGCTATTACCCGCGCAGCAGAAACCCGTGACAACGGCAACCTGCTGGAAATGGCTGTACAAGCTGCTCGCGACCGTGCTTCCCTCGGTGAAATTTCTGACGCAGTTGAAAAAGTATCCGGTCGTTTCAATGCTGTAATCCACACTGTATCCGGTGTATACTCCAGTGAATTCAGCGGCAACGATGACATGGAAAAAGCTACCAAACTGGCTGATGAGTTTGAAAAACTTGAAGGCCGTCGTCCTCGTATCTTCCTGGCTAAAATGGGCCAAGACGGTCATGACCGCGGACAAAAAGTTCTGGCAACCTCCTTCGCTGATATGGGCTGGACCGTCGACGTTGGTCCTCTGTTCCAGACTCCGGAAGAATCTGCACAAGACGCTGTAGATAACGACGTTGATATGGTTGGCTTCTCTTCCCTGGCTGCAGGTCATAAAACCTTGCTGCCGGCAATCGTTGAAGAATTGAAGAAACGTGGCCGTGAAGATATCATGGTATGTATCGGCGGCGTAATTCCTGCACAGGATTACGACTACCTGTATGAACATGGTGCAGCAGGCATCTTTGGACCTGGTACCAACATTCCTAAGTGCTGCATCCAATTACTGCAAATGTTGGTTGACCGTGCAAAAGCTGAACACGCTGAAGACTGAGGTGATATAAATGCCTGAAACTGGTGAAAAAGATATTAGGCCGAGTTGGGTACCCCTGAAAAAAGATCCTAACTTTGCCTGCTCTGTAATGGGCGGGATTGACAGTGCCGTAAACGCTGTCAGCGAGGAGAAGTATAACCCTGTGGATAATATTAGGAAATTCCCCTTGAGGAAAAAACCTAGTCCGGAAGAGTTAATAAAAGGAGTCAGTGAAGGCGATCGTAAAACCTTATCTCAAGCTATTACTCTTATAGAAAGCAATGCACCGAGGGATTTTGATAAAGCACAGCGTGTCCTGCAGGCTCTCCTGCCGCGTACAGGCAAAGCTTTGCGCATCGGCATTTCTGGTGTACCTGGTGCCGGCAAAAGTACCTTTATCGAGTCTTTTGGCCAGATGCTGTGTCATCAGGGCTACAAGGTCGCAGTTCTTGCTGTCGATCCTACCAGCTCTATTACCGGTGGCTCTATTTTGGGTGATAAAACGCGTATGCAGATGCTTTCGCGTGAACCAAATTGTTTTATCCGTCCGTCCCCTGCAAAGGGTACCTTGGGCGGCGTTGCCCGTAAAAGCCGTGAAACCATGCTGCTTTGCGAGGCTGCAGGCTGTGACGTTATCTTAGTAGAAACCGTAGGTGTAGGCCAGTCCGAAATCACTGTCCGTTCGATGGTTGACTTCTTTATGCTGGTAGTACTGACCGGTGCCGGTGATGATTTGCAAGGCATCAAGAAAGGCATCATGGAGGTTGCCGACGCTATCGTTGTCAACAAAGCCGATGGTGACAATCTGCCTAAAGCTATCGTTACCCAGGGTGAGTATGAGCGTATGATTGAATTCATCCGTCCTGCTACCGAAGGCTGGAAAACTCACGCCTACAGATGCTCTGCTTTGACCAAGGAAGGCCTGCTTGAGCTTTGGGCTGTAATGCGCAAGTTCGAAAAGGTTACCAAGGAATGCGGTTCCTTCGACAAACGTCGTAAATCGCAGACTATTTCTTGGGTTAACAGCATGATTGACGAGCATTTACATAACCTGTTCTTTGAAGACCCGATGATTAAAGGACGCTTACCGGCAGTAATGGAAGCAGCTGTTAATGGCGTGGTATCCCCAAGTCAGGCTGTTACCGAGCTGATTAACGCCTTTGATATTGATCGTGCTTCAATGAGGCATCGCAATCAAAACAAATAAAGTCCGGCAAGAAAGCACCCAGTGGTGATTTTTGACCGGCAAACATAAAAAAGGCTGCCACTGATGAAGTTTCATCAGTGACAGCCTTTTTGTTATATAATGCCTTGCGGATGCTGCAAAAGGACATTACTGCAAGGGAAAATATGATGTTAACCGGATCAAAGGCTGCGAAGATTTGCCCCGAAAAGAGTAAGAGATGCTAATTCTTTTGTTGTCAATAAATAAGTGCATCTTTAGTAATATGAGTTCTTACAATAATTTTTTAGGGAACTTTTTCGCTAAAGTCTTGACATTCTTAATCGGACTTAGTATAATTAAAAGCAACAAATCAATATTTCGTATGAAGCGCTAATTGGTGAAAATCCACACGGTCCCGCCGCTGTAACAGGCTTGCCTGGAGTCAGCAAAGTACTTCGTACAAGCATATGCTTGACCTGCGAGCGACAGGAGAAGATGTTAACAGACAAGATACTGTTTATGTGAGAGTGGCAGCTATCTTAATTGTACGCATTAACCGTCTTTGCTTGCAAAGACGGTTTTTTTCAACTATCAAATGTAGGGCGAAATATTGATTTCCCAAACATTAGAACAAACTAAGCAAATCGGACAATTTGCTGTTCTGTTACGTAAAGATTTTTCAAATTCTCCTTCTCCTCCAATTTTATCGTGTGTAGCTTGTTACAGGGGTGTGGCAATGCAACAATAAAAAAACCGCCGGGTAAGGCGGCTTTTTTATTGCTTTCGCAAGGAAAGCATAAGCATAGTATGATAAACAAAAAAACCGCCGTGAGGCGGTTTTTTATTTTATAAAGATGAGTTTTTCAGGACTTCATCCAGGTTGCATACCTGCTGTGAATTACGTGTCTTGGAATAGAATTTGAGGAAATGCTGGGCAACGACGGAAAGCGGTCTGTCTTTAACCTTTACTACGGTCTTGTAAACGTCTGCCTTGATGTCGGATATAGGACGGGTGATAAACTCTTCACCAAGGTCCTCTCCAGACTCTACAGGCACGATAGAAACGGCTGCCTTGACGCGTGTCCATTCTAATGTAGTGCTGCGGGTGGTGCTGGTGCAGGTGATACGCGGTACGATGGATGCTTGAGCACAGGCCTTGAGGAAGATTTCGGAGCAGCCTGAGCTGATGCTCAGAGGTACATCCTCTAATTCCTTAAGGGTGACAACCTTTTTGCTGTCATCCAGGAAAACGGAGTTTTTATGGAAAACAGCTGTCAGCTCTTCATCGCGACGGAAGAGAACCTCAAAGTTATCCTGATGCTCAACAGGTACGCTCAAAATGCCCAACTCAGTAATACCATTAAGCATTTGCTGTGTCTGTTCGTTTATGCTTGCTTCAAACAGCTCACATTTGATATTAGGATAAAGAGCACAGAAATCCTTGAGTGAGGATTTGATGAATAAAGCACTGCGGGAGTTGGCAATGCTGAAACGCAGCGTACCTACAACACCACCCATGATGTTTTCGATTTCGCTTTTGGCAAGATCCTCCAAAGCACACATATATTTTGCTTTTTGGTAGAGGACGCGTCCTGCCTCGGTCAGGAGAATCTGACGGCTGCCGCGGGTGGTAATTATCAGCTTGGTGCCGAAATAGTTTTCCAGGGTACGCAGCTGCTTGCTGAGGGCAGGCTGAGCGATATGCACGTAATCAGCCGCACCGGTAAAGCTGCCGGCTTCAATAATTGCCAAAAAGTTTCTGTAATTGTCTAATTCCATGTTTTGCAGACCTCCAACTAATACTAAACTTATGTAAAATAGAAACAATAATAGATTCTAAATATGGGTATAATACAATCAGTTTATCATATTGCTAGTACATTTTCAAGAAATTCAACGATTAAGGCTATTATAGAACAGAAGAATGCCAAAAAGCAATAATAAAATGTCATATCTATAATTCCTATTAGCTATTTTTCTTATTAAGCAATATCTGTTATACTAAATGCGTATAAAGCAGGGGCCTTATACAGAGCAAATTGACAAATTGACTTATTCAAAGCAAAGGAGAGAACAATCATGGCTGAAACAAAAATGGCAGTCGAAAAAGAAACCGGTTTATTCGCACATCTGTGCCGTCAACGCAATGGTGCAGCAAAAGTATTCCCGCATTGTGGTGAAAAAGGCTTTGCCTTCAGCAGAAGAGTGCAGGGCTTCAAACTGAGCGAAGCATCCCTGAAAGCATTAAAAAGAGGTTAAGAAGAAAGATGAGCTTTGTACTGAACTATCTCAAAGAGTTGGACAGAGAATACTATAGTAAATGGTTTAAGAATATTTTGCTTTAAGCTTTAAACAGCAGCATTATAATATGCCAGTCCGCGAGCGATGACGTTATAGCCTACCTCCTTGTACGTCGTTGGCAGACTGGCTTTTTGTTTGCCTAAAATATTCCTGACAGATATATGAATAATGCTACATGGGTATTTTTATTTTGGCGATAATTGTCGTATAATATAGAACTGCCTGCTATAAAAAAACAAGTAGAAGTCAGTTACGAAATACATTTAATTACTTTCTGAAATATAATTAATTCATATAACTTCTATTCCAACTAGGTATTTTTATTATTTTGGAATATGTTGTATAATCTCTAATAGTGAAAGGCACTCTCCAAAAGGAACAAGAAAGGAGCTGATAAGTTTTGGACATTGCACTTATCATGAATGATGAAAAAGAAGATTCTAAGATTCGGGAGTACCTGAAACAGGTAGACAAGAAGTTTTACTATCGAGCTATCGAGAACAGGAAAAAGGAAGGTAAAGTCTTTCCGCATCGAGGCGAAGATGGCAAGCTCTTTGTAAACACTTTTCAATATGTAAACCTATTTAAGAAGAAATAAGTGGAGGGAAATTTTTATGACACCAGCAATTAAATGCTTGATTTTGTTAGCAGTAGTTGCACTGTTATTCGTTACCGAAATGATTCCGCTGGCAATGACCGCGGTTTTGGCTGCTATAGCTTGCAGTGCATTGGGCCTGGTTCCTGAGAACCAAATCTTCCTTGGCCTGGCAGATTCTACTGTAGTTCTTTTTGGCGGTATGTTCGTCGTTGGCGCTGCTATGTTTTACACCGGCCTTGCTCAAAAGGTTGGCGGCGCTGTAGTAAAGCTGTTTGGTACTAATGAAAACAGCCTGATGTTTGGTCTTATGGTTATTGCAGCTGTTATGTCTGCGTTCTTGTCTAACACTGGTACCACCGCTTGCCTGATTCCTGTAGTTATGGGTATCTGCGCACAAGCAAAGCTTTCCGCTTCCCGTCAGCTGATGCCGTTGGCTTTCGCTGCCGGCCTTGGCGGTACCTGCACCCTGATCGGTACCCCGCCGAACATTCTGGCAAACGTTGCTCTGAAAGCAGCAGGTATGCCGGAGCTGCAATTTGGCTTCTTTGAATATGCCTACATCGGTATTCCTATTACTATTGCCGGCATCGTTTACATGATGTTCCTTGGCAAATACATCCTGCCGGAAGCTAAAACCGACGAGGTTGCAGATGTAGAGCAAGAGATTGATGCTACCAACACTACTCCGAGAAAACAAATGATCTGCGGTATCATTATGGTTGGCGTTATCGGTTCTATGGCAACCAGCGTAGTTCCTCTGGAATTGGCTGCTGTTGTCGGAGCGGTACTGTGCGTACTGACAGGCTGCATCACTGAAAAACAAGCCTATAACTCCATCGACTGGATTACCATTTTCCTGTTTGCAGGCATGATTCCTGTTGCAACAGCTATGAACACCAGCGGCGCTGGCAAGCTGATTGCTGAATTCACCGTAAGCCTGATGGGCGGTAACCCGTCTCCGTACCTGGTAACTGCAGTACTCTTCGGTTTGGCAGTTATCCTGACTCAGTTCATGAGCAATACCGCTTCTAAAGCTCTGCTGTGCCCGGTTGGCATCGCACTGTCCGCACAAATGGGTGCATCTCCGAAAGCTGTACTGATGGCAATCCTGATTGCTTCCAGCTGCGCATTCGCTTCTCCGGTAGGTACTCCTCCGAACACCCTGGTACTTGGCCCTGGCAAGTACAAATTCATGGATTATGTTAAATGCGGCGGCGGTCTGGTAGCAGTCAGCATGATTGTTGCAATCATCGTTATTCCTATCGTATGGCCGTTCTTCCCGACTGCAGCATAATTAATTAAAGACATAAGTCTTACCACCTTTCTTAAAACGTCTGCAACGCTCCCGAATGGGAGCGGTCAGCAGACGCAAATTGGATAGAGAACAATTTATTATAGACGGGGCGGAAGCTGCCCTGACGCACAAAGCTTCAAAGATGCTTACAATTACAAATTCCTTCTTTCTGTATATATTTGCTTAGGGGACATTGGCAGTATATATAGGATATAAATGAAAAGACTACCCTTCGTCATGTTGGACAGAGCATGGCGGAGGGTAGTTTTAATTTTGTACGGCAGATAAAATATATCACTGCTATATGTACATTCAATCAATGTCCAGAAAAGGCAACTGCTATGACAACTGTATTATGGAAACTTTCTTTGGCAGATTTAAAAACGAGATGTTTTACGTATTTGAAAGTGATATTTTGGCGCAGTCGCATATTTCGAGTGGACCAACGTTATGAGGAAAGATTCAGTTGTTAAGAAATACTTAATAACTGTCAATGATGGGAAGAACTATAGTACGAAGCACCATTTAAAAGCTTCTTCAAGATATTTGTATAACTTGACAGCAGGGTTATTTTTGGTATATCTTTAGTAGTATAGTAGACATGAAAGGTTTCTTATGAAAATTATTTTAAGCTGAAGGTGGTGGCTTACATGAAAAAGAATCCCAATAAATGTCGTTTGCTGCGCGTTTTTGAATATATGATGAATACAGACGAGGAACATCCTTTGAATGTGACAGAGATTCAACAGAAGCTGCTAGAGGATGGAACCTGCGATAAACTTCCGGACCGTAAGTCTATTTTACGGGACTGGGCAAGTATTAATGAGTGTGGCTATGAGCTGGAGAGCTGCGCAAACCATAATGAAGGCAAGTATATGAACGGTAAGCAGAGAACATTTGAAGGCTATCAGCTGAAAATGCTGGCGGACGCCGTTGCATCTGCGCGCTTTCTGGCAGCAGATGATGCGCGTAAGCTGGGCGATGCAATTATGACTTTGGGCACGGAATCTGATAAAGAGCTGCTCAAAAAGGCTGTTATCCGTGACGAGAGTCTGAATGTGGCGACAAAGCAGGCTAAGTATAATTTTGACAGGATATTAGAGGCTATCCGCGAACGTAAGCAGATTAGCTTTCAATACAATGATAAGCATCTGGCAAAGCCTGCGCAGGAGGACTTGCGCAATGATGGTATGATATATTATGTCAGCCCCTATTATCTTGTGCCTGCAAAAAATGATTATTATGTGATTGCCTGCACGGGCGAATATAAAAATTTCAGCCATTACCGTGTTTCACGTATGATTAATGTAAAGGAAACGGAGCTGGCAGCTAAAGATATCAAGCTCAATGAGACTTATAAAAAATTGTTGGCAGATGGCAAGTGCATTAGTGATTATCTGCGCGAGCATATTAATATGTGGTTTGGTGATACGCAGCGGGTAAATTTGCATTGCAAGCAGCGGACACGGTTGGATGTATTGGGAACGTTTGGTAATCTGCTGAATATTAGTGACTGTAAAAACGACAAAGAATATTTTACGACCAGCGTGCAGGTGCAGGCTGACGGTGGCTTTTTTAACTGGGTTGCAGGCATGGGTGGGAATGTGATTATTACAGGCCCTGAGTGTGTGCGTGAAGCGTATAAAAAATATCTGGAAAGCCAGCTAGCATTGTATAAATAAGGCTTACATGTATATAGAGAAGGCGGGAATTATGACAGCAGGATTTTTGCTGATGGTGTAGAAATAAAATGTAACTAAAACAAGGAGGGCTTAAAATGACACCTAGACAAAGAGCTATATTAACCTCAATCGGAGTAACATTAGGTGATTTTCCAGATAGTATTGGCTTAGATTATAGTAAACCACCTAAATTGGTGATGACATTAACACAAAAAGCGGCTGGTTTTTCTAATCCTATTAATATGCAAGATACTAAAGCTTGTTTTGAAGCGTGGTGCTTGATTATAAAGGCTAAAACTAGCAATCCTGGCTTAAAAATCGAGTTAGATGTAAAAAATATAACGGTAGCTGATTACGATGGTAAACTACCGAAAAACGGACATTGGGGAAGATTCTTATATAGAATTTTAAAATTTAGTGAACAATATAAGCAGTGGTTTGAACTTAGTACGGCTTTAGGGAAAATAAAGGATAAATTTCAAAACTATTTGGATACCAAGAGCTTCGAAACCAATGCTCCTTCAAAGGAAGCAGAAGATGATCCAGATAAGTTATTGAATAAAGGGCTAGAAAGCTATGTTGAACAATTACTGGTGGACTCTAGTAGTAATAAAACGAAGATTTTAAAATTGTCTTCTGCGAGTGCTATAGTAGGCAGACAGTTACCAGTAGGCTTATATGAAGGTACTAAGTCTAAATATAATGAGGTATTTACTGGTGGAACCTCTGCGGCAGATTTTTGGGCAGTGGATGGAGATATCATCAAGGTTTATGAATTAAAAAGCAAAAATCCTATGGTTGGTATAATTACAGAGATTTTCTTCTATAGTAATTATGTATATGATATATTTGTAGAAAAAGGTAATCACATGGTTCCATGTACACCTAAAAAGTACTACCGTAATTATGATAAAATTGGAGGGAAAAAAGTTCAAGGAATAATGCTAAGTGATTCTAATGGGTGGCATCCAAGTCTTGATGAGTTAACTAGAAGAAAAATAACAAATATAATGAATACCAACAGTACTGCTGGAATAATTCAATATACTTTTTTTAAATATAATTTTAAAATGAGTATCACTGTAACTCCTTAAACTCTGTATATCTAAGCTTTGACGTTTTGAACTGACCGCCTAAAGTTAGACCTAAAAATCTAACTTTAGGCGGTTTTTTTATAGCCAAAATTCTAGGCAGCTGGGGCGTTTTTAGTATCTCACGTTTAGTATTATATAAGCAAGGAATAGAAAGGAGCGTAATCATGGCTACGAATATTGAATATCTACATGCAGACCAGATTGGTGGCTGTGTAACTTTAATTAGCACAGAGACAACGAAAATTTGTATTGATTTTGGTAAAAATCTTCCAGGAAGCAGGTATAAGGATGATGTAGAGGTTGTTGGCTTGACGTCTGGTGAAGCACAGTATGACGCAGTGTTCTTTACCCATTATCATGGTGACCACATTGGCTGCTTTGAGAAGCTGCTGCCAGATATTCCGCTTTATATGAGCAGCTTGTGTAGGGATGTTCTTATTAATACATACGCAGCCTTGGCTAGACACGATAACAAGTATAGTAAACAGGTGGAGCTTTTGCAGGACGCAGCACACACGCATATTATTTGGGCGCAGGATGTAATCAAGGTTGGGGATATTAAGGTTACGCCCTATACGATTGATCATTCTGCAACAGCGGCGATGATGTATCTTATCGAAACGCCGAATAAGCGTATTTTACATATGGGTGATTTTCGGACACATGGTTATATTGGAGATAAGCTGAAAAAGCTATTAAAATGCTATGTTCTGAAAAAGCCTGTGGATGTGCTTATTACAGAAGGAACAAATCTTACACGGGAAGATAACTATTTAACCGAGGAGGAGCTGGCTCAGCAGGCTGGGAAATTGATGCAGCAGCATAAGCTGATTTTTTGCCTATGTGCATCTACTAATTTTACGCGTTTACAGAATTTTTACCGCATGGCCAGATGTAAGCGAAAAGATGTATTGTTAAATGGCTATATGCTGGCGCAGTTTAAAAGCTATTATAAATATAAGCAAGAGCTTTGCAATCGCTTATATCACAAGCAGAGCGAGAAGCCGTGGCAGCCTTATAAAATGTATACGCTTTTGCTAGATAAGGATTATCTGCATGATAACAGCACCTACCAAATACAAGATAGGCATCTGCAGGAACATGGAGCAGTTATTTTCGTGAGCGGGATGATGGCAGTGGATACAATAAAGAAGCTTTGGGAAAAATATAAGGAATTACAACCGTTAATAATATACTCTCAGTGGCAAGGTTATATTAAGGATAAGGGAGCTGAATATTATAAAGAGGATTTAGCAAGGCTATGTACACAATATCCTACAGTGCAGCTACATACTAGTGGCCATGCGTCTAAGAAGGTGATAGAAGAAATTATCAGGCTAGTTGATGCTCAGGATTATACGGCGGTGATTCATTCAGAGATGGCAGAGCTTATTAACAGGAGCAGTTTTGGCTGAGAGCTTAGAAATAAGCGATAACCGAGATGTGAGGAGGACTTTAAGATGACAGGTGTACAAAAATTAATATTAGGCTACATTGGAGTCAAAATAGCTAATTTTCCCGAAGATATTGTGTTAGATTATATTGAACCCAATAAATTGTTAATGAAATTAAAAAAAGAAGCGGCGGGCTTTTCCAAGCAGCCTCTTGCTATGCAAGATGATAGAGCCTGCTTTGAAGCTTGGTGCCTGCTTATCAAAGCCAAAACTAATAAGCCGGAATTAGAAATTGAACTAGATGTAGAAGGCATAACTAATGCTAGTTACTCTGGTGGAAAGCCAGCTAACGGATATATGGGAAAGTTTTTATATAGAATTTTGAAATTTAGCGAGCAATACACTATGTGGTTTAAGCTTGCCCCAACTTTAGAAGCACTAAAGGAGAATTTTAAAATATATTTAGCTGCTCATAGCTTCGTGGCAAATGTGCCTGTAAAAGAAGCAGAAGAGGATCTTGCGAAGTTATTAGAGATGGGGCTGGAAAGCTACGTTGCCTACTTATTTTGTGATTCAGAGAGTGCTAAAAGAAATATTTTAGCATTGACGAAGGAAGCTATAGTAGGCAGACAATTACCTGTAGGCTTAGTTGAGGGTGGCAAGGCGAGCAGCAAGGAGCTGTTTGCAGGAGAAGAAGCTGCGATAGATTTTTGGGCAGTGGATGAAAATACTATCAATGTCTATGAATTAAAAAGCAAAAAACCTATGCTGGGCATAATTACGGAGAGTTTCTTCTACAGTAATTATGTATATGATGTATTTATTAGCAAAAATCTGAATCATGGAAAGGGAAGCGTTGCACACGAAGCTGTAGCATACCGTAATTATGATAAAATTCAAGCAGCGAGAGTAAAGGGAATAATGATAAGTAATTATTGTGCTGCGACACTACTAGCTATATTGGCTGGCACCAAATATGACATAGGGTGGCATAGGCTGCTTAATTCTGCAACTAGAGATGAAATTAAAAAGGTGATGAACAACAACGGCACTAACGGGAAAAT
>OIAK01000118.1_pt1 | contig 49114 bp, 45 predicted proteins | sample 1580741 | NCBI WGS metagenome assembly OIAK01 (sample SAMEA3882521, study PRJEB24775) | human gut metagenome | biome: human-associated habitat; feature: intestine environment; material: feces | place: Netherlands | collected 2009/2010
CTTTTATGTATTGTTGTGAGGTGTTTTTCCTCTGTATTTTTATCCTTCAATCCGTTTTCGCCCCTGTATTATATTTTACGATTGCTGTTTCTTTAATATTGTTCTCTAATGTCATTTTCTAATGTTGTTTTATTGCATTGTTTTCTAATATCATTTTCTTTTACGTATCTAATTACTTTTATAACTTAAAGGATACGAAAAACATATAAAATAATCAAGTAATTTCATGCACTTACAGTAGCTAAAAATGACAAAAAAATAGGCGGAGCATGGTGTCTCTTCTGCTCACTATGTCCCGCCAGCTATAACATTATTACTTATTTAGGCATCTTAGGTTTAAATATAAGTGAAATTATATATGAAAATATCAATGCCGCCGACGTTCCAACAGCCGCCATCTTAAATCCACCTCTGAACAAGCCGATAAATCCATCACTATCTACAGCTTCCTTTACGCCCTTCCACAGATTATAACCAAATCCACTAAGAGGTACTGACGCACCGCACTCAGCAAATTTCAAGAATGGCTCATATACGCCCACTGCCCCAAGTACTACGCCCGAACAAACAAGCAACACCATAATTCTTCCGGGCATGAGTTTTGTATGGTCCATCAATATCTGGACTAACATACAGATCACTCCGCCAATTATAAACGCCTTTAAATATTCCATTTTTGTATTTCTCCTTAATATTCTTTCTAAATAAATTTCAAAAAAATATATGCTTCAATATAAATCAAAAAATTTTTCCTAATATTTCAAATTCATATTCCATCATAAAATTTCAAATATAATAATCAGCCCTTATCTGCATGGTGCTAAATCATTATTTGCAAATTTCTATAATAAATTAATTATCCTGATCTTCTTCAAGCTCCATTACAACACCATGGGCTATTCCAGGAATATTCTGTCCTTCGTTATAGCTTACGGTTGAAAGCAATGCACCTGTAGGGATAAATAAAATCCTTCTGACAGCTCCGGCTCTGAACATATTCATAATATAGCCTGCCATGGTTATCGCCGAGCAGCCGCATCCTGAACCGCCTGAATGTGTATCCTGCTCCAGGTTGTTAAATATTTCTATACCGCAATCCATATGCTGCTTCTCTATATCTATATTATTTTTCTTCAAAAGGTCTATAAGGATATCTTTTCCCACCATTCCAAGATCACCGGTAATAATCTTGTCATAATAAGTTGGTTTGATATTAAAATCCTTTAAATTCTCAAATATAAGATCTGCCGCCGCAGGGGCCATGCAGGCTCCCATATTAAGTGAGTCCTTTATTCCGTAATCCTTTATCCGTCCGGTAGTTATGGCGGTAATTCTTACACGTCTGGCATTTGACGTTGCATCTGTAAGTACAAATGCACCACAGCCGGTTACTGTCCAGGTAGTTGATAATGGTCTCTGGTTCGCATACTCAAGTGGGAATCTGAACTGCTTCTCTGCGCTGCCGTAATGGCTTGATGTAACAGTAAGTACCTTGTCAGCATATCCCGCAGCGACTGTCATTGCCCCAAGACTTAAGGCTTCACCACAGGTGGAGCATGCACCATACAGTCCAAACAATGGTATTCCATAATCCTTGATTCCAAAGGTTGTTGCGATAAGCTGTCCGAGAAGATCCCCAGCAAATACATATCTGATATCATCAGGTCTAAGCATTGCCTTGTTCAGGCAGATATTTACAGCTCTGCTGATCATCTCACTTTCTCCAGCCTCCCATGAATCGGCACCGAAAAACGGATCTTCACTTATCTCATCAAAATATGCTGCAAGAGGTCCATCCCCCTCTTTAGGACCACATACCGCCGCCGTCTCTTCAATGTACACAGGCTTGTTGAATTTCAAGCTTTGTCTTCCAACTATCTGAGTATTTCCACCCATATAAATCCCTCCTTTTTTTATTGGCACACCTCACAAAGTGATGGCGTGCCTCCCTTTTTAATGTCAGCAATCCTCACTTCGTTCATAAGGTTCATTTTTCTTATTTTGCCCGATTATCGATATATTAAACCTGAGATTTATATTATTAAATGAATTTATCATTGGTAAAGCATTATATTTTTTCTGAGTGAAATTTTAAAAAGTGTGAGCTTTTAGCAAGTCAACTTTCTATCAGTTTAAACTCCAAATAGAATAATTTCCTATTGAAGATTTTTCACACACTGATATAATCAAATGAGTGACTTAAGGCACTACACATGGTGCCAATTTTTTATGGGAGAGAATATAATGGAATATACTAAGGAATATTGGATAAATTGTGGGAAGCGGTCTCTGCGATATGCTAAGATCTTTCTGAAATGGTGTATCATTGCCACGGTTATCGGCACCCTGTGTGGAGCTGTCGGTACAGCCTTCCACTACAGTGTTGAATATGTTACAGGTGTCAGAGAAAACCACAGCTTTATAATCAACTTTCTGCCATTTGCAGGTCTGATAATTGTTTTCCTGTACAGGGTCAGCGGTATGAAGCATGATAAGGGAACCAATCTGGTCATCGGTTCCATAAGGGATCAGAACCTTACCATCCCCTTCAAGATGGCTCCGCTAATCTTCATATCAACAGTCATCACTCATATGTTTGGTGGTTCTGCCGGTCGAGAAGGTGCCGCCCTGCAATTAGGCGGAAGCATGGGATCGACCCTTGGCAAGCTATTCAAGCTTTCTGATGATGACAGACACATAATGACTCTGTGCGGCATGAGTGCGGTATTTGCTGCGTTGTTTGGAACACCTATTACCGCTACATTATTCTCCATGGAGGTAATCAGCATAGGTATTTTGTATTTCTGTGCGTTGGTTCCATGTGCACTTTCAGCTATTATTGCCTATGCAATAACCTGTGTCTTCAATATAACCCCTACCAACTTCGTATTAAAGCAGGTGCCTGAGATAAATATAGAGATCGGGCTTAAGGTGGGAGTTCTTGGCATTTGCTGTGCGGTGCTGGCGGTATTGTTCTGTATGCTCATGCATATGGCATCCGACTTCTTTAAGCACTTCTTCAAGAATCAGTATGTGCGTATATTTGTTGGTGGTCTGATCATTGTCATCCTCACCCACCTGATCGGAAACACCGATTACAACGGTGCCGGAATGGGCATAATCACCAATGCCATCCATGGCGATGCAAAGCCTTATGCATTTTTGCTGAAAATGTTATTTACCTGTGTCACAATCGGCTGCGGCTTCCGTGGCGGCGAGATCGTACCGGCGTTCTTCATCGGTTCAACCTTTGGATGTGCGCTGGGAAATCTTATGGGGCTTGATCCGGCAACCAGTGCTGCAGTGGGTCTGGTATGCTTCTTCTGTGCGGTGGTAAACTGTCCTCTCACTTCCATATTGCTTGGAATTGAGCTGTTTGGATCTGATGGACTGATATTATTTGCCATTGCCTGTGCCATCAGTTATATGATGTCCGGCTACTACAGTCTATACAGCGAGCAGAAGATAATATACTCAAAGCTGAGACCACACTATGTTAATCTTTACACTAACAAAGAGGTCCACACTGCCGCAAGAAAGGATGAACATTCAGCAGATCAGCCTGAGCTTGATGAATAACGAGTAATAGCGTAAAAATAATTAAATCCCTGATAAGACTGCATGCCCAATTCACATCTAATGTGTTTTGACATTTAATCTTATCAGGGATTTTCACTTCACCCATTTATTTATTTTATCAGATCATGCATCTGCAGGAAATTGTATAAAGCGCCTAAAAGGTTAGAGTCATTTCCGAATTTGCACAGTTCAATCTTATATCCCTTAAACATTTCTGCAGCATTGCTCAACATCTTCGCATAATATCTGATACCTTCTATAAATCGTGGTTCGGAGCTTATGCCGCCACCGATCAGTATCACATCCGGGTTAAGGATAACATACATATTAAGACACTGCTTGGCAATAGCAAAATACATGTCCTTAAGAGCATTGCTGCATATTTCGTCTCCTTCGTCTGACCATTTGTATATCAATTCTCCTGTCACCTGTTCTAACGGAATATTCTTCTCTTTAGACACACGTACACGGAGTGAATAAGTGGCTGCTGTCTTTGACAGACTGTATATGCCATCACCATACTTATTCTCGAGCTGTCCCACATCATCAACATTAAGCAGTTTATGTTCCGCTTCTTCCCTGGTTATGGTGTCAAATATATAAGAAAACTCCCCGGCGATCATCCTGTTTCCACGGTGAACCTTTCTGTCAATTATGACACCGCCGCCTACTCCTGTTCCAATTATGAATAGTACAGCATTAGTACAATCTGATGCGTTTCCTTTCCAGATCTCAGCAAGGGCTGCACATTTTGCATCGTTTTCAAGCGTAACAGGCTTATGGTCACATCTCTCTGACATGAGCTTTCCAAATCTCACCTTATGTAAGAAAGGCAGTGCCCCACCTAAATACACTATCCCGTTTTCCACGTCTATCTGTCCGGGCAGTGACATAGATATGCCTTCTATGGCTGTATAGGTTTTATAATCGTCATAGACTGCCACCAGAGAGTCCACAAAATCATCTACCGTATCCCCCTCTTTATTCTTGGTTTCGAATTTGCCCTTATCAACTATTGTTCCGTCTGCTTTCATTAAAGCATACTTGGAAAATGTTCCGCCAATATCAAATATTAAATACATACCATTCCTCCTAAAATTCCCAAAATATTTCTTTTATAATTTATCTGCACCCCTACTGTCATATCAGCCGAATCCAATCGTAATCAGTGTTCATCAAACAATCTACATTGTCTGCCCGCTTTAAACTTTTTAAATAAATCTTATACAATCGTTCAAAATAAAAGAACCGGATTTCCCATGCCATATAACATCAGAAAACCGATTCTATTATATCATTTATACTATGTATTTTCAAAAAAGTTTAGAAAAAAACCTTCTTTGCGTATTTACCGCTCACACTCTGAACACCGTCGGGGATATCTACCGCAGGATCGTCACCACCTGATGGATCCTCAGTGGTTGGTGCCTCGGTTGTAGGGGCTTCCGTAGTGGGTTCCTCGGTTGTAGGAGCTTCCGTCTCAGGTTCTTTTGTACCTCGGATTATTACCTCTGTTCTCGTGCTGTACTCACTAAGTGATTCCTTTGTTGTTGAGACTACATTTCCATCCTTGTCGTACACTGTTCTGTAGGACTGGTATATCTGACCTCTTATACCCGAGGTCTCAACCTCTTCGTATCCTACCTCATGGCTGTCATCGTCTTTGTACTCTGTGTCGTAGTCCACGTATCCCAAAAACTCTGTGGACAACTCCACATGTATACCGTCTAGATTTGTACCGTAGACCTTGCAGGTTACGTTGTCATTTTCAAAGCTGGTGACTATCTTGACCGGATACTCCAGAGTATTTGTAAATCTGAAATCATATCCGCCCCAGGCAACCGTAGCGTCAAGACCTGCTCCTATATATCCTGAAACATAGGGATGAGGATGTCTCTCATCTACCTGAAGATTAGCATATAATACTGCATCGTAAAGTGTTGATGATGTCTGGCATATTCCACCACCGATGGAATCAACGGACTCGCCGCCTACATAAGACGGAGCCGGTGAAAATCCCCTGTCGCTGGTTCTCTCTCCTACCACATTGTTGTAAGAGAACTGTTCTCCCGGCATAAGGATCGTACCGTTACAGTAGTCTGCTGCCAGCTTGACATTTGACTTTCTGCCACTGGTACCTGTGGCAACCGTTGTGCAGCTTCCAAGCTCATCCCTAAAAAGGTTTCTGGTATATTCCTCGGTGCTTATCTTAGGTTCGGTTATCTTAAGTGGTATGCGGACCTCCTCGCCGTCCTTGGCAGCCTCAAGAAGCTTCTTCGCTTCAGCCACGTCAAAGTCCATACCTGTAACAGCCTCTACCACCGCATAGTTATTATCCGGATCCAGTGTAGGCTCCTTAACCTCTGTATATACCTGGTGGTGGAGCTTATCTATATCCACATCTCCCTTAACCAGCGGGCACTCTATTACCTCATCAAATTTCTGTGAAAGAAGCCTCTTCTCTACCTCGTCGGCAAGCGCTTCTTCATCTACGGCAAACATGCCTCTTCCCTTTACTACCACAAGCTTGTCACCATCTATCTTGTAGGCGTCCTTGTTCTCCTTCTGGAGATCTGCAAGACCACTTACGGCAATGGCTTCGTGAAGCTTCTCCCTGCTCTGCACCTCAGGGGCAATAGCATAATCACAGGATGAGAACAATGCCACAACGTAGTTCACACCTCTCTTGAAAAATGAGTGGGTCTCAAGGCATTTCTTCTCAACTGCGTCATTTACGTTAAGATTGATAGCATCCGACACGTCTATCACATACTTCTCTCCACTTAAGTCTACGTTAAGCTGGGCGGTTCTGTATGTGTCCTGGAACTTGCCTTTTATCTGTTCGGAGGCTTCCTCCACCGTAAGTCCGCTTACGTCTATTCCGTTTATTGTGGTGTTCTGGTAGAATGTGCGGTCATCTATTACGAAACACAACACTACGTACATCAGAAACAGTGCCACCACTGCCGCACATGCAATAAAAACCTTAGATTTTAATACCTTTTTCATCAACTGTACCTTCCATACTCTATACTATTCATGAATAATTTATGCAAATAAATTCGAAAAAAGTCTGTCTGCACAGGTGTATTATATCACAAAGTTTTTCGTATACAACTACCGTTTTCAAACTTAATATAAAATTACATTTTCGACATATTTTATTAATATTTGCCAATATGCGGCATCTATTATCCTGTGAATGACTGACACTAAAATAATATAAATCCTTCTAATGTCACAGCTTATGATCAAAACAGCCCGATAATGTAATATATAAGTCCTGCGATAAATGATGCAAATATACCAAACATTATTACAGGACCTGCGATAGTGAAGGCCTTGACTCCCTTACCGAACACCTCTCCCTCGGTCTGAAATTCCACTATAGGGGAGCACACACCATTTGCAAATCCTGTTATGGGCACCAGTGCTCCGGCTCCGGCGAACTTGGCAAAGCCCTTATAAAGATTAAGACCTGTCAGCACTACACTGGCAAGGACCAGTATTATTGACACATAGCCATAGGCATCGTCCTCAGACACGTTATTTGCCATGAGGATGTGCTTTATTATCTGTCCTGCAAGACAGATGCCGCCACCTGCAAGGAAAGCCCAGATGCAGTTCTTCACCGAGTTGGATTTCGGTGTCACCTGATTCACATATTTATTATAATCTTCCTGTTTCGGTTCGTATTTCATTGTATTGCTCCTTTCTTACGCCAATCTGTTTAAGATATAGATTATTTTATAATCACATAAACGTGGTGATCACCATGACTATACTGCCCGCGGTCTTTCCTGCCGCCAGTGCATATATGGCATAGGGCAGATATTTTCTGATCTTAAATCTTCTGGATATGATCGGGAACACATTTAACACCTCTGTCAGTGCTCCTGCCAGACAACCTACAAATATCCCTCCAAACAGTGCCAGGATAGCAAACCCAAAAAGAGTAAGGGGAATCCTTATGGTATATATATAGATGACATTTCCAAGGGCTGCTCCGTATGCAAGAAGATTTTCCACGAGCATATAATGTCTGTTGTACTGTATTTTGCTCAAAAGCTTTGGAAATATACCGATCATGGATATAAATGCAAAATATCCGGCAGCTATGGCTGCACCACCTGCCATTGCGGCAAATGCCAATAAAATATAAGCTGGATTCATTTTTCAGGTCTCCTGTCCATATCTGTGATAATAGTCTGGTTCACGTCCTGCTCGTACTTTCTTAACTGCACCTGGAGAGGCGTTGGTTCGTCTGTGAACTTCTTGGCTGCACCATGGTTGAAGAAAATGATTATCCCGAGAAACAGACCTATTGAATAGAACATTCCTGCGATGGATATTCCTGCTTCATCGCCTCCTACGAAGAGATCCTGCATAAGCTCAAGCTGCCCCACAAGATTTACGTCAGAGTTATAGGACATTATGGAGAATGCCGCTCCGAAGAAGGCAATGAAACATAATCCGATGAATTTGAGGATCTCCTTTACGTTCACATTTGAATCGGAAGCCTCATAATAGATGATGGTATCAGGCTCGCCCAGATTGATTATGTCTACATCAGCAAACATTGAGGTGAGGGTTGTGACCACATCAAGAATTGATATTATATGTTGTTTTTTTCCTTTTTCTTTAAATTTGTATACCTCTATCTTGTCTGCGGCAAATGCTATATCTGGATTATCTGAATATATCTCCGCCATGTCCTTTAGAAGTACCTTTCTCTCGTTTACTTTTACGCTCTGTTTAGGTTTTATATAAAGTAGATCAGCCATAATATTAATTTTCCTCTCTGAAGATTTTTATTTTAAATCACTATATCTTTCATTAAGGTTTATTATCTGTATGATCCCGATTTTTATTCTTTTGGCCTATACCATATTTCTTAATTTCGCTATTATTTTTTTCTCATACCTGCTTACCTGCACCTGGGAAAAGCCCAGCCGCCTTCCGGTGTCTGACTGGGACATTTCCCTGAAATACCGGAGTTCTATAAGCCTGTATTCCTCCTCTGAAAGGTTCGCCATAAGCTCATCTACCAATAACTTATCCATAAGCTTCTCTTCCCGGTCTTCACCTTTTACTTCCATGACACCGGGATTGTCAAAGGACTCCACAGGTCTCGCGGCCTCCATAGCCATGGTTATCTCCTCAGGCTCTATGTTCAGGGCTTCGGCTATCTCCGACAGCTCCGGCTCCCTGCCCTTTTGTTTAATGTATGTATCCCTGTATGCATATATCTTCCCATATATTTCCTTCAGGCTGCGGCTCACCTTTATGGTGCCGGAATCCCTGAAAAATCTTTTGATCTCTCCGGTTATCATGGGCACCGCATAGGTGGAAAACTCCACTTCGTATTTCATGTCAAATCTGTCTATGGCCTTTATGAGGCCTATTGTTCCTATGGATACTATATCCTCAAGCTCACAGCCTCTTCCTGTAAATCTCCTTGCAATGCTCCACACAAGCCCCATGTTGCCCATAACAAGCTTGTCTTTGGAATCTTTGTCACCTTCTTTTGCTCTGACTAACAATTCCAAATTATTCTCCATCTGTCTCCCTGTCTGAGTTTCCCACTTTCTTTTTCATTTTTACCGTGGTTCCCTTACCCGGTTCTGATTCTACTGCCAGTTCATCCATGAATGCCTCCATAAATGAAAATCCCATACCGCTTCTTCCCTTGTCTGGCTTGCTGGTGTACATTGGCTCCATTGCCTTTTTTATATCTTCTATACCCTTGCCGCAATCGGTTATCCAAACCTCAAGAGTACGCTCCTCCACATCTGTAACCGCTTTTATGATTATCCTGCCTTCCCCTTCATCATATCCGTGTACAATGGCGTTAGTAACAGCCTCTGATACCGCTGTCTTAACATCTGCCACCTCTTCAAGTGTCGGGTTGATTCTGGTCATAAACGATGCCACAACCACCCTTGCAAAGCTCTCGTTTCTTGGATCACTTTCTATTTCTAAACTCATTTCATTTCTATTCATAGACTTCACATATTCCCCAATCCATATTTTTTACAGATTTCTTATTCCTTTTCAAAGGATTTTGCCAAACAAAATAAACATATCAGGTCTGGTAAACAAAACTGCCGTGAGCCTTGGCGTATGCCTCCTCAATATCTGCCGCCCGGTTCACGATCCTGTATATCCCTGACATTGTAAGTATCTTCTTCATCTGTTCTGATTCATTAATTATGTAAACTAGTCCTTTCCGATCATAGACATCCCTGAACCGCCTGGTTATAAGCCCTATGCCCGAGCTGTCCATCATCCTTGTATGTTCAAAATCAAAGATCACGTATTTTACCCTTTTATCTGAGAACACCTCCCTGGTATTTTCTATAATGCCGGTGGCTACATAATCATCCACCTCTGAAGGCAGTCTTATTATTACAGTATCTCCAATTTTTTCACAATTATTCATGATACCTGCTTTTCCCCCTTCTTTTTTGATCGTAAATAATAAGAAAAGGACAAATGAAATTAATCATTTGTCCTTAGTATCGTTGATATTGTCAATCCAATATCTATATTTGATTTTCAGCATCTGTATTCTCTCTATCCAACGGATCCATCATCCGGTGTTACTGAATCGCCGTCTCCGGCACCGGTTCCATCTCCGGTTCCATCTCCGGTTCCATCTCCGATTCCCGTGTCGGTGCCATCACCTGTACCGCCTTCAGAATAAGGGTTTTCGGTGGTAGTATCCGTAACTCCGTCACCTGCGGCATTGTTGGTCTTTGCCTTTGTGGACGCCACTGTGTAGTATATGGAGTCCGGACAGTTAGTTGTCAGATTTGTAAATGCAGTAACTGCATTCTCATACTGTCCGAGCTTCTCATAACAGAGTCCTGCATAGAACAGAAGCTCGTCATAGTTCTCATTTGTCTCCATAAGCTTCTCAAATGATGTAAGAGCCCCCTCATAGTCACCATCTATATACTTCTTGACGGCAAGCTGCATACTTACCTTATCTTCATTTGAAAGTATCTTGCTGTTTGCCTTGTAGTCATCTATGGTGGCATTTGCCTGGTCAAGCTCAGACTGTATAGACTTAACCTCATTCTCAAGAGACGAGATCTTAACATTCTTATCTGCTATCTGCTCACTGAAGGTTATCTTCAATTCCTTGCTGGTATTGTCATTACTCTTCTGCCTCTGAGGCATTACGAGAAAAAACATCACTGCCACGCCAAGTACTATTCCGGCAATAACGTAGGCCAGGGAGTATTTGTAGAAATTAATATCCTTATAGTGTCCCACAGGAACTACACTGTCATCAGCCTTGGCAAGAGGCTTACCGGTCTCCACATATGCATGAGGCTCGTCTGTAGTGAAAAGAATGTCTGCATCATAATCGTCTTCAGGAAAATCCCTATAATCCATCACATCGGAATCCGGCACTCCCATTTCGTTAAAGTACCTTACCGCAAGAGGATTTGTCCTGTCTATCTTTATTACCCTCTTTAAGGCCTTCTTCGCCTTGTCATACCTTCCGGCGTCAATGTTAAGCAGGGCAAATAACAGATACCCATCTACAAACTTTCCATTATCCGAAAGCACCTTCCTAAGCTGTATAAATGCAAGATCCTTGCTTCCCTGTCTTGCATAGTTAAGTGCCTGATTGTACTTTCTTGCCACATTATTGGTTGCCTCAAGCTTGTGAGGATTTGCCTTTACTTCCTTTATGTATCTCTTGGCAACATTTCTTCCGTCAAAGAGATTAACGCTGATGACCCATTCGTTTAAAGCCTCAACCACTTTACCTGTTTCGTAATATACAAGTCCCAGAAGGTTTCTGGCGTCAATGTTCATCTTGTCATATTTAAGGGAAACGGTAAGTGCTGCTGCCGCCCCTGTCATATCTCTGACCTTTGCTTTATCAAGCCCTATATTGTAATAAAATTTAGATGTATTGATAGCCTTGTTGACATACTCGCTCTTTAAGCCACACTGACTGCAGTATCCTGTAACAAGTATCTGTCCGCCACATCTCTTACAGTATAAAACATCTGCCATACTATTCCTCTTTCTCCTTGGTGACTCTCATCATTTCCTGCATGATGTCAGTGAAATCCTTAAGGTCATTGTTATATATAGCATCTTCCGCCTGATCTAACTCAAGTATCGGGCGAAACTTCTTGACTTCTTCATCAAAATTTATCATGATCCATGTTCCCTTCCTGTTATTTTATCATTATATCCTATGCACTCTGCTCCATTTATCAAGCCATTTCTTAACCTCTCCTACAAGGTAAAGGGATCCTACACAATACACGTCGCAGCCGCTTTTTTCCTTTATATCCATTGCCATCTCCATGGCACCGGCTACATCCGCGGCCTCCGTAACCCCGGTCTCTGTCCTGCTTTTAAACAGCTCTGCTATGGTATGGATATCCGCCTTCCGATGCTCGGATACATTTGTCACTATAATGTGTTCAAAGGACAGCCTGCCTGTAAGTATATCTATCATACTTTCGTATTCCTTATCCTTAACTACAGCGAATACCAGCAGCTTCCTGTCTCCTCTGTACATACGCTCCATTGTATCGCAATAGGATGTAACAGCCTCAACATTATGAGCTCCGTCTACATACACTCCCGGAAGTATCTCCTCCATTCTGCCCTCCCAATAAAAGGAAAGCAGCCCTTCAGATAATATCTGAAGCTCTCTTTCACCTATATTCTTCATCAGTAAGCTGTATGCAACAACTGCCAGACAGGCATTCTCAACCTGGTACAGTGCCGTTGCTCCAAGTTTCAGATGAACATACTTATAATATCCATTATGAAATGAAAAATCAATGGTTTTGTGTCCCAAACTGTTTATTATATAGTTGGTTTTTTCGACCGGATAGAAGGCTGCCCCCCGGCTTTCTGCCTGTTTTTCTATTACCGCCTTCACCTGTGGATTCCTGTCGAAATAAATGACAGGCACACCCGGCTTTATGATACCTGCCTTCTCTGCCGCGATCTTCTCCAGTGTATCCCCGAGATATTCCATATGGTCATAGCCTATGGAGGTTATGATGGTAAGCTCCGGCTCCACTATGTTGGTGGCGTCAAGTCTTCCTCCCATGCCGGTTTCATATATTATATAATCCACCTTCTGCTCATTAAAGTAAACCGCAGCCATGGCGAACATTACTTCAAAGAAGGATGGATGCACGGTGAACTTTTCCTTCACCCGGCAGAACACTCTGGCAAAATCTTCGTCTGAAATTATCTCATCATTTATCCTTATCCTCTCATTTATCTTCACCAGATGAGGGGATGTGAATAATCCTACCCGGCAGCCCGACTTCATTAAAAGAGTTGCCAGCATTTTACAGGTGCTTCCCTTTCCGTTGGTTCCCGCCACATGTATTATGTGGGGATGTTTCTCGGGATTTCCTAAACGAGCAAGAAGACCGGCAAGGTTCTCCCTGCCAATCTTCTGTGCAAACATGGGTATATCAAGTATATATTTTACTGCTTCTTCGTAACTGAGCATTGCTTTTTACCTGCCATTTATTATCTGTTATCTACCTTCTCAGGATACAGGTCATGGTTTGAAAGCCTGTTCCAGGCTACCTCTTCCCACTTTGTTCCCGGTCTTCCGTAGTTACAATATGGGTCTATTGATATTCCTCCCCTTGGAGTGAATTTGCCCCATACCTCTATATACTTTGGATCCATAAGCTTTATAAGATCCTTCATAATAACATTCATGCAGTCCTCATGGAAATCTCCATGATTTCTGAAGCTGAACAGATACAGCTTCAATGATTTGCTCTCAACCATCTTCACATCCGGTACATAAGATATATATACTGTTGCGAAGTCCGGCTGTCCTGTTATAGGACAGAGACTTGTGAACTCAGGGCAGTTAAACTTAACAAAGTAATCATTTTCCTGGTGCTTGTTTATAAAAGTCTCAAGAACCTCAGGACAGTAATCTGTCTTGTATGCTACATTTTTATTTCCAAGGAGACTGATATCTCCCATCTCACTCTTATCTCTACTCATACGAACCTCCATACTACTTCACAAGAGCTGCCGAAACACACTTGATAAGTATCTTGACTGCCTCGTCACACTGCTCCTTATTGGCTATAAGCGGTGGTGCGAGTCTGATGATGTTGTCTCTTACAGCTGTTATGAGAAGTCTGTTCTCAACCGCCTGGTGCTTCACCTCAAAGGCAATAGGTTCTCTGAATTCAACACCTACCAAAAGGCCTTTACCTCTTATCTCCTTTACACATGGAAGAGCCTTAAGCTGCTCCATGAAGTAGGCTCCTACTTCTTTCGCATTTGCCGCAAGATTGTTGTCCATGATCTCCTCTATCTCTGCAAGGGCTGCCGCACAGCATACAGGATTGGCTGCATATGTTGAACCATGGGCACCAGGGGTAAATGCACTGGCGAACTTTTCTGTTGTACACATGGCACCTATCGGCATACCTCCGCCGATAGCTTTTGCCATTGATACTGCGTCAGGCTTAACACCATACTCCATATATGCCATTATATCGCCTGTACGTCCCCATCCGGTCTGTACCTCGTCAAATAATAAGAGCATATCGTTCTCATCACAGAACTTTCTTAAGCCCTGGAGAAATTCCTTTGTGGCAGGATATACGCCGCCCTCGCCCTGGACAGGCTCAACCATGATGGCTATTGTATCCTTTGTACACTTGCTCTTGAAGTCCTCGAGATTGTTGTACTCTGCATATGTGAAGCCCGGAAGCATCGGCTTGAAGCCTATCTGACATGCATTGTCAGGCTGGCCTGTAGCTGAAAGTGCTCCGTAGGTTCTGCCGTGGAAGCTGTTCTTTGCTGTTACGATATGGTAACGGTCAGGACCGTAGTTGTCTGTTCCGTACTTTCTGGCAAGCTTTATCATAGCTTCATTTGCCTCTGTACCTGAGTTTTGGAATACGATCTTCTCCATTCCGATAGTGTCGCACACTTTCTTGGCAAGAAGGAGCATAGGAAGTGTATAGGCATAATTTGATGCATGTATTACCTGCTTACACTGGGTAGCAATGGCCTCTGCCACCTTCTTGTTACAGTTACCTGTGCTGTTTACCGCAATTCCTCCGAAGAAGTCCAGATAACGATCTCCGTTTTCTGCGTATACATACATGCCGTCTCCCTGTTCCTCAATGAACTCCCATCTTCTTGTTTTCTCTGTAAGATAGGTGTCCGCCATCTCTAAAAGCTCTTCTCTTGTATATCCTGTGTCACTGACCTTCATTGACTGTTCCTCCTTGACATATTGTTTTTACATTTTTTGTTTTTATATTGCAATTTTGCATTTTATGTTTTTTAATTTAATATTTTATATCATAATTTCCGCAGATTAATGATCAAGCCCTGCGGATCAATAATCAAGCCATGCATGTTAATTGCAGGCTGTGCATATTAATGGGCGAACTGTGAATTATACAAATTCGTATAGAAGCCGTTCATTGCAAGCAATGTTTCGTGATTTCCCTGCTCTATGATATGTCCGTCCTTCATAACAAGGATAACATCAGACTCCTTAATGGTAGAAAGTCTGTGGGCAACCACGAAGCTTGTCCTACCCTTCATCATCTTGTTAAATGCTCTCTGAATCCTTATCTCTGTTCTTGTGTCTATGGATGAGGTTGCCTCATCAAGAATAAGCATAGGCGGAAGATCAAGCATTACCCTTGTGATACAGAGAAGCTGCTTCTGTCCCTGGGAGAGATTTCCTCCGTCCTCTGTTATCATCGTATCATATCCCTTCGGAAGCCTCTTTATAAAGCTATGGGCATGGGACTGCTTCGCTGCCTCTATGATCTCTTCATCTGTGGCATCCGGTCTTCCATATGCAATATTTTCTTTTATAGTACCTGACTTAAGCCATGTCTCCTGGAGCACCATTCCGTAATTCTCCCTAAGGCTGTGCCTTGTAACATCCTTTATATCATGGCCGCTTACAGCTATGCTTCCCGAATCCACATCATAAAATCTCATAAGAAGATTTATTACTGTACTCTTACCACAACCTGTAGGTCCTACTATGGCTATCCTTGCTCCCGGCTTAACGTCAAGATTAAGATCCTTGATAAGCTCCTTACTCTTATCATATGAGAAATCAACATCTGTAAGCTTAACACTTCCCGACACATCCTTAAGTACTACCGCATCGCTCTTGTCTGCTATCTCTGCCTCCTCGTCAATAAGCTCAAATACTCTGGCTGCTGACGCCATAGCGTTCTGAAGCTCCGTAACGACGCCTGAGATCTCGTTAAATGGCTTTGTATATTGGTTCGCATAACTTAAGAAGCTTGATAACTGACCTACTGTTATACGTCCCTTTATTGCCATTACAGCACCTATTATACCAACACCCGTATACACAAGGCTGTTTACAAATCTTGTTACAGGATTGGTTGTTGACGAGAAGAACGTAGCCTTAAGTCCTGCCACATTAAGTCTGTCATTTACCTCGTTAAACCTGTCATTCACCCTATCTTCCATAGAGAAGGCTGTTACAACCTTCTGGTTTTCCACCATTTCATTTACTATGGAGGTAAGTTCACCCTTTATCTCCGACTGCTTCTTGAACATGTTGTAAGTCTTTTTTGCTATAAATGACGCTGCAAATAATGATACAGGAGTTATAACTACTACAACCACTGTGATTATCCTGTTGATTGAAAGCATGAACACCAGTGTTCCCACTATGGTCATTACACCTGTAAATAACTGGGTGAAGCCCATTAAGAGTCCGTCTGAGAACTGATCTACGTCTGCTATTATCCTGCTGACGATATCTCCGTGAGTATGTGAGTCCACATATGAAAGCGGCAACCTTGACAGCTTGTCAAATGCCATTGTCCTTACATCATTTACAACCTTGTAGGTTATCCTGTTGTTGATTATGTTCATGAGCCACTGGGCAATGGCTGTGATGGCAACTACCACCACCAGCTTCACAAGCACCGCCTTTAATCCGTCGAAATCAACGTTGCCTGCTCCGACTATCTTGTCCACACCATTTCCCATAAGGATAGGCGCATACAATGTAAGTACAACTGAAACGGCTGCACATATCAGCGAAAATACCACCAGCACCGAATACTTCTTAATGCACTTAAGTATCCTCTTAAGTGTCTGTTTATTCTGATCTTTATTCTCAAGCTTTGCTAATTTTCTGCTGCTCATAGTATCACCTTCCCATCTCTTTTTCTGAAAGCTGTGACATACAAATCTCTTTGTATACCTCACACTGATCTATGAGTTCCTTATGTGTGCCTATTCCACACACCTCACCATCGTCAAGAACAATGATCTTATCTGCTGCCATTATGGTTGACGCTCTCTGGGATACGATAAATACTGTACTTTCCTTTATCCTTGTTGATATTGCCTTTCTTAGGGCTGCGTCTGTTGCGAAGTCAAGGGCAGATGCACTGTCGTCAAGGATAAGTATCTCAGGCTTCTTCACAACAGCTCTTGCTATTGTAAGTCTCTGCTTCTGTCCACCTGAAAGGTTCTTACCTCCCTGGGTAATCTTAAACTCTATGCCGCCATCCTTGCTTTCTACAAACTCCTTTGCCTGAGCGATATCAAGAGCTTCCATGATCTCCTCATCTGTGGCGTCATTCCTGCCGTATCTCATGTTCTCTGCTATGGTTCCTGCAAATAAAACTGCCTTCTGGGGAACCACACCAACTCTGGCTCTTAAATCCTTAAGGTCATAATCCTTTACATCTACTCCATCCACAAGAACCTGTCCCTCTGTGGCATCGTAAAATCTCGGAATAAGATTTACAAGGGAGCTCTTTCCTGAACCGGTACCGCCTATGATACCTACAGTCTCTCCATGCCTCACAGTGAAGTCAAGACCTGTAAGGGAGTCGGCTCCCGAACCCTTATACTTAAGGTTTACATTCTTAAAGGTTACGCAGTCTGTAGCTTCTGCCCCGGTGTTTTCCTTGCCGTTTCCTGCCGCCAAGGTATTTTCTGTGGCGTTTTTTCCTGATACAATAGAAGGCTCAGTGTCAAACACCGCACTGATACGCTTGCCGCAGGCAATGGACTTGGTAATGTTTATGATGAGATTTGCAAGCTTAACCAGCTCCACAAGTATCTGTGACATATAGTTCACAAGAGCTACAACCTGCCCCTGGGTAATGATACCCTTATTGGCCTGGCCACCTGCTATCCATATGATGGCAACAGTGGCAAGGTTTATGATCACGTAAGTAACAGGATTTAAGAAGGCTGATATCTTTCCTACAAATAGCTGCACCTTCATGAGCTCATCTGTAGCTCCGTCAAACTCGGCAAATTCCTTCTCTTCCCTGTTAAAGGCCCTTATCACTCTTGCACCGGAAAGGTTCTCTCTGGTTAAAAGGGTAACTCTGTCAAGCCTGTTCTGTACCTTCTTAAACAGCGGGATTGTAATGAGCATTATACCGAATACCACCACTGAAAGTGCCGGTATTGTGACAACGAAGGTCATGGCTGACTTCACGTCTATGGTAAATGCCATTATCATTGCACCAAACACTATAAACGGCGATCTTAAAAACAATCTCAGCACCAGATTGACACCTGTCTGTATCTGGTTGATATCACTGGTCATTCGTGTAAGTAATGTTGATGTTCCTATTGTATCTATCTCAGTGTATGATAATGAAGTTATGTGCTTAAACAATGCACTTCTGAGCCCTGTACCAAAGCCTGTTGCTGCCTTGGCCGAGAAGTACTGGGCTGTCAATGAACAGGTAAGACCTATAACACCAAGGAGCACCATAACAAGACACATCCTGAGGACATAGCCCATATCCTTATTGTATATACCAACATCAATTATCTTCGCCATAACAAGAGGGACAAATAGTTCAAAGCACGCCTCCAACATCTTAAACAGGGGTGCCAGAACCGTTTCCTTTCCATATCCCTTTAAATACGATAAAACCTTCTTCATTTACTTTCCTCTCATGCTCCAAACATCAGCCCATTCAAATCCAGCTATTTAAAATTTGCCTGTACGTATTTTTTCCATAATCTGTTTTTTGTATATAAATGCGTTAAAGGGCGTACATAAACGCCCTTCAACAAAACATATTCCAAGCGGCACAAACACCAGCCGTATATGTAAAAAACAGTGTAAAAACGCCTGATACCGATTATTCTTCCTCAGGAAGATTTGCATTGTGATATACTGCCTGTACATCATCGTCATCATCAAGCATATCAATGATCCTTGTGAACTTCTTCACTGCCTCAGGATCTGTAAGATCTACATAATTCTGAGGTATCATTGTAACCTCTGCCTCAGCCATCGGTATTCCCTGCTTCTCAAGTGCTTCTCTTACCTCTGAGAAATTCTCAGGTGTTGTGAGCACCTCAAAGCTGTCGTCATCCTCCACAACATCCTCTGCACCTGCGTCAAGAGCGGCCATCATAAGGTCATCTGCGTCCATATCGCACTCTTCCTTGGCAATGATGATCTGTCCCATCTGGTCGAACATGTATGATACACAACCTGTTGTTCCTACATTTCCGCCGCCTTTTGTGAAGCAGTTACGGACATTCGCCGCTGTTCTGTTCTTGTTATCTGTAAGTGCATCTACAATAATGGCTGTTCCGTTAGGACCATATCCTTCATATGTACATGTAACGTAGTTTACTGAATTGGCATCTCCTGCTGCACGCTCGATACCTCTCTTGATGGTATCGTTAGGCATGTTGTTGGCCTTTGCCTTTGCTATAACATCACGGAGCTTGCTATTATTCTCAGGGTTAGCTCCCCCCTCTTTTACTGCAATAACGATTTCCTTACCTATGATTGTGAATATCTTTCCCTTTGCTGCGTCATTCTTCTCTTTCTTATGTTTGATGTTTGCAAATTTTGAATGTCCTGACATCTTTATTACTCCTCACTTGTCTGTAATGTTTCTTATTTTTCTCATATATATGTCGCTATAAAATACAACCGTCCACTATATTAACACTATACAGAAGATTTTTCAACCTTAGTAATCCTCACCTTATCTATCATCTTATTTTTGTGACCTGTGGTGATGAACCTGTATCCCTGATACTCTATCTGTATATCCTCGTGTTCAAAGGGAAGTCTTCCCAGCTCATACAAAAGAAAGCCATTGATAGTCTGGAAATCCTCATCCGGAAATTCAATGCCCAGAAGCTCTGATATCTCATCAAGCTCCGCAGTACCATCAACCACATAGTCATTTCCCACACGCCTGACCTCATCTTCCTCGTCGTCGTATTCGTCAAATATATTTCCCACTATCTCTTCCAGAATATCCTCCATGGAGATAACTCCATCTGTCTGTCCGTATTCATCAGTGATGATTGCCATATGTATCTTGTCATTCTGCATCTGTTTAAACAGCTTGGATATATTTCGGGTTGGATGAACGAAATAAGGCTCCACCATGACCGACTCTACAAGACTCTCCTTGTGCTTAAGATACTCTCTGACAAAATCCTTGAAATAAACGATTCCCACAATATTATCTATATCACCATCATACACCGGATATCTTGAATAATTGTACTCCAGCATATCATCCATAATGTCAACAAGTCTGCAGCTCTTGTCAAATGCAACCACATTGGTACGAGGTGTCATAACATCCCTGGCTTCCTTCTCAGAGAACTCAAAGATATTCGTTATCATCTCTTTCTCATCATCCTCAATAAGCCCTTGTTCATTTCCCTCATTAACCATGGAAATAATTTCTTCCTCTACTTTTTCTTCTTCTGCTTTTCTGTTAAATATCTTCATATAACTGACATTTCTGTCTTACCAATCACCTTCCTTTAAATATATAAGATAGCGTATTTTCTACATCAATTCAAGACTTATCTTAAGAGCCGAATCAACCCTCTTAAGTATATCCTCGTTTATGTGGCACACCTTTTCCTTAAGTCTTGCCTTATCTATGGTACGGAGCTGCTCCAACAGTATAACCGAATCCCTTGTAAGCTCGTTGCTTCTTGCCAGAAGCTCCACATGAGTTGGAAGCTTTGGCTTCATCTTACTGGTTATGGCTGCAACTATCACTGTTGAGCTGTGTCTGTTTCCTACTTCATTCTGTATTATAAGTACCGGTCTGACTCCCCCTTGCTCGGAACCCACTACGGGACTTAGGTCGGCATAATATATATCTCCTCGTCTGATCACCAAATAAAACTCACCTCATATTACATAATCATGCGGCATTTATATATTTTATGTATGTCGCTATAAAAAGTATCTCCACCGAAATGAGATTTATTCAGTTGTGTGCACTTTATCTACAGGAGATAATTTACTGTGGATGTCTTCCTGCCGTTTTCTATGTATACCCTTGGAACACGTCTTCCTATATTACATACAAGCTCGTAATTAAAGCTTGCGGCAGGCTCTGCCACTTCTTCCACAGAGATCTCACAGTCTCCCCTTCTTCCAAAGAGGACAACCTCATCTCCCACCTTAACATCCGGTATGTGGGTAACGTCTATCATAAACTGGTCCATACATACCCTTCCTGTTATAGGGGCATATCTGTCATGGATTATGACTCTTCCGATATTGGACTGTGCCCTTGGATATCCGTCTGCATAACCGCAGGACACTGTGGCTATCTTCATGGGGTGGTCTGCTATAAATGACCAGCCGTAGCCTATTCCTGTTCCCGGCTCCACATCCTTTACATGGATGACTCTTGATACAAATTCCATGGCAGGCTTAAGCTTCGCAATATTCTTGTCTACCTCCTCTGACGGGTAGAGTCCGTATATTACAATTCCTGCCCTTACCATGTCAAAGCCTTCATTGTCCATCTCCATTATTCCGGCACTGTTAGCTATATGCTTTACAGGTATATCAAGGCCATTTTCCTTAAGACGGGCTATCATCCATCTGAATTTCTTAAGCTGTTCATTTGCAGAGGTCTTGTCATATTCATCAGCCTTGGCATAATGGGTGAATATTCCCTCGCACTCTATATTAGGGAGTTTTGATATCTCAAGGATCTCCTTCATGCCAGCTTCGTCACACGGGAAGCCTATCCTTCCCATTCCTGTGTCAATCTTAATATGGATCTTCGCAGTCATATTAAGCTTCTGTGCAACAAGACTCAATTTCTTCGCCCTGTCCACATCGTAAAATGCTGTCCTTATGTCATTCTTGATAAGGTCCTCGTAGGATGTAGGATCTGTATAACCAAGTATGAGTATCGGCTTTTCTATTCCGGCTTTTCTAAGTTCCACTCCCTCATCGATACATGCCACTGCATAGAAGTCTGCAAGATCATCAAGAGCCCTTGCAAGGGTAACAGCCCCATGTCCGTATCCGTCAGCCTTGATAACTGCCAGAAGCTTCATATCCTCCCTTACACATGCCTTCATCATCTTCACATTGTCCCGTATATTATCGAGGTTGATATCAGCCTCTACTCTGTTTACCTTATCCATTTGCTTTATGCCTCCAAATTATCTGCATTTAAGAACATTCCCTATGGACTCTACTATGTTCCTTGCCATAAGACTCCTTACTCCGAGTCTTTCCTCTGCCTCGTCTCCTGCCAGGGCATGTATGGTAACTCCAAAGGCTGCCATGTCCTGATAGTCCAGTGCATCGTCTGACACCCCCGCTGCCACTATACCGGATATGATACCGGCAAGCACATCTCCCGAACCGGCAGTTGCCATTCCGTTATTTCCCCTTGTATTGACAAATACCCGTTCAAGGCTTCCTGCCACCACCGTTCTGGCGTCCTTTAATACACATGTAACATTATAATCCTTTGCACACTCACTTGCACAGGAAATCTGATTTTCTTTTAGCTCTTCTATGGTACGTCCTGTAAGTCTTGACATTTCCATCATATGAGGAGTTATTATCACAGGCACTTTATGGTCTTTTAATATATCCCGGTCTTTTGCAATGATGTTTATGCCATCGGCATCTATTATCACGGGACATGTGGCATTTGCCATAACATATCTTATGAGAGCTTCCGCCGTATCATCCGTTGATATGCCGGGCCCCACCAGAACTGCGTCTGCCCAGGTGATCACTGCCGCAGCTTCCGAAACAGCGGACGCCTCGTCATTGTAATATGAAACCACTGCTTCAGGCGCCAGGCTTCCCACAATGTTCCTGTTATTTTCATGGGTCACAAGCTTAACAAGCCCTGCTCCCATTCTGTAGGCTGCATTTACCGAGAACACTGCCGCCCCGGCCATGCCAGCACTTCCTGCTATGATGGCAAGCTTGCCGCAGGTTCCCTTATTGGCACTGTCTGACCTTTCCGGAAGGTAGGATATGCACTCCTCACCTAAAGTATAGTACTTAGGTCTCACCTTCTTGACGTTACACTCCGGAAATCCAATATCACACACCTCTATGTGCCCACAATAGTCGCTTCCCGGATACAGTACCATTCCAAGCTTTTTATTGCCAAAGGTCACTGTGTGATCTGCCTTTACTGCGCAGCCCATAACCTGACCGTTGTCACCATTTATCCCTGATGGGATGTCTATGGCGATCTTCATGCCGTCCATGTTGTTTATGGTCTCTATGGCCTTTCTCCATATGCCCTCAACAGGTCTCTTAAGCCCCACGCCGAATATGCCGTCAACTATAACATCATATCCGTTCTCCGGCAGCTCTGTAAGAAAGTTTAAGCCAAGATTTTCGGCAATGTGTCTCTGGGTCATGAAGCTGTCTGTCTCCTTCTTTAATCCGCCGATCACATATATGTCTGCCATATAATCCTGCAGCGTCAGGATCCTTGCAGCCGCAACTCCGTCTCCGCCGTTATTTCCTGTCTCCACCACAAACAGTATCCGGTCATTCCTGCTTATTTTTTCCTTTATATACTGCGAAAGAGCGTAAGCCGCTCTTTCCATAAGTACAAGACCGGGTATCCCGGTCTCGTTTATTGTTATTCTGTCTATCTCCTGCATTTCACAGGCTGTAACAAGATATTCCATATTATCTCGCATCCTTCTCTATCCTTCTTAAGAACAGCATTGATAAGATTGCAAATGCTACAACAAATCCAAGAAGTATCAGCCATACAGATACAAGTCCCGAAGCTGTTGCCTCATAGCATTTCTTTGAAATGTCAGGAAGCATATCTGCTGTGAGCATACCCTTTGTATCCTCGAATACCGCTCTCGGAACCTTATCATTTATCCCTGACAGACGACCGAAGGCTGACATTCCCCAATGGCTTATGGTAAGGTACGAAACCTTCTCGGCTGCACCTTTAAGCTCAAAAAGCACACCTGACAATACTAACTGAACTATAATTATAATAGGTGCTATGAGATTTGCAAGCTCATTTGTCTTTACTATTGACGATATAAGCACACCCATGGCGTCAGCAGCGTACATTATCAGAAACATAGTTATGTAATACTTCACAAATGAATGTCCCTTAAACAACAGATCTGATGCAGGGAACTTGAGACATTTGTAACAGATTGCCGTCATTATGGCACTCTGGAAGAGACATACAATACCCTGTACCAGCATTATTGACATTATGTATGAAGGTATCTTCATATTGGTCATGTACTCTCTCTTTACTACACTTCTCTCCTTACATATCTCAGTTAAAGAATTGAACATTCCTATATACACCGCAGCACTCGTTATTGAGAAGAATGCTGATGATGTATTCTCGAAGCACTCAAAGGTATTCTTCTTCATAACATACGAAAGAAGGAAGCCTATTGCCACAGGGAATATGACTATCATTCCCATTTTTATCTTGTTGTTAAACATCAGATTGAAATTTCTCGCCATCATGATGTTCATCTGACGGAAACCACCCACTTCATTTTTCTTTCCCATTTATCCTGTCCTCAACTTCTTAATTATTTGTCTGTCTGTAATATGCATCAAATTCATCTGTGTACTCACGGACGATCTTATATACATCTGTCATGTCACTTACTTTGAACAGCTCGTATGCCTCCTCCGGTGGACCGGCAAAGCATAACTTGCCTCCCGGTGCGAAGAACAGCACCTTGTCAAACAGATCAATATTCTTAAGTGTATGAGTGATAACTATTACAGTCTTCTCATGAGTATGGGCGAGCTCCTGTAATGACTTTATCAGATTGGTCTCTGTCTCAGGATCGAGACCTGAGGTAGGCTCGTCAAGGAACAGGATAGGCGGATCCGAAACCAGCTCAGAGGCAATGCTTACTCTCTTTCTCTGTCCACCGCTGACCTTCTTCACATCACTTGCCTGACACTTTGCATCAAGCCCCAGCATGTCGAATGTATGGTCGATCCTCTTCTCTCTTTCCTTTTTGTCAACGTCCTTAGGCAGTCTCATCTTGGCGATATATCTAAGAGTCTGTCTTACGCTTATGCCATTTCTTAAGAGATCCTCCTGAGGAACATATCCTATCTGCTTCTTTAAGGAATCCTTGTGCTCGTAAAGATTGATACCATCCATATAAACTGCTCCGCTGGTAGCCTCCTCGTATCCGTTTATGCAGTTAAGGAAGGTTGTCTTTCCTGCACCGGAGCCTCCAAGCACTGCAACAAACTCTGACGGTTCAATGGTCACATTCACCCTGTCAAGGATGCACTTCTTATGGTTCGGTGATTTCTTGTATGACGGATCTGTCTTAGGGCATTTGACCATCTTGGATATGTTATCAACCTTTAACTCACAGCCTGCATTCGGAAGATTATATATCAACATTCCCCTTGCAAATATGAGCTTTACGTTCACGATCTGGATTATGTCATTCTCCCTAAGTATTGTAGGCTTCACCACCAGCTTACGGTTAATGAATGTACCGTTCTTACTGTTGAGATCCTGATATATCCAGTCATTTCCGTTTCTTGTAAATACACCGTGCTGCCTTGATATCTGTACGGATGGTATAGATATGTCATTTTGTCCTACCATACGTCCAATATATATAGGATCTGATGAACCGTCATACAGATTTCTTGACTGCCACTTCTGTCTTGAATAATCAAACATTGAGAATAATATAAGCACTCCAAAATTCTCGTTATGGCTCTTTATCTCTATGACGGAGCTTTCATTTAACGGAGCTACCCCGTTCTTGATATACTGCCCGTCCACTATAGATCCGTTGGTGCTGTTGTTGTCACCATAGTAGTACTTTCCATTCTCCCGGAATATAACTCCGTGAGCCTTGGACAAAACCGGGCTGTCTAACTGAATATCAATATCCGGAGAATTGGTTATCCTTCCTATAAATGTCTTATCCTTTATGAGCTTCTTAGTAATGATCTCGCCATTCATCATGATGATGAGACTTCCCCTTTTGCTCTTGTGTGCCAATTCTGCCATTTTCTCTTTCTTCCTCCTGTACCGGTATCTTCCGCTCCTCATTTTAATGGATCTATATAATCTTTCGCATATGAAATTACTGCTTATACTTAGCCTTTATCATTGCGACCTCGTTATCTATTTCCCTGATCCTCCTCATATGGCGTTCCGGACTCTTGCCCCATGTATCACCCTTGCTTATCTCATCAAGAAGCTTGCTCTTCTCTGCAAGAATACCGCCTATATACTCACGATCCTGCCTTTTTATCTCCTCATTACGCTTCCTTGCCTCAAGAAGATCCTTGTGATCCTCAATATATTTACGATAGTTCTTGACCTGGCTCATATATTCTTTTCTCATGTCCTGAGCCATGTCTATAAGCTGCTTTGAATCCTTGTAATCTCCACATTTCTCAAGCAGCCTTATTGCCTGATCAAGCTCTGTCTCAGTCTTGGCATTCTCAATAAAGCCAATAGCCGCACTGTAGTACTGGATCAGCCTCATCTTCTTTTCCTTTGCCTCTTTTATGGCTCTTTCCTTTTTCTCTCTTTCCTGCATTTCCCTGATTTCTTCAGGAGAGAGTCTTACGTCGTTATCCTGTGTGTTCATATTGCCCTCCATGTTCTGCATGTTTTTATCAGGTTTCATATGCACCGGCCATACATCATTTGAATTTTTAGGCCTGGGTTTATAATTTGTCTGCATACGTTCAAAAAGTCCGCCGGGCTTATTTCCACTGCCGTTATTGTTTACTATGGCAGTGCCGCCTGCTCCCATTGGATTATTTCCCGTGTTTCCGTTACTGCTGTTTAATCTCACGCTGAGCTGGCTGTACTTCGGCATTGAGTTGGTATTTGCCCCCTGGCTGCCCTTAAGCCTGAAGGGTGATTGATCCCTTCGCTGATTCTGACTCATGCTCTGGTTTTGATACATGCCCTGGTTTTGATACATGCCCTGATTTTGATACATGCCCTGGTTTTGCTGCATGCCCTGGTTTTGCTGCATGCCCTGGTTTTGATACATGCCCTGGTTTTGCTGTATATTCCGGTTCTGCTGTACTGCAGCTGCACTGTTCTGGTGGTTGTAGTTTAGTCCCATTTTATATATAAGCTCAATAGGAATGTCAGCATAGGTCTCGCTGTGTCTTAAGGTATCTGTGTTATACGCACCATACAAGCCCATGATAAGCTCACGCTTCATATCCATCACTGTAGCATATCTGTTCTCTGTGTTCAGATTCATACACTTCATAATCACATCGCTCAGCACAGGATTCACGCCATTCTTAATCCTTACAGGAGGTACAAGCGTATCTCCCATAAGTCTTGATATTGCCTCAACAGGCATTGTTCCTGTCACAAGACGATACATGGTAGCACCAAGGGCATAGATATCACTCCATGGTCCCAGACTTCCTCTGCTGTTGAACTGCTCCGGTGGTGCATAATTCGGCTTCACTACCACAGATATGGATTTTCCCGAGGTAAATGCCATGCTCTTGGCAGCCCCAAAATCTATAAGCTTTATGATTGAGTCTTTACACACAAAGATATTATCAAGACTTATATCTCTATGTATCATTCCCTTGGAATGTATGGCTTCCAATGCCCTTATTAAAGACATCATAACCTTAAGGGCGAAGTCATCCGGTACGTAATTGTCATGCTGTCTGAGAAACTCACTGAGATTATTTCCCTCAAGATACTCCATTATTATATATGCAGTGTTATTCTCCTCAAAGAAATCGTGTACATGAACTATCCCCGGCTCGTTATTAAACTCCATGAGGCTTCTACCCTCATTAAGAAAGCTCTCTATAGCCTTCTCATAATCCTTTTCCTTGTCCTGCTCACAAGTTCTTATAGAAAGTGTGTTATCTGCTCTCTGGGCAGTTCCCACAGGGTAATATTCCTTTATAGCAACAGGAATATTCTGATATGTATCCCATGCATGGTATGTTATGCCAAAGCCGCCTGCGCCGATAACTGTCCCCATCTCGTATCTCTCATGGAGCAGCTTTCCCGGTGTGATATGGTATGCTGCCTTAGGCGGTGTACCGTATCTGTAACCGCAGTACGGACACGACTCTGAATTTCCCTCATATACCTTCATACAATTTAAACAATGTGTCATAAATTTCCTCTTTCACAGAACTTATTTAACAAAACCTGTCATCTGCCCTACAGGTTCTTTTATCGTTTTTTTATTTTTCCTAACTAATACTATAGAATATGGAGACATATCCATCGGTCTCATCATACAACATGTAAGCAATCATCTTCCCTGTATTCCATGAATATCCCGAATCAATCCTTTCCGGATACTCGCCATATTTTTCTGTCAGAGCGGCATAGACTTTATCCTTAAAGCCGATGCTGTAGTCTCCCACAAACATGACCTCATTTATACCTGTGCTGTCCTCGGTAATATCTATACAGTTAAAGTTTTCATGGTCGATGAAAGCCAGATACTCCTTGCTGTTATCAGGGTTTGAAGTATCGACCTCATATGTAACATCCGCGTTTCCGGTTACATAGCTGCCGCTCTTATAGAAGATATCAGGATCAACATAGAAAATCCCGTCCTCGTCATAAATATATCTTCCATAATCAACGGTTGATGCCGGAGCTTCAGTTGATGCCATCTCAGTGTCTGCACCTGTGGTAGATGTTGTATTTCCTGCGGTGCCCTTCTTACTTCCGCTGCTTCCAGAATTGTTACCGCCATTCCTTATAACAGTAACTATTACAAATACCAGGACTGCCGTCACCACAAAGGAAACAATTCCAAGTATAATGTTTCTTGATTTGCTTTTTTTCCGGCTTCTCACATTACCGCCGACGTAGTTCCTGTTACCATTCACATTATTCGAAACGGCGTAATTTCTGCTGCCGTTCATACCATTCTGGCCGGTATAAGCCCTGCTGCCGCTCATACCGTTCTGTCCGGTATAAGCCCTACTGCCGCTCATGCCATTCTGGCCGGTATAAGCCCTGCTGCCACTCATGCCATTCTGGCCGATATAATTTCTACTACCGGTACTGTTTGCCTGATAGCTTCTGTTCATGGACACCTGTCCGGTGCTGTATGAATTTCCTGTTACAGATGTGGTGTCTGAAGCCCCACCGCCCCTGCTGCGTCCATAATCTAAAGCAGCATTAGGATTATATGTGACATGTTTGAGCATCTCTCTTCTTACTTCATCGCAATTCTGAAATCTGTCCTCTATCTTAGGTGCCATCATCTTCATAACGATCCGGTCAAGAAACAATGGGACCTCCGGATTATACCTGGAAGGAACCTGCATTTCATCTTCCATTATCCTGTCTATCGCCTGATCGGGTGTTCTGCCTGTAAGAAGCTTGTATACTGTAGCACCAAGAGCATATACATCTGTCCATGGACCCTGACGGCTTTTCTTACGAAACTGCTCCGGGGGCGCATAATTAGGCTTTAAAACAATTGATAATGTTTTCTCCTCGTTACCATAGCTTTCTCTGGCGGCACCGAAATCTATAAGCTTTATCTTACCTGTCTTCTCAACAAATATATTGTCCGGGCTTATATCCCTGTGTACCATACCGGCACCATGAACATAGGACAGTGCCTCACACATTTTCATTATCACGTTAATGGCTGCACTTACACTGATCTTTCCACCGTGATCCTTGGCGTATCTGGATAATGGTTTTCCCCTAAGATACTCCATAACTATGTAAGCTGTGCCGTTCTGCTCAAAAAAGTCATATACATTTACAATCTTATCGATGTTGTTAAATCTTGCAAGTCCATTTGCCTCCTCCAGAAAGCTATTAAGTCCCTTCTGGAACTGTGCTGTATTATCCCTGTTCACCAGCTTCACCGTGGTATGGTCCATACTGCTTCTGGCAACCACCTCTCTTGGATAAAACTCCTTAACGGCAACACCCTTGCCTGTGTTCATATCCACCGCCCTGTAGGTTATTCCAAAGCCACCGTCACCGATAACTGTGCCGATCTTATATCTGCTCTTTAACATTGTACCGAGCTCAAGTGTCTTCTCTGCAGCCTGATACTTCCAGTTTCCAAGACCGCAGTGAGGGCATACCTTCACACCCTCTTCATATGTATTTAAACAATTAAGACAAATCTGCATTATGATCTTTCTCTCCTGTAATGCACGTAAGTATATGCAAATATCACCATGTAAACCTGTCGCCACAGAAAGGCACAAACATCAGCTCTGTCCTTCCGAGAGTAATCACATCATAGGCTTCAAGCTTTATGGTTCCCTCAAGTATTCTCTTCTGCCGGTCTCTGGTAATATATATCTTTTCCTTTGATTCACCGAGTCTGAGCAAAAATTCTTTTCTCTCTTCACTGTACTCTACTACAGCATGTCTGTATCTGGATATGCTTATATCGCCTTCAATACAGATATCCATATCTTTTCTTCTACCCACATAGTTAAGACCACTGACTATATTGTAGCTCTTCCCTTTTGCTTCCCCACAGATACATACCAGCCATCCTGTAACAGGCATGCCGGGAATCTCTGCGGTCTGATGAACTGCCTGCAACGCATTGTTCATCATTGGTGTCTGCGGCATATTCGGTACGTTGTTCATTACCGGTGTCTGCGGCACATTCGACACGTTATTCATTACCGGTGTCTGCGGCATATTCGGTACGTTGTTCATTACCGGTGTCTGCGGCATATTCGACATGTTGTTCATTACCGATGCCTGCGGCATATTCGGTATATTGTTCATTACCGGTGTCTGCGGCATATTCGATACATTTCCCATCTGTGCGTGGGTAACCGGTGCTGCCTGGGTCATCCCGGTCATATATGGAGATACCGGCGGTACATTGTTCATCACCGGCGGATGCTGCATATTCGGTGGTACCGGCGGTACATTGTTCATCACCGGCGGCTGTGGCATAGCAGACATTTGTGATGCCTGACCCGGCTTTGGCATTTGCGGCATTCCTGTCCGTCCCGGAATTGCATTATGTCTTTCACCATATATCATTGATGAATCATCCTGTACTGTTTTATTATCTTTGTCCATATCATCACAATAAGGACATGTAACATTTGCTTCGGCATCATAGAAATGACCATTTGAACATTTTACTAATTTCATATTTATCCCCGCTCCTATTGAACATCAGCCCATTTAAAATTTACCTTCGGCAAAGGGCTGAAGCTACATGTCAGGTTTTTTTAAACCTGACACATCCATTGAACATCAGCCCATTTAAAATTTGCCTGTCTGGTATTGCCGCCTCGCATTACAGGTAACGCCAATATGCGTTTTCAACGCATGGGCACAATCTCTCGGCGGCAGTTCGTCAGCACCATTTAAAGTGTGTCTTCGACACTTGGTGCTTCCTCCGGCAAAAGGCTGAAGCTACATGCTTAATAGTTATATATCGTTTTCATCTACTTCTTATACAGTATCAATGCCACTGTTGTGTTATCCTGGCTTTTCACCGTGAGTTCTGTTGCCTTTGATGTAAGCCTTGTGGCTGCAAGTTTAAGATCTGCTCCCGAATTATCAAGCACATCCAATATGATATCCTCACTCACTTTTCTGTACAAACCATCACTGGCAAGCAATATTATATCTCCATCCTCAAGGATATAAGGATCATTATTTATATCCATAAGACTTATATTTCCTATTCCTATAAAGCTTGTAAGGGCTGCCCCCCGCTTCATCTCCGTGCTGTAAATCTCCATGTCTATCTGACCTGCCATAAGAAGCTTATTGAGCTTTGTTTCATAATTGTGTTCTTCGTTCACAACCATGATCTGCTCGTTTCTGATAATATATATCCTGCTGTCGCCAATGCTCAACCAATACAGCCTGTCGCCATCTATAGCAACGGCAACCATTGTGGAACCGCACTCCAGTCGTTCTCCCTGTTCATCTGTTAGAGAATGTACTATATTGTCAATTTTAACCGCTTCATTATAAAAAAATTCCGGGTAATTTTCTATAGGCCGGGCACCCTTGTAGTCCTCAAGTAAAGTACTTACAGTGGTGTTACTGGCCACCTCTCCCTTATTCAATCCACCCATGCCATCACAAAGTACCGCCATGCAGCGGTCATCTTCACAGTCAAATATGACAGCGTCCTCCTGGTTATCTCTGGTTCCCAGAACACTGTCTGTTCCTATCAGTATATGTTTATGGGCATCGGACATCATCTCTTTATAGTAATCATAAAGCTCTGATTGTTCTACCTGTTCTACCTTTTCAACCTTTTCATCTTTATCCATTCCAAATAACCTTTCATACACGGACTTGTGCCTCTCCATATCACTCATCTATATGGCTTATTATCCGCTTATCCGTATTTCCTGCCTTTTTATATTATCATCATAAAAGATAATTTTTTTACAGAAAAATCCATCTATAAGTTTATATGTTTTTTTACAGTATGGCAAGTAAAAAAAGCGGAACAGGAAAAAATCCGTGTTCCGCTTTTTATTAAATATTATAAACCTGATAACCGATATTCCAATGTAGAATTTATCTCTTCTTAAGGAAATCAGGGATCTTTATTCCATCATTATTAGGCTGGACTGTAGGTCTTACCGGCTGTGTTGCGGCAGGCTTGGCAGCTACTGTCTGTGGAGCAGTTGTCTGTGCAGGCTTAACTGCTGCCTGTGATGTTGCAGTATCTGTCATAAACGATGGCTTTGTAATGCCTGAGCCAAGTCTCTGACCGTTGTATGTAGGTGCAGGACTTACTGTCTCAGCAGCCTTGTGTGCAGGCTCTACATATGTCTGGGCAACCGATACAGGAATAGCTGATGAAGATCTCTCAAGACCTGTGGCAATAATTGTAATGCTGATCTCCTCACCCATGTTATCATTATCAACTGTACCGAAGATGATATTAACTCCGTCTCCTGCCTGTTCTGTAAGATATGTAACAGCGTCATAGGCTTCAACAATACCAATGTTGCCTGAGAAGTTGACAATAATATCTGAAGCACCTGAAACAGTTGTCTCAAGTAATGGTGAATCCATGGCTTCCTTGATAGCATCAACAGCCTTGTTCTCACCACTGGCCGAACCGATACCGATATGGGCAATACCCTTATCTCTCATTACTGTCTGGATATCAGCAAAGTCAAGGTTGATAAGACCAGGCTTGTTAATAAGGTCTGTAACACCCTGGACACCCTGCTGAAGAACCTGATCTGCCTTCTTAAGGGCTTCAGGAATACTTGTTCTCTTATCACAAATCTGAAGAAGCTTATCGTTAGGGATAACAATAAGTGTATCCACATTCTCCTTAAGTCTCTCTATACCTTCGAGAGCATTCTTCATACGAGGCTTACCTTCAAAGCTGAAAGGCTTTGTTACAACACCGACTGTAAGTATACCAAGATTTCTTGCCATCTCTGCAACTACAGGAGCAGCACCTGTGCCGGTACCACCGCCCATACCGCATGTTACAAATACCATGTTGGCATCCTTGATAATGTCTGAAATCTCTTCTCTATTTTCTTCCACTGCACTGGCACCAATCTCAGGCTTTGCGCCGGCACCAAGACCCTTTGTAAGCTTCTCGCCTATCTGGATCTTTGTTGTAGCTCTACTTAATGAAAGTGCCTGCTTATCTGTATTGATGGCAATAAGCTCCACACCTTCAACATTTTCATCAATCATTCTGTTAACTGCATTATTTCCAGCTCCTCCAACTCCTATGACAAGAATTCTTGCTGGTGTTTTTTCATCGTTTGATTTTATTTCGAGCAAGGTTACGTCCTCCTTAATTAATTTATTATTTTACTTTTACTAACTGTCTGATTATCATTTGATACAAATGCATTATACCCCTATAGTGCATTCGTATTAACATAATACGATTTTTCCTTGAAAATTTCAACAGTTATTTTCTTTAATTTTCCTTAAAAATGGCATTTCCACTTTCTGCAGTATAATCTGACATATCCAGAGTACCTTTTTTTCCTTGTATCTTTTCCAGAATGTTGCCAAGGTTCATGAGCTTATCTTCAAGATTTGTTCCTGAGCCCAGCTGAATTTTTATATTATCCTTCCTTAAGATAATCTCCTTATCCTTATTAAAACGTATCTCATCTATAAGAAGATCATTTTTGTCTATAAGCTGGGTCATGGTAAGAATACGTTTGAACATATCATCATTTGTCACCGGAAGCTTCTCACCCAGTACTATCCTCTTGAAATTAAGCCCCTGTATGCAGGGAACATCGCTCAACTTCTCCGAAGACGTTTCGAGCACCACGCCATTATCGTCAAAGTAAACATACTCATCCATATACATTACACAGCCCGCCATGGATTTCTCATACACGGTAATGGTAACGGTATTCTTGTCTATCATCTCGATTTCAAACTTGTCTATGAAAGTGACATTTTCAACAGGATGCCATTTGTTCTCAAAATAAAACACAACTGTATTGTTCATGTTTTTTTCCTTGGAGAAAATGTCTATTATCTGCTCCTCGGTGTAATGGACATTCCCCACCACCTGTACCTTATCCAGCTTGTAATTTGACTGGATATAAACCACCACTCCGATACATAAAACAAGGATCACTGCCAGCACTATAAGTACCACCTTAAGGAAGAAAGGGATCTTTTTCTTCTCCCTTTTTCTTTCTGCAGTCTCCTGTCGTTCTGATGAAGTTTTCGTATTTTTCTTTTCCCTTAACTTCTCTTCTCTATCCATATCTGTCACCTATAATCAGTTGGCATTCTTCTTGTCTTCCATGTCGGGAGTCATCTGCTCCCTGTGTGATGCCACGGAAAATACTATTCCAAGTTCCATAAGCGTACATACCATAGAACTTCCTCCGTAGCTGACAAACGGAAGCGGTACTCCTGTAGGCGGTATAGTATTGGTAACCACACATATATTTATAAGCACCTGAATAGCTATATGTGCCATTACGCCCACTACCAACAGGCCTCCGAAACGGTCACGGCTGTTCATTGCCACCACCGCACATCTCTTTATTATTATCACAAACAGAGCTATTATCATCACCGCTCCTATGAATCCAAGCTCCTCGCATATTACAGAGAAGATCATATCGTTATGTGATTCAGGTATGAATCCCATCTTCTGTATGCTCTTAAAAAGTCCTCTTCCGAACAGGCCTCCGGAACCGATGGCATATAAGGACTGCAGGGTCTGATAACCGTTATCATACTGCTCCGGGTGAAGCCACACCTTTATCCTCTGGGCTCTGTAGCCTGCAAATGCAATAAACAGCACGCAGAACACCACCACCATCAATCCAAGAACCACAAAATACCAGTTCTTAGGGCTTGCCACAAAAGTTACTGCCGCAACAATAACAAGACATATGATTGCTGTGCTCAGGTTTTCTATGGCGATCAAAACGATAGCCGTAAAAGGCAGTATCATAGCCTTAAGAAAGCTCTTAAACTTCGCCAGTTCCTTTGTCTTCGCAGTACATACGGCCGCTGTATAGATAATAAGCGCAAGCTTGGCAAATTCTGACGGCTGGAATCTGAAAGGACCTATATTGAGCCATCTGGAAGAACCATGGCTGGCACTTCCGATTATGTACACAAGACACAGAAGCGCCATTGATACTATGAGTATAACTCTTGAGTACTCATACAGCACCTCATAATCTTTTTTTGCAATAATAAACATGATGACCATTCCCACCAGTGAAAATATCAACTGTCTCTTTAGGAAATAAAAGCTGTCGCCATACATCTCCACTGCTTTATAGGAGCTGGTACTGTATACCATAACAAAGCCTATGGCAAGTATCAATACCAGTGCAGTGATCAATACAAGATCCGGTTTTTTCTTCTTTTGTTTTCCTGAAACAACCTGGGTTGTGCTATTACTCAACGGCATCACTCCTTAAAGCTTAATACATACTCCTTAAACATTCTGCCTCGCTGTTCGTAATTGTCGAACTGTCCCCAGCTGGCACATGCCGGTGAAAGAAGCACCGCATCTCCGTTTTCAGCTTTATCATGGCAATGCTTAACTGCTTCTTCAAGATTATCTAATTTTACTGTATTCATAAATCCAAGCTTATGTGCACAGGCTTCTATCTTATCTGCAGTCTGGCCTATAAGTATAAGTTCCTTAACCTTACCATCAAAAGCATTTATCCATTCATCATACTCAGAGCCCTTGTCATAGCCTCCGCCTATAAGGTAAGTAGGCTTAACCATACCCTTTATTGCAGCGTCCGGATTAGTACCCTTTGAGTCATTGTAATAGTCAACTCCGTCAATGGTGTCCACATATTCTATTCTATGTTCCACTGCCTTAAATGATGTGGCAACCTTCTCTATAACAGGTACCGGTATTCCCATATAATATGAAATGGCACATGCCGCAAGAACATTCTCTACGTTATGGTCTCCAAGAAGTATAAGATCCTTGAGATCAAGTATATGTAGCTTCTCACCCTTATCCTCAAGTACTATGCTTCCGTCCTCAACATATACGCCTCCTGCAGGCTTTTCCTTTCTGCTGAAGAATATAGGCTTAACAGCGTAGCCCTCTGCCATCTTTTTTGTATACTCATCATCATAGTTAAGGACCATATAATCATCTGCTGTCTGGTTCTTTGCTATTGATTTCTTGACATTTCCGTAATTCTCAAATGTATAATGTCTGTTGAGATGATCCGGTGTAAGGTTAAGCACCGCACTTACATGTGGATGGAAATCAATGATAGTCTCAAGCTGAAAGCTGCTTATCTCAGCCACTGTGAAGCTGTCGTCTGTTGTTGTATCTGCTAACTCTGTATATGGTATTCCTATATTTCCAACGACTATAGTGCTGTCATTGTACGCCTTTGCGATCTCTCCAACCAGTGCAGTTGTGGTAGTCTTGCCATTCGTCCCCGTAATGGCTGCTATCATTCCCTTGCCATAATTATATGCAAGTTCTATCTCGCTCCACACCGGTATATCATGGGCTCTCACCTCATCTACAAATGGTTCGTCAACGGGTATTCCAGGGCTTATAACCATAAGCTCAGCCTCAGAATATGCCTTGTCTGAAAGCTTTCCAAGTTCGATATCCACCAGCTCCGGATTATGTAACTTCTCCTTTACCTGCTGCACATCCCTCTTCTCGTTCTCATCGAATAGAACGACATTTACTTCATGCTTTGTGAGAAGATTAGCAGCACTTATTCCGCTTTTCCCTGTTCCTGCTACTATTGCATTTTTAATTTCCATCTCGGATCTTCCTCCATTCCACTATCGCAGCATTACAGTGCTATAAGACCTAATACACACAATAAAGCTGTAACTATATCAAATATGGCAACGACCTTGCTCTCAGGCCATCCACACAATTCAAAATGATGGTGTATAGGTGCCATCTTAAATACTCTCTTGCCTGTTGTCTTAAATGATACAACCTGGATTATAACAGAAAGAACCTCTGCAAGATATATGAAAGCAACTATAACTATAAACAGTGGCATTTTAAGCATATATGCTGTTGCTGCCACAAAACCTCCCAGTGCCAGTGAGCCTGTGTCTCCCATGAACACCTTGGCAGGATATACATTAAACACAAGGAATCCAAGCAACGCGCCTACGGCTGCACAGGTAACAGGAGCAACTCCCGAGCCTGTTCCTATTGCTACTACTGTGAAGAATGTTGCAATAAGGGCAGTTACCGATGACGCAAGACCATCAAGTCCGTCTGTGAAATTAGAACCGTTTACAGTACCAACCACAACAAACATAAGAAGCAGCACATATGCCCAGTTGCTAAGTGTCACTATCTTACCTGTAAACGGAATGATTATTTCATTATTAAGATCTGTGTAATTTACAACATAGTACGCAAATACCCCTGCAACCACTATCTGTAATAACATCTTCTGCCATGCACGCAGTCCCAGCGAACGCTTCATGACTATCTTGATGAAGTCATCAAGGAAACCGATAAGACCAAAGCCGATGGTTACGAAAAGTATCGGAAGTATCTCCGGATAATCCTTCATATAGAAGAGACATGTTACAGCAATGGCAATGAGGATGACAACGCCACCCATTGTAGGTGTTCCCTCTTTCTTAAGATGAGTCTTAGGCCCGTCATCTCTTACCTCCTGTCCGAACTTCAATCTCTTAAGTAATGGGATAAGTATCGGACAAAGAACTACACTTATTGCGAAGGCAATAAAAACAGGTGTGATGATTTGTAAATTACCAGTATTCATATTATTACTCCTTATCAGCCTGATGTTCAGGCAGTTTATTATTGAACGGCAGGAATATTAAGATACGGCAGGATATTAAGAAAAAGATCCTTTATAACCGGTGCCGCTATAACTCCACCGTAGTATGCACCTTCCGGTTCATCTATGAGGATCATTGCCATTACCTGTGGATCATCAGCCGGGGCAAATCCCATAAATGAAGCTATATATTTTCCTGTTCCTCTGGGGAACTTCTCGCTGGTGGCTGTTTTGCCGCCAATCCTGTAGCCTTCTATGTACGCTTTGTTTCCACCGCCCTCAGACACGACCTTCTCAAGCATCTGCCGCATTTTCTCGGAGGTTTCCGGGGATATAATACCATTTTCAGCCTTATATTGGCAATCCATCACTATATTACCACAATTATCTGTAATTTCCATACCAATATGAGGAGTAATCCTGCTGCCGCCGTTTATAACTGTGGCAATGGCAGTCACAAACTGTATTGGTGTAATCTGAAAGGACTGGCCAAATGACATGGTAGCAAGCTCTACCTCTCCGATATCCTGAAGCTTATGCATGATGGAGTTTCCCTCTCCGGGAAGATCAATACCTGTTTTACTGTACAGTCCAAGCTGTTCATAATAGGTGAGCATATATTCTGCCCCTACCCTGCTGCCGATATCCATAAATGCAGGATTGCAGGAATTCATCAATGCCTGTTCAAAGGTTTCACTGCCATGACCTGTGGTCTTATGGCACCTTATCCTTCTGTCCTCCACAATCCTGTATCCGGGACAGTAAAACATATCCGAATCCGACACAACGCCCTTTTCTATGGCAGCCGAGGCAGTTATTATCTTGCAGATGGAACCCGGCTCATAGGTGTCACTTATAAGGTAGTTTCTCCACATACGGTTCAGTAATTCAGTTTCGTTTTCAGAGGTTATAGCATCATTTCCTATGTATTCATAGGGATTGTTCAGATCATATTCCGGAGCATCCACCATTGCATAAATCTCACCGTTTTTAGGATTCATGACAATGATACTTACCCTCTTGGCATTCTTTTCCTCAAGGATCTTATCAGCGGTTCTCTCTGCATACTTCTGTATATTTATATCTATTGTAGTTACAAGATTATTGCCGGGTATGGATTCCGTAATGGTCTCCGGTGACTCCGAAAGCTCATTTCCCTTGGCGTCGGTAACTTCATTAACACTTCCGTTGATTCCCTTAAGCACATCATCATATGTGACCTCAAGTCCCAGGACTCCCTGGTTATCACTTCCGGCAAATCCCATAACCTTCGATAAAAGGCTTCCATAAGGATAATACCTTTTATAATCCCAGTCAACCTTTATTCCCTTTATTCCAAGGGCTTCAAGCTTTTCTCCGGACTCTTTGTCCAGATTTTTTTTAATGATTTCCCTGGAAGAATTCTTCTCTACGGATTTTCTTATCTTCGCCTCATCAGCGCCTGTGTACCGGACCAATGCCTCCACTGCAGCAGCCTCGTCCTCGATCTGGCTGTGTACCACCGACACCTGGCATACAATCTGGTTATCCGCCAGTACGTTTCCATTTCTGTCAAGGATCTTGCCCCTTGGTGCTTTAACCTCCCTCTCCCTTTCATGAAGAGCGTCAGCAATGTCCGTGTAATACTCTCCCTTATATAGCATCAGATATCCCAGCCTGCAAATACACACTAACATCAGACACAGCAGGAATACTAGTATCCCTGCTGTCTTACGTCTATTATAGCTATGGAAAAACATCAGTCATCCCTTAATATTTTATCCATACATTATATTAAATTGAAAATATCTTTATTCATTTTTAATTACTCGTCAAGCCCAGTTACAGGATCAACGTAATTGCCTGTCCCATCACCTGTGCCTGCCTCTGTGGTAGTTTCTGTGGTGGTATCTGTTCCCGCCTCGCTTCCAGCTTCTGTACCATCACCCGTACCGGTTGTATCCCCTGTCTCGTCAAAGGCAGAACCGATAGGCTCGTCATTTCCGTCCGGAACTATTGTCTCATCACTACTCTGATACACGTTCATATATGGAAGAAGATCCTCCATGATAGCGTGGAACAGTAATGCACCTGCACCCGATGTTGACTGACTCTCCACATCCGGTTCATCAACCACTACATAAACCATGATCTGGGGATGTTCAACCGGCGAAAATCCTATGAACGAAAGAATGTATCTTCCTGTTCCTCTCGGAAGCTTCTCTGCCGTACCCGTCTTACCACCGATGGTGTAGCCGTCAACTGCTGCCCTCTTACCTGTACCGTCTGTTACAACTCCTGCAAGATAACTCTTGAGAAGATCTGATGTACTCTTGGAAATAGTCTTTCTCACAAGCTCAGGCTCCACCGCCTCAATTATGCTTCCGTCATTATCAAGGATCTGTTTTGCCACATGTGGTGTGTAATAATTTCCACCGTTTATTATTGAGCAGAAGCCCGCTGCCATCTGTATCATTGTAACATTAACACCCTGTCCGAATGATGAAGTTGCAAGCTCTGTGGGATTAAGCTTATCTGCGTCAAACTTGGCGCCAACCGACTCACCATACAGATCAATACCTGTGTAGCTTCCTATTCCGAACAGCTCCTGATATTTGTCAAATGTGCTTGCTCCCTCCTTGGCTGCAATCTGCATAAGGCCATCATTACAGGACTGCTCAAGGGCCTGTCTTACTGTCAGCATACCATCACCGCTTCTGTTATGGCAATAGATCCTGTCCTCTCCAATCTGCTGGTATCCATCGCAGTAAAATGTATCCCCATCCTGTACCACATCATCTTCAATGGCTCCCGCAACGGTAAACGGCTTAAAAGTTGAACCCGGCTCAAAGTTATCACTTATACAAAAATTTCTCCAGAGAGAATTCAAAGCCTCATACAACTGGGTGCTGTCAAAGCTGTCCAGCGTACTCTTGAACTCTGCATCTGTCATCTGTGAGAAATCATATTCCAGCTCTTCCGGTATTTCTTCTGTGGAAGCTTCCTCAGTGCTTCCATCCTCTGATGTATCTTCCTCAGAGGTCTCCTCCGAGCTTTCTTCCTCAGTACTGCTATCTTCCGTAGACACGTCCTCTGTGGATGCCTCCTCTGTGGTATCCTGACGCTTCGCAGGATTTGAGACCTTAACTGTCATGTTCCTAAGCTTTGACGTATCCATAGGATCATTCGGATCATATGAATATGATGAAGCCATGGCAAGAACTTCTCCGTTGTCAGGATCCATGGCTACAACACCGATCTTCTTGGCACCGGTCTCCTGCATGTACTGCTTTATATTATCTTCAACTATTTTCTGAATGTTCAGATCTATTGTGGATACTACCGTATAACCGTCCACAGCCGGAACAGTTACCGACTGAACTGTGTTGTCATTTGTCAGGTATCCGTAGGTCTTACCGTTTGTACCATTAAGGTAGCTGTTGTAATATCCCTCGATACCACCCTGTCCCACGTTACCACTTACGGTGTAACCAAGTATATGACATGCAAGACTGTTATTAGGATAGGTTCTCTTATACTGATCCTCGAACCATACACCTACAACATCCTTTCCTGCATTTGTATCGCAGTACTCTCTGAATGCCTGGACATCTGCATAAGCGATCTCCTTCTTTACCAGACAATAGAGAGAATCATTTCTCTGCATATACGAATCATAGGTTTCCTTGTCTATCCCAAAGAATTTATTGAGAGCTGTATATGTTGCTTCTCTTCCTTTGTCTGAGCTTAATATATTCTTAGGCTCTATTATGAGATTGTATACCTTTTCATTTGTGGCAAGCACATTACCGTTCCTGTCTACGATCTCGCCTCGCTCATAAGGAATCTCCAGGCTCTCGTACTGCTTCTGTGACAGGACCTGCTCGGAGTAATTCTTACCCTTGGCAATCTCCAGATAGGCAACTCTTATGATCAGTGCTACAAATCCAAGCATTGCTATAAGGAACACCACAAATAGTTTTTTCTTCATTCTCTCAAGAAAACGCTTTCTCTGTCTCGACATATCTATCTCTTCTCCGTATAAAAAATATTATAACCATTAATAAAAGTTATTCCTGAGGCCTACTTAGTCTCAGGAATATCCTTGTACTGCACTACATAGTCTTCACTGTTCTTTGAATAGTAAACCGTCTGTCCCGGCTTTGAGTAAACCATTCCAAGTTCCTGTGTAGCAATCTTATATATTTCATCAAGATCTACTGACGCTTCAAGTCTTGACTTATATTCAGAATTGGCGTTCTTCTGATTGGTAAGTTCCTTCTGCAATGCAGATATCTCACTCTTATCTGCACGCACATCTGCTGCCAAGCTGAGATAATTGTATCCTGCCAACACCATTATTCCAACTATCACCAATGAAAATACGCTGTATCCAAGTTCGCGTCTAAAGGACACATCCTGGTTTCTTCTGAAAAGCCTGCTCCTCTTCTTTCTTGTCTTCGGTCTTGCCTTGCGAACAGGTTTCCTGCGTTCAGGTTCAGCCGGTAATGCAGATGCTTTTCTTACGGTATTGCCTCTCACTTCATCTGAAGTTCTCCTTACCTGCTTTTCTGGCATATCTTCAATTTTTCTTACTGTACTACCATCAATGTAGTATCTTCTGTTTGCTGCCATAAAATCACCTCACGCTGCTATTTATCAGTTATCAACTATACTCTTTCAAATACTCTTAACTTTGAGCTCTTGGCTCTTGAATTCTCCTCCAGCTCCTCTTCTCCCGGAACTATCGGCTTCCTTGTGACAACATGTCCAAGGGAAACTCTTCCACATGTACATACCGGAAAGTTCGGTGGGCATATACATGGATTTTCATTCTTTCTGAATGCATTCTTCACTATCCTGTCCTCAAGGGAATGGAACGTGATTATACATAATCTGCCACCCGGTTTAAGGCTCTTTATCATATCGTCTATGGAATTGGTCAGTACCTCAAGCTCCTTGTTAAGCTCTATCCTTATTGCCTGAAAGGTCTGCTTTGAAGGATGTCCCTTTCCGTTTCTCGCCTTTGCCGGTATGGAGCCTCTGATTATATCGTTAAGCTCCTCTGTTGTCTCTATCGTCTTGTTCTCTCTGTATCGGCAGATATGATAGGCAATGCTCTTAGCATACTTGTCCTCGCCAAATTCATGTATAATCCTGAACAATTCCCTCTCAGAATAACCATTTACGATATCCTTTGCCGTCTTATCCTGCCTGTCATCCATTCTCATGTCCAGTGGTGCATCAGCCCGATATGTAAATCCCCTATCCACATTATCGAGCTGATAGGAGGACACTCCCAAATCCAGGAGCATTCCGTCCACTGCACTTATATTTAGCTCGTCTAATATACTTTTAAAATTACAGTAGTTGTTCCTTACAATAGTAACTCTGTCGGAAAACGGCTTCAGCCTCTCCGTTGCCGCCGCTATGGCGTCCTTATCCTGATCTATACCGATCAGTCTTCCCCGGTCTGACAACCTCTTACATATCTCATAAGAATGACCGGCTCCCCCAAGGGTGCCATCAACATATATCCCATCAGGTTTTATGTTCAGATTTTCTATTGTCTCATTAAGTAAAACTGACTTATGTACAAATTCCATTTAAACTACCATTTTTGAGCTTTGCTCATCTCCTATAATTTGAAGCCAAGTGTATCAAGCTCTGCAGCTATTGCGTCCATATCTATTCCTTCATCGCAATTTACTGCTTCCCAGCTTTCCTTGCTCCAGATCTCGGCTCTCTCTCCGTTTCCTATTATGACTACTTCCTTATCTATCCCTGCAAAATCCCTTAATGTCTGTGGAAGGAGTATTCTTCCCTGGCTGTCGGTATCACACTTGACAGCACCTGAATTGAAACGTCTCTTCAATGCTCTTGCCTTGGTATTAAGTAAAGGCAGCTCATTGAGTTCTGCTGCGAATCTCTCCCATTCGTCATTTGGATAAACGAAAAGACAATCATCAAGCCCCTTTGTGACCATAAATGTGCATCCTAATTCTTCACGGAGTTTCAATGGCATTATTAATCTGCCCTTAGCATCAAGCTTATGTTCATATTCGCCTGTAAGACATCTTGCCATTGCTTTTCCCTCCTTCGAATGAATTTCTCGGTGACCCCCACATCGTCCCACTTAGTTTCACAAATCACCATTTTGTCGCCACATATGCTTATTTTAGCTTACAAGTATTTAAAATGCAACCCCTTAATGGCTATTTATTGAAATACTTTTAATTATTTTATATTCACTGGATTTATATGCATTTTTCATTGTATTTATGCCGTTTTCAGCAAAAAAATAATAACCTATACCTTGTATCTTTATTTAATAAAGCACAAAATATAGGCTATTTATAGTTTACATAATTAATGTGAATATTTGGTGGAGGCAAATCCCAGATTTTTTCATATTAAAGATCAGTTGAGCAGCAACCATTAGAAATCGCCTACGGCGAGGGTTGCTGCAGTGTAACGATGTCTCAGACATCATTACAATAAGCAAAAAGTGGGAACGGTAACCACTTAAGGCCTATCGTTCCCACTTACTTTCCCTGTATTTTATATATATCAGGCACTAAATACCACTTTAATGCCCTTATTACCCACCGGGCGCCACTTTGTATTTCAACCCACTGAAGCCCACTTACCAGCGAAGCTCCACTCGTATGTCAAAATACCGGGCTGCATTTATATCTCAAAATACCGGATACGATTATACGTTGAATTTAAAGAGGATAACGTCTCCATCCTCAACCACGTATTCTTTTCCTTCCTGTCTTACAAGTCCCTTTTCCTTAGCTGCCACCATGCTGCCACACTCCATAAGATCCTTGTAGGCAACAACCTCTGCCTTGATAAATCCACGTTCAAAATCTGTGTGGATCTTACCTGCTGCCTGAGGTGCCTTTGTTCCCTTGGTGATGGTCCATGCTCTTGTCTCGTCAGGTCCTGAGGTCAGGTAGCTTATAAGCCCAAGAAGTGAGTAGCTTGCCTTGATCAACTTATCAAGTCCTGATTCCTTGGCACCAAGCTCCTCAAGGAATGCCATCTTCTCGTCATCCTCAAGCTCCGCAAGTTCCTGCTCTATCTGGGCACAAAGTACAAATACCTCTGCGTCGAAATCCTTTGCATACTCTCTTACCTTTTGAACATATTCATTACCTGCTCCATCATCTGCAATATCGTCCTCACTTACATTGGCAGCGAAGATAACCGGCTTATATGTGAGCAAGTTGTACTCCTTAAGCCATGCCAGCTCATCCTCATCATCTGTAACAAATGTCTTGGCAAGCTTTCCTGCTTCAAGATGTGCCTTGATTCGCTCCTGAAGATCAAGCTCCTTGGCAAGAGTCTTATCATTTCTGGCTCCTCTTACAGTCTTGGCGATTCTCCTCTCAAGAACCTCAAGGTCAGAGAAGATAAGCTCTATATTTATAGTCTCAATATCTCTTATAGGATCTACAGAACCATCTACATGTATTACGTTAGGATCCTCGAAGCATCTTACCACATGGACTATGGCGTCCACCTCTCTGATATTTGCAAGGAACTGATTTCCAAGTCCCTCGCCCTTTGATGCGCCCTTAACAAGTCCTGCTATATCAACAAATTCTATAACTGCCGGAGTTGTCTTGGCTGAGTTATACATCTCTGTAAGCTTCTCAAGTCTCTCATCCGGCACTGCCACAACACCTACGTTTGGCTCTATTGTACAGAATGGGTAGTTGGCTGACTCCGCTCCTGCCTTTGTTATGGAATTGAACAATGTACTTTTTCCTACGTTAGGGAGTCCTACGATTCCTAATTTCATTTTTATATATTTCCTCCTATAAATCCTTTGATTTCAAGGGATTTCAGCGCACTTATTTTTTAAGCGTTTTGGGGTTCATTCCTGCTTCAATACATCCGGCAGCAAAAGTATGTCTCGGGATATGCATCGAAAATCCTGGAGTTTTGCTTTACCACAGATTTTAAACAGCGTTATATCATATGTACTGTTCTTGACCGGTGTTCCTTTTAGACACAGAAACACAAATCCTTCCCATCCTGTTGAAATTTCTGAAATCTTCTTATTCTTTTCTTTTTGTTTTTTAGTATAGTAACCGCTTCTTCTGTTGAGGGTATCGTACGGTAACCTGATTTACTCTTTGGCTCTCCGATACGCCACTCCTTTGCACTGCAACAGTATTCCATACTTTGGCTTCTCTCATAAGAAGCCCTAATACAATACCTTGCATTATACCATAGCATCTTATTTTTGTGAATATTCATTTTGATCTCATCTCATACCATTCATTTATATTTCCACAATTTCAAATTATACTGTGATCTCAATTTGCTTATCCTCAATTGTAACAATACCGCTTTCGTAATATCCATGCAAAGCTTCTTCCAGTATTTTTTCATAACATGACATGTTTTCGCCAAATGCCGCTCAAATAAAATACAAATGAAATTATTGCCCCGACAATTGTAGCCAACGGTATGGCTGCTGCTATTCCGCTTACACCATATCCCCTCACGAACGCCAGAAAATATGCTAGCGGAATACGGACTAAAAATGCTGATGTCAAATTGGCAACCAGTGTAATCCACCCATTTCCGGTTGCAGTTGATACTGTATTAAATGACATGATAAATGGCAATCCTATATATTCAAATGAAAAAGCATAAATATATGGCAGACCATAAGCCAGAACATCAGCGTTTACACCAAACAGATAAAATATCTGCTCTGGAAAGATGTGCATCAATGCAAAAACAATTACCGATACGCCAAGGCAGAGTGCCAGACAACAATGCATAGTCTTTTCCGATCGTTTTATATCTCCCTTTCCCATGTTTTGGGCGATCATTGCTGCCGCAGCAGAACTAAATGCTGCTTGTGGCAAAATTGCAAATCCATTAAAATTATTAACAATTCCGGCAGCTGCTGATGCATCTACACCTCCTGCCCTGTTAATAAATGTTGTCAGAATCAGGAACGAAAAATTGGTTCCTACCATCTGAATACTAAGCGGAAGGCCGCAACGAAGCAAAGTATGAAATTCTTCTTTTACAAAATGAAACGATGAAGCTCTGAAATCAAACATGAAATCATGCCTTTTCAAATATAGGATACAAAACAGCATCGAGCAGCCTTGTGCAAATATAGTTGCAAATGCCGCACCACCTGCTCCCATATGAAATCCGGCTACTAAAACCAGATCCAGTATAATGTTGATCGCACAGGCAATTATAACAAATATCATCGGAGTACGACTGTCGCCAAGTCCACGCATAATTGCACTCAATGCATTATATCCATAAATAAACAATAGACCGATAGAACAAATAAACATATATTGCCCTGCCTGACCATACGCTTCATCCGGAGTATCCAGCAGACGCAGTAAGGGTTGTTCAAATATAAATAACAAAACCATAAATACTGCTGCCATAACCATCAATGTAATAAGTAATGTACTAATTGTCCCATTAATTTTATCTTTTTGCTTAGAGCCCAGATAGTTTCCGATCATCACCGTTCCCCCTCCTGCCAAACCTGCTGCCAGATTTGTCAGAATCACAAGTACCTGTCCTCCAATATTTGCTGCTGATATAGAATTTGTTCCACCAAAATGTCCTAAAATGATCAGGTCAACCAGACTATATAAAGACTGGATCAAATTACTAATAAAGAATGGCACAGCAAACTTCACAAGCTGTTTCCATATATTCCCTTTTGTAAGATCATGTTCAAATGTACCCATGTCCGTATTTACCTCCTTTGTAATTGCCTTGATACATCATTCACAATGCTTCATTCTTTCAGCCTGCCTGCATTTCCTGTAGGAAATGATCCATATGTTCTTCCAGAAGCTTTACCACCCGGCTCTTATCATCTGCTCCAAGTAATCCACAATAATTCAATAAATTCTTTTTCTTTATCATACAGCATTTCCCTTCGTCTAAGTTTGATTTAATTCTTTTCCATGAACTTTATATAATAAACGAAATTTTTCATTCGCATACTTTTAATTTCATTTAAAAAATCTGTCCCGGTAGTTTCTTTTTTTCTTTATTTGGAAATTGCTTATCAAACTCTTCTGCTTCCCTCTCATCCACAAGATATCCTTCCGGTGGTGCATACTCTCCAGTAATCCCCTCAAGATAACCAGGTACAAGTTCTCTACACAAAAAGAATGATGCATCTTCTCCCTCCGTCAAACCATGATAACGGATACCATACTCGCTTGCCTGCTTAAAGCCGCTCTTTCCATAAAAATCAATATTTCCTTCAAAGCATAGTGCTCCACAGCCAAGTGCTGTTGCTTTCTCCAATGAATAATCAAACAGGATTTTACCATATCCTTTCCGTTTATATTCATTCTTGATACAGATTGGTCCCATCGTCATAATTGGAATATCCCTTCCATCATCCGCTTTAATACTTGTTCTCATAAACATGTTCTGACCGATCAACTTGCCCTCTTTGCCATTTTCATTAAGAAACATCACAAAATCCAGTTCCGGAACAAATGCCGGATCGCTTCGGAGCTGATGTAATACATAATGCTCAAGGCATCCCGGACGATACACATTCCAAAAACTTTCTCTTACCAGGTTTTCTACTTTCTGTTGTTCTTCCTTTTTTCTAAACGAATCATAATATTACTGTTTTCCACTTCTTTTATATCCTCTCTTATGTTACTGTTTTATTTCCTCTGCAATTTTATCCACCATCTGTTCAAACTGCCTTTTTGCCTTCGTCTTGTCTGCTGCTCCATCATACATGCTATAATAGAAAAACATATTTGCATAAAATTTAACTGCCTTCTCTTCCGGATTTTTTATTCCCATATTTTTGAACAGATCCTTCACGTATTCTGCCGGTCCAGATACCAGATATTGCTGATATAAATTCTGCATCTCTTCACTGCGAAATTGCTCTATTGTCAGCATCTTCCGAAACGATGATGCAAAATCATCCTC
>OIAK01000124.1_pt1 | contig 47938 bp, 52 predicted proteins | sample 1580741 | NCBI WGS metagenome assembly OIAK01 (sample SAMEA3882521, study PRJEB24775) | human gut metagenome | biome: human-associated habitat; feature: intestine environment; material: feces | place: Netherlands | collected 2009/2010
GCAGCTGCCGCACCTCGCTCGCCGTATCGGCACTTAGAATTATGCGGTATTGCCCCAAGCAAACATTTTTATAAAAATTTTAATTTTTTTCACAATTCTTCCACTCTTGCATTGTATTGTGCTATTATAGACATATCATATAAGGAGGGCATTCCTATGGCTAAAATTCTGATCGTGGATGATGAGCCGCGCATCCGGGACCTCATCCGCGAGCATCTGCAATATGCGGGCTTTACCTGTGAGGAGGCCGGCGACGGCACCGCCGCGCTGAGCGTGCTGAGCCAGGGCGGCATTGATCTGGTAATTCTGGACATTATGATGCCGTTTATGGACGGCATGACCTGCCTGCGGGAGATGCGCACCCGCAAGATCATGACCCCTGTGATCATGCTGACCGCCCGCAGTGAGGAATACGACAAGCTGACCGGGCTGGAGAGCGGCGCCGATGACTATGTCGTCAAGCCGTTCTCCCCGCGGGAGCTGGTCGCCCGTGTCAAGGCCGTGCTGGCCCGCACGATGCCCAAGCCCGCCGAGGCCACCGGGAGCTATACCTTCGGCGATTTGTCCATCGACACGGCCAGCCACAGCGTAAAGGTGGCCGGGCAGGAGGCATCGTTGACCCCGAAGGAGTTTGATCTGCTGGTTTTTCTGGTCAGCAACAAGGGCATTGCGCTGAGCCGCGAAAAGATTCTGCAAAAGGTCTGGAACTATGACTATTACGGCGAGGACCGCACCGTCGATACCCACGTTAAGATGCTGCGCGGCCATCTGGGTGCCTGCCGTAAGATGATCGTGACCGTGTGGGGCATCGGGTACAAGTTTGACCCGGACGCTGTATGAAAAAGGACGAAATCAAGCAAAAGCGCCCCTTTGCGCCCGGCATCCAATGGCAGCTGATGCTCTTTATCGGCGGCATCACGCTCTTTACGCTGCTGCTGGTGTGGGGGATCATCACCTACGCGCTGGAGCCGCAGTACAACCGCAACATTCGCGCCAAGCTGGACAGCAAGGCCGCCGCCATCACGGCGCTGATCGACCAGTCGGACGCGGAAATTTCAAGCCGCACCTATCAGGGGCTCTATCTGAACGATGAATTCTGGAGCGGCGTGAGCCAGACGTTCCGGGACAAAAAAATCAACGTTGACGGCAACTGCGTGGATTTCTCCGATTCAACGCTGCGCTGCCTGAAAGCCTACGAGAGCATGTACCCCTGCCTGCTGCATGAGAGCACCGGCGCGTTCGGCGGGGAGTTCGGCTACAATCTGGACACCCGCATTGCCATTCAGCTGCGGCAAAAGCTGTTTCAGGACGGCTCGCTGTACCAGATCGTAAAGATTGGTTCCTCGATGCAGATGTGCGTCGGGCGGCTCTCCGCCGACGGACAGTACGGGGTTATTGTCTCGGCAAGTCTGGCGCAGATCACGACGGCTGCCGAGGTGCTGCGCGCGATCCTTGGGCCTGTCGCGTTGATTCTGCTGGTACTGGACCTGCTGCTGGCGATACTTTTCAGCCGCTGGTTCACGAACCCGATCCGCAAGCTGTCCAACGGTGCGCAGGAGATCGCCTCCGGCAACTACGATGTGCAGATCAAGGTGGAACGCCACGATGAGATCGGACGTCTGGCCGAGGATTTCAACCACATGGCCGCCGAGGTCAAGCGCAGCGCCCAGCTCGAAAAGGACATTCTGGCGAATGTCAGCCACGACCTGCGCACCCCGCTGACCTTGATAAAGGGCTACGCCGAGACCGTGCGTGACCTGACCGGCAGCGACGACGCCAAGCGTACCGAGCAGTGCAGTATTATTGTCGATGAGACGAACCGGCTTTCCACGCTCGTCAACAGCGTGATGGAGCTGAGTAAAGTGCAGAGCGGTGCGGAAAGGCCGAATCTTGTTGACTTTGACATGAGCGACCTCTGCTTTGAGGTCGCGGGCCGCTACGACGCGCTGTGTGACAAAAATCACTGGCAGCTTGATTTGCAGGCCAACGAGCCCTGCCCGGTCAGCGCCGACCCGGCCATGATGGAGCGGGTCATGCACAACCTGCTGGGCAATGCGTTCCACCACATCGGTGCGGACGGTGTCGTTGTGCTGCGGGCCATCCCGCAGGAGAAGGGCTGCCGCATTGAAATCGAGGATCACGGCCCCGGCATTCCGCCGGAGGATCTGCCTTACATTTTTGACCGCTACTATCGTGCGCGGCAGGACAGCGGGCGTACCGGCACCGGCCTGGGCCTGTCCATCACGAAGGCAATTTTACAGCAGCACGGCTTCGCCTTCGGCGTTGACAGCGCCGTTGGCCGCGGCTCGACCTTCTGGTTCGAGATGAAGGATACGCGGAAATAGCAGCCCTGCTGCCGCGTAGGGGCCGGGCATGCCCGGCCCGCAGCCTTCCCGAAAGTGCCCGTTTACCGTACACGTCAGGGCCGGACATGTCCGGCCCCTACAAACCTACCCAAAGGGAGTACGCTATGGAAAATCTGAATACACAAATGGACGACCAGCTGAAAAACCGCGTTGCGGAGCTGAACCGCGCCAACGACGAAAACCGCGACGGCAGGCTGGACGCCGCCGACCTGAAGGCGCAGCTCAACCGCATTGAGGCCCAGCTGGAATTACAGGATCAGCAGAACCGCGGCATCATTGCCAACCAGCGCAAGCGCATGGTGCTGAGCGTCGTGCTCTGCGTGATCATTCTGGCGGCGCTGGCGTTCTTCAGCTGGCGGATGAACGAGGCCTACGTCAACGTTATGGACGCCTGCAACCGCGTGAACGATCTGGCCGACACCGTCCAGACCAGTCTGGACACACTGGATCAGGCCCAGCTGGACAGCATGATGCAGGATCTGCCGGAAATCACCGCACAGCTGAAAAAGGTCGATGTTGACGCCCTGAACAAGGTCCTGACCGAGCTGCCCGCCCTGATGGACACCGTCAACAGCCTGCAGACCCAGGTACAGAACATCTCGAACTGGTTCAGCAGCTTAGGGTCGGTGTTTGGACGGTAAAGGTAAATAAAAATAAGAAAGCCTTCCCCCTTGGGGGAAGGTGCCCGAGGCTCTGACCGAGGGCGGATGAGGGGCAGCCTTCCGGCTGCGGCCCGGTTACGGGTTGCAGCGGAAGGCTGCCCCTCATCCGTCCGCTGCGCGGACAGCTTCCCCCGCGGGGGAAGCCTTTTGGGTTGCGGCCTTATGGTAATACGCCCACCGCGGCGAGCCATCCTCAGTGTAGATCCTCCCGCACCTCACAAACCCGCTCTTTTCCAGCGCACGCTGCATGTAGACGTTATCGGCGTGGGTGTCGGCACGCACAGGCAGGCCCTGCCGCAGGCACCAGTCAATACAGAACTGCCCGATGCCGCGCACCTGCCCTGCCGACGCCATCCGGTGGATCGTTGCGTAGGGCAGGTCCTCTGGCCAGGCACCGTCCTCCATGGTGCGATAGGTCGGCTCGTCGCCGGGGATCAGGCAGAACACGGCCTGTATGGCCCCCTCCCCCATCACCACATAGCAGACGCCGCGCTCGATCTCGGCGGCCAGGCGCGCCGCGCCGGGGTAGCTGTCCGGCCACTGGTGCGGGTTGCCATGGGTGCGCATGAACGCCCGCGCGTTGTCAAAAATCTGCAAAAGCGTCGGCAGGTCCGCCGCCGCGGCCCTGCGTACTGTCAGCTTCATAACCATCCTCTCCCTTTGGTAAAAAAGTATACCACAACCGCCGCGGGCGGGCAATACGCCCTTGCATCTCCACCGATGTTGTGGTACACTATAGCTGCAAAAAGTTAGACAAGTCAAACTTTCAAAGTGAAAGAGGATTGTAGATATGACACTGGCGGATTTGAAAATCGGGCAGGATGCTGTACTGCGTACCATCGGCGGCCAGGGCGAGCTGCGCCACCACCTGCTGGACATGGGCCTGACCCCCGGCACCGAGGTCACCCTGCGCAAGGTCGCGCCGATGGGCGACCCCATCGAGGTCGAGCTGCGCGGCTATGAGCTGACGCTGCGGCTGGACGACGCGGCGAAAATCGAAGTGGAGAACGTCCACGAGACGGACCGCGCCGCCCGCAGTGAGGAGCGCCACGCCGCGGTGCCCCACCCCGGCGTGGGCGAGCTGCGCAAGGCCCCCAGCTACCATGACCGCAAGAGCGGGGCCGAAATTCCCAAAGGCCAGCCGCTCCGGTTCGCGCTGGCCGGCAACCAGAACTGCGGCAAGACGACGCTTTTCAACCAGCTGACCGGCTCCAACCAGCACGTCGGCAACTTCCCGGGTGTGACGGTGGACCGCAAGGACGGCGTCATCCGCGGCCATGCCGAGGCTACCGTCACAGACCTGCCGGGCATCTACAGCCTGTCCCCCTATTCCAGTGAGGAGATCGTCACCCGCGATTTTCTGCTCAACACGCACCCGGACGGCATCATCAACATTGTGGATGCGTCCAACATTGAGCGCAATCTGTACTTAACGATGCAGCTCATGGAGCTGAACATTCCGCTGGTTCTGGCGCTGAACATGATGGATGAGGTCCGCGCCAACGGCGGCACCATCATGGTCAACGAGCTGGAGGAGCTGCTCGGCGTGCCGGTTGTGCCAATTTCCGCCGCCAAGAATGAGGGCATCGACGAGCTGGTCGAGCACGCCCTGCATGTGGCCCGCCACCGCGAGACACCGGGCCGCATTGACTTCTGCGACGCCGGGGACGGCGCGGGCGGTGCGGTGCACCGCTGTGTACACGCCGTAAGCCATCTGATCGAGGATCACGCTGCCCGCACCGGGCTGCCGCTGCGTTTTGCCGCTACAAAGCTGGTCGAGGGCGATACGCTGATCGAATCCGCGCTGGATCTCGATGCGAACGAGACCGAAATGCTCGGTCACACGATTGCCGAGCTGGAAAGTGAGACGGGTCTGGACCGCGAGGCAGCGCTGGCGGATATGCGGTTCAACTTTATTGAACGCCTCTGCGACAAAACCGTTGTGCGGCCCGGCGAAAGCCGCGAGCACAAGCGCAGTGTGGCCATTGACCGCATCCTGACCGGCAAATACACCGCCCTGCCCTGCTTTATCGGCATTATGGCGCTGGTATTCTGGCTGACGTTCGGTGTCATCGGCGCGGGCCTGTCCGACCTGCTGACACTGGGTATTGACGCGCTCACCAACCTGACCGACCACGCACTGACGGTCTACGGCATCAACCCTGTTGTGCACAGCCTTGTTATTGACGGCATCTTTGCGGGCGTGGGCAGCGTGCTGAGCTTCCTGCCGACCATCGTCACGCTGTTCTTCTTCCTGTCGATTCTGGAGGACACCGGCTATATGGCGCGTGTGGCCTTCGTCATGGATCAGCTGCTGCGCCGCATCGGACTTTCGGGCCGCAGCTTTGTGCCCATGCTCATCGGCTTCGGCTGCTCGGTGCCCGCCATCATGGCCACCCGCACGTTGTCCAGTGACCGTGACCGCAAAATGACGATCCTGCTCACCCCGTTCATGAGCTGCTCGGCCAAGCTGCCGATCTACGCCCTGTTCACGACGGCGTTCTTCCCCCGGCAGTGGCGTGCCGTCGTGATGATCGGGTTGTACATCACGGGCATCCTGTGCGGCATTCTGTACGCGATCCTGCTGAAATTCACCAAGTACAAGGGCGAACCTGTCCCCTTCGTCATGGAGCTGCCCAACTACCGTTTTCCCTCGGCGCGCAGTGTCTGCCAGCTGATTTGGGAGAAGGCCCGCGACTTTTTGCAGAAGGCCTTCACCATTATCTTTGTGGCAACGGTGCTGATCTGGTTCCTGCAGACCTTTGACATGCGTCTGAACGTGGCCGCTTCGGCGGACAAGAGCCTGCTGGCAGCCATCGGCAGTTTTATTGCCCCGCTGTTCAGGCCGCTGGGCTTTGGCGATTGGCGCGTTTCCACCGCGCTGATCACCGGCTTTACGGCCAAGGAGAGCGTTGTCTCTACGCTGACGGTCCTTCTGGGCGGGGACACCGCCGCACTGACCACGCTGTTTACCCCGTTCACGGCCATCGTGTTTCTGGTGTTTACCCTGCTGTACACGCCCTGCGTGGCCGCGATTGCTGCCGTCAAGCGTGAGCTGGGCGGTGCCCGCGCCGCAGCAGGCGTCGTTTTGATGCAATGCGGTATTGCATGGATCGTGGCATTTGTGGTACACTGTGTAGGAACGGTGTTCGGCCTGGTGTGAACCGCGCCGAAAAGCACCCCTACAGATACGTATGAGGTAGTATACGATATGGCAAGTGTTATCATTGTTGTGATTATTTTTGTGCTGCTGGCGCTGGCGATCCTGTTCATCTGCCAGAACGGCGGCTGGCAGGGCGGCTGCGGCGGCAACTGTGCCAGCTGCCACAGCAAATGCGCCGACGCGGAAAAGAAGCCGAAGAAATAACTCTTACCTCCCTCTGCGAGGGAGGGGGCCAAGAATTTCGCTCCCCTTTTGCAAGGGGAGCTTTTTTCTTGCCCTGCTGTTGCACAAATGCATAAAAACGGGTATACTTATAAGTAAGTATAATTTCAGGGAGGCATTGCCCATGAAAGCTGATAAATACCGCTTCGACGGCGCCCGCACCTGTGACCTGCGGGCGCTCTCCTGCGACGACAAAGAGGATGCAACGGACAAAGGCGAAATTCCGGCCAAAACTGCCAAGAAGCTGCAAAAGATGGCCGCATTGGAGGCTGAACGCTGATGCCGCCCATCCGTGTTTTACAGGTCATGCCCGCCATGGACGCCGGCGGCATGGAGACCTTTGTCATGAACGTCTACCGCACGATCGACCGGGAGAAGGTCCAGTTCGATTTTCTCTATCATTACGATAAGCCGTGCTTTTTTGACGATGAAATCCGTGCGCTGGGCGGACGCATCTTCAAGCTGACCGTCCGGCAGGACAACAACCTGCCCCGCTACCTGCGTGAATTGCGGGCGCTGTTTGCCGCCCACCCCGAGTGGCGCATCATCCACGGCCATTACAGCGGGTTTGGCATGTTCTACAACCCCGCGGCGCGGCGCGCGGGTATCCCCGTGCGGTGCGGCCACAGCCACAATACCGCGTATGAACGCAATTTCGTGGGGCGGCTTGATCATTTTATGAGCAGCTTTTTCAACATCGGCCTGACGGACCGCTTTGCGTGCAGTGAGAAGGCCGGGCAGATGCTTTTTGGCAAGCATCCGTTCACCGTCGTGCCCAACGGCATCGACACGGCGCGGTTTGCCGCCCGCGACCCGCAGCGCCGTGCGCTTTTGCGCGGTGAGCTGGGTGTGACCGATCAGGAAATCCTGTTCGGCCATGTGGGGCGGTTCTCCGACCAGAAGAACCACCCGGGACTGCTCAAAATTTTTGCCGCCGTGCGCACCCGCCTGCCCAAGGCACGGCTGGTGCTGCTGGGCGGCGGCGACCCCTCCTACGTGGAGAAAATGCAGGCGCTGGCCGCCGAGCTCGGCCTTGGCGACAGTGTGATCTTTGCGGGCGTGCGCAGCAACATCCAGAGCTTTTACGACGCGATGGACGCCTTTTTGCTGCCCAGCCTTTTCGAGGGTCTGCCCGTCGTGCTGGTGGAGGCGCAGACCGCGGGTCTGCCCTGCTTTGTGGCCGACACGGTGGATCGCGGCGCGGCGTTCAGCGATAAGGTAAAATTCCTGCCGCTGAACGATACCGCCGCGTGGGCAAACACAATTGCGGCGGCCTCCTTCCGCCGCGACCCGCAGGCGCGGGAGAAGGCCATTAAGGCCGGATATGACATCCACACGAGCGCCGAGGTCCTGCAAGCCTTTTACCTGCGCCGTTATGCCGAGGTGACGCCATGAAGCCCTGTGAGATCGCAGTCATCGTACCTGTACATAATGCGGCGGCGTTCCTGACCGCCTGCACCGACGCGATTGCTGCCCAGAAATTTGACGGCTTCCGGTGCATTCTGGTGGAAGACGGCTCCACCGACGACTCCCCCGCGCTCTGCGATGCCATCGCGGCGGGCGACCAGCGCTTTGTGGCGCTGCACCAGACCAACAGCGGTGTCTGCGCGGCCCGCACGGCGGGTGTGCGCGAGGGGCGGGCGCTGGGGGCCAAATGGTTTGCGTTCTGCGACGCGGACGATTTGTACCACCCTGAGTTTCTGGACACGCTGTATGCGGCGGTGACGAACAGCGGGCTGCCGCTGGCCTGCTGCCGGTACGACACCTTTACCGATACCGTGCCCGCCGACGCGCCCGCGCCCTGCAACAGCAAGATCCTGCGAAGCCCCGCCCATCTGGACGCGCTGCTGCATGACCACGCCGTGGATTACGGCCTGTGGAACAAGCTGTTCTCCGCCGACCTGCTGACCGAGGAGATGCTCGACAACGGGCTGGCCTATAACGAGGATCTATTGGCGAATTGGCGTGCATTTTTAGCCGCTCCGGGGTGTGCGTTCTGCGATTTTGCAGGCTATCACTACCGCCAGCACGCGGCCAGCACCAGCCACCGCGCCCTGCCGCCGCAGAGCATCGACGACCAGCGCCGCGCCGCTGCGGAGATCCGCGCCACGGCCCCCGCCGAAATGCAGCAGAGCGTGAACGCCTTTTACTATGAAAAGCTCGTCTATCTGGCCAGCATGATCCTGCGCCGTGCCAACGCCGCAGACTACCGCGTCCAGCTGAACGAGCTGAAGATCGGCATTGCCGCGGGGGCCGACGACCCGCAGCTGGGGCGCAATCCGCTGCTGCCCCGGAGCATCCGTTTTTCGGCCTGGCTGACGCTGCACATGCCGCGGCTCTGGCAGTGGGCGTGCCGAAATTTCTTGAAGGACCGACAATAATGCGCATTTTACTTGTACTGGACCGGGTGGAGAACCCCGCCAGCGCCAACGCCCTGATGGGCTTTCGGCTGGCGGAGCAGCTGCTTCGCCGCGACCATACCGTACATATTTTGACCCTCTGGGACGGCCTGCACGCCCCGCCCGCCCCGCCGGAGGGGGCCATGCAGCACCTGCTGGCCTTTGCCGACGAGCGCCAGATGAATGAGGCGCTGGAAAACGGCCAAAAGGGCGGCACGCCGGTGCCGCTGCGGCTGGCCCGGCTGGCTGCACACCCCGCGGCAGCGGCGGCGGCGTTCCGCCAGCTGGTGCTGAAGCAGCCCCGCCGCACCGTGGGCAGTCGACGGGAAATCGAGCGGCTGGACGCGGAATTTCACTTTGACGCAGTCTGTGCCGTCTGTGCGCCCTACCGCACGGCGTTTGCGCTGGAAGCTGCCGCCATCCGCGGAAAGAAATTTTTGTGGCAGCTGGACCCCTATGCCTCCAACCGGGACTACACAGCCCCGGGCGGCTTTGCGCGGGAGGGGCAGCTGCTGGACGCGCTGGACGGGACATTCGTCACGCCGCAGGCCCTGCCCGACTACGCTGACGGCGCACCGCTGGCCCCGTGGCGGAAAAAGGTACACGTTCTGGGCTTTCCAACGCTGCTGCCGCGGGTCATGGAGCCGGTGGAACACGACGATATACAGTGTGTTTTCTGCGGCAGCCTGCACCCCGGCATGCGGGAGCCCGGCTTTGCGCTGGCGCTGTTCCGCGCACTGCACGACGACGCTGTAACATTAACGATGGCGGGCGGCGGCTGGGAGCGCTTTGAAGCCGATGCCGACGAGACAGCCCGTGCTCTGGGTGCAAAATTTGTGCGCCCCGGCCTGCTGCCGCCCGACGAGGCCGCCGCACTGGAAAACCGCGCCGACGTGCTCGTCAGCTTGGGCAACACCTATGACAACCAGATGCCCAGCAAGCTGTTTGGCTATTTTGCCACCGGCAAGCCGGTACTGCATCTGGCTGTGAGCGAGAACGACCCCACCCTGCCCTATCTGGCGCGCTACCCGCTGGCGCTGGTTCTGCACCGGAAGGACGGCGTCACGCCGGGCACCGTGGCAAAGCTGCACAGCTGGCTGCACAATGTACAGGGTCATGCCCTGCCCTTTGCCCAGACGGCAAGGCTCTACCCCGAGTTCACCCCGGAGAAGGTCGCGGAGGAGTTTTTAAAGTGGTTGTGAGCGGTCAGCTGCGGCCATTCAAGAGAAAATAAAGGAGTCCCTATGCACATTCTTTGGCTTGTCAGAACCACCCTGCCGCAGGCGGCGGCTGCCTGCGGGCTGGCCGGAGCCAGCGATGTCAGCGGCAGTTGGCTGACCGGGCAGCTGGCCGCGCTGCGCGCCTGCCCCGATCTGCACCTGACCGTGCTCTGCGTGGGCAAAGCGGATGCCGACGGCACCGCGGATGGCGTGCATTACCGCGTCGTGCGCGACACTGCCGCCTTTGCGCCGCTTTTGCAGGCCGAGCGCCCCGACCTTGTGCATATATGGGGCACCGAGTTTGACCCCGCCGCCGTCATGGCCGACGCTGCCCGCGCATCAGGCTTGCCCGTGCTGTTCAGCGTACAGGGCGTTATGCGGGACTGCGCCGCGCACCTCTGCGACGGCGTGCCCGAAATATACCGCCGTTCCGGTGCGCTGTGGCACGCCGTTGATAAAATCATTCCCGGCGAGCTGCTCGACAATATGCAGGCGAGCTTTGACGCACTGGCCGCAAAGGAGGCCGCAGCGCTGGCCGACGCCCGCTATGTGACGGGCCGCACGGCGTTTGACCGCGCCGCCTGCGCCGCGCTGGCCCCCCACGCCCGCTACTACCCCTGCAACGAGACACTGCGTCCGCTGTTTTATACGGGTACGCTGTGGCATGCGCGGGACTTTGCCGCCGCGCCGGTGCTGCTGCTGCCCCAGGGCAACTACCCGCTGAAAAACCTGCATACCGTCATCAAGGCGCTGCCTGCCATGCTGGCCGAGTACGGTGACGCTGAGCTGCGCATTGCGGGCTGGCCGCCGCTGGACAAGGGCCCGCTGCTGCGCCCGGTCATTGACCGAATGTTCCCCTACAAGCTCTACTGCAAGCGGCTGGCCGCACAGCTGGGCGTGACGGAGCACATCCGCTACACCGGGCCGCTGGATGCCGCGGCCATGCGGCAGGCGTATCTGGAGGCAGACGTCTTTTTGCTGCCGTCCGGCTGCGAGAACAGCCCCAACAGCTTAGGCGAGGCCATGCTGCTGGGTCTGCCCTGCGTCGCCAGCGCCGTGGGCGGTATTCCTTCTATGCTGGCGAGCGGCACCGAGGGTCTTTTGTACGGCGATGCGCTGGACGCCGACGCGCTGGCCCGCGCCGTTTTGCAGGTGCTGCACAGCCCCGACGGCGGTACGGCCATGGGCCGGGCGGCCCGTGCCCGCGCACTGCAGACCCATGATGCGGCCCGCAACGCCGCTGATTTGCTGCACATCTACGAAAGCATTTTGCAGGAGGATCACCCGTGAGCATTTCCGTCATCATCCCCTGCTACAGAGCCGCGGCCACGCTTCGCCGCGCGGTGGACAGCGCCCTGACCGGTGCGCCCGCCGATTTGGAGGTCCTGCTCGTCGACGACGGCAGCCCCGACGACACGGGTGCCCTCTGTGACGAATTGGCAGCTGCTGACCCGCGCGTCAGGGCGCTGCATCGTGCAAACGGCGGCGCGGGTGCGGCCCGCAATACCGGGCTGGACGCCGCGCACGGGGACTGGGTGCTGTTTTTGGATGCCGACGATGCGCTTTTACCCGGTCTGTGGGCCGCGCTGGACGCCCTGACCACCGACGCCGACATGATTTTGTTCGGCCTTACGCGGGAAAGCGGCGGTGCGGTCAAGCCCACCGACTACCTGCCCGCGGGGTTCTGCCCGGACTTACAGGCTCTCGGCAGTGCGCTCTCCCCCCTGCTGTTTGACACGGGGCTGCTGGCCGCGCCCTACCCCAAGCTGTTCCGCCGCGCGGCCATCGGGGCGGTGCGGTTTGATGCGCGCCTTGCCATCAACGAGGACGTGCTGTTTAACATACAATTTTTACAGAATACCTCTGCCATTTATTGTCTGGATGGTGTATACTATAAGCAGTATGATACCGAGGCCGGCAGTCTGTCCCGCCGCCTGCGGGGGGACTTGCTGGACGCCGAGCGCGTGACCCGCCCGGCGCTGGCCGATTTGCTGCGGCAAAACGCCATCGACCCGGCCCCCTATGAGGCCGCGAGCCGTCTGCGGGCCTGCCTGAACCAGTACGGTCTGCTGACCGGCTGTAAGGGCACGCTGTCCTATGCAGAGCGCCGCGCGCTGTTTGCTGAAATTTTAGCCGACCCCGCCGCCCGCAAAGCCCTGCGGGAACGCCTGCGGAATGACCCGAACAGGCTTCTGGCCGTGCCGTACCGCATTGGCGTGGTGTGCAATTGGCCGGGGCTGTTGGCGGGGTATACGATGGCGAAGCAACGGCTGCTGTAATGCGGGCGGATATGGAATCCGCCCCTACGGATGCCTCCGCGTAGGGGCCGGACATGTCCGGCCCTCCACCTCGCCAAAACGACCATCTTCCGCTGTGCTGCGGGCCGGGCATGCCCGGCCCCTACAAAGTTGCTTTAGAAGGAAAAGCCTATGTCCGACCATCCCAAAATCAGCATAATCTCCACAGTCTACAACACGGGGCCGTACCTGCGTCCGGCTGTGGAGAGCATTCTGGCCCAGACGTTCACCGACTTTGAGCTGCTGCTTGTCGATGACGGCAGCCATGACGGCTCCGCCGCGGTCTGCGACGCGCTGGCACAGGAGGATGCCCGCATCCGGGTGTTCCACCAGCCGAACGGCGGCCCGGCCCACGCCCGCAACACCGGGCTGGACAACGCCCGCGGCGACTACATCGGCATAGTCGATTCCGATGATTTGATAGAACCGACCATGTTTGCAACGCTGTACAGCGCCGTGCAGGTCGATGGCGTGCGGCTGGCCGCCTGCGCGGGCGACTGCATCGACGCCGACGGCAAAAAAATCGAAGGCCGCATGGTCACGATCCGTCAGGGCGGCGTGCGCGATGCGCAGGAGCTTTTGCTCGAGGCGTTCCAGACCGGCAGCTTTTACGGACCTTTAAGCTGGAACAAGCTGTTCGACGCGCGGCTGTTTAAGGAAAAGGGCATTCATTACGATGAGACGATGCTTTTCGGTGACGATGCCAGCGTGCTGCACCGTGTATTTGAGGGTGAGCGCTGCAACTGCCTGACCGATGTGCTCTACCATTACCGCACCCGCGCCGGGCAGATCACAACGGCTGGCTTTCCGCCGCGCAAGACCGACGACCTGCGGATGTACTGGGAGTGGCTGCAATACTTCTCGGCCCGTCCCGGGCGCGAGGAGTACTACGACTGGGCCGTTGTGCGGTACTGGAAGATCTTTTACCAGTTCTGGTGCCAGTCCGATGCGGCGGGCAACCTGCCCGAGGTCAGGCCAAAGTTTATGGCGCACAAAAAGCATTTGGATGCCATTTTGCCCGACATACTGGCAAGCAAATACCTGCCGCTGGGCGAGAAGCTGCGGGCTGCCGCGTTCTGCGCCAGCCCCACGCTGACCTACGGCGCGGCGGCTGCCTGGGGACGCCTGCATACGAGGAAGGGGAAATAAATTATGGAACATATCGCGATCAGTGTAATCGTGCCGATCTACAACACGAAGCCCTACCTGGCCGAGTGCATCGAGAGCATTCTGGACCAGAAGATCAATGTACCCATCGAGGTGCTTCTCATCGACGACGGCTCCACCGACGGTTGCGGAGAGGTCTGCGACAAGTACGCCGCCCGTGATGAGCGCGTGCGGGTCATCCATCAGGAGAACCAGGGCCTGTCCGCTGCGCGCAACGCCGGCATCGACGCCGCCAAGGGCCGCTATTATTCCTTTATTGACTCCGATGATGTTGTTCTGCCGCGCTTTTTGCAGACGCTGTACGACGCCTGCGAGGAGCACGACGCCTATATGTCCCTCTGCTCTGTCGAGGACGTGCAGGAGGACGGCAGGAGCTGCGACCCGGCCTATTTCACACGCCCCACGCAGGAGGGTGTTTTCTGCGGCAAGGACCTGCTGAACGAGTTTTACACCCCCTACGGCACGGTCTACACCGTCGCGTGGAACAAAATGTACCGCGCCGAGGTCTGGAAACTGCTGCATTACCCCGAAGGCCGCCTGCATGAGGATGATTTCGTCGCACACCGCCTGTTCTGGCGCTGCGACAAGGTCGTCTGCATTGACAAGCCGCTCTATCACTACCGCCTGCGCAACGGCAGCATCTGCCGCACGAACATACGCCCGGAGGCGTTCGACGCCGTGGATGGTCTGGCGGACCGCTATCGTTTTTATGTTGAGAACCACGCAGACCGCGCGGTCATCGACGCGGCCTATGCAGCCTGCTGGCGGCGGTATCTGTTCCTCTGCGCGAAGGTGCGCCAGTACCCGACGCCCGAGCTGGTCAAGGCCATCAGCAAGGAGCAGTTTTTGATGCAGGGGCTCATCAGCTACCTGCCCAACTGCCGCAACATGAAGATGACCGAGAAGCTGAGCGCCGCCCGCTGGTCGATGATGAGCGCACAGAGTTTGTGCCCGATCAAATAATCGTCCCTTCTTGCCTCCCCTAGCAGGGGAGGTGGCCCCGCAGGGCCGGAAGGGTTGAACCTTGCCCTAATCCGAAATACTCCGGGTTGTTGGGAAGCTCTCTCCCCCACCGCCTGCGGGCGGAGCCCCCTCCCAGAGGGGGCCAAGAAGCCAAAAATCCACATTCTAAGGAGCCCACATTGGCGTTATTGAAGCTAGACAAGGAAAGACGTCCCCGCGTGCTGCTGGTGCCGCCGCCGGATCTGCCGGTCCCCGCGGTGCAGGGCGGCGCGGTGGAGACGCTGCTGACCCACCTGATCCGCGAGAACGAGAAGCAGGGGCAGCTTGATTTGCTGTGCGCCAGTGTCACCGACGATGCCGCCCGCCGCGCCGCCGAGGGCTGGCAGCATACGAAGATGCTCTACATCAACCGCCCGGGCGGCCACCGCCGCTACTGGCCGATGGTCTTTCTGGAGCGGTGCGCCGGGATTGCCGCGCCCTATGACCCGTGGTACCAGAAGGTCCAGCTCTCACTGGCACTGGAGCTGCCACCGCCCGACCTGATCGTGGCCGAGGGCGGAAACCTGACCCAGTGCAGCGCCATCAGCCGCATGTTTGGCCGCAAACGCTGTCTGGCGCATCTGCACGGCCAAACGACCTGCACCCCCGTGATGGACGACATCTACGGCGGCGTGCTGGCGCTGAGCGATTTTATCCGCGAGGATTACCTGCAATCCAGCACCCTTGACCCGCAGCGGGCCTACATTCTGCACAACTGCATTGACACGGCCCGTTTCTGCCCCGGCCCGGCATCCAAAACGCTGCGCGCGCAGCTCGGCTTTACCGACGAGGATTTCGTCGTGCTCTACTGTGGGCGGCTCGACCCGGACAAGGGCATCCATAAGCTGATGGAGGCCATTGCCGCGCTGCATGAGCCGCACATCAAGCTGCTGATCGTGGGCAGCCCCTTCTTCGCCCGCACCCAGCAAAGCGCGTTCCAGCGCAAATTGGAGCAGCAGGCCAAGAGTCTGGGCAACCGCGTACAGTTCACGGGCTACATCCCCAATGAGGACCTGCCCGACTACTACCGCCTGGCCGACCTGTGCTGCGTGCCCACGCTGGTGGAGGAGGCCGCGGGCCTTGTGGCCGTGGAGGCGATGGCCTGCGGACGCCCCGTGCTGGCGACCCGCAGCGGCGGTATGCCGGAGTATCTGGCCGGCAGCCAGGCCGTGTTGGTGGAGCGCGGCGACACTGTGACCGACCAGCTTGCGTGGAGCATCCGTATGCTGTACGAGCACCCGGCCCTCTGCACCGAGATGGGCGCGGCGGGCGCGGCGCGCGGCAGGGAGTTTTCCACCGCGCATTACTATGAGGAATTTGTTCGCATCGTGCGCGATGTGACGGAAAACGGAGGTGCCCAGTGAGCAAGCCGACCCTCTGCGTGATCGTGCCGGTCTACAAGGCCGCTGCGACACTGGACCGCTGTGTGGCCAGCGTTCTGGCCCAGCAGGTCACAGGCGGGCTGCACTGTATTCTCGTGGACGACGGCAGCCCCGACGAAAGCGGCGGTCTGTGCGACGTCTGGGCCGCCAGAGACCCCCGCGTGACGGTTTTGCATCAGGAGAACCGCGGCGTGTCCGCCGCGCGCAACGCCGGACTGGCTGCAGCGGACAGCGAGTACCTTGTCTTTCTCGACGCAGATGACGCGCTGCGCCCCGGCGCTTTGCAGGCGGCGCTTGACGCCCAGAACACTGCGCCGCAGAGCTTTGTGCTCTGGCACTACACCACTGACGAGCAGGACGCTGCAGCGGTAACTTCGGATACTGCCACCCGCCCGCAGAATAGGCTGGCGCGGCTTTGGCTTGACTGTCTGCTGGCTATGCCGTGGAATAAGCTCTACCGCACCGCGTCGGCACAGCAGCTGGCATTTGACAGACAGTATACTTTAGGTGAAGATTTACAATTTGTATTGGATTATATCGACCTGCTGGGCAGGACTGCCCCCGATTTTGCCTACACTATCCTGACCGCACCGCTGACGTTTTACGATTGCAGCCGCGAGGGAACACTCTCGACGAAATACCACGCCGACTACTGCAAGATCTGGCCCGAGCATTTTGCCCGGCTGAACAAGGCGTGCTACGCGGCGCACTGCCCGCAGGAGGATATGCGCCCCCTGCACCGCGCCGAGCTGACCGTTTACGCCGAGGGCGTGGCGGACATCCTGCGCCGCGACCCCGCCAAGCGCAGGGCCGTGCGCCGGGACAAGGCTTATGCCGCCCTGCGCAGCCCGTGGCTGCATGCCCTTTTGGAGCGGATGCGCATTGAGGGTTGCTACTGCGCCTACTACCTCCCCTGCCGCTGGCGCAGCATCCGCCTTGTCTGGGTCATGGCCGAGGCCAGGCGGATCGGCTCTCCCCTGTTCGGCAAGCTGGACTGGGCCGGATATTATCTGCTGGGCAGGAGGCTGCGCAGGGATTGATGTGCCGTACCTATCGGAAACAGCTTGCAGGGGCGACGCAATCACTGCCCCCTGCAATCTCTACACCTCATAACTTCAAGCGCGGCCTTTTCAATGGGCCGTGCTTTTTCTTTGCGCACCAATCGTGCAGACTGTGCACAAATGTCCATGCGTTTTGCTCTGCTTTCCACTGTAAACCGCGCACTTCTTCGTACAGAACGAGTATTCTGTCCTTTTTGCGGATTGGTTCGTTGACTATGTTAAATTATTGTCGTATAATACAATCATACGCAAAGCGTGTAATGCTTAACATAGAGAAGGGTTCCTCATGGAGAAAAAACTCATCCTAGTCACCTCCCCGCCCGCCTGCGGCAAGACCTACGTGGCAAAGGCGCTGGCTAAAAATTTAAAGCACGTTGTCTACCTCGACAAGGACACGCTCATCGTCCTCTCCAAGCAGATCTTCAAGGTTGCCGGGCAGCCGTATGACCGCAGCAGCGCGTTTTTCCAGCAGAACATCCGCGATTATGAGTATGACTGCGTTCTGGCCCTGGCCATGGAGGCACTGGACTACGACGATATTGTCCTGATCAATGCGCCGTTCACCCAGGAAGTGCGCGACAACGCCTTTATCGCAGACCTGAAGGCCAAGCTGGCCGCCAAGGGCGCGACGCTGGCCGTCATCTGGGTCGAAACCTCGCCCGAGGTCGTCCACCAGCGAATGATCGAGCGCAACTCGGACCGCGACACTTGGAAGCTGGCTCACTGGGATGAGTATCTGCGCCGGTGCAACTTTGCCATCCCGGAGAACCTCGCCGACCCGCAGCACAAGGACAATCTGATTTTGTTCCAGAATAATAACGACGACGAATTTGACGCTTCGATGAAGCGCTGTGTTGCCATCTTAGAGGAATCCCTCGAGGATTGACTTCCCTGCCCGGCTCCCGCCTGCTGCGGATGCCGGGTCTTTTTTGTGCCGTTCTCTGCCAGCTCATGCAGCAGCGGCGCGTAGGCTGTGCGCTCAACCTTGCCGCCCGGGTAGAAGATCAGACCGGCACGGGCAGGTGTGATCTGCGGGGCAAAAAGCCAGCCGCCGACATAGCCCTAACGATGGGCATAGGCTTCAGAGCGAAGCGCTGCTTTTTCAAAATGGTATGTCCCCGGCAGATTAGAATGTAGATTAGAATATGACACGAGATTTTTCAAGAAAACATTTGCATTTTGCTCCCGAATTTGGTATACTATAAAGGCATTCGGGGCCTTGGCTCTGTTTGACAGTAATTCATAAACCTGCGTCCGTAGCTCAGCTGGATAGAGCACTGGCCTCCGACAACTGCGATACGGCAGGTTTTTAGCTTGTTTTTGCTCGATACAGCGCGATTTACGCTTGCAAAGACGCGGCGGTCAACGGTAGTCAGACCACGAATTGACCACTATTGGAAATCGACTACTTTACAAGATTGAAATACGCTGTAACGGCGTTTTTCATATATAAGCGATCGTAGCTCAGCTGGATAGAGCGTTCGGCTCCGACCCGGAAGGCCAGAGGTTCGAATCCTCCCGGTCGCACTTAAAAAACGCATTGCAATGTATTTTTTGCAATGCGTTTTTTGCTTTGATTTTGTGTCAGAATAGCTTCAGTAGCATATCATCTGCCGCATCGGTGTACTGCCCTTTTCCTAGACGCTCGTTCCTCAGCCTGTTTATAGTGATTCGCATAAGGCAAATTTCTTCTGTGGAAAAAGTAGCTTTTTTATCGGCTGGGAGAGCATTGATTTTCAGTATCAGTCGCCCCGGTTTTTCTGTGCTATGCCCAAGCGCTTTCTCTCGGTAGTAATAAGGTGCAAGTGCTTTCAGCAGGATACTTTTGTTTGCGCGTGTCAGCTTGATTTTTCTCATCATAATCCAATCGCCTTTCCAAGTTTTTCTTGCGCTTTGCGCTTGTTCTTGTCGAATGCATGGGCGTAAATATCCAGCGTTGTACTTGCCTGTGCATGACCCAATAGACTAGCCACCGTTCGTACATCCACGCCCTGCGCAATCAGCAGGCTGGCATTGGTGTGGCGCAAGCTATGCACATTCAAATCCAGCGGCAGATTATTTGCTTTCAGAATCAGTTTAAATCTATATGTGAATGTACTGGGACACATAGGCTTTCCGTTAGGTTGACGGAATAAGTAGTCATCCTCGTCCACAGTTTCGTTCGCGGTCTGCTGCCTATCCCATTCGCATTCCTTGCGCCACGCCTTGAGCAGTTGGCACATCTCTTTGCTCAGATATACCATTCTGTCGCCGCTAGAAGTTTTAGGGTCTTTTGTAATAGATTCCTGATGGCTCAACTTCACGACTCCGCGTTGTACATGAATCGTCCGTTTGCGCCAGTTGATGTCACTCCATTTTAATCCACAGGCTTCTCCACGCCGCAGCCCGGTTGCCAGCACCAGCTTGAAATAGGTTTCGTACTTCATACTCTGACCTTCAAACGCTGTAATCAGCTTTTTGACGGTTTCCTCGTCAGCTACCGGGCGCTCTTTCTTTTGTCCTTTCGGTTTGTAACATCTCCATGCGGGATTATGCGTAAGATATCCCTCGTCAACAGCGGAGGACAGAACGCTGCATAGAGTGTTATGCAATCCTTCGACCGACTTCTCGGATAGATTTCCCCTGCCATCCAAGCGTGGTGTGTGCCGCATTTCCTCGTAAAACTCACGGATTACTTCTTTTCGCAAATCGGTCAACTTGTAGTTGCCCAGTGCTGGCAAAATTCTGCGAATATCCTGTTCGTCGCGTCGGAATGTAGAATCTGCCAGCTTCTTCGGTCCAACATCAGCCGCCCAATGCTCAATGTACTTTGCCAGTGTAATGCTTCGGTTGATGGGTTCGGGCGTATGCTGAACCTCGCGTTCAAATAGGATTGCCTGCTCCTTTACCCACTTCTCGGCTTGCTTCGGTGTATATTCCTTGGGCGGCTTGACCGTTTTCTGTACGGATTTCAGCCTGTTGCCCTCGTAGTCATACCCACGAGATACCACAATCAAGTAACTGTTACTGCCGCGTTTTCTGATAGACGCCATTGTTTTCAACGCTCCTTTGTATGTTTTATTGACCTGCGGTACTACAAAGCATACCGACAACTGCGACAGAAAGCTATCACCACACCCAACAATCTTTTGCCCAAATATCTGCGTATTACTGACAAAAGCGGCACCGCCATCTCTGACGGTGCCGCCTGTTATTTAACCTGCTTTCTTAGGTTTTCTATTCCTATTTTTCATAAATGCAACATAGCACGGATTTTGGTTGTTCAGCAGATCTTGCATCAGGTTTGCCGCCTGACGCTTCGCCACGTCCTGCGGGTGGCAGTAGGTGCGTTCCAAGAATGCCGTATCTGCATGACCGAGCAACGATGCCGCCACCTGTTTGCTGGTACCCTCCTGCAGCAGATAGGTTGCGTAGAAATGTCGCAGAGTGTGCAGGTGGTAATCCTCAGATAATCCGCATTGCTTATACAGCTTACGCAGATGTCGGGTAAAGGTATCCGGGTGCGGTGCATGACCATCGGGGTCAGTAAAAATCGGCTGCTCTCTATCCGGAACGCCGCTATGCAGCACCTGCTGCTGTCGCAGCGCCATCAGAAGCTCCCATATCCCCAGCGGAATGGTTACAATCCGTTCTCGATGGCTCTTGGTGTCGCTCTCAACAATCTGCCCGGATGCGCAGCTACGGGAACGGCGGACGGTCAGTTCACAAGCACCGGTTATGTCCCTCCATTGCAGGGCGCACAGTTCCCCACGCCGCAATCCGGTCGTGATTGCCAGTGTGTAGTACGCCCGATACAGAATCGGTTCGTTCTGAATTGCCCGCATCAGTTTACCCATTTCATATTTCTGCGGAATATGCTGCACCTCCTTTTCAAAATGCTTTTTCCGAACGCGGTGCGCCGGATTAAACGGAATAATGTCATTTTTCTTGGCATCCTCCAGTACCGAGGAAACTGTTTCGAGGTACTTCTGCACCGTAGTTTCCTTGATGCATTTCCCACCCCGTCCGGGGCGCTTGCGCAGTTCCTCGCACATTTCCTCTAAGGTCATGGGGCGGAGTTTTGCAAGCGGAATACCCCCAATCAGCGGATAAACAATGTCAAGGTTTCTCTTATAGCCTGCGTAGGTAGTAGCTTTGAAAAACGGTTCCTGCCGTTTGAGCCAATTTTCGGCGTACTGATCAAAGTGGGTCTGGTCGCTTTCTTCTACGCCATACTTGAACTTCTTCTCGATGCGCTCGGCCTCCGCCATGACATACTACTGAATGCCGCGCTTTGGCACGGATGATGGCACAGCGATGGTCTGCGCTTTCATGCGTTTCTGCCCATTGACCTTATAGCCGTTGCAGACGGTGATTTTGAATTTTCGTTCGGATTTTTTCTTAATGTAAGCCATTGTACCTCCTTGTCAGCGCTGCCGAGAACGGTTTCGGCGGCGGTTATGATTTGTATGGTGTTCTTGATTCTCGCGGTCAATACGGTTGGATTCACGCGTCCGTTTGATACGCTTGATGCCTCCCTCCGCAATTTTATCCTCTTTACGAAGTTCGGCAATCTTACAGGTAAGCATTGCACGGTGGTCAGCCAGTTTCGGAGGAGCATCTTTTCTGCGCATCTGCTTAACGACTTCCGCCCGCTGCGCGGCAAGGGTTTCCATCTGCCGGGACAAGCCCTTGCGGTAATCTACGATTGCCTGCAAAGAGGGGAACTTGTGGTCGTGGACAAAGGCGTGTTCTGCAAGGATTTTCTCGGTGTCTTTCCAGATGCGCTCCAGTTCCGGGCGGTTGATGCAGGGATGCTGTTTCTTGGGCAGGATGCCTAACTGATAACAGTAGTACAGATACAAGCGGTGCATCTGGGATTCCCCAAAGAATACCTCAAGGAAAATTTGAAGGATGCTTTTTCCTGTGTAATTGTTCTTGGGACGATACCGTTTCGGCGTATACTGCCGGGGCGGGTGTTTCAACTCATACAGCCTTGGTCCATACAACAGGTAATTTCCGCGCAGTCGGTCATCTATGGCAGGTAAATCGTATTCTTCTCCCAGCCGATAAAGCCGCACGGCTCGTCCGCCATCCCGCGCCCGGATGGTCGCGTACCTGCGGTTAGGGTCACTGCCGAAAATATACCCTTGCCGATACAGTGCCCTGTGAATGTCCTCGGCGGTGCTGGCATCCTCACAGGCTTGGTCGATGGCTTCGCGCATCCGGGCGTACCGCGCCGGTTCCTTGGCCTTGGGCTGCTCCACCACCGACAAGCCGTACTCACGGCACAGCTTGTCAGATGCCGCCCGGAACTCGGCATACTGGCTGCGGCGTTGTTCGTATTTCTTGCCGTCCACATACGATACGGAATTGATAACGAAGTGGTTGTGCAGATTATCCGTATTCATGTGGGTAGCAACCAGCACCTGAAACCGCTTGCCCCAGACCTTGCGGGCCAGTGCCACGCCGATCTCATGGCATTGCTCCGGGGTGACTTCCCCCTCGCGGAAGCTCTGGTAGGCGTGGAGCGCCACCACGCCGTCTGTTTTACCAAAGCGTTCCTGTACAGCCCGCATATCTTCCCACGCATGGTCTGCCCTGCAATGGATGCCGGTGACAAGCTGGGCGCTCTCGTTCAGCTTGGTCTTGGCATCGTTCTCTGCGTAGTGCAGTGTCTGGGCAAGGGCATCGTATTCGGTTTTGCCCGGGTTGGCGGCATAATCAAGGACGCGCTGTAAACTGTCCTTGATTGCCCAAATCTTAGTTACCGCCAATGAGCAGGTCCCTCATGTGGTCGGTTTGGGCGTTGATGGCTGCCCCTTCCCGTGCAGAACAGTTCTCTGCAATTTCATCCAGTTTATCCAACACATCAAATACCTCCTTGGGCGGGTGTCCGCCCGGTTCATATCCCAGCGTCCGCTGGCGCAAGTATTCCGAGAGAGACAGCCCGCACCGTTTAGCCATCAGCGTCATTTTTCGTTTCTCTGTGACGCTGACGCGGACATTGATTCCGACACTGCGCTTTCTCATGCGCCAGCAGCCTCACAGGGGTTCGGGGCTGTCCCCGTAGGCTTTTCGGCGGGTTGCCCTGTGGCAACACTTCGCCCATGCTTGCTTCCCTCAAGCGCTCCGAGTGACGATGGTGACGATGGTGACGGTCTTTCTGGGATACCCCACCCCGATAATTGAGTTATGTCAATATCATCGTCACCACCGTCACCATCGTCACCATAGAAGCTCAAAAGGCGAACCTTGTTTTTTCGATGAGTTTTATAGTGAATCCCTTTCGGCTCGAACACTTTATCGAAATACTTTGCCATGTTGTAGGTGAACTGATTTGGTTTGGCATTTTCAATACCTGCCGCTGCAAGCAACTCGGAGGCTGTTCCCTGCCAGTTCCCAATGCTTTCGATGTACTCAGCTGCTTTCCACAAGTAGTCCGGCACAGCCTTGATCTCTCGTTCCTCTGCGGTTTCTTCATCTTCCAAAGTCCAGATGCAATTTTCTTCCCGCAAATGCAGCGTTCTATCGTCCATATCGCGTCCGGTAAGCAAAATGTCAGCAGTTTGGCTCATTCGCTTGCGCTGCATAACCCAGCTGGTATCTGCCACACCCATAAGACCTGTGGAGCCTGAAATCTGGTCAAATGGGTCGGATGCAGTTTGCTTGCGCAAGTGGTGAATCAGCAATATGCAGATGCCATACTTGTCGGCAATCTTTTTCAATGCCCCCGCTTCTTTATAGTCGTTTGCATACATTCCGCCGTTTCCATCGCTCACACGCACTTTTTGAAGTGTATCGATGACAATCAAACCAACATCGCAGTATGTATGAATCAAAGATTCTACCTGTTCCTCTAAGCCCTGCCCAATATTCGGACATTCCGTTTGGAGAATCAGACGCTCTGGGGCATCTCCGCCGTCGATAAGCTGGAAAATGCGGTTTTGCAGACGGTTAAATGTATCTTCCAACGAGAAATAAATCACGGTGCGTGGCTCTATTTCTCGATTCCAGACAGGATTACCCTGCGCGATCTGCAAACACAGCCACAAGGTCAGCCAGCTTTTGCCTGCCTTGCTGGGACCGGCAAACAGCGCCAATCCGGCTGGGAGCAGGCCAGGAATAATCCACTTTACGGGTGGCAGCGGCGTGGAGAGGAGTTCCTCTGCGGAGATTGCTTTCGGAAGTTTTGTAAAAGTCATTTGCATCATCCTTTCTTGTTTGGTATACATCTATTATCTCATACTATCGTCTTTTTGTGTGTAGTAAGTTTTATTCTCCAGTGTTAAGTTGTACGGCTCACGCCGCCCCACAGCCCCACAAACGCGCCAAGCGGCGGGCTTGCGGAGTTCATCGCGTCCGTGTGCGATGCGGGGCATCCGCCCCTCACAGGGCGCGTCTGGGCGAAATGTGGGAGTGAATCAGAACTGATTCACTTTTACGCCTCATCCTCTGAATAGTGAATCAGATTTGATTCATTACAACAAAAATGATAAAATATTTTGTGTGGGTGGCCCTCGCGCAAGTAAACAAAGGTTACTTGCAAATAGGATTTTTAGCATAATAGGCTACTATATAGCCCTTCTTGGGTTGCATCATGGATTTCATATAGGAACCTCCTTGCCTAAATTTACATCATATCTGTTATATTGATAATACACCTCCACAGTATTCTTGTCAATGATTTTACATATATGTTATTAAATTGTTGATTTTTCTCTCTAATGTGGTATAATGACAGCATAAAATAACGAACGAGGTCATCCCATGAAAATCGGAGAAAAAATCAAGCGCGTCCGGCTGCATCGTCACATGAAGCAGCGTGAATTAGGTGAACTGGTTGGTTTTACGGATGGTGCTGCCAACCGTATCGCACAGTATGAATCCGGGTTTCGCGTTCCGAAAGAGGATATGGTAAAAAAAATAGCAGACGCACTCCATGTAAAAGAGTGCGCACTGCTTGAACCGGATACCGGCAACCTTGGCGGCATAATGGAAACTTTATTCTGGCTTGACGAGGATATGCCGGATGTGCTTAGATTTTCTCTATCCTCGCCAATTGACAAAAATCAGATAGCTGCAAATGCAGCCACAGCACCTGTCATCCAGACAAACGCTAAAACATCTCCTTTCGGCGCACAGCCCGCTATGCTTTGGTCTGAGAACGATCTTCTGAATTACCTGTTTAAGTCCTTTGCCGCCATGCAAGATGCCTACCACACCGGGAAAATTTCCCGCGACAAATATTTTGAATGGAAGTTGCAGTGGTCCTATGATTCGGCTCTGCCGATTTCTGCTTCGCCAAAAGAAGCTGAAAAGCTATTAGGGTATAATAAATAATTTCAAAAAACTCGCAGCAGCGGGATACTTTCGTATCCACAACTACTACGAGTCCCTGTACTTATGCGGTGGAACTGCCGTGTACCGGTCGGTATGCACGGTGGCGTGAGAGGTCGGCTCTCCATTTGCGAGAATATTCTATTCGACTGCGGCATCAGACAGGCTTTGCAAAACCTGCCCAATATCTGCATTGATGCAGACGGACTGCAGCTCAATTTCCTGTGGGCAAACTGCCTGCCCTTGGTTGATGCAGATGTAGGTGGCGTTTGGGTTCTCGGCTGTCATCTGCCAGAACGGGTATTTGATGATAACGGGCGTATTGTACCCAACGCCCAATTCCAGAAAGAGGATTTTTTGCCCTGCGCGGGTCCGGAAAAAGTTTTCATACCGTTCCGCTGCTCTGTGCCAGCCTTTGTCCTCCACGAAGGTATCATCGCTGCGCAGGTTCATGGTCAAAGGCTTCCCGCAGTGGGGACAGGTCGGAAGAAGCTCGGTCGGTATTTTCATATCCTCCTGCCGCTTGACCATCTCCCGAATAACCTCCTCATTATCAAAGGTCTCCTGACAGCACGGCTCACTGCACTGGAACAGACCATAATCGCCCTGCGTGTAGAACAGGCGCTTTTTATCAAAGCCAGCTTTCTGAAAGCAGTGGTCAACATTCGTGGTGATGACAAAATAATCTTTGTCCTGTACCAGCTTCAAAAGATCATTGTAGACCGGTTTTGGAGCATCCATATAGCGGTTGATGTAAATATAGCGGCTCCAATACGCCCAATGCTCCTCCGGCGTAACAAATGGATAAAGACCTCCGGAATACATATCTTGGATACCGTACTTTTCCGCAAAGTCGGAAAAGTATTTTTCAAACCGTTCTCCGGTATAGATAAATCCGGCAGAGGTGGAAAGACCGGCTCCGGCACCAATTACAACGGAATCACAGTCCCGCAAAGCTGTTTGTAGCCGTTCAAGCTGCTCGGAGCAACTTTTCGTAGATGGCTTTGTCCAAATCCTTGAAAACATTGAAAATCACCTTCTTCACACTGATTTGCTTTTTGAGAAAATCTTTGACGGTTTCCACGGCGATTTGCGCCGCCAGCTCGTTGGGAAAATGAAACTCCCCTGTGGAAATGCAGCAGAACGCCACGCTTTCCAAGTTGTTTTCCGCTGCCAGCGCCAAGCAGGAGCGGTAGCAGGAAACCAACAGCTCTTTGTCTGCTTTGGTCACACGCCCATCAATGATGGGTCCAACCGTATGCAGCACATAGCGGCAGGGCAGATTGAACGCGGGCGTGATTTTTGCACGCCCGGTCGGTTCGGGATAGCCCTGCTGTTCCATCAGTTCCGCACAGGCAAGGCGCAACTCCACACCCGCAAAGGTATGAATGGCGTTATCAATACAGCGATGGTTCGGGATATAGCAGCCGGTCATACCGCTGTTGGCTGCGTTGACGATGGCATCGCATTGCAACGTGGTAATATCGCCCTGCCAAAGGTACAGCCCAGGCTGAATGGGAGTAAGGTCAGCCACATCGGTGATACCTTTTGCTGCGTTTTCACCTTGCAGATAGGTGTCCTGTATTTTCAAAAAATCTGCATCTGCGTGCTGCGGCGCACGAAGATTCATCAGCCCTCGTAAAAGCTGACGCTGACTGTTTGTATCGGCCGGGATACCCAAATCCCGATATGCCGGATTTTCCTTCAAAAGCGACTGAATCAAAAACAGCCTTTTCTCGCTCTGGTTCATAGTCAAACTCTCTTTTCGATCACCTGCCTGGGGCAGGTTTCCGCACACCGCCCGCAGTGCAGGCAATGGTGTTGGTCAATCACCACAGGCTTCTTGGTAATGTCGATGCACTTCTGCGGGCAGACGGAATAGCACAGCTTGCAGCCGATGCAGCCCTCGCCCACATAGTAACCCAGTGCTTCCCGTGCAGCCTTGCCGATGGAGAAACCGTCCCGGACGATGTGCGCCGGGTCGCTGATGTCAAAATACTCGCCGTCCGCTTCGTACAGGTAAAACACCTCTAACGCACTGCGGGTATCGCCGGGATAGATGGACTGCATATAGGTATTTTTCTCGAAGATCTCATCCAGCTTTTCGCTGCCGATGTTTTTGATATTGCCTCGCAGGGAGATCGAGATTTTGTCCTTGGTGGCAGACAGAGCGATGTACCCCTGCTCCATGAGTTGGGCATAGAAGGCCTTTCCTTTGGCGGTGAGAAAATACACGCCCTGCTCGTCACAGAGCATCATGTCGATGACATGGGTCTGGGGATGTCCGTCTGCGCCGATGGTGGCAATGGTGGTGGAGTGGATATTTTCCACCAGCAATTCCAAATAGTCTTGTTTCTGCATCGTTTCAATACCCCTCATTATAAAATTGCAGCAGCCTTTATATTTCTTTAGGCTGCTGCAATTTTTTTTAGAACTCGTAGGGAGGGTTGCCGGAGAAGTCGGCGATGATGCCGTGGGCATTATCCAGATAGAACACCTCAAAGATGGGGTTGGCAGCCTCGCCGTACTGACCCTTCACGATGGGGTTTTGGATGCACATTTCCTTGGCAGCCATATTATTCTCGAACACAGCCTTGCCGTGCAGACGAATCCATGCATATTCCGGGCTGGAAACGGAGATCTCCACCTCCGGATTCTGCTGCATATCCTTGTAGACATCTTTCTGGTTGTTAGTGCAGAACCACAGCCTACCGTCCAGTTCGCCGGCGAACATAAACGGGCGGCACTTTGCCTTGCCGTCACGACCGACGGTAGCCAGATACTGCACAGGGTTGGCATTCAGAAATTCTACGACTTTGTTCATGATAAGTACCTCCGTAATTTGTTGTTTTCTCTTGATGGTTTTATTGTAATGCGATTTGTACGGCTTGTGAAGTATGCACATTATTGTGGTATGGTTACCTCCGGGTAACCATCAGAACTTTCCGTTCTGATTCTGCCAGGTGGACTGGTCTGCGATGGTCTCCATCACATCCCAATGCTCGGCGATCTTGCCGTTCTCCACGCGCCACAGGTCATAGTAGCTGGTGGGCGTACCGCCAAAGGTGCCTTCGCTGACGGCAAGGACGAAATTGCCCTGCGCCAGAACCATGTGAACATCATCGTACACCATGGAGATGCCCTGCTCCGCCAGAGCGCCCAGCGCGGCGTTCAGACCGGACACGCCATCGGCAATACCGGTGTTGTGCTGGATGTAATTGTCACCGTCAAAATAGTCCGGAGTCTTGTCCAGATTGTTGCCCTGCATGACATCGTAGAGGAAATTCTTGACCAGCTCACGGTTTTCCTCGGTCTTATCCAGATCCGTGATTTCCATCGTGCCGTCCGTCTGGGTGTGACCGGAGGGATTCGGCTCGGCCAGTGCTGCCAGATTGTCCCAATGCTCAGCGATCTTGCCGTTTTCGTCAAAGCGGAAGATGTCAAAGGCAACCTGCTCACCGGCACCGGCAAAATTGTAAATCGTCTGCAAGAACACCTTGTCACCGTCCTCAAAAGCACGGATGTTGTTCACCGTGGTTTTTACATCAGCGGATGCAAGATATTCTACGGAGCCGATGAAGGCGTCCGTACCGGTGCCGTATGCCAGATTGTGCTGGATGTAGCTATCCGCCAATAGGCTGCGGGCGGTGTCCGTATCGCCGGTAGCAAAGGTGTTGATGAGCGCCAGTGCCTTTTCGGTCTGGCTCTGCTCCTGCTGGGTGTTTTCAGCGGGCGTTTTGGTAGCAGCGTCCTTGGAGCCGCAGCCGGTGAGAGCCGTGCCGAGCATGGCAAGAGCCATCGTGAGAGAAAGAATTTTTTTCACTTTGAGTGACCTCCTTGGTGATTGGGCTTGCTTTTGTTCGCCTCTGGCATTATAATAATACCGTAGCTCCAATTCGTAAAGTAAGCACAATATTGTGCCGTAGTTACCAAATAGAAACTAATGGATAGTTACCGGAAAGAAACGATTGCGCCGTTGTCAGGTTTTTCGGCAATTTGGCGCTTGAAAAAATTTTTGGAGGGATTGAAATGATCGAAGCAAAAGCAAAGAATGAACTTCCCGCCTGCCCCGTGGAGACCACGCTGACCCTCATCGGGGATAAGTGGAAGGTGCTGATCCTGCGGGACCTGATGCCGGGAACCAAGCGGTTCGGCGAGCTGAAAAAGTCCATCGGCAATGTGTCGCAAAAGGTCTTGACCGCCCAACTTCGGGCAATGGAGGAAAGCGGACTGGTAAACCGCAAGGTCTACGCTGAAGTCCCGCCGAGAGTGGAATATTCGCTGATGGAACTCGGCAAGAGCCTGAAACCCATTCTGGATTCCATGTGGGCATGGGGCGAAGCATATAAAGCTAAGCAGTAAAAAAACCGAAGCAGTACCTTTTGAACCGCATCCCGTCAAGCGTACAATGAAATAAAATAAGATTTTGCTGCCAAGAGCGTACTGCCCTTGGCAGATTTTTTACGCCGCAAATGCCATCTGGTACTTTTCCATTGGCGTAACAACACCAAGATTGCGCTGTACCCGCTGGGTGTTGTAATAAGTAAATGTAATCCAGAATCATCCGAACAAGCTCCTGCTTGGAAGTAAAACGGCTGCCATAATATTTCTCGCGCTTCAAGATGCCCCAGAATCCCTCCATTGGGCCATTGTCAATGCAGTGAGCCACGCGAGACATACTCTGCGTCATACCGGCTTCCTCCAACATATGGTGAAAGGTTTGGTTGGTGTACTGAAAACCACGGTCACTGTGGAACAGTGGATGTGCATCAGGATTGGCTTTCACTGTAGCCTTGAATGTGTCAAACACAATCGGGTTGTCGTTGTGGTCACTAATAACATACGAAACGATACGTCTGTCGTACAGGTCAAGGATGGCACGCAGATAGATTTTGTGAACTCCTCGTACCATTTGAACTCTGTAACATCGGTAAGCCACTTCATATTCGGTCTTGGCGCATGGAAATTACGACTGAGTACATTCTCTGCCACATACTGCGGATTGGCTGCATTATTCGCACCGTATTGGGTAAATTCACATTCAATCGGCTTACCGCGATTCGCTTCAGATAAATTTCATCTGCTGCAAAGCCCTTGACTTTTTGCCGATGTGAAGTATACTTTTATATAGTTAGTTATGCATAACTGCTCAAAAACTTTATGATGCGGGAGCCTATCTCAGAATCTCCGAAAGCACCGAAACTTCTTGACAGAGTTAGCAGCAGGGCGTATTATTTGGGCAGACTAGCCGCTGAGCAGCGGCTTTTTGTAGCGCCATAAGTTAGCTTTATCTAACTCTTGGCGTTGTCCTGCCCGATGAAATATGTTTTTTCTTACAGGCAGAAACTAAAAGCAGAAGGAGCGTATCACGATGAAGATTTACCCATTTGGTGCAGAGGATGCCCCGGTGCTGTTGCTGCTGCCGGGCACCTGTTGCCATTGGAAAAGCAATTTCGGTGCGGTGATCCCGCTTCTGGCTGACAGCTTCCGGGTGCTGTGCGTCAGCTACGATGGCTTTGATGAGACTGAACGGACTGAATTTCCCACCATGGTGGAGGAGACCGAAAAGATCGAGGCCTACCTCAAGACCCACTGCGGCGGTTACATCCGGGCAGCTTACGGCTGTTCTCTGGGCGGTTCCTTCGTGGGGCTGCTGGCGGCGCGGCAGAACATCCACATGGACTACGGCATTCTGGGTAGCTCCGATTTGGATCAGGCGTCGCCGCTGGCGGCAAGCTTGCAGACGGATTTTCTGCTGCCATTGATCTACCCTGTGGTGAGGGACGGAAAGATTAAGGCAAAATTTCTCCAAAAGTGTCTGGACAAGTGTGCCAAAGAGTCGGGGGATTATGTCAAGGCCTTTCTGAAAATGTTCGGCGATGCCCGCCCCTATGTGACCATGCAGAGCTGCAAAAACCAGTTCTACTCCGATCTTATTACCCCGCTGCCGGATAAAATCCATGTGCCCGGCACCGAGATTCATATCTTCTACGCTTTGAAGATGGGCAAAAAATACCGCGCTCGCTATCAGCAGCATTTTGCGCATCCGGTTCTTCATGAGCAGAACTTGCAGCACGAGGAGCTGCTTGCCTGCCACCCAGGGCAGTGGGCGCAGCTTGTGAAAAGCATTGCATTGTGAACGGTAAACAGAAAGAGGGTAAAGTTATGTCCTTCTTTGAAAACACCCGCAAACCTGTAGGTCTTGGTGGGAAGATCATGGTTGCCATGATGAACTTTGGGCACAGCGCAATGGCAGCGTGGGGATTGCATTTTTTGCAGCCTGCCCCGGATGCCATGGTGCTGGACTGCGGCTGCGGCGGTGGAGCGAACATCAAAACGCTGCTGAAGCTGTGTCCCAAGGGCAAGGTGCAGGGCATCGACTATTCGGCAGTCAGTGTAGAAAAAGCGCGAAAGGTCAATGCAGGTGCCATTGCAGCAGGGCAGTGTACTGTGCAGCAGGCAAGTGTAGCAGAGTTGCCGTTTGAAGCGGAGCAGTTTGATGTAGTGACCGCATTTGAAACGGTCTATTTCTGGCCGGAGCTTGCGCAAAATTTCAGAGAAGTCTATCGGGTGCTGAAGCCCGGCGGAATCTTTTTCATCTGTAACGAAGCAAACGGCGAAACAACAAAAGACGACAAATGGACGCGAATCATTAACGGTATGACCATCTATACGGATGCTGATCTGAAAGTGTATCTGGAGCAAGTAGGCTTTGGCAGGGTTCAGAGTCACAAAAATAAAAAGGGCTGGCTTTGCGTCACAGCACAGAAATGAGGTGCGATCATGTCGAAAAAAGCAACGGAATTTCAAAGAAAAGCAATGAGCCGGATGTACCGGGGCAAGGAGATCTTTAAGCCTTTGAACACCGGTTGGATCGATGAAAATGTTGCTTGTGTGCGAGAGTGGGTGGCAAATATCTTCTTCTACCGCAAGGGCAATACCACCATTATGATTGATGCCGGATACAACTATGACCGTCTGGCGGAGAAAATGAGCTGGCTCGGTATCGACCCACATTCCATCCGGCACATCCTCATCACCCATCAGGACACCGACCATGTAGGTGCGGTGGAGGCGGACAGTCCGGGACTGTTTCGGGATGCTGCGCTGTATATTGGCGAGATCGAGAACCGCTATCTGACCGGCGAGGTGCGCCGCAGGGTCATCTACCACCTTTACAAGCTGCCGCAGGTGACGATCAACAATGAAAAAGTGCTGCTCCGCGATGGTGAGGTCATCGACATCGACGGGATTAGTATCGAGTGCTTTCTCGTTCCCGGTCATACATGGGGACACATGGTGTACCTTGTAGATGAGAAATATCTCTTTACCGGCGATACTATCTGGTTCGGCGCGGACGGCGGCTACAGCTTTATTTCTGCGCTGGCAGAGGATAACAAGCTGGCAGTGAAGTCTCTGGCACTGCTGGAGAAAAAGCTGAAAAAACGCGGACTGCATCCGCTGTTTATTACCGGCCACACCGGCTGGACGGACAACATGGAGTTTGCCTTTGCGCACAAAAATGAGCTATGCTCGCCTTTCAAGAAAAGAGTCCACGACCCCAATGCGCTTTACGATGCCTATGATGAATCCGATGATACTGAGGAAAACTCAAAAAGCGGGTACTTGAAGGGCGTGGGAAGATAAGGAAGTGCAGGCGGCGCACCGGCATTCTTTGGCGCGATGACGGAGCGTAATCCGAAAAAATAATGCTGCAAAAACCAAGGGGCGGATGGTATGAGAACTTTGGAATATGGAAAAGAACATGAAAAGACGCTGCTGTTTCTGCCGTGCACGGCGGAGCCGGAGTGGGCGTTCGCCGACTCGGTTGGCCTGCTTTCGCAGGATTACCATGTGATTCAGATCGTCTATGACGGTCACGGCGAAACGGGAGAAGACTTTATCTCTGTGGAGACGACAGTAGACGAGGTAACAGATTGGCTGCAAGCGCGCGGCATTACCCACTTGAACGCGGCATATGGCTGTTCTCTGGGCGGTGCGTGTCTGACACGCTTTCTCGCCTTGGGAAAAATCCCGGTCGAGCGCGCCGTTATTGATGCAGGCATTACGCCGTATCGGATGCCGCTGATTTTGCGCCGTCTCGCCTGCCTGCGTGACAATCTTGGTTTCAGGCTCATAGCGAAGAGCCGCAAGGTCCTTGAGACGGTCTATCCGCCAGAGCGCTGGACGATGCCGGGGCGCGATCCAGTGAAGGAGTATGATGCGCTGGCGGCGTATCTGAAAACCTATTCAAAACGCACCGTCCGCAACATTTTCTGGTCGGCGAACAATTATACTCTGCCGACGAAGCCGGCTGAAATGGGCTGCCAAATCACATATTGGTACGGCGAAGAGGAAAAGCAGGCGCGACACAGCAATATCTGCTTTATAAAGCAATATTTTCCACGGGCGCAACTGCATGAAATTCCGAAGATGGATCACGCGGAGCTTGTGATGATGTATCCGCAGGATTTTTATCGGAGAATCATGGAGTTCCTGACACACACATCGGCAGCTCAAAACAAAAGAAGCTGAAAGAAAGGAAAAATCAGAATGCTCTATCCGCAGCTTTTTGGATTCAACGGAGATATATGCTGATGAAAATCATCGTTGCAATTGCTTTTTATTTTCTGTATTGGGGCGTATGTTTTCTTGGAACAGGCACGGACAAGAAAAATCTCATGGGGTTGCGTTCTTATCCCGAAGAAGTTCAAAACCGTGTGCGAAGCGACCATCAGCTTGGAAAGGCTGTTCCGAAGAGGAAATCCACCGCTGCCGTTTGGCTCAGCAATCTTTTGCTTTTCACAGTCGTGTTTTCCGCTTTAGGACTTGCGCTGAGAGGCGTGCTGAACTTGGACGGTTATCTGTCGGCATTTTGGTACTTTCTTGCGTTCAGCGAGGGGCTTGGGCTGTTCGATCTTTTGGTGATCGATCTTCTCTGGTGGCGCAACACAAAACGTACCCGCTTCTCTTTCCTGCCGGAGAAGAAATACTATCAAAATCCGAAAAAGCATATCGAATCGTTTTGGCGCGGTATCCCGTTGTTTGCCGCAGTCGCTGCACTGTCAGCCTTGATCGTCACGGCGCTTTGAACCATACATAGTAGAGGAATCGATGAAAAATCTAACTGCACGATGGTTTACCCGCTGGAAAGATGTCAAGCAGTAGACAACAACCTTGTTCACACAAACGAACCGTGAGGAGGCGACAAACAGATGAAGGACGATGAACTCCCATTCGACCGCAGCTGTCATGTGCTGTATTCCAAGCCCTGCAAGAAGGAGATACAGTCGAAAATCGCCCTGCATTACCCGGAAGCGGAGCGGGAGATGATATGGGAAAAGGTGCAGCGGCAGTATGTGGATTTTCTTTCAGACTGGCGCACGGATCTGGGCGGTAAACGGAACTTTCACAACGGCGCAGGCGGCACCTATGACTGCATCGCCATCATGAGCTACTATATAGTCTGCAAAGCGGTTACATCCTTCCGCGAAATCGAGGAAATCGAGGAAAATCTGATCCTGCCGACCTTCCGCAAACTGAAATTCGTGGACTGCAACAAGCCATTCTGGAAGAAACTGATGTACAAGTCATTCATACGGGCAAAAGCGGGCTGTGACAAATGGCACGATTATGAGATGACGGTGGCTCCTTACGAAAAGAACAAGCCGATCTATTATGAATTTACCGCCTGTCCCGCAGCGGAATTTGCTATCAGAAACGGCCTTACAGAGATCATGCCCGCCCTGTGCAATGTGGATTTTGCAGCGATGGAGCTGCTTCACGCCAAGCTCGTGCGGACGACCACCTGCGTGGCCGGCTGCCGGTGTGACTACACCATCTGCGGCGATAAGGATCCATACGTAAAGGAACATCCCGAATACCGGGATGAAAACGGATACAGGAGGAACAAGGAATGCTTTTACAGGTGATTCTGGAAGGTCTTGGGTGGGAGTTTTGCTGGTTCTTGTCTGTGCCGTGGGCATCCGTAAGGGGGCTGTTGGGATGGTGCATCTTTACAGCCCGGCGGTGCAGCAGCGGTGTGTAAAACTGGGGCTTACAAGCCCGGAACGCATCCGACGCAACAGCCTGCTGTTCAAAGCAGTCTGCATTCCCGGCTATATCAGCTATGTGCTGATCTGTGTCTATGGGATAAACGGTGCGCGCAGCTTTGCGGCGGGCTTCTGGCAGCTGCTTGTCATCTTGTCCGTTATGAATCTCATTGACCGTTTTTTGATCGATGGTTACTGGGTGGGGCACACGAACGCATGGACGATCCCAGGAACAGAGGATCTGAAGCCGTACATCACCGCAAAAGACAAACAGAAAAAATGGCTTTTCGGTACGGTGGGCATGGCAGTCATAGCGATGGTGCTGGCGGCAATTATGACTATTTTTACTCACTGAGGGAGGAACCCATGAAATACAAAATCGAGAAAAATACCGTGCAGGAAACGCTGATCCTCCCGCTGTATTCCCGAAAGCTGTGTTCGGAACTGTACCCGAACCTTTACCGGGACGAAACAGCGGTGCGACTGATGGATGAAATCGACTATGACTTTTCAGAGGCAGAGAAAAATTCCCGCAGCCTGATGCAGCGTTTCGGTGCGCTGGAGGTCGCCATGCGGCAGAATGACCTTGCGTGGGAGGTACGAAATTATCTGAAAACCCATCCCAGCGCAGCGGTGGTCAACCTCGGCTGCGGGCTGGATAACACCGGCAGAGCCTGCGACAACGGCAGCTGTAAAATCTACAATCTGGATTTCCCGGATGTGATCGCCTTGCGGCAGCAGCTTCTGCCCGCCGGGGAGCGGGAGCAAAACATCCCCTGCGACCTGAAAGATCCCGCATGGTTTGACAAGATCGATGCCTCCGGCGGGGCGGTGTTCTTTGCCTCCGGGGTGTTCTATTACTTCCTGACGGAGCAGGTCAGGGCGCTGGTGCAGGGGATGGCGGATGCTTTCCCTGGCGGGGTGCTGGTCTTTGATGCCGCCAACCGCACGGCGGTGAAGATGATTGCAAAAACGTGGCTCAGGACTGCGAAAATCAAGGATGTGGGGGCGTATTTCGCGGTTTCGGATGCTCCCAAGGAGATTGGCGAGTGGGACAGCCGTTTGCAAGTATCCAGCAAGGGCTACATGCTGGGGTACAACGATTTGAAAGACCCTTCCGTCAGCGGCTTTTTCCGATTTCTCGCCAAGGTCGGGGACAACGGGATGAAAATGCAGATCGTGAAGATCGGATTTGGAGGCAGACAATGAAATACGCAGGAATGCCCATGGGGATGTGGGCACTGTTTGCACTATCGTTCCGAAACCAACTGACCGCCGTATTCGGCTATGATGACGATACAGCCAAGGATATCACCAAAAAAGCAAGAACAAAATATAGAAAAATTATTGCTGGTTTGCCGGAGTTTGAAAAAGCGGACCGCTTCAAGATGAACATCGTCAACTGCGCAATGCTCGGCGCGTTCATCCTCTCCATGCCGCAACATCCGGAGGTGGACAGGCTGACGGATTACTATGCAAGATCCATGATGAATGCGCCCATGCAGTGGTTCTGCCGCAAAAGCGGAAAAAGCAAGTTCACCGCAAAGGACATTGCCGCTATGAAGGCAACCGCCACTCTAAAAGCCGCCGACCGCAACCCCTATTCGTGGAACATGGAGTTTTACGAATACCCGGATGGCAGCGGCTACGAAGGACGCTTTACCAAATGCGGCATCTGTGTGCTGATGAAGGAGCTGGGACTGTACGACCTGACCCCTGCTTTGTGCCATCTGGACTACACCATGAGCGAAGCGGGCGGCGTGACAAATTTTGTGCGGCAGTACACCCTTGCCTCCGGCGGACCCTACTGCGACTGCGGATACAAAAAGAAGAAAAATAAATAGGAGAAGCGCACGATGCTTGTCAAGTCGATAACAGAGGAAGAAATTTACGGTATCGGTCATGCTTTCGGCTATTATGACTGCGGAGAGAAAACGGGAATGTCCGCTGCCTTTTCCGGGAAAGAAGCACAAAAGAAGCAAGGCATATAGTCGATTTTTGTTACAAATGCGGCTATTTTGTCAAAAGACTTGCGAAACCTACGATTTTGTGTTATTATTTCAATTCGAAAACGCAAAGACTGAAATATCAATAACACATCCTCTGCGCCGCATAAGTTCGGCAAGCGCTGATTTCTGCTGCGCAGCAAAAGCTTTATCCCACAGCATTTATGGCGTCGGTCCTTGTGGGCCGGCGCCTTTTCTATGGCAAAGAAGGAGGCTTTTATGGCCTTATCCGTAAAAACAAGGGAGCATATCCGCCGCTGGGCGGCGCTGGCGGGCCCCAAGTGGGGGGCACTGCTGGGCGGGGCGGCAGCGCTGGCAGCGGCCATCGCGTTTACCGGGTCGGCGCTGCACTTTACCACCGTCGTCGATACCCACGGCGATACCGTGCGCATTTTGACGGCAGCCACCGATCTGGCTGCCGTTCTGCAGCAGTCCGACACGCCGCCGCTGGGCGAGCACGACGAAGCCGTCTGGTCCCAGACCGAGGACGGGGAGCGGCTGGACGTCCTGCGCGCCTACACGGTGCCGGTCACGGCGGACGGCGCAATGCAGGAGCTGACCGTCACCGGCACGCACACAACGGCGGAGCTGCTTGAGCGCGCCGGGCTGACCTACACGGCGGACGACCTGCTGACCCCCGCAGCGGATGAAATCGTCCCCGAGGGCAGCGGCATCACGGTGCAGCGCGTTACCTACAACGAGTACACTGTCGATGAGGTCGTCCCCACCGAGATCGAGGAGATCCCGACGAGCCTGTTCTACCGCAAGCAGAGCAAGGTCATGACCCTGGAGGAGGGACACGATGGGCAGGACACCGTTGTCTACCGCGAGAAGTGGATCGACGGCGAGTGGGCCGAGACGAATGAGATCGAGCGTGTGAATGAGGCCGAGATGGTGCCCACCGTGCAGAAAATTTACGGCGAGCAGGCTCCCGTTTCCGGCTTTGTCGGGCCGGATGTGGTCGATGGCGTACCCGTCGAGGGCGTCGCCGCAACCTATACCGGGCAGCGTGCCACGGGCTATTCCGCCTCCGCCACGGCCAAGGGTGCCAGCGGACGCCGACTGACCTACGGCACAGTGGCCATCAATCCGGGCGTCATACCTTACGGCTCTCTGCTGTACATCACCAGCGACGATGGAAAGTTCGTCTATGGCTACGCCTACGCCGCCGACACCGGCACGGCTCTGGTGCAGGGAAAGGCTTTCATTGATCTGTACTATGAGACGTATGAGGAGTCGGTGGAGAACGCGGTTATCCCTGTCACGGTCTACGTGCTGGATGACGAGACCGCCGCCCGGTATAAAGAGCAGAACGACGCAATTTTAGAGGCGGATACGGTTGTAGGAAGATAAAAGCGCTGCCGCCCTCAATTTTCCCGCAAATGACTGTTTGCCTTATACGCGCGGGCCGGGCATGCCCGGCCCCTACAAAACTGAAAAAACAGGGGCGTGAATCCATAACGGTTCACGCCCCTGTTTTTATTTTAAAGTCTTACTTCGTGCCGAAGATACGGTCACCGGCGTCACCCAGACCGGGGACAATGTAGCCGTTGTCGTTCAGCTTCTCGTCCAGTGCGCCGACATAGATGTCCACATCGGGGTGTGCCTCGTGCAGGGCCTTCAGGCCCTGGGGCGCGGCAACCAGACCGATGAACTTGATGTGCTTGGCACCGCGCTTCTTGATCTGGCCGATGGCGTCGCAGGCGCTGCCGCCGGTAGCCAGCATCGGGTCGAGGACAAAAACCTCGCGCTCGTTGATGTCGTTGGGCAGCTTGCAGTAGTACTCAACGGGCTCCAGCGTCTCCTCGTTGCGGTACATGCCGATGTGGCCGACCTTGGCGGCGGGGATCAGGTTCAGCATGCCGTCCACCATGCCGAGGCCGGCGCGCAGGATGGGGACCAGAGCCAGCTTACGGCCGGCCAGGACTTTGGTGCGGGCCAGAGCCACGGGGGTCTCGACCTCGACTTCCTCGGTGGGCAGGTCGCGGGTAGCCTCATAGCAGAGCAGCATCGCGATCTCGCTCACGAGGTCACGGAACTCCTTGGTGCCGGTGTTGCGGTCACGCAGCAGGCTGATTTTGTGCTGGATCAGGGGATGGTCAACAATTTCAACAACGCTCATGGTACGATCTCCTTGCATTTTAAAGATATTCAGCCTGCCGTGCAGGCAATGTGAAACTTAGTGGTTTTCCAGCGCCATCATCTTGTCGATGCGCATCTGGTGGCGTCCGCCCTCGAACTCGGCGTTCAGGAAGGCGTCCACGATCTGGCAGCCCAGACCCGCGCCCACGACGCGCCCGCCCAGGCAGAGGGCATTGGCGTTGTTGTGGCGGCGGGTAAACTCGGCGCTGAAGGTATCGCTGCAGCAACAGGCGCGGATGCCCTTCATCTTGTTGGCGCACATCGACATGCCTACGCCGGTGCCGCAGCACAGGATGACCAGTGCGCAGCTGCCGTCCTGCACGGCCTTGCAGCCCTTGGCGGCAAAGTCCGGGTAGTCCACGCTGGCGGTGGAATCGGTGCCAAAGTCGGTGCAGGCTACGCCCAGCTCGTCCAGATGGGCCTTGATGGCCTCCTTCAGCTCATAGCCGCCGTGGTCGGCAGCAAGTGCAATCGGTTTGTCAAACTTCATTTTGTTTCCCCTCTGTTTTTTCACGTTCCGCGCGCTCCCGCTCGGCCTGGCTCAAACGGTGGTAGTCAGGCAGCAGGGCGGCAGGCGGCACACACTCGCCGCGCTCCCACATGGCCCTGGCGGCCAGTGCCACGCCCGCACCGCGCAAAACCTGCATCGGCTGCGGCACGCAGACCACGCCCGGAACATTCTTATATGTATTGTAGCACAAAGTTGCGCCGTCGCCAACAAAAAACAGAGGTTTTTTGCAGGTTTGGACAAAATTTTCCAGTGTCGTGACCGGTGCGGCAGTGTCCGGGGTCAGGCGGTCATGGGCCGCCAGGTCAAATGCGCCCCAGTAGACCTGCCCGCGGCGGGCGTCCTGCGCACCGATGACGGTGCCCTCGCCCGCCAGGCCGTAGGCCAGCGCGGCCATCGTGGAGACGCCCGCGCAGGGGATCTGGCGGGGCAGGGCCAGCCCCTTGACGACGGCCAGCCCGATGCGCAGCCCGGTAAAGCTGCCGGGGCCGTTCGTCACGCCCAGCACGTCGAGGTCGTCAACGGTCAGCCCGGCGGCCTTCAGTGCGGTGTCGATCATCGGCAGCAGCGTTTCGCTGTGGGTCAGGCCGTTGTTGCACTGGGCCTCATACAGCAGGACATCGTCCCGCAGCACCGCCACCGCCGCCGTCTTGCCCGCGGTATCTACAGCTAGGATATTCATTGGATCACCTGTTTAAAAATGTAATAGAGTATAGAGCCTTCCCCCTTGGGGCTGCGCCCGCAGGCGCGTGTCGGAGCGCAACCGCCGGAGAGGCGGCTTTTAGCGCGGAGACTGAAGGTGCCCGAGGCCCCGCCCGAGGGCGGATGAGGGGCGAGTGTACTGCGATTGCCCGTAAATGGGTTGCAATGGCAAGGTCCCGGCGGAGTGAGGGCACCCCGCCTTACATCCTGTTGAAAAGTGGTGCGTAGGGCGGCATGCCCTCATGCCGCCGCAACCGTGCGGCAGCCGCACAGCTCCCGGGGCGTCGAGGACGCCGACCCCTACAGCCGCAGAGGCTTTACCCAATCGTGATCTTCCGCGTTGTCTCGTCCACCCGTTCAATGTGGATGCGAAGGGGATTTTCCAAATCCAGCAGCTCCGCGCAGTTCTCGCTCCACTCGCAGGCGACAACGGCCCCCATGTCGAGGTAGTCGTAGAATCCGGCAGCGGCCAGGTCGCCCTCGGTGTGGATGCGGTATAAATCAAAATGCGCAAAGGGCCGCGGGCCGCGGTAATAGTTCACGATGGCAAACGTCGGGCTGGACACCGGGTCGGTGCAGCCCAGCCCCTCGGCCAGCCCCTGGCAGAATGCGGTCTTGCCCGCGCCCAGACCGCCCGTGAACGCGATCAGCGCCCCGGCAGGCAGCGTTTTGGCAAGCTCACGGCCAACGGCGACGGTTTCCTCCCGCGAATGGGTCACAAATTCCTGCATAAGCAAGCTCCTTGTTTTGGGCCGCATAAGGCGCGGCCACACACGTATATATTATAGTACAGAAATCCGCATTTGTAAAATTTAATCTGTAACTTGGCAAAATTCGTCGAAATGCGCTATAATAAAGGCATCTATCAGGAAAGGAGCCTGCCCATGTATCCGCTCATCCGCCGGTATCTGCGCCGGGTCGATGTGGTCTATCTGCTGCTCTGTGCGGCGTGCTCGGCAATCAGCATTGCGGTGCTGCTGTCCATCGGGCAGACGCAGCTTGGCAGCAACAACAAGGCGTCGGTGCAGCTCATCGCCAGTCTGCTGGGGCTGATGCTGGCCGTCGTCTTTTCCACGGCGGATTACCATGCGCTGGCCCGGGCGTGGCCGCTGCACGGTGTTGTGGCGTGGGGGCTGGTGCTGCCGACGCTGTTTCTGCACAATGTCAACACCGGCCTGGTCACGATTGGCTATGACGCGGGCGGCACGTCCAACTACAGCTGGTACCGGGTGGGCGGCATGACCTTCCAGCCCGCCGAGCTGGCAAAAATCAGCTTTATTTTGACGCTGGCGCTGCATTTGAGCCAGGTGCGCGGGCAGGTGAACCGCCCCAAAAATCTGCTGCTGCTTTTTGTGCACATTGCGCTGCCTGCGGCGGCCATTCATGTGCAGGGTGACGACGGCACGGCGCTGGTGTTTCTGGGCATCGGGCTGGTCATGCTCTACGCGGGCGGGCTGTCCCACTGGCTGGTGGCGGGCGGCCTGACGGCGGGTGTGGTCGGCGGCGCGGCGCTGCTGACACTGCGGCCCGGCATTTTGAAGGGCTACCAGTTCAAGCGCATCCTGGCCGTGCTCACCCCCGATGACCCCGCGCTGGCGGACATTACCTACCAGCAGAACAAGGGGGCCATGGCCATTGGCACCGGCGGGCTGACGGGGCAGGGGCTGCTCTCCGGGGAGCACATCTTTGTGCCCAACGCCTGGAACGATTTTATTTTTGCGTATCTGGCAAACGTTTTGGGCTTTCTGGGTGCGGCGGCGGTGCTGTTGCTGTTGTTTGCGCTCTGCCTGCGCACACTGCGCACCGGTCTGCAATGCCCCGACGCGCTGGGCTGCAATATCTGCGTCGGCATCTTTGCGGCGCTGTTTTTGCAGTGTGTGATAAACATAGGCATGAATTTGCAGGTGCTGCCGGTCATCGGCGTGACGCTGCCGTTCTTCTCGGCAGGCGGGTCAAGCGTCGTCATGATGTATCTCTGCGTCGGCATTGTGCTCAGCGTCGGCATGAACACCCGCCGCAGCAAGCTGGAAATGCAGCAGATTTTATAAAAAACAGCGGGTGTCCGTGCGGCACCCGCTGTTTACTTTCTTGGCCCCCTCTGCGAGGGTGACTCCCCACAGTGTGGGGAGATGTCGCGCCAGCGACAGAGGGGTCCGGGCCCGAAGGGCTCCGCCCGCAGGCGGTGGGGGAGAGAGCCTCGCCATTGGCAGAAGCCTTCCCCCCCTTTATTCTGCTGCTTTGGGGTCGGCCATAAACAGCCCGGGGATCAGGCAGAGCGACGACAGCCCCACGATGATGAACACGGTGCGGGACAGCCAGCTCATGCTGCCGCCCAGCAGCCACCCCACAGCGTTGAACCCCCAGATGCCATAAATGCCCCAGTTGATGCCGCCGACAATGGAAAGCAGAAGCAAAACCTTTTTGAAACAAGACATGGATGAACCCTCCTTACGGGGGAGTATGCCCACCCAACCGCCGCATTATGCAAAAATACCTTGCAAGAGAAAGCTAATCTGTATATAATCAACCTGAAGGACAGTGCTAAAGGAGAAAACCAAATGCTGGGACTATATCTGGCTGCGATGGACGACAGCACCTATGAAACACAGTTTGTGCAGGTTTATGAGCGCTGTAAACGGCTTGTGTACCACACAGCCTATCAAATCGTGCAGGACAGCTATCTGGCGGAAGATGTGTTGCAGGAAGTCTTTTTGCATTTGGCCCAAAATTTTACACGGGTGTATCGGGAAGATAAGCATAAAATGGCGGCTTACCTTGTAATATGCACAAAAAGCCGCGCAATCGATATGCTGCGGAAACGAAAAGGCGCAGCAGAGGACGGGGACGGCACTGAATATGAAAATTTTGCGGATGATGCCCACCTGCCGGAAGATGTGTTAATCGGCGCAGAGGTTGCGCAGCGGCTTATGCAGCTGGTGCAGGAATTGCCGCTGCTGTACCGCGAGCCGTTGCAGCTGAAAGCCCTCGGCTACGGAAACGCCGAAATTGCATCGGCGCTTGATTTGACAGAGAGTACAGTTCGGCAGCGGATTGTGAGAGGACGAAAAATTTTGTGGAGGAAACTGCACGATGGAAAAGAATAACGCAAAAATTTCTTTTGATGCAGCCTTGCAAATGGCGCTGTACGCACAGATGGAGCGCGAATTGGAAACGATGCCATCGCCGGAAGAATTGAAATCCCTCTATCCACAAACAACGCGATGGGACGAAAGAATCTATGAGACTCTCCAAAAACAGGAACACAAAAAACGCCGAAGAAAAGCCACAGTGGCAGTTTTGCTGGTGTTGATTACAATGACAATCGGCTTGTATGCGGCCAGTGCGGAATTGCGGCACACAATTTATACAGCGGTCTTGCGCTTTTTGCCGCAAGAATTGCGACTAACTTATATGGTTGAGGGAACCCCGCGGACGGCACTTCCGGAAGAGTTGACTGAAAATTATATTCCGCAGGGGTTTGTGCTGGATCAAGAACAAATCCTCGATACAGAGGAAAGGGTGTTCCATGTGTATGAGAACACAGAAAAGGGGCAGTCCTACAGTGTGACCTGTTATGTGGTGCGGCAGGGCGGTTCTGAAGAAATTATGGATAACGAGCATACAGTCTACGAAAAGACAAAAGTCAAGGAAAATCCGGCTACATTGGGAACAAGCCGTAATTTTGATGGAACAAAAAGTTATTACCTGTTCTGGGAAGAAAACGGTATGGCATATACAGTGACAGGAAATATAACACTGGAAGAATTGCGGCGTGTGGCGGAAAATATTGCATGAAATAAGAGGGATATTTGGCAGTTTTGCATAAAATGTCCCTCTTTTTTTCGGCAAATAGGAAAAAATGAAAAAAGCTGTCACAGAATGATGAAAAGAGCCGTTGTATAGATAGACTTAAAAAGGAGGTCGAATCAATGAAGAAAAAATGTTTGATTGCATTATTGCTGGCAATGGTACTTCTCTGGAGCACGCTATGCCCGGTATATGCTGCCGGGCAGCCGGACAGAATGATAGGTGATGGGTATGTGCAGGGAAGTATTTCCACGGGAAGTTACACTGTGACGGCATATGCATCGTCAAGTGTGAAGAGCGTTTCAGTGTCAGGTACTTTGTATGAGAGCGGTTTATTTGGTATTTGGCATAGTGTTGCAAGTTGCACAAATAGTAGCCAAGGAAATCGATGTGTGGCAACAGGAACATATGCGACCAAAAGCGGAAAAAGCTATAAGCTGGAATATGCGGCAACATTTACTTATACAAACGGAACCAGTGAAACGGTTTCGGGCACCGCGACAAAATAGTACGCGATAAATCCACCTACAAAAGAAAGGATACTGTTATGAAAAAGATCAAAACTCTTTGTGCTGTCTGCGCTATGGCAATGTGCTTTTCCACGCTCTCGGTTACGGCAAGTGCCGAAGAAACGAGCGGCGGTGCGGCGCTGACAAGGGAACAGTGCAACAAAATTGTGGAAACGGCAATAGAAGAATACCATATCGTAATCCCGGATACGGAAGAATACAAGGCGTATATCTGGGATATGGCAAAAGAAAGCGGATTGACGGCGAACGCCGTTGAAACACAGTTTCAGGCAGACTTTGGAAAGGCAACCGAAAGAAAGAAACTCAATGAGAAACGGGCAGCCGACGTGTATATCAACAGCGCAGAAGAGGCCATGGCGGCACTGGATGAAATAAATGCCGAAAAACACACGGCATACAATTTGGGCGTCGGACCGTTTGCGGAGAAAGCAGACTATTTGGACGCGTTACAACTGGACAAAGAGGCGTTCAAAGAAAGAGTAGAACATGAAATGAAAAACAACCAAGGTGGGGAACTTGTTGAAAAACTCGGGATAGAGGATTTCAATGAGAAACTGCCGGGGGTTTCTCTTCGAAGCATCCGGGAAGATGTTCAGCAAGAATCAAACGGCATTTTAACGAATCTCAATACAAGCGATAACACGATCGTAAAGGGATATTTGAATGCGAGAGTGTTCAGCGTTACCGGAGACCCGGGTAGCTTTACCTATGAGCGAATCAAATCCTATGGCGTGTCGAACTACGGAAGTGCAAAAAATGGGTCGTGTTCCTTGTCGGGCAGCAGTGGCAGCCACACAGCTGTGATACATGCAAGCGGCTACATTGGCTATATTTCTGTGACAGGTCAAATCCCGTTTAGCGCCGGCTAAAAATAATAACCCCACTGCCTGTTTGCCGTGATACTCTGCGGCGAACAGGTGGTGGGGCATTTTATTATTTGTTTAAAATTCTTTTGGTACTTTTCTTATAAGAAAAGTACACCCGTCCCCCAAAAACGCGCTCAGTTCTTCAAAGCCTGCATCGGGGCGGGGATGCGGCCGCCGCGGTGGATCATGACCGCGGGGCTGTACCGGCTGATGGGCATGATCGGCGCGTGGCCCAGCAGGCCGCCGAAGTCCAGCACGTCGCCGGCCTTGTGGCCGATGGCGGGGATGACGCGCACGGCGGTGGTCTTGCTGTTCACCATGCCGATGGCGGCCTCGTCTGCGATCAGGCCGCTGATGACCTCGGCGCTCGTGTCGCCCGGGATGACGACCATGTCGATGCCGACGGAGCAGACCGCGGTCATGGCCTCGAGCTTTTCCAGCGTCAGGCTGCCGCAGTTGGCGGCGTTGATCATGCCGTCATCCTCCGACACGGGGATGAATGCGCCGGACAGGCCGCCGACGTGGTTGGACGCCATGACGCCGCCCTTCTTGACCGCGTCGTTCAGCAGGGCCAGGCAGGCCGTCGTGCCGCAGCAGCCGCAGCTCTCAAGGCCCATCTCCTCCAGAATGTTCGCAACACTGTCGCCAATCGCGGGCGTCGGGGCCAGCGACAGGTCAATGATGCCCGCGGGCACGCCGAGGCGCTCACTGGCGAGGTTCGCTACCAGCTGGCCCAGGCGGGTGATCTTGAATGCCGTGCGCTTGACCAGCTCGGCCACCTCGTCCATCGGGGCGTCCTTCGGCAGCTTGGCCAGCGCGGCGCGCACCGCACCGGGGCCGGAGACGCCGACGTGGATCTCACAGTCCGGCTCGCCCGCGCCGTGGAACGCGCCCGCCATGAACGGGTTGTCCTCGGGCGCGTTGCAGAACACGACGAGCTTTGCGTCGCCCATGCACATATTGTCCTTCGTCAGCTCGGCGGTCTCGCGCACGACCTCGCCCATCAGCTTGACGGCGTCCATGTTGATGCCCGATTTCGTCGAGCCGATATTGACGCTGGAGCAGACAATATCGGTCTCGGCCAGTGCGCGGGGGATGGCGGCGATCAGCCGCTTATCGCCCGCGGAAAAGCCCTTGTGTACCAGCGCACCGAAGCCGCCGATGAAGTTGACCCCCACGGCCTTGGCCGCGCGGTCCAGCGTTTTGGCGTACTGCACGGGGTCGGCGTCCGGCGCGGCGCCCAGTAGCATCGCAATGGGCGTGACGCTGATGCGCTTGTTGACGATGGGGATGCCGTATTCGGCGCTGATGCCGTCCACGACGGAGACCAAATTGCCCGCCAGACGGGTGATCTTGTTGTAGATTTTCTCGCACGCCTTGTCCGCATCCGGGTCGATGCAGTCCAGCAGGCTGATGCCCATTGTGACGGTGCGCACGTCGAGATTCTCGGCGGTCAGCATCTCAATAGTCTCCATAATGTCGCGGCTGTTGATGATTCTCATGTGGCAGCCCCCTTAAATGGTGTGCATGGCATCAAAGACTTCCTGCCGGGTCACGGTGACCTGCATCTTCATCTCTTTGCCCAATGCCGCAAAGCGGTCCCGGACCTCGGCGGCCTCGGCGTTCGCCTTGCTCAAATCGACCAGCATGATCATGCAGAACATATCCTGCATGATGGACTGGGAAACGTCCTCAATGTTGATGTTCAGCTCGGCACACACCGCGCTGACCTTGGCAACGACACCCACCGTGTCCCGCCCGATGACCGTGATGACTGCTTTCATAAAATGACCCCCTCAAAATGTCCGATGATAAACGGAACACTGCCATTATAACAAAATTCCGCAAAAGAGTAAAGAATATAATGAGAAGTAATACTTTTTGAGCGGGCAGCTGCCTGCGGGGCGTCGGGGACGCCGCCCCCTACAACAGCTCCGTAGGGGCGGATTCCATATCCGCCCGCGGAACCTGACGGCGGCGGTCACGTCCGCGGCTTTTGGGCGAACAGCCAACAAGCTGCCGCTTTGTAGGGGCCGCACATGTGCGGCCCGCAACTGTACGGCGG
>OIAK01000135.1_pt1 | contig 45664 bp, 45 predicted proteins | sample 1580741 | NCBI WGS metagenome assembly OIAK01 (sample SAMEA3882521, study PRJEB24775) | human gut metagenome | biome: human-associated habitat; feature: intestine environment; material: feces | place: Netherlands | collected 2009/2010
CCACCCCGATGGGGCGGGCGATGCTGAATATCTGTATCGTGTTCGCCCAGCTTGAGAGGGAAACCATACAGAAGCGGGTAACGGACGCTTACTATTCCCGCAGCCAGCGAGGCTTCAAGATGGGTGGGAAAGCCCCTTACGGCTTTCATACAGAGCCGATTAAGATGGACGGTATCAACACAAAAAAGCTGGTGGTAAATCCAGACGAAGCGGCAAATATCCGGCTGATGTTTGAGATGTACGCCCAGCCCACAACCTCCTACGGGGACATTACCCGGTACTTTGCCGAACAGGGGATTTTGTTCCATGGCAAAGAGCTGATACGCCCCACGCTGGCGCAGATGTTACGCAATCCTGTCTATGTGCAGGCAGACCTTGATGTGTACGAGTTTTTCAAAAGTCAAGGGACGGTCATTGTCAATGACGCTGCCGATTTTACCGGCATGAATGGCTGCTATCTGTATCAAGGGCGGGATGTGAAGCCCAGCAAAAAGAACGACTTGAAAGACCAAATGCTGGTGCTGGCTCCCCATGAGGGCATTGTCCCCTCCGACATCTGGCTGACCTGCCGCAAGAAGCTGATGAACAACATGAAAATCCAGTCTGCCCGGAAAGCCACCCATACATGGCTGGCGGGAAAAATCAAGTGCGGGAACTGCGGGTATGCCCTTATGAGCATTAACAATCCTGTGGGAAAGCAATATCTCCGCTGCACAAAGCGGCTGGACAATAAAAGCTGTGCCGGGTGCGGGAAAATCATCACTTCGGAGCTGGAAACGGTTGTTTATCAGCAGATGATAAAGAAACTGGCAAGCTACAAGACGCTGACAGGCAGAAAGAAAGCGGCAAAGGCAAACCCGAAAATTGCCGCCCTGCAAGTGGATCTTGCCCATGTGGACAGCGAGATTGAAAAGCTGGTGGACAGTCTGACGGGTGCAAACAATGTCCTGCTCTCCTATGTGAATGTGAAGATAGCAGAACTGGACGGGCGCAAGCAGGAACTTCTGGCGAGGATAGCGGAACTAACGGTGGAAGCCATTAGCCCGGAACAGGTCAGCCAGATTTCCGGCTACCTCGACACTTGGGAGAATGTATCTTTTGACGACAAGCGGCGTGTGGTGGATTTGATGATTACCACCATAGCCGCCACAAGCGACAGCTTGAATATCACATGGAAAATCTGACGGGTGGAACCCCTCCCGTCAGATACCTACCCTGTGTAGTCCCTTGTAAACTGTACTTTTCTAAAGCATAAATATTTTTTGCATAACCATTTATTTCAGCAGAGGCATCAACATTGCTATCACCACCAACATACACATCGCCACCTACACCTCTGACAATCTGTAAAAATCCACCTTTAGCAACAGTAGCACCACCATAAGTGTTTTCACCTAATAAGATAAGTTTTACATCTCCAGTTTTTTCTAAACCAGCATTGATGCCAGTAACATTTTTATCACCTATGTCATTACTCCAAATGCTATAATTACGCCCTCTAAAATTATCTGATACTTTCTTCGTATCAACTTTATACATATAGAACTTGTCATTACTATATTTAGTTGTAATATCTTCTTGAGAAAGCCTATCAACATCTATAGCACCTAAACCTTGTACTGCTTTACCAGCATCAACAATGCCTTGTCCAAAAACTTCTTCAAAGGGAAGCTCTACCACTTCCCAAATTTTATCTTTATTTTTCAAGGTATTCTTTATAAAAGTTTCTCTATCTGGATGCCTAATATTACTTTTTGCAATATATAAATCAAAAAAATCTCCTATGAGATTCTCATCAATAGTATTAATTACTTGCACTCCATCTTGTTTTATAAAAATCTGCCTAATCTTATCTATTTTATATCTATCTTCACCATTTTCGCTACCATCTCGACTAGTTTCTATCTGAAAATAATATGGAGCTAACTCAAATTTATTGTTTGCTGTAGATAAAATAATATCTCCAACTTGTTTTCCATTAAAATACGGACAAGCTTCCTTAACTAAAGAGGCTATACCAGTAACATAAGGCGCAGCCATTGATGTCCCACTCATTATATAATACATATTTTTAGAAACAGTAGAATTTATGTTTGTCCCTGGAGCCATAACATAACTATTTTTTAACCTTCCCGGTAAATTAGAAACAGCATTTAAAAATTTAGGACTCTTAGTGTCGACATAAGAATTTATAGCTCCAACACCAATAAATCCATTTTTAGTTTCATCATCATATCCATCCATCAATCCTTTCCATTCCAGCTTAGCATCATTTCCTACTGCGTGAATTATAAGTTTTCCAGATTTTACTAAATTCTTGTTTAACCCCATTATATTGACAGTAAACATTTCACTCAATAAATTATTGGGTCCAAAACTCTCATTAACTGCTATTACTGAATCAGGAATATCAATAATCCAAGGTTTAACTATGCCAAAATTTATATCATATGCAGATAATTTCGAGTTATATGCGACTCCATGCATATCTGGTGACTTTAAATTTGACTTACTAGCAGCAATAATACCTGCCACATGAGTAGCATGTAAAACATCATCATCAGCATCCTTTTCTGGTGTTTTACTATCTAATATCAAGCAGTTTTTTAAATCAAAATGTTCATTATAGGGAGATGTTTTTTCTAACATTGCAACATTTACGCCTTTTCCACTATACCCCAACGCATACGCCTTATCCGCACCAATAGCTTCTAATCCAGTACTGTTCTTAAACTCCTGAGTTTTAAATCCCTCCGCAGCTTTCATCAAAACATCTTTATTAGCAAAATTCTTAAACGTGTCATCATTCCCACTAGCATATACGCTTCCCATCGCAGACATAGCTAACGCTAAACCAACTGCCAAAGCAAGCTTGTTCTTTCTACCTGTCTTAATTAAGTTATAATTTCTTCTTTTCATCATGAAAGCCTCCTTAATTCACAGCTTTTTATAAACGGAGAAATGTTAGAGAGTTTATAGCTTGCCTACTACAATAACTTCATAGCAGACAACACCCTATACCTAATATTATATGATTTTTAAAATCCTGCGTCAATGATTTTGAGATGTATAATGTTCTGGTTTTTGTATACTTATAGCATATAATATCTTATGGAGGCGAAATATATGTATGAAGAATTTTTTGCTAATCGTTTAGCAGAATTAAGACAGCAAAAAAAGATATCAGCTAGAGAAATGAGCCTAGCAATAGGACAAAACGAAAGCTATATAAATCGCATAGAAAACAAGTTAAACTATCCATCTATGCAAGGATTTTTCTACATCTGTGAATACCTAAACATAACGCCTCAACAATTTTTTGATACACAAAATCCTGCACCTGAGAAAATAACCAGAGCACTCGCTCTATTAAAGAACTTGCCAACTGAACAAATTAATATCATTGTCGCTCTCTTAGAAACAATGCAAAACAAAAAAGACTGATTAGCTAGATTTACTTTTAAACCAAACTAATCAGTCTTTTAATTTTGCCTGTTTAGCGCACGAATATGTCGCGCACAATATTGATATCAATGCCCTTGGTCTGCAAAAAGCCAAAGAAATATGCATGCTCCAGGCGTTTCTTGAAGCCTTCAAGTCCGTTACCGTCATCGGCAACGGTTACGCGGTACATTTCGAAAGGTGCCTTTTGATAAGTCGCCGCTGTATTAACACCTACATGACCAGTCAGCGCCCTGTAAAAACCGTATTTTTTCGCTGCATCAATAACCCTATCGTTATAGCTGCCGTTAGGATAAGCCAGAGTACGTACGATATAGCCGTCAAATTTTTTCTTCAGCCAATAACGTGACGTATCCGTTTCCCACACCAAATATTTTTCATCGATAGCAGCCAACGGATTATGGCTGTAGGTATGCGAACCAAGCTCCATACCGGCAGCAATAAGCTCCTTGATTTCCTGCTCATTCATATGCAGCTCATCGCCGATGTCCCTATTGATGACAAAGAAAGAACCTTTGGCATCATATTTCTGCAATATCGGCAGCACTACACTGTGATTATTCTTATAGCCATCATCAAAGCTCAAGGCAACATACTTATCTACACTTTTTCCCTGCTGCAGACGCTCTGCCAGCTCTGCTACCGTCACAATCGTGTAGCCCTGCTCCTTCAGGTACTTCAAATGCGCTTCAAACAGCTCCGGCTTCATGATCAGCGTTCTAGGCCAATCTGCTCCTTCTTCCGGACCGACAGCGTGATACATCAGTACCGGCGCACCAGTTTTTCTGAAGGCCGCATATTCCTGCTGCCAACGCTCGCCGTTAAACTTCCATGCAACACCTGCAGCCGCCAAAAGTACGACAACCAGCGCCAGAAATACTAAGCATACTTTCTTAATCATTTATCTGCTTTCTCCAATTCCATACCTAAACCTACTGCAATATCCTGCAGCTTTTTCAAACGATGATTTATGCCGGATTTACCCAGACCACCTGAGTATTCCACCAAATCATTTAACGATACATCCGGATACTGCAGTCGCAGACGCGCCGTATCCTGCAATCCCTGAGGCAGCTCGCTCAGCCCCATATGCTCATCAATATAATGAATGCAGCTTACCTGACGCACGGCAGCCTTAACTACCTTGTTCAGGTTCGCGGTTTCGCAATTTACCGCTCTGTTGACATTATTGCGCATTTCCTTGACAATGCGGACATTTTCCAGCTCCATCATCGCATTATGTGCACCGATAACACTCAGGAAATTGATAATGCTTTCGCCATCCTTCAGATAAACAATATACTCGTTTTTTCTGTCGGTCAGCTTAGCCTTCAAGGAAAAGCTCTGCATAACCTTAATAATCGTATGAGCAAAATCCTCGTTGCCTGTCACCATCTCCAGATGGTAATCACTGGCCGGACGGCTGATACTGCCACCACCCAAAAAAGCTCCGCGCAAAAAGGTGCGCTTGCCTTCGTGATGCGAGAGCAGCGGATTTTTCAAATCGCCCTCTACACTTAAGAGCTGCAGCTCGTTCAGCGCCTTACTTACTTGCGGCGCCGGCACTACATGTACCTGATAACGGTTATTCTTCTTCAAACGGCGTGAACGGGTAATAACTACCTCCGTCTGCACCTGATAATTGCTCTTCAACAGCTGCAGTACACGTCTGGCCAAAGCAGCATTTTCAGTAGAAAAGTGGATACCTATATTCATACCGCGGATAACAATTGCACCGCTCATACGCAAAAGACCGAGCAGCTCTGCTTTGTCACCGGTCGCATCGTTAGTTTCTATACGAGATAATTCATTTTTTACATCATTGGAAAAAGACAAGCAGACTCCTCCCTTCTCAGCCTGTAGGCTGCAGCGTCTGGTTTCATTTTTGTTTATACAGCTTCTTCATGCCTGCACGCATAAAGAAGTAATCAAAAAACTGCATGCCGCGCCCAAAAAGACGCAGACGATAAATCAAAGCAATAAGTACACGCGCCAATTTACGCGGATCATGGCGCACCAAATCATCCTTACTTATCAGACGCGCCGGTACAACCGTAATTCCCAGACTGCGGATTTTATCAATATCCGGCGTAATCGGACGTGAACCCTCTGCATCATACTGACGCAGCTGCTCCGACGTAACATCCTGAGAATTTACAATAGCGTAATCCAAAAACTGCGTACCGACATGGTCAACCAACGCCTGCACATGGTCATAAGCACCATAGCCGTCGGTTTCGCCGGGCTGTGTCATAACATTGCAGATGTAAATTTTAACTGCCTTCGAGCGTACAACAGCATCACGGATTCCCTCAACCAACAGGTTGGGAATAACACTGGTATACAGGCTGCCCGGTCCGAAAATAAGCACATCGGCGTTTAAAATTGCATCGATAGCTCCGTTTGCCGCCTGTGCATCCGCCGGCAGCATCATCATCTTCTTAATATGCTTGCGCACCTTGGGAATCTCTGATTCGCCTGTCACAACACTGCCGTCAGTCATCCGTGCCTGCAGGCGGATATCCTCCAGTGTAGACGGAATAACCCTGCCGCGTACCTTCAGAATCTGGCTCGTAGCATTGAGTCCAGCCTCCATGCCGCCCTCGGCCTGTGCCATCGCCGCAATGAACAAATTGCCGAAGCAATGGCCTGCAAGCGGAGAATCGCCCTGAAAGCGGTACTGCATCAAACGTTCCATCAACGGCTCACGGTCAGCAAGAGCCGTCAGGCAGTTACGCAAATCACCGGGAGGAATAATACCCAGCTCCTTGCGCAAACGTCCGGAAGAACCGCCGTCATCAGCAGTTGTTACTACGGCCGTACAGTTATTAGTAATATACTTCATGCCGCGCAGCAGCGTCGACAAACCGGTACCGCCACCGACAACGGTAATAGCCGGGCCACGTGTCAGCTTGCGCTGCATAAAAATCGTTTCCATCAATGAACCGTTTTTGTCGGGCACTACAACAGATACTACCGAACTGATTAAGCGGCGTGTTCCGTACACCATAATAGCAAAGCCCACGATAAAAAAGCCCACGCCCATCGTCATAATCAAGCCGTTCGAATAGCGTCCTGTTGTCAGATAGGTCATCTGGAAGAGCAGTTCTTCTGCCTTGCCCATCAGCTGATAATTAAAAAACAAAGCCAGTCCCAAAGCACATAAAAGTACACCTACCGCAAAAAGCAGCAGCCAGCGCTTCAAATTAATGCCGGGACACAGCCAACTAATCCAACCCATTAGGCTCCTCCCTTACTTTCTGTGAGGAATATCACGATGCGTCACATCAACGCTGTAACCCTTTTCACGCAGATATTCGTACAATTTATTGGCAATAAAAACGCTGCGGTGCTGTCCGCCTGTGCAGCCTACGCTGATAACAAGCTGTGCCTTGCCTTCGTTAATATATTGCGGTACAAGAAAATCAAGCAGCTGCTCCTCCAGCTTAAGATACTGGAAGGTCTGCGGATAGCGGCAGATAAAATCCGCTACCGGACGGTCGTTGCCAGTCATATTGCGCAGCTCCTCCACATAAAACGGATTCGGCAAAAAACGCACATCCAGAACCAGATCGCTGTCCAGCGGCAGACCATGCTTGAAGCCGAACGAACGCACAACAATGCCCATACGCTCTTTAGAAGAGCCCTCGCCAAACATTTCCGTTACCTTAGCCTTCAGCTGTGCCGTTGTCAGCGTCGAGGTATCAATAATATGCGTAGCCTTTTCGCGCAGCGGATCAAGCAATTCACGCTCACAGGTAATATTCTTCAGCAAGGTATTGCGCTCACCCAAGGGATGACGACGACGCGTTTCCTTATAGCGGCGCACCAGTGTCGCATCGGAAGCATCCAAAAACAGCAGCTCATATTTTTGGCCGCTGGCCTCCATTTCATCTAAAACCTGCAGCAGCTTGTCAAAAAAACGACCTCCACGGATATCGACAACAAGTGCTACCTTGTCCTCCGATGTCTGACGACATAATTCCGCAAACTTGGGAATCAGAGTGGCAGGCAAATTGTCTATGCAAAAGAAATTTAAATCCTCCAGGGTACGCACAACCTGCGTTTTGCCTGCACCGGACATACCGGTAATAATAAGAAAGTGTGACTGCATTTTGCTTCACCTCTTGAAAGTCATTAGTAAATTATATTATATCATAAATTTTGCCGTAGAGGGCAGTGCGTCCGCAAATAAATGATGGATTGATGATATGGATTGGTGATGCGGAAGATGGTGCGTTATCAAATAAATGCGTGCGTCAGAACGTGCCGGATTCAAAGAAGCAATCCCGACGGCGTATTTCTCATACGTCGAGGGATTGGTGATGCAGGAGATGGTGCGTTATCACGCACGCATAAAAAAATAAGCAGACTGGTCGCAACTCCAGTCTGCTTATCTTTTTGAGATTTTAAGGTGTAAGATTTATTAATAATTCATGGAAAACTAATTAATCGAGATTAGGCATGCTGCGCGGACGATCAAGATCCTTGAGCATCTGCATATCGCGGTCAGTACCGCGGCCGGCAGTAGTCAGATAACCGCCGATCATAATGCCGCTTGCACCGCCATTGAGTGCCAGTGCCTGCAGGTCACGCAGGTTTACTTCGCGACCGCCTGCGGTACGGATTTGTGCCTTCGGCAGAACAAAACGGAAAACAGCGAACGCACGCAGGATTTCCAGCGGCGGCAGCGGTTTGTTGTTTTCAAACGGAGTGCCCGGAATCGGAGTCAGCATATTCAGAGGTACGCTGTCAATACCAAGCTCCTTCAGGGTGAAGGCCCATTCTACACGCTGCTCACGTGTTTCGCCAAGTCCTAAAATGCCACCGCTGCAAACACGCAGACCGGCAGCCTGTGCATTTTTGATGGTAACAAATTTATCAGCATAGGTATGAGTGCTGCAGATATTCGGGAAATTGCTGCCTGCGGTTTCCAGATTGGAATGATAGCGGGTTACACCAGCTTTGCGCAGCTCTTTTGCCTGCTCTACAGTCAAAATGCCCAAAGAAGCGCAAACTTCAATGTGCAGTTCTTCTTTAATACGTTTCAGGGTACGGCAGATATTTTCAAAGTCATCGGCCTTGCTCTGTCCGCGACCACTGGTAACGATGGAGAAGCGTACAGCGCCTGCTTCCTTAGCTTTTTTAGCTGCATTGAAGATTTCCTCTTCGCTCAGCAGACCGTATTCCTTAACACCGGTATGATAATGTGCAGATTGTGCGCAGAACTTGCAGTTCTCGCTGCATTTACCGCTGCGGCCGTTGATGATTGCACAGCAGTCAACAGCATCGCCGGCATATTTTTGGCGAATCTTGTCAGCCATGGCCAAAAGCAGCATGGTGTCATCATCGCTCACGTTAATCAAAAATTCAGCTTCTTCTTTAGTAATATCCTGACCGTTCAAAACCTTCTCGGCCAGTGCAATAATCTTTTGCATTGTAATTCACATCCCTAACCTTAGTAGTTAACCGACACTATTCATTGGTTAACTATATCTATTATATAGCAGAATTCCGTTTGCGTCAATCGTTAATTTACTTAAGTTAACATGAGTGTAACAAAAAGCACGCCATGCCGCGAGCCAAAGCTCACAGCGCAGCGCGCTATTACAGTAAATATCAGCGAATACCCGCGATACCCAAAATCAAGCCCAAAACACCGCTCATGCACAGGGTACGAATAACGCTTACCTTATGACGGATACACCACAGGGAAATCGGCAGCACGATACAGCCAAGCAAATCCACCTTGGTAAAATCCTTCGGCAGTGTTTCAGTATTCCACAGCGCCAGCATTACAAAGCTCAATCCGGCAGAGCAGATGAGTGCCACAACCGCAGGACGCAGACCGTTCAGAATACCGCGAATCGGACCGATATCTCCATATTTAAAGAATAATTTTGCGAGTGCCAGTACAATGAACACCGACGGAAAAACAAAACCCACAGTCGCAGCAATAGCACCGGGCAAGCCTGCAACCTTTGTACCGACGAACGTCGCCGCATTGATACCGATAGGACCCGGCGTCATCTGCGAAATCGTAAAAATATCAATAAACTGCGGCATAGTCATCCATGCATGATTTTCAATAACCTCCGCCTGAATCAACGGCATAGAAGCATAACCGCCGCCGACGCAAAAGGCACCAACCTTGACAAAGCTCCAGAAAAGCTCCCAATAAATATACATCTCGCCGCCTCCTTACGCGTACTTTTTGTCACGCAGCAGGAAGAAGCCGATAATAGCATCCACAACGACTGCATACATCAGATTTACATTAAAGAAATAATTGGCAATAAAGGTACCGACAATAATCAAAAGCGGCAGTGCAAATTTTTTCTTCAGCTCTTTTTTGAGCAGGTCGATTGCAACGTTAATAATAATAGCCGTCGCACCGCACTGCATGCCCTTCAAAACAAGCTGAATATACTGGTTATGTGCAAAGGCATCATAAGCGTAGGAAATAGCGCTCAGGGTAATCAGCGGCGGCAGAATAGTTGCCAGCAAAGCAGTAAGCGTACCGCGGATACCGCCAAGCTTGTAGCCCATGCTGATTGCCGCATTGGCTGCCACAACACCCGGCGCAGACTGCGCAATCGCCACAAGGTTCAGTGCTTCCTTATCATCCATCCATTTATACTCATCAACAAATTTGGCCTTCAGCAACGGAATGATTACAAAACCGCCGCCGATAGTAAAGGCACTAATTATAAAGGTTGATTTGAACAGCTTCCAGTAAAAATCTTTTTCGGCTGCAGCTTCACCCATTATCAACAGCTCCTTCTGTCTATAGAATGAAATTATTATAGCATATTTGCCAGCAAAAAAACATAATTAGACTACACTAATACCTAGAAAATTTTTCACATCAGCTTTTTTGTAACAAAAAAGCACACCCTGCTACCAAATCAGTAACAGAGTGTGCTATCTATAGCCTACTCAAGCTATATTATACAGTTTTGACGTCCGGTCTGCAGCTTACATCATACCGGGCATGCCGCCGCCCATCGGAGGCATTGCCGGCATAGCAGCGCCTTCCTTAGCAGGTTTGTCAGCTACGATGGATTCAGTGGTCAGAACCATAGAAGCGATGCTTGCAGCATTTTGCAGTGCGCTTCTGGTAACCTTAGTCGGGTCAACGATACCTGCTTCAATCATGTCAACATACTCTTCGGTCAGAGCGTTGAAGCCATAGCCTTTGCGGCTGCGTTTAATGGTATCAACGATAACAGCGCCTTCCAGGCCAGCGTTGTAAGCGATTTGACGAACAGGCTCTTCAATAGCGCGTTTAACGATTTCTACGCCGGTCTTCTCATCGCCGGTAGCTTTGATTTTTGCCAGAGCAGGCTGTACTTGCAGCAGAGCAGTACCGCCGCCGGCAACAATACCTTCGGCAACAGCAGCGCGGGTAGCGTTCAGAGCATCTTCAATGCGCAGTTTTTTATCTTTCAGCTCAACTTCGGTAGCAGCGCCGACTTTGATAACAGCTACGCCACCGGCCAGTTTAGCCAGACGTTCTTGCAGTTTTTCTTTATCGAAATCAGAAGTGGTTTCCGGAATTTGTGCACGGATTTGAGCAACACGTGCAGCAATAGCATCTTTATCACCCAGGCCATCAACGATAGTAGTCAATTCTTTGGTTACACGAACCTGACCTGCGCGGCCAAGGTCTGCCATGCTTGCGCTGTCCAGTTTACGGCCAACTTCTTCACTGATAACGGTTGCACCGGTCAGAGTAGCGATATCCTGCAGCATTGCTTTACGACGGTCGCCGAAGCCAGGAGCTTTAACAGCAACAGCCTTGAAGGTGCCACGCAGTTTGTTAACAACCAAGGTTGCCAGTGCTTCGCCTTCAACATCTTCAGCGATGATTAAGAGTTCGCCGCCGTTTTGAACAACTTTTTCCAGAACCGGCATAATGTCAGCAATCATGGTGATTTTTCTATCAGTAATGAATACGTACGGATTGCTCAGTACAGCTTCCATTTTATCAGCATCGGTTGCCATATACGGGGAAATGTAGCCACGGTCGAACTGCATGCCTTCAACAGTTTCCAGATGAGTTTCCATGGTCTTGGATTCTTCAACAGTAATAACACCGTCGTCGCCAACTTTTTCCATAGCGTCGGCAATCAGGTTACCGATTTCATCGTCAGCTGCGGAGATAGAAGCAACTTGTGCTTTTGCAGCCTTGGTTTCAACCTTTTGGGAAACATTTTTCAGTTCGTCAACCAGTACGTCAACTGCTTTTTTGATACCTTTTTTCAGAACCATCGGGTTAGCGCCGGCAGCAACGTTGCGCATGCCTTCGTTAATCATAGCCTGTGCCAGAACGGTAGCAGTGGTGGTGCCGTCACCGGCAACATCATTGGTTTTGATGGATACTTCTTTAACCAGCTGTGCGCCCATGTTTTCAAACGGATCTTCCAGTTCGATGTCGCGGGCAATGGTTACACCGTCATTGGTGATGGTCGGTGCGCCGAATTTCTTTTCCAGAACAACGTTACGGCCTTTAGGACCGAGAGTTACTTTTACAGCGTCAGCCAGAGCATTTACGCCACGCTCCAGGCTGCGACGAGCTTCTTCATTAAACAGAATTTGTTTAGCCATTTTATATCGCTCCTTTGAAAATTCAATTACAAATTAATTACAGTTTTTATCTTATTTTTCGATTGTTGCTAATATATCGCGTTCGCTGAGAATCAGGTAATCCTTACCTTGATGTTTAACAGGAGTTCCGCTGTATTTTGCGAAGATAACTTCATCGCCAACTTTTACTTCGGGTTTAATCAGAGTGCCGTTGTCGCTGTATTTGCCTCTGCCTACAGCCAGAACCTTGCCCTGTTGCGGTTTTTCTTTTACTGCGGTATCCGGCAGGAAAATGCCGCTGGCAGTTTTTTCTTCTACTTCTACAACCTCTACAATTACGTGATCAGCTAATGGTTTTAACATTTTTATAACCCCTTTCGAGTATTCTTACTTACGTGAGAGTAATTTGCTTCTTGGTTATTAGCACTCATTTACTCTGAGTGCTAACCACAATTCTTATTATATACATATTAGGAAAAATTGCAAGTACTTTTTCGCTGTTTTTTACAAATTTGTCGCAAATTCTGCTTCACGCCCTCAAAATTCCGCTTCAGCGCCTTGTTTTTTTGCTTCGCAGGTTCAAAATTCTGCTTGAGCACAAAAAAGAGCAGTTCGTACTGCTCTTTTAGCTTATCCTTGTTTCTTCGCCGCCGCGGCAATAATGCTTTCCGCAAGCCAAAATAAATCTCTATGCCTTCCTTTACATATAAGTTATAAACTTCGTTACATCAAATAGTTGCTTTAAAGGTATAACCAGTATTACTATCTCCAGCAAATCCCAAAATTCATATACTTATTGTAAAATCTTTTTTAAGAAAGATTAATTATTTAATTGAGAAGTGTTAAAATTCTAAAATAGAGACAACTAATTTTTATAAGGAATAGTTATTCCTATATTATCAAAATTTTAAGTTGTCAAAATCATTACGGGAGGCTTTTGATGATGAAAAAAATTTTATTGCTCACTCTTCTGGCTTGCACGAGCATCACCAGCAGTTGCTTTGCAATGGCTTTAATGAAAATGGGACCAATGACAGGTGCTGAAACGTATCAACCGAATAATGAGGCATACTATCTGGATAGCGACAGCATTACTGTAAATAGAGCAAATAAAACTATTGAGTATTCAGAATGTCATATCCATTCTAAGGAAGAGTACAAAAACAAAAACGGGAAAATGATATGGCGTCGCCAATTAGTGGATTTTTCAAAATTTAATTCTTCTAGAGAAATAACCCTATACACTTTATTAGAGGGTGACTTTTATCAAAAGCATTAAGCAATTAGAGTTTCTGCGAACTATATAAAAAGAAACCAAGGATTACCACAGGTAACATGGAATATAGATGAAACAGATAGCAAATACACTGCTCCTACAACCTTATACAAGGAATTTGCTTATTTACTTGATATGCCTAATCTTGATGGTACACCTTATGTAACTCCCAAAAGTCTTGGTCTAAATTGGATTAAATCAACCTCAGAGTTTGGTGTTTTCTACGATCCTAAATCGATTAAATCTAAAAACGATTCCGTTAACGCTAAAATTTATATTTGGTATCCCAGCATTAATAAAATTGAAGTTATGAACGGTAAATTCGATTATACTGATAGCCACTTCAAACCAACTAGTGCTAAATTCATCAGAATTAGCGACGGTGAATGTGTAGAGAGCTATAAACAAGGACTCATACCGGGTATAGTTGGCGACAAATTATATACTTATGCTTTTGAAAATCAACCGCCTATAAAAATTGCAGCTGATTTCTTCAAAACCAAATTAGTAAAATAAGGAGAGATAACCCATGAAGCTTTTTAAATCTATTGTTACTACTATTTTGCTTATTTTTGCACTCGTCATTGCTGGTTGTGGTGGCGATAAAATTGCAGGTACCTGGTACGCTATTGATGGCGATGAACTTCAAGAATTTATCATTGAAAAACATAACGATACCTACCTGATGACCGCAACCAAATATAAATTTGAAAAATGGTATTTACCTGGCGGAAAAATCAAGATGGATTTAGATTCAAAACTAAAAAAAGAAAATATTTTTTCCAAACAAAATATTACTTTCAAAGATGATGTCATTTCTTATCCTCTTATGTTTGGTCAATCCGCCAACTTAATTTACAAGGATAAAACAATCAGAGGAAACATCTACGGCAGCTTTAGTAAAACCGAATGTGTATACAAAAAAAGTGATGACGTAAAACTGGACGATTTAATAAAACAGCTTGAAGAAAAAGAAAAAGCCAGACTTAAAAATGTCTTAGATCCATCTAGCAAAATTAACTTTATTGTCGATCAAAATCTTTTCAAAAATAATAACGCTCAATCTAACAGCTAATAGCTAAATCTCTAACTAATGTTCATAATACCTAAACGCAAAAATCACTACCACGAAGTATCTCCAGTACTTCGCTGGTAGTGATTTTTTATTTACCGCTTTCTGATTCTTATAATGAAACTATTTACCTAGAAAATAACCATCACGTAAGCCTGATGAATATCCAGAGCTTTTGCCATCTTTTTTACCCTTAGAATAACCATCTCTTGTTCCTGCATTATATCCTTTATTATATCCATCAGTATTACCATTAGAATAGCCTTGATTATAAGCATTTCTTCTACCATTTTCAGCAGCATCAAGTACTCTTTGTTTGTCTACATAGTAACGAGCCCTTTCAAAAGAAAATGCTCTATTCTCATGAAAATATTTCATCAGTTCGTTACCGCAATGCCAGCAGTCCATTTCAATACTAAATTCACCATTTTCGAAGCGTCTTTTAACATCATTATATATTTCATTGTACATTCCAGCTTTTTCATTTCGCTCCATCTGGATAGACTCTACATTAGAACGTATTTTTTTATCATGATATTTATTATATGCTATGCAAACCGCTACTACCAAAATTATAGCAAAAATTTTCGCAACAGAATCCAATGAAAAATCTATAAAATAAACATTTAATGCAAGCGCTATAACAAAAAACCACACTAATCCAGGCAACGAATAGCCTCTATATCCTTTTTATAAATCCATTACTATATTATCTTGATTTTGGATATACTTTATGAGATTTTCAAGTTTTACACAATCCTGAATTTCTTCGTAATATTTTTGTTGTTGATCAATTTCAATATGCTCCATAGTATAAATCCTCCGTTTTAAAATTTCTTGTTCTGAACTTCACAAGCTTACAACTCTGCTCCACAATTAGGACAAAACTTGCTATCTCCCTCAGTCTTTGTGCCACAGGAAGTACAAAATCTTATACTATTTTCCTTATCTGCTTGAGTCTCAGTGATTTTCAAATTATTTGGTACCTCAGTATATTCCTGAGTAGTTTGCAATTCCATACATTGCAAACTAGATAATTCGGCCTCAGCAATTTCAATAGCCTTATCATCTAACTTAGACTGCCTAACCATTCCCCATACCTGAGTTATAATTAAAGGCCAAAACAAAGCCATCGTTACAATTGTTGGTACAGCTTGTTGACCAAATATACCCACACCAGCTTTTATAAAGATATTGCCATCCTTAGGCACAATATTAACCTTCAAAGCTGATTTCATCCCAATAATCGCTTTAAACATATTACCTTTAGAAAGCGAAATGTCTACTCCACCACTTACCAGCTCTTCAATGACCACTTCAAAGCCATCCTGTTTAAAGCTTTCACAAATAGCATTTCCTATATCAGGAATATATTTAGGATCTCCATATAACATTCTTTCACTTTTAAACGTTCCCATAATCCACTACACCTTTCATTTTAATTTATTCCCACAATACCGACAAAAAGCCCAATTTTCTTCGACTTCCTTACCACAAGCAGAACACCTCAGGGCCTCCATGCTCTCAACACCAGCGTCGGTATTTTCTAAAAAGCTTTTTTCTTTTGTATTCTTCACTAAATCCCCATTCTCTTATTTCCTTAACCCTGACAGCACAGAAAGGATGATCTAACATCAAGGTCGCATTAAGCTGCATTGTTTTATTAATAATGCCATCATTACAGATACGTTCATACTCATAAGCCTGCTTCATCCATTCATCATAATTGATATTTTGGGTAATGCTTTTAGGTCCACCCGCCAACCGCACCATTGTAGAAGAAAGAACTTCTGGAGATGTTACTATCGCCGCTGCACGGTCTGCAGACAATTCACTCATTCTTTCCCAGTAAGAAAGTGCTAATTTCACAGGTGTCGCAAAAGTCCCTAGAAGCCCTAAAGCATCAGCCATATTCTGTAAGTTATATGCAATTGTTTTGTAAAGTACATGATGACAGAAAATATGTCCACACTCATGCGCAATTACGGCATCTAATTCTTCATCTGTCATATATTCCAGAAGACTAGAAGTCAAAGTTATATATACTCTAGTATCACCAGCCGTAAATGCATTAGGCTCAGGAGACATTTGTAAATAAAGCTCTGGTTCAGGAATACCTAGTTTTTCACATATCGGTGGCAAATGGTTATATATCTCTGGCAATTGCCTTTCTGACAATCTTATGCGCGACGCCATATTTATTCCATATTGATATTGCTCAAAACCCATTGCTAATATTTTTTTAACTATCTGATCAAAAGCAGGTATGGCTTTTAAATGCTCTAAAGCAGCTTGATCTTTTGGATGCATAAAATCTTTAGGTGAAAGCTTCATATCATATCCTCCAATATCTTTATCCTCATACGTACATATCTCACATCATTCTAAAAACATGTACTCTAATAATTGCTTTCATTATATCAGTATTCCCATTCTTTGAAAAGCGAATTGAGTAAATAATCTATGCTACTGCTAAAAAGAAGTTATAAATATTTCAAACCGTACACTTATTATGAGAGAATCTCAAAAAAAAACGATTATTGATTATTTTATTAAAAAGTGCTACAATCTCACTAAGAATAGTATCTCTAGATCTTGTAATCTTGACTATCATTTCAGATTACCTAAACAGATCTGCTAAAAATTTATCGGGAGGGAATACAATGAAAGTATTCAAGTATGTGTTAATGTTTATGTTAATTGCCTGCACCATGGCTCTGGCTGGCTGCGGCGGCGACAAATTCGCAGGCAAATGGTATGCCATTAATGATAATCAGAGAAGCATCAGCATGCTAGACATAACGAAAAATGGTGAGAACTATATTATAAAAGACAAAAGCATTTATTATAAGGCTGATTACAAAGAAGTAGGTAAAGCTATTGGAGAAAGAGAAGGCTACCGTAGTCCTTTTGATTTGCGTAAAGTGAAATATCAATTTAAAATTCCGGTTTATGAAGTTACATTAAATTTATTTGTAGAAAACAACCATCAATCAACCCAAGTAGAAAACAAAGGTCAATTAGGTGAATATACGTATATTGAAAAAGATAAAACCCTGCAAGGCATGAACTCCATGGGTAAAGTTATCACCTACAAACAAGGTGACGTGAAAGATTTAATAAAAAAGATACATAATGCTACTGCTGCTTACTATGATAAAGCAAAAGCAGGCGAAGTGCATATCTCTGTTAAAGGAATAGGCGAATGGAGCGGAGCTACTCCTGGTAATAAAATTAAAGATTACAAGTTTAACGAAAATATTCCGAAAGACTTGGAATAAGTTAGCCTAAAAACAAAAATCGCCTTTGCCAGATAATTAGTAAAGGCAATTCTATTAAAGGAGCGTCCTAAATGCTAAAGAAGATATTACTATTCACATTTCTTGCTTGCATGAGCATTGCAAGCAGCTGTTTAGCAGCAAACTGGCTTAGAATGGGAGAAGCTGTAGCTATAGACCATATTTCCATTCAACAAGCTATGAAAATGAAAACTCCTTATTACTACGATGGAGAAAGTTTAGTAGTAAATCATAATCAACAATATGTGGAAGCAACTTACTATTCACCAAATGACAAAGGCACCATGGATGGAGTTATAGTACACAGAAAACGTTTTTATCTTTCAAGTAATCCTTATGAATGTAAATCATGCGATGTATTCTATGGTTCATATGATCAGCAATCTGGTAGAATTAATTATCTCTATAACTTTTCAAACAAACCAGAAAGTTTTTTCTTTCCTGGTAGCCATGTCATGAGTAGAGATTTCGGCGAATACTACAGAGGATATCTCTTTTATAAAGAGTTTGCTTATCACTTCAATTTACCAAATCAAGATGGTACACCTTATATTACACCAAAATCTTTGGGTTTAAAATGGATTAAATCAACATCAGAAGTAGGTGTTTTCTATTATCCTGATTCAGTTAAAGCTAAGGACAATACTGTAACTGCTAAAATCTCTGTCTGGATTCCTAGCATCAACAGAATTGAAGTTATAAATGGTAAATTTGACTACGACAAACAAGTCTTCAAACCAAGTAGTGCTAAATTCTATAGAATAAATACAGGCGAACTTGTAGATAGCCATAAAAAAGGGTTGATTCCTGGATTAGTGGGCGAAGCTTTACGCACATTCAGATTTGATGATGATGACAGCGTTAAAATCGCATCCGATTTCTTTAAAACCAAATTAGCAAAATAAGGAGGCTATCATGAAACTTTTAAAATACATAGTAACTGCTATGCTCCTTATCAGCACGCTTGCCATCGCAGGCTGCGGCGAGGATAAATGGGTTGGTACTTGGTACGACAAAACGGATAATTATATTAGCAAATCTGTTATAACCAAAGAAAAAAATAAAGACAAAACCTATAATGATGCCGAATGGATTATGGGGTACGCAGAAGAACAAGTTGATACAGGCAAAACGTCTAATGGTACACCAATTTATAACTTCCGCTACAATTGGACAGATAGATTTGTTTTCAACGTTCAGCTAACAGAAAAAGATGGTAAGCTCACTGGTACCTATAAAGATATTGGTGTTGAAGTTGAATACAACGAAAAAAATAAAACGCTGATTAGCCGTACTTCTAACACTTCTATCGTCGGTGAATCTTTTAATGATAAGAATTTCGACGTAAAAAAAGTACAAGAAGAACTTAAAGCAAAAATCACAAAAGAATTTAATGAAGCTAAAGAAAAAAATAATAAGTCTTTCTTCAAGCTGTTCATCATTGGCGATATCGAATTTGTTGACGACCCAGCAAAAGTTCCCCACCCCAACGGCTGATGCCTGAGCATTTCTAAAGCAAAAATCACTACCACGAAACATGCTTCAATGGTAGTGATTTTTTATTTTCAAAATTTATCCTTGCTTCTTCGCCGCCGCGGCAATAATGCTTTCCGCAAGCTCCTTCAGGCTGATGCGTTTAGCCATGCTGAACTGCTGCATCTTACGATACGCTTCCTGTTCCGTCATGCCATGCGCTGTCATCAGAATCCCCTTGGCACGGTCTAACAGCTTACGTGTCTCCAGACTTTCCTTCAGCTTATCAAGCTCCAAATTAAGCTTATGCATTTCCTGAAAGCGTTTGGCCGCAATCTCCATCGCCGGGAAAAGCTGTTCCTCACGTACAGGCTTAACCAGATAAGCAATAACGCCTGCATCCGATGCCTGCTCAACAATATCCTGCTGACTGTAAGCTGTAAGCAGCAATACCGGCGCAATATTATCGGCAGCAATAATTTTTGCCGCCGTAATGCCGTCCATAATCGGCATTTTAACATCCATAATAATAAAATCAGGCTTTAATTCTTTAGCCAGCTTTACTGCTTCCTGTCCGTTGGCAGCCTCGCCTACTATGTCATGACCGGCATCTGCCAGCATTTCGCGTAAATCAAGACGCAAAATAGCCTCGTCATCTGCCAATAATATTCTCAGTTTATTTAACATCTTCCAGTCCCCCCTTTGGAATTGTTACTAAAGCAAGTGTACCGCCATCATCACGATTCGCCAAGCTAAAGCTTCCCTGCAGGTCTGCTTCCGCCATAGTCTTGATAATTTTCAATCCTAAGCTTTGACGGCTGCTGTTTAAAGAAAATCCTTCCGGAAGACCTACACCGTCATCGGCAATCGATAAAACATAACGCTTGCTTTCTTCCGCAAAGCGCACCTTAAGGCTGCCGCTCATGCGTCCTTCGTAAGCATGTTCTATAGTATTCTGCAATAATTCGTTGAGAATCAAAGCGATGCTTGTTGCCTTATCAGACGGCAGCTGTACAGGATCTGCTTTAAAATCGGCATGCAGGATAAATTCCGGATGCAGCATACTGCTGATAATTGCCTGATAAATTCCCTTGGCCACCTTACCGACATCTATCAGACCGGTATCCTGCTGCGAAAGATACTCATGCACAATAGCGATACTGTTGACCCTGTTAACACAGTCACGCAAAACTATTTTGGTTTCTTCACACTGCGCGCGACGCTCCTGCAGGCGCAGCAGACTGGCGATGGTCTGCAGATTGTTCTTTACACGGTGATGAATCTCTTTAATTACCACAGATTTTATCAGCAGTTCCTCGTCTTTTTTACGCAGCTCGGTGATATCCTGCAAAATGACAATAGCACAACCGGCCTTAGGCCTGGGAATTACCGGCAGAATACGTATGGAAAGCAAAATGCCATGCATCGTAAATTCCTTGCTTTCCGCCGTGCCTGTTTCCATAACCATCCCGACCAACGGCCAGTTGATAGCAACATCATTAGTACGACAGCCGACAAGATGAGAAATATCCATAACATCAAACATATGACGTGCACGGTTGTTGGCAGCAACAATCACTCTGTTGGCATCTACTACCATAATGCCGTCAGAAGGCAACAGTCGCCGATAGTTGCTGTTATTGCTGACATCCTGGCGCAGATTACACAAAAGCTCCAGCGACTGAGCAATAATAATATCATCGGGAGCAGCACTTTCAAAGCTGACGGCACCATAGCAATGTCCGCGGCTGTCACGCAGCGGAAAAACCTTCAGACTGTTGAACATGCCCAAAGCCCATTCACGCTTGCCGTTAACAGGCACATTTTTTTGCAGCACACGCGCAACGAGAGGTTCTTCAACCGCACGCACACGTCGGCCAGTCATATCCGGGCGCACATTTCCGACCTGTGTCATCGGCTGCTCCTGCTTATAAACATTAAAAAACTTTTTATTCTCTCCCGGCAGATAAATCGTCACAGCAGCATGTGCTATATCTGCCGCCAGACCGAGTACCTGTGGCATAGCTTGTAAACTGTTTCTTTGTTCTGCTGTTAAATTGCTCAGCATGTTTCCCCTCTTCTTCCTGCTGTTGTCCTTTCCACAGCTTTATCTGATTAATCCACTATTTTATCCACTATATCCACAGGTTTTTCCACAACAGTAATGCGCTTATATGTGGATATTGCCCATTTATCCACAATATCCACAGGCTTATGCACTATAAAAGACACTTGTTTAGCCTAATTTCAATGATGGATTAGCGTTCAAGTCCAATGGACTGAAGCTGCCGGCCTGATACATAAAATAACCGCGGCAGGCAATCATTACAGCATTATCGGTACACAAAATCGGTGTCGGATGCACCAGCTGGGCACCAATCTCCTCCATAGCCTTTGCCAGTGTGTTTTGCAAAGTTTTATTGGCAGAAACGCCGCCGGCCAGCACAATTTTATTGTAGCCTGTATGCTGCATTGCATGCACCGCTTCCTTAACCAATGCATCAACAACAGCTCTCTGGAAGGATGCCGCAACATCGCTGCGGTTCACCTCACGTCCTGCCTGCTGCTGATTGTGCAGATAATTGATTACGGCAGATTTCAGGCCGCTGAAGCTGAATTCATAAGGCTTATCCAGACGTGCTACCGGAAAATCAATAGCATGGTCATTGCCGCCCAATGCCAAGCGCTCAATTTCCGGACCGCCGGGATAAGGCAGCCCCATAACGCGGGCAATCTTATCGAAGGCTTCGCCTGCCGCATCATCACGCGTCTGTCCCAAAAGCTCAAAGCTGTTATAGCCGGTAACCTTCAGCAATGCCGTGTGTCCGCCGCTGACAACCAGCGCCATGAACGGCGGCTTCAGTTCGCTGTCTGCCAAAAAGTTGGCAAATACATGGCCTTCAAGATGGTTGACACCTATCAACGGTTTATCCGTTGCCCAGGCCAGCGCCTTGGCAGCCGAAAGACCGACCAGCAGCGCGCCGACCAGACCAGGTCCGTAGGTAACGGCAACAGCATCTATCTGCTCCATGCCGACGCCAGCCTGAGATAAAGCCTCGTCAATAACAGGCATAATATTCTCGATATGCTTACGCGAAGCAATTTCCGGCACAACGCCGCCGAATTTGCGGTGAATAACGATTTGGGAGGAGATAATGTTGCTCAGTACCTCACGCCCGTTCTTTACTACGGCAGCCGCAGTTTCATCACAGCTGCTTTCAATACCTAAAATATATACATCCTTCTGCTCTTTATTCATGGCCTGCTCCTTCTTTATACAGCCACATTATAACTGCATTTTCATGATTGTCTTCGTAATAATTCGGACGAATGCCTTCGCTGGCAAAGCCACAGGTCAGATAAACCTTCTGCGCGGCAATATTTCCCTCGCGCACCTCCAGCGTCATAGCCGTAGCGCCAAGCTCCCAGGCCTTGTTTACTAAGGCTGCCGTCAGGCGTGTACCATAGCCTTGGCCGCGTTCTTCATCGGCAACAGCCACACGGGTAATCTGCGCTTCGCCTGCCACCAGCCAGAAGCCTGCATAACCGACAAGCTTGCCAGCACATTCCATTACCAGATAGGTAGTCAGCTCGTTGGCTATTTCATTACGCAGCATATTTTCATTCCAGGCATCATAAAAGGATTGTGCCTCTATGGCAACCAAAGCCGGAATATCCGCTTCCGTCATTGCTCTGAAGCTTATTGTTGCTTGTGCTTCTTCTCCCACAATTCCTCAGCCTCCGATCTTCTGATATAGTATGGCTCCAGGCCAAAAATTTTCTTATCGTTTTCTGCATCAAATTCTGCCAAGGCAGCCAAAGCAACAGAGCTGCCTTTAGGCATACGCAATGCTTCGGGTGCCACGCTGATAAAATCAGGCAGACCGTTTTTCGCAAGCTTGGTGCACTCGCCCAAAAGCAACGCAGGGGTTCCCTGCAACGCAATTCTTTCTAATGCTTTTTCCGCACTGACAACCTCAACAGGTGCAAGCTCTACAAGCTCACCGTTGCGCCATTCATATAAGGCCTGATAAAAATTGCCCTTTTGCGCATCCAGCACCGGTGACAGCACCCTGCCTTCAAGCTGAATATTATAAGCCATAGCCTTTAATGTATCTACTCCATGCAAGCAGCACTGCCAGCTGTAAGCCATAGCCTCTGCCGTTGCCAGACCGATACGCAGGCCGGTAAAGGAACCAGGTCCCATGCTGACAGCCAAAAGCTCAATATCCTGCTTTTGTACGCCGGTACGCTGCAGCAGCTGGTCTAATTGCGGCAGCAAGCCTTCACTATGTGTCATCCCCATATTTATCGTATATTCAGCTAAAATTTCCTTATCACGGCATAATGCAATCGTGCACACCTTAGTGGCCGTATCAATTGCTAAAGTCAGCATCTTCTTCTACCTCCTGCAGCAGTTTTTCGTATCTTTCACCCTGAGCCTGCAGCACAGCACGACGGCCTTCACCATCATGCAGCAATGTAATCTGCAGATATTCCTCCGGCAGCTCCTCCTTAAACAGCTCAGCCCATTCAATCAGTGTTACGCCATCGCCTCCGGTATATTCCTCAAAGCCGATGTCCTCCAGCTCCTCCGGACGGTTGAGGCGATATAAATCAAAATGCCTTATTTCCAGCTCACGCCCCTGATAGACATTCATGATAGCAAAGGTAGGACTGTTGACATCCTCAGCCTCAGCACCCAAGGCCACAGCAACACCACGGCTGAGCAGTGTTTTGCCGGCGCCCAGGTCACCGCTCAGGCAGAAAACGTCCCCGCTTGCTGCATGCTTGCCCAAAAGCCTTCCCAAGGCTTCCGTTGCAGCGCTGTCCTGCAAATAAATTTCCATAACCAACTCTCCTCATATTTGGCAAAAACACTTGCCATAGTAATCAATAATTTGAAAAAGCGGCACCAGACTTACCAGTACCGCTTCTTTGTTTTTACAGTAAAGTCGTATTACGCGTCAGCGGATCCTCAATATCCATATGACCACTCAAGGTAATAGCCTTTTTACCTTCTATCAGAATTTGTACCCGCTTAATTCCCGGAAATTCTGTCAAGGTATTGGTAATAGCGTAGCAAAGCATCATCTCGCCATAGGAGCCTTGTCCCTTCTTTGCCAGCTCGCGCGTAAAATCAGCATAGGCAGTGCCGTCCTGCTCAATTTTCAGACTGCGCACCTTAGTGCCGATAGGTACAACATCATCCATCTTCGCATCCTGCGGTTTAGTAGTCACCAAGGCAATCAAAGCATTTTCCGGCAAACTTTTGCCGTTATCCTTCATCGTAATTTTTTCCGGTAACAGCTTTTCGCTGCCATCAGAAGCTGCACGATAAACAATAAAGCTGATATCCTTTTTTTCCTGCACTGCAGCAGTTGCCGCATTCTTAGCATCCTCTTTCGGCGGAACATTTTCACTGCAACCGCTTACTATTACTGCACACAAAAGCAGCATCAATAAAATTAGCTTTCTCATTCTTGCCGCCTCCGTATTATGCAAAATATTTTTCAATGCCTTCAGCAATCAGACGAGCCGTCTTCTGTTGGAACCATTGTCCCTTCATCAAGGTCAGCTCCTTTTCATTGCTGATGAAGCACATTTCTACCAAAACTGCCGGCATACTGATACGCTTGATAACATAAAAGTTTGCCTGACGTACACCCAAATCATCTACACCGAAATTAGCAGCCAGCTTACTTTGGATATTTTTAGCTAAGCGCAAATCATTATCGGTTTTCGGATAGTAGTATGTAGAAAAACCACCAACATTTTTATTGACCGAAGAATTAATGTGCAGGCTGACGAACATATCAGAATTATATTTTTCGCCAACGTTTACACGTGCCTGCAGTTCCTCAGCATCACTGGCATTAGGTCCGAATACATCAACATCGGTAGTACGCGTCATATAGACCTTGGCACCTTTATCTTCCAGGATTTCCTTGAGCATTTTGGTAATAGGCAAGGTGATATTTTTTTCCTTGGTGCCATCACTGCCGATAGCGCCCGGATCGCTGCCGCCATGGCCTGCATCTAAGGTAATAATTTTACCGTCAAGACCGCCGCTTGTGCGGAACCTGCCGTTTCCTTTGATTACCGCAAACTTATCAGTATCAGATTTATTAACCGGTTTATTTACTGTTGTTTCTGTTTTGGCAGCAGCAGTATTTTTCTTATTATCGTTTTTCTTTTTACTGCTGCTCTTCTTTTTATCCGCTTTCTTATCCGCTGCGGTACTTGTTTTTATAACGGTATTTTTCTTGATACTGCTGTTATTTTTTGTCGGACGGTTGCTTACTACCGGTCTGTTGCTTACAACGGTGGTTGCAGCACCGGAACCGCTGTAGAAAGCCTGGCGCGGCGTAACATCAAGCACTACACGGAAGGGACGGCCTGTTGCAGGATCATTCTTTAAGACGAAAGCCTTATAGCTTTTTTCCAGCAGGCGCTGTTTCAGCGGTACACGCACCACCGTATAGCTGCCTTTATCCACAATCTTCAAGGAATCAGCCAAAGAGCTTTTTACAGCCTTACTATGCGGCACCTGCGCTCCCTTATCAGCATTCACCGTCAGATTCAGCGTATTGCCTTCCATATCAACAGCATAGCCTGCAGTATCCGTTACATCAACAACAATACGCAGAACGTCTGCTTTATTGACACCCCATTTTACATCTGTTATCTGCGCCGCCTGAGCAACCGCGCCTAAAAGCATACAGCAGGCCAGCAGCGTCAGCAGGAAAATCTTGCGCAATAGTTCCACCTCGCAAACTTACACACTCTTACCGAAGATTTTACTTCAACAATTTATTTTAACACTAATTACAGAAGTCTGTAAACAAAATTACCGGTAAAGCATTAATTACCCTTCAAAACCTCACAGCGAGCCTCCGGCAAAAACTGCGCCAGCTCACCTGCTGCCAGCCCGATATCAATACCGCTGATATCCGCAGCCTTTCCGTGCAGATAAACACCGCACACAGCAGCCTCCTGCAGAGTAATCTCCTGCGCTGCCAGACCGGCAATGATACCTGTCAGCACATCACCGCTGCCACCTGTAGCCAAAGCACTGGAGCCTGTACTGTTGACATAAACAGTGCCATCTGGGCAGGCAATAACGGTAGGTGCTCCCTTGAGCACCAGCACAGCATTCCATTCCTGAGCATATTGTGCGGCAATATTGATACGGTCAGCATTAATTTCACTGATTTCCTTGCCGATAAGACGTGCCATCTCACCGGGATGCGGAGTCAGCACCTTTGCTGCCTGCATCTGTGTCAGAATTTCCGTATGTCCCTGTAATGCTGTCAATGCATCCGCATCAATAACAACAGGTACCTGCACCTGCAGCAGGATATCACGCATCACCTGCTGCGTACTTTCGCTTGTACCCAAGCCGGGGCCGATTGCCAGTACATCGGCAGCATTAGCATTTTTAACTACATCGCCTGTTGCGCCTCCGCCAAGGATACCGGGCATACGCTCCAGCAGTCCGTGTACCATAACCTCAGTAAGCTTGCCTGCAAGCACATCACGGCTGCTGAGCGGAGTATAAAGCGCTACCAAGCCTGCGCCAGCCTTTACTGCGGCATAGCTGCTCAAAGCAGCTGCACCGGTGAAGCCGGGGCTGCCGGCACAGATAACAGCACGCCCTGCATCGCCCTTATGCGCATCAGCTTTACGCAGCGGCAGCAGTTCACGCACAATATCGTCTGTCAGACGATATTTTTTGCTGGCACATTCCTCTACCATTTTTGCAGGCATACCTATATCTGCCAGCTCAATATCACCGCAATACTCACGGCCTGGATAGAGCAAAAGGCCGGTTTTTAACAAAGCCATCGTCACGGTTTTATCCGCACGTACAGCATTTTCTGCAACAGCACCATTGTCTGCATTAACACCTGTCGGTACGTCAACTGCTACAATATATTTTTCGCTGTCATTCATCAGTCTGCAGGCACGCAGCAAATCGCCCTCAAGCTCGCCATGAAAGCCGGTTCCTGCTAAAGCATCAACCAAAATATCAGCCTTCGCGGCAGCAAGCTCAGCTACTACCCAGTCATCCTCACCGGCAATAGCCTCTACCTTAGCATCAGTTTTTTGCAGCATTGCAAGCTCTGCCGCAGCATCACCGGTCACAGCATCAAGCGCCTTGCCTACGACAAAAACGCGCACTCTCGCACCGTAATTTTGCAGCCAACGGGCAGCACCGAAGCCATCGCCGCCATTATTGCCGCCACCGCAAAAAACAACTACACTCTCGCCATCCAGCTCGTCTAAGCTATCATTAACAGCATCGGCAACAGCCTGCGCTGCATTATCCATCAATAAGATTCCCGGTACAGCATATTCCGCTGTCGCCAGTTGATCAAGCTGTTTCATTTCCTGTACGTTTACTAATTTCATTTTCCATCCTCCATTATTACATACGCCGTAGCAAGTTCTCTGCTATGGCTTAAGCTGATTTGTATATTTTTTACTCCAAGCTGCTTTGCCAACATTGCAAAGTGACCGCTAAGCTGTACTAAAGGCTTGCCCAGCCCATCGTTGTCTACGGCTATTTCCTGCAGCGAGCCTTCGCGCAGACCGGTTCCCAATGCTTTCAGCACTGCTTCCTTAGCAGCAAAGCGTGCTGCAAAGCTTGCTGCCGCTTGCTGTCCTCTTCTTTGACAATAGGCAGCTTCCTCAGCAGTAAACACTCGCCGGATAAAAGATTCGCTCTTTATTGCCCGGGCAATACGTTCTATTTCGATAATATCACAGCCTATGCCTACTATCATTTGCTTTCACTCCTTCACACAGCTTCGTAACTATTATTAATTCTTGCAAGTATATCCAAAATCCTTTTTTTATTTTTGTTTTTCACAAAGATATTGCAAAATTTAAAGAGCTTCTTCTTTTAATACAGATATCGGCAGGCTTAACTTCTTCAGCATTGCAAAAATCCCCGATATCGCGCAAACACGCAATACCGGGGAAATATTTTTTATTAAGCTGCGGTTACATCAGAAGCAGGCAATCTGACCATCAGTACGCTTTTCGGTTGCACCGCACAGCACGCCATCCTCATCACGGATAATAATCTGTCCGCGGCCCATGTGATACGGGTCCGGCTGAACCACAACGTTATGGCCCATACGCTGCAGCTGACGGATAATGTGGTTAGGAGTATCCTGTTCCACTTCTACAGTTTTACCGCCAATCCACTGCCATCTCGGCGCATCCAGCGCCTGCTGCGGATTCAGGCCGAAATCAATCATGTTCATAGCAACCTGAACATGAGCCTGCGGCTGCATAAAGCCACCCATAATACCAAAGGCACTCACAGCCTGACCATCTTTGGTCATGAAGGCAGGAATAATGGTATGGTACGGACGCTTGCCACCCTGCAAAGCATTCGGATGGTTTTCATCAAAGGAGAAGTTCTCGGCACGGTCATTAAAGGAAATAGAAGTACCTGGTACAACGATACCGCTGCCGAAGCCACGATAGTTGCTCTGAATCATGCTGACCATATTACCTTCGGCATCAGCGGTGCAGAAGTAAACAGTGCTGCTGTAGCGCGGGTCGCCTACAACCGGCTCCAACGCTTTATCATTAATCAGAGCACGGCGGTCTGCGGCATAGCGCTCACTCAAAAGCTGCTCGGCAGTAACCTTCATGTAGGAAGGCTCGGCAACATACTCTTTAGTATCAACAAAGCTCAGCTTCATAGCTTCTATTTGCTTATGCATAGTTTCTACGGTATCGCGCTCGGTAAAGTTATAACCTTTGAGAATGTTCAGCGCCATAAGTACTGTAATACCATGACCGTTAGGAGGCAGCTCCCAGATATCATAACCGCGATAGTTAACGCTCAGCGGTTCAACCCATTCCGGCTTGTAGGCTTCAAGGTCGCTCTTGCGCAGGAAGCCGTTATGTTCTTGCATAAAAGCATCAATCTTATCTGCCAGCTCACCTTTATAGAAAGCATCGCCATAGGTTTCGGCAATCAGGCGCAGGCTTTTAGCTATATCGGGATTCTTGAATACTTCGCCCGGCTGCAGCCAATGTCCGTTAGGCTCAAAGGTATCAAACCAGCCTTTGAATTCCGGTCTGTCTTTATATTTGGTATAGAAGCCGTCAGCCTCTTCCCACAGGCGGCTCATGTTCGGAGAAACAGGATAGCCGTTTTCCGCATAGTTGATGGAGGGTTCCATAACAGTTTTGATAGGCAGCTTGCCAAACTTTTTATGAATTTCCATCCATGCGCCTACAGCACCCGGAACGTTAATCGGCTCAACACCATAGGGAGGAATTTTATCAAAGCCGCGTTCCTTCAGGGCGGCGATAGAAGCAGCCATCGGAGCCGGACCGCTGCCGTTAATGCCATACAGCTTACCCTTATACCAGATAAGTGCAAAGCAGTCACTGCCCAGGCCATTGCCGGTAGGCTCAACTACAGGCTGACAGGTTGCAACAGTAATAGCGGCATCAATTGCGTTACCGCCTTTAAGCAAGGTTTGCAGGCCTGCGGAAGCAGCGGTAGGATTACCTACGCATACCATACCGTTTTTAGCATAAACAACACTACGTTTAGAAGCATACGGATAATTTTGTGCATCAAATTTCATTGCTATTCTCCTTTACCAACTTACAGGAATTTCTCTAAAATACCGGCAGTAATTACCGAGAAGGTAGTAACGGTAGCAAAACCGCCTACAAGATATTTCGGCATAATGGCATCGTTGACAACCTGCCTTTCCTCTTCCGTTTCACCTGTAGCGATCGCAATTTCGTTTGCTACCAGATAGGTTGCCGGGAAGCCCAAAAGCTGCATTACGGCTACGCCCATAGCCAGGTTTCTGTTGCCCAGGATTTTCCACAGCGGCAGAATATAGAAGAACAGGAAAAGTACAGCAAATACCACGATAAATACCATAATGGTATTAAAGCTCAATACAAGCAAATCACTGACTTTAATTTTTGCCAGAGAAGGAATAATTACCGCAAATACACCAACGTTGAAAATACCGGAGGATTTTGCATGATCCAGGATTTTCGGCGGAACAAGGCCGGTGCTGCCCATTACGGCACCTAAAATCAAAGCCCAGATGGTAGCGCTCAGGCCGGTATATTTACCGATAACAAATGCCAGCCAGCTGAATAAGGCTGCGATAGTCAGAGAAGCAAAAGAACCATAGAATTTTTTGTGTTTTTCAAAGAAGGTTTCTTTAGGAGCTGCACCGCCATGCACCTCTTCCTTAGGTGCATAAGGATTAACACCGGTACGACGGAATTCCGCCAATGCTTCCTTAGCAGCACGCAGGCCAAAGTAAGAAGCAACAGGAGTACCAAAGAATTTTTGTACAGCGTATAAAACAGTACCCAAAGCAGCAGCCATAGCAAAGCCTTTATCCATAGCAGCGCTGGTCATAATCTGAGTAGCAACGATACCGCCGTTGATAATAGGAATGCTGACAATAGTTTCCTGATAACCGATTACCGGAATCAGCACAACACTGCCGGCAATCAAAACAATCATGGATAAAACAGCAACTGCAACTGTGCGCCATTCAGCAATCAGCTGCTTAATATTCAGGCTGGTACCCATGCTGAATACTACGAAAATCAAAGACCATTTGCCTATGTCAGTAAGACCTGCGAGCTTAATAATATCCGGCGGCAGAACACCTGTCATAAAACCAACAAGGAAAAGCATCAGGCTGACAAATACAGCAGATACCTTTGCTTTTGTTGCAACACCCAACACATCACCAATGCCAAAAAGCAACAGGCAGATGAATAAATAAAAAAACATACTTGTAAACAAAACAATACCCCTTTCAAAACATATATACTATTTCAGTCCGAAAATAGACCGATTTGTTTTAGTATATATGTTTCATAGGTTTTTGACAAGCGAAAATTACATTTTTATATAATTTTAACCACGAGCATTTCTTTATGTAAACTTATTAACATTTGAGCAAAGCACAATTCCAAAATATCTGATTATACTGTTTGATGAGGCAACTGATATTCATAAACCGTAAATTCCTTTGAAATACCGAAAGCATTATGAGGTGTGCTATTTTCGTTTACTACGACTACTGAAACAAAGCGCTTAGTTAAAATTACATTTTCAATCCGAATCAGCTTAGCCCGGAAATACAAAAACTCCGCAACCAAAACAGTTGCGGAGTAATTTGTGCGATTTGTGTTTGTGATTGGTGCTTGACAGTAAACCAAAAATTAACGTTTGGAGAACTGGCTAGCTTTACGAGCTTTCTTCAAGCCGTATTTACGACGTTCTTTTTCGCGCGGGTCGCGAGTCAGGAAGCCTGCTTTTTTCAGAGCAGGACGGAATTCAGCGTCAACTTTCAGCAGAGCGCGAGCAATGCCGTGACGGATAGCACCAGCTTGGCCGGAAATGCCGCCGCCGTTTACGTTAACGAGTACGTCATATTTACCTTTGGTTTCGGTAACTTCGAGCGGTTGGTTAACAATCAGCTCTAAGGTTTTCAGACCAAAGTATTTGTTCAATTCACGGTCGTTGATAACGATGTTGCCTTCACCCGGAACCAGGCGAACGCGAGCAACAGAAGATTTACGACGACCAGTTGCGTTATAAGTAACTACTGCCATTTATTTGTTCCCTCCCGGATATTATCTAACGTTGATTTCCATTACTTCAGGTTTTTGAGCTGCATGCGGATGTTCGCTGCCAGCATATACATGAAGTTTGGAGAAAATTTGAGCGCCGAGGCTGTTGTGCGGAATCATGCCTTTAACAGCGAGCTCTACCATTTTTACAGGGTTTTTCTTCAGCATGTCGCCAGCTTTTACATAGCTGTCGCCGCCGAGATAACCGGAATGACGGAAATAGATTTTGTGAGTCAGTTTTTTGCCGGTCAGAACAACCTTATCTGCATTGATAATGATTACGTGATCACCGGTGTCCATGTGCGGGGTAAAGGTCGGTTTGTGTTTACCGCGCAGGACTTTTGCAACCTCTGCAGCCAGGCGGCCCAGAGTTTTATCAGCTGCGTCAACAACGTACCATTTGTGTTCGATGTTAGACGGATTAGCCATAAAAGATTTCATCGCTTGTGTCCCTCCTAGATATTTTCCAAATATACAGTTCGTTGCGATCTTCTCACCGTATTTCGGGGCTAGTGAAATCAAGCGGAAAATCACGTAGATATATTATACGCAACTTAAGAGTTTAAGTCAAGTATTTTTGTTAAATTTTTAGCATTTTCCCAGAGTTTTTCCCTTAAAGCTGCGGATACTCCCGATAACCTACCTCTGCCAGGTATAATCCCTGTGCCGGAGCAGGCTCGTTTAGGAATTCGCAGCGCTGCGCCGTAAGCTCGGCGGCAAAATCCTGCACCGTGCGCTTGCCCATTCCCACCTGTACCAGGGACCAGACTATGTTGCGTACCATGTGATACAAAAAGCCGTCACCGCTGATGCGGAAAAGAATCTCTTCTCCCTGCTGCTGCCACTTGGCAGCATAAATTGTTTTTATCGGCGAAGTATCTACGCTGCCGCTGCTGCGGAAGGCACTGAAATCATGCGTTCCCAACAGCAGCTTCGCTGCTTCGTTCATAGCCTTCACATCAAGCTGCTGACGCAGCTGCCAGGCGTAACGCACCATAAAGGGATTGACGTAATCATTGACAAGCAGCTTGTAATGATACGTCTTCCACTGTGCGCTGAAGCGTGCATGGAAGCCCTCCGGCATCTCCTCGGCGCTCACAACCACGATATCCTGCGGCAGCAGGCTTGCCGCTGCACGCACCAGATTAGCACAGGGAATGTGTCCGTTCGTAGTAAAGGTCACCGTCTGCGCCAAAGCATGTACCCCGGCATCCGTGCGCCCGCTGCCTGCGGTTACTACAGGCTCGCCGCACAGCATGGCCAATGCTTCTTCCAGAACATTTTGCACTGTCTGCACGTTTTTCTGCTTCTGAAAGCCGTGATAGGCACTGCCATCATAGGCCACAACCAGCTTTATTGTACGCATACGTTCCCCCAGCGCAATACTGCGAGGCCAACCGCCAGTATAATAATCAAAGCAAAGGCCAGATAATCGCGGCCGGCATATACCAATTCATGCATGCGTGTACGTCCTTCACCGCCGCGATAGCAGCGTGCTTCCATAGCCACAGCCAGTTCGTCGGCACGACGAAAGGCACTGATAAACAGCGGCACCAGCAAAGGCAGCATATTTTTCATTCTCTGGAAGATATTGCCGCTGGCAAAATCAGCTCCGCGAGAGGTCTGCGCCTTCATAATGCGGTCCGTTTCATCCAATAATGTAGGAATAAAGCGCAAAGCAATAGTCATCATCATAGCCAGCTCGTGCGCCGGAACGCCCAGCTTTTTGAACGGACGCAGCAGATTTTCAATACCGTCTGTCAGTACAATCGGCGATGTCGTAAAGGTCAGCACCGAAGAAAACAGCAGCAGCAGAATCAGGCGAACTGCCATCTTTACGCCCATGTCGATACCTTCGGCAGTTACACTCAAAAACTTCCAGGTAAAGACAATATGCTCACCGGGAGCGGTAAACATATGAATCAGCATCGTCAGAATAACGATAATCCAGATAGGCTTCAGAGATTTGAAAACCAGCATCCACGGTACTCTCGAAATAAGAATCACCACAGCTGCAAAGGCGGTCAGAATGCCATAAGCCAACGGCGTTACCGCAAAGAAAATAGCAATAATATAAATCAAGGTAGCCAACAGCTTAGTACGCGGATCAAGCTTATGGATAAAGGAGTTACCGGGGAAATATTGTCCTAAGGTTATATCTGTCAGCATTATTTCCACCCCTTTGCTTGCTTAATCGCCTTAACCAGGCTCATATCGTCTTTAATATTCTCTTTCACTGCCAGGCCGTTTTTACGCAGCAAATCTGCCAACTTGTAAACCTGCGGCACATCTACGCCAACCTTGACCAGCTCATCGGCATGCTGCTTGAAAATGTCAGCAGGAGTACCGTCAAACAATACCTTGCCGGAGTTGATAACCAGCAGGCGATCAGCATATTTTACTGCCTCCTCCATGCTGTGCGTTACCAGCACAATCGCAATACCGCGGCTCTTGTGCAGCGACATGATTTCCTTGAATACTGCATTGCGGCTACGCGGGTCCAGGCCTGCGGAAGGCTCGTCCAAAACCAGATAATCAGGGTTCATCGCAACCACGCCGGCAATAGCTACACGGCGCATCTGGCCGCCGCTCAGCTGAAAGGGAGAGCGCTGCGCATAGGTATCATAATCCAGGCCGACGAAGGCCATAGCCTCACGCACCTGCTTTTCTACCTCATCCTCGGCAAAGCCTTTATTGCGCGGGCCGAAGGCGATATCCTCAAAAACAGTTTCCGCAAACAGCTGATGCTCGGGATACTGAAATACCATACCCACCTGTTGGCGTGCAGTCTTGGCCTCCGCACTCTTGGCAGTAATATCAATGCCATCAATGCTTGCGCTGCCCTTATCCGGCTTCAGCAAGCCGTTTAAATGCTGTACTAATGTAGACTTGCCGCTGCCTGTGTGTCCTATAATGGCAACTATTTCGCCCTTGGAAATCTCCAGTGACACATCATTGAGCGCCAGGCGTTCAAACGGCGTGCCTTTGGAATATGTATGATATATATTAGAAAGTTTTATTGACATAATGCCTGCGCCAGCTCCTCATCTGTAATAATATCCTGCGGCAGCTTTACACCGCTTTTGCGCAGCTCGCTGGCTACCTTCGCTGCCAGCGGAGCCTCCAGTCCCAAGGCCTCCAGCTCATCAACTCTGCTGAAAACCTCACGCGGAGTGCCCATAAATCTGATATGACCTTTTTCCATAACAACTACGCGGTCAGCAGCCAGTGCTTCCACCATGTAATGCGTAATATAAACTATAGTCATATTTTTTTCTTCATTGAGCTTACGTACAGTGCCCACGATTTCCTTGCGTCCCTGCGGGTCGAGCATCGCTGTAGGCTCGTCCAGCACAATGCATTCCGGCTGCAGCGCCAGAATACCTGCTATAGCCACACGCTGCTTCTGTCCACCGCTCAAAAGATGCGGTGCATGCTTGGCATATTCCGTCATGCCTACAGCAGCTAATGAATCTGCTACACGCTTCGGTATTTCCGGTCCCGGTACGCCGATATTTTCCGGACCGAAGGCCACGTCCTCTTCCACAATCGCAGCAACTATCTGGTTGTCGGGATTTTGGAACACCATGCCCACCTTTTGGCGGATATCCCACATTTTGTTTTCATCTTCAGTATCCATGCCATCTACCAGCACAGTGCCGTCAGTCGGCAGCAGCAAAGCGTTCAAATGACGTGCCAGCGTAGATTTACCGCTGCCGTTAGCGCCGATAACGGCAACAAATTCGCCCTGCTTAATTTCCAGGCTTACGCCGTCCAGCGCCCTTACCTCATTGCCATCAGCATCTGTATAGTAATGCTTCAAATTCTTTATACTAATCACAACAGTGCCTCCATCATAAATTCGTGTACTTACTAATTATATACGTGATAAAAAGATTAGTCAACCTTCTTTTATTGCAAGGTTAACCATGATGCTAAAAAAGTAAACCATAAACGCTAAGGCACGTTTACGGCTTATTTTTATAAATCAAAACGTTCATTTTTAATGCCAGCAAAGCAACACGAGCTTTAGAAAACGAGAAAACAGCCTGCAGGGGATATTGCAGGCTGTTTCTCTTAGGAAAGCTGTTTATGATGAATTTGATGGGAAGGGTGTAGCAACTTTTTGCTACACTCATAGTATACTATAATGCTGTGACATAGCAAGGGCAAAGTTTTGAAGAAATCGTGAATAAAATTCCTGCATGAACTGCTCTTGCATTCAAATTAAATTCTTACTTATCCGTAATCTGTGCTCCAAACGGCAACAGTGCCAGCTTAGCCAGCTTAAAATGCTGCATGCCGAAGGGAATGCCGATAATCGTACAGCACAAAATTACAGCAAAAACAGCATGCGTAATTGCCAGCTCGATACCGCCAAAAATCAGCCAAAAAATATTTAACAGCAATGAGGTTGTTTCACCGCTCAAAACTACGTCCTTGCCAAAGGGGAAGAAGCTCAAGCGTCCCAGCTTAAAGCACTGCAGCCCGACAGGAATACCGATAATTGTCAAACACCACACAAGACCTACCAGATACCAGATAATGCCTGCTAAAATACCGCCAAATAAAAACCAGATAATATTACCGATAATGCTCATTGCACACTTCCTTTCATCTACTGATACTGACAAACCAACCGGCACACCGAAAAATATACACGTAGTTGGTTACTGATACATTTGATTTAAAAGATTGTAAGTAATCTCTCTAAGGCTAGTTTAGCATACCGCTAACTTTTGTGCAAGCGCAAAGGCAAGCGGCACTGTGGGAACTCTGGGGAGAGTCTCACAGTGCCGCTGCCTATATAAAATTAATTGGGAAAACTTAATGATTGGTTTCTTCGGCTAATTTTGCCGGAACCAGCTCAGATTCTTCCTTGAGATGTTGTTGATATGCTTTTGTTTCAGCAACAACTACGCCAGAAAGAGCAACCAGAGCAATCAGGTTAGGCAGAGCCATCAGACCGTTAACGATATCGGACATAACCCAGATTTCTTCCAGTTTCAGGAACGGGCCGCAGGCAACGAGAATGATGAAGCCGATGCGGTACGGAAGAATTGCTTTAACACCCATCAGGTATTCTACGCAACGTTCGCCGTAGTAGTTCCAGCCGAGGATAGTAGTAAAGGCGAAGAGCACCAGCCCAACCAACAGTAACCAAGTACCAAAGGCAGGGAATGCAGAGCTGAAGGCTGCATTAGTCATGGCAGCACCGTTGAGATCGCCGTTCCAAACGCCGGTAACAATCAAGGACAAACCGGTCATGGTGCAGATGATGATGGTATCGATGAAGGTACCGGTCATGGAAACCAGACCTTGTTCAGCAGGCCAATGAGTTTTTGCTGCAGCTGCTACGATAGGAGCAGAGCCTAAGCCGGATTCGTTGGAGAATACGCCGCGGGCAACACCATTACGCATCGCCAGCATAACAGTTGCACCAAGGAAGCCGCCCTGTGCAGCAGTAGTAGTGAAGGCACTTTCAATAACCAGTGCGATAGCGCCCGGAACCTGGTCCGCAAAGCTAACTAAAATGCCCAAGGTAGTAAAGAAGTAAATTACTGCCATGCCGGGAACAACCTTAGAAGAAACATTAGAGATAGATTTCAGACCGCCGATGGTTACAGCAGCAACCAATACGGTAAGAGCAATACCGGTGTAGATAACCGGGATACCAACAGAGATTTTGGTAATCTCAACAATGGAGTTTACCTGAGCAAAGGTACCTACGCCGAAGTATGCGCACATGATACCGAAGACACAGAACATAATTGCCAATGGTTTATATTGCTTGCCGAGGCCGTTTTGGATGTAATACATCGGACCGCCGGAGATATTGCCGTTAGCATCGACAGTACGATATTTTACAGCCAGCAGGCATTCTGCATATTTGGTTGCCATACCGAAGAAAGCAGCCAGCCACATCCAGAACAATGCACCGGGGCCACCGGCCTTAATTGCGGTAGCAACACCGACAATGTTACCGGTACCAACAGTTGCAGCAAGTGCAGTACACAGAGCTTTAAAGCTGTTTACATCACCGTGACCATCATTCTTGGCACAGAAGATCAGCTTTAATGCCTGCGGCAGTTTCAATACCTGCAGCAAACCCAAACGAATAGTCAGCATAATGCCGGTACCTACAAGCAGCACCAGTAGCGGCGGACCCCAGACAAACGAATCAATTGCATTCAATGTTTCCAACATGATGATTTCCCCTCTCATTTTCAAAGTTCCCTAAGTAAATAAAAAGCCGGAGTATGATTATCTGATACTCCGGTTTGTCAGCGGCCTTGATAGCTATGCTATCATTGTTGTTTTGCTCCGTCCACTGGCCTGAGAGATAAGGATGTGTATACGCACATCTTTGCACCTTCGGCGCCCATTTAAGGGACTCTCCAGAGTTGTGTCTGTACACGGTTCTTGCTTTTGATAAGCACCTGAGAGTTTTGCTCCTTCGGTAGGCATTGCCTTCTCCTATGTACTTCATCCACTCATTATTTACTTATGTATCTGATTATAACACATATTAAACAAAATGCAAGAGCTTACAGCAATGTATACACGCATACATGCAAAACTGTAAACTAAAGTATGTTTATTGATTTTTTTTAATAACAAAACGGCGCTGTGGGAACTCTGGGGAGAGTCGCACAACGCCGCTTTGCTATATAAAGATGAAATACTAGGCTTATTTATTCTTTTCTTCAGCCAGATGCTTCTGATAAGCCTTAGTTTCGGCAACAACTACGCCGGACAAAGCAATCAGCGCAATTAAGTTAGGAATAGCCATCAAGCCATTAACAATATCCGCCAAAACCCAAATCTCTTCCAGCTTCAGGAAAGGACCGCAGGCAATCAGGCAGATAAAGATGATGCGGTACGGCAGAATTGCCTTTACGCCCATCAGATATTCTACACAACGTTCACCGTAGTAGTTCCAGCCAAGGATAGTGGTGAAAGCAAAGAGTACAAGGCCAACCAACAGCAGAATGCTGCCAAATGCAGGGAACGCCATGGTGAAGGCAGATTCAGTCATTGCAGCACCGTTCAGAGGTCCGCACCATACACCGCTGACAACCAGAGACAAGCCGGTCAGAGTACAAATGATGATAGTATCAATAAAAGTACCGGTCATAGAAATCAAGCCTTGCTCTGCAGCCCATTTGGTTTTAGCAGCAGCAGCTACGATAGGAGCAGAACCTAAGCCGGATTCGTTGGAGAATACGCCGCGAGCAACACCGCTGCGCATTGCCAGCATAACGGTTGCACCAAGGAAACCGCCTTGAGCAGCAGTAGGAGTGAAAGCAGAATTCAATACAGTTGCGATTGCAGCAGGAACCTGATCAGCAAAAACAATCATGATACCGACAGTAGTCAGGAAGTACAGCAGAGCCATAGCCGGAACTACCTTTGCAGCAACAGTTGCGATGGATTTCAGACCGCCGATGGTTACAGCGGCAACAACAACAGTCAGAGCAATACCGGTGTAAACAACAGGAATACCTGCAGAAATCTGGGTAATTTCAACAATGGAGTTTACTTGAGCAAAGGTACCGATACCAAAGTATGCGCACAGAACACCGAATACAGCAAACATAACAGCCAGCGGTTTGTATTTTTTGCCAAGACCATTTTCAATGTAGTACATCGGGCCACCGGAAATATTGCCGTTGGCATCTACGGTACGATATTTTACAGCCAGCAGACATTCGGAATATTTGGTTGCCATACCGAAGAAGGCCGCAATCCACATCCAGAACAATGCTCCCGGGCCACCTGCTTTAATTGCAGTTGCAACACCAACGATGTTACCGGTACCGACAGTTGCAGCCAGTGCAGTACACAATGCTTTAAAGCTGTTTACGTCACCGCTGCCATCATTCTTGGCACTGAAGATCAGGCCCAAAGCCTGCGGCAGCTTGAAAACCTGCAGCAGCTTCAGACGGAAGGTCATCAGAATACCGGTACCAACCAAAAGTACCAACAGCGGCGGCCCCCAGACAAACGCATCAATTTCATTCAAAATTTCCAACATGATTCAAACATCTCCCTTTAAATTCCCATTAATTATTCATAAGCAAATAAAAAACCGGAGTATACAAAAAATACTCCGGTAAAAGTCAATGACATATGATAGGCAATAGCGCCATCACATAAGCTTTGCTCTGTCCACTGGCCTGAGAGATAAGGACGTTTCTGAATTTCAGAAGACATCTTTGCACCTTCGGCGCCCATTTAAGGGACTCTCCAGAGTTGTGTCAGCATACGGTTCCTGCTTAAAATTAAGCACCTGAGAGTTTTGCTCCTTCGGTAGGCAGTGCCTTCTCCCATATACATCATCCACTCGTTATTTACTTATGTACGCTATTATAACACACTTTTCGAAGAACGCAAGCCTTTTTTCAACATTTTTTTATGTATACACGAATACATAAGGGAATGTAACTTTTGAAGCAAAATAGATTGCTTAAAGCATGCTAAAAGTATATCTCTTGGGAAAAATACATACTAAACGCTAAGTAGACTTACATATGAAAAAACATACATACTAGCCATACAGCATACACAGCATCGTAGGCAGCCTCGCCATCCTGCACCCAGTTCACAGTTATATTTTGTTTTTTCAGCAGCATGCTCAAAAGCTTGCCTAAATTTATATCATCCTCAGCTAATAAAATTTTCATTGCTTCCGCCTCCGTTACAGCTATTGTATCACAATGCAGTATAGGCATGTAAAATTAATTTTAACTAAAAAATCGCTGCCAAGGCTTTGCCTTCAGCAGCGATTGTCTTACATGATATATCTGTTCAATGACGGCACAATTTCCGCATAGGTGCCTTTTTTATTGGCCAACATTATATTAATGGCCCATACAGTCTGTCCGCGGTCATCCTCCGTGCGTGTGGCCTGCAGCTTACGGTTGGTACCGGTAAAGCATACGATATCTTCCAGCTCCAGCAAAAGCGCCATATCCTCACGTCTGTAGCCTTCAAGGCAGCGGTCGGAAAACATCACCGTCAGCATCAGCATATCATCCATACGCCAGCATTCCAGGCGATAGGCACGGCCATCGCTCAGCTTGCCGTTATAATAGCCGACATCCTGCACGCCGTCCTCATCCGGCTCATAGGGAGAAGGAACATAATCCACGCGGCAGGGAACAGGGAATTTTTTTATCAGCATAAATTCGTTCTCCTTAAAGAGCAAAGCGCCTCAGAGCTTGAGGCTTTGAGGCGCGCTTGCTTATACGTTATTCCTTATCGGGAGTTTCTTCTGCTGCGGTTTCAGCAGTTGCAACTTCGGGCATCGGAACATTATATTTAACTTTGATATCACGATAACGGCTCATACCGGTACCTGCCGGAATCAGCTTACCGATGATAACGTTTTCTTTCAGGCCCAGCAGCGGGTCAACCTTGCCCTTGATAGCAGCATCGGTGAGTACGCGGGTGGTTTCCTGGAAGGAAGCAGCGGACAGGAAGGAGTCGGTAGCCAAAGAAGCTTTGGTGATACCCAGCAGGATAGCACGGCCTTCTGCAGGAGTCTTGCCTGCTTCCAGCATCTCGGTATTCTGCTCTTCAAATTCTGCCACATCAACGTCTTCACCCGGCAGCATTGTGGTGTCACCGGATTCCTCGATGCGGATTTTGCGCATCATCTGACGAACCATAACCTCGATATGCTTACTGTTGATATCTACGCCCTGAGACTTATAAACGCCTACTACCTGAGATACCAGATAGTTCTGGGTAGCCTTCACGCCGCTGATACGCAGTACGTCATGCGGGTTAAGAGAACCTTCGGTCAGACGGTCGCCCTTAGCGATTTCCTCACCCTCAACAACAGACAGCTTAGCGCCGTAAGGAATCTGATATTCCTGGTTTTCGCCATCCAGTGCCATTACGGTTACCTTGCGGCTGTTGCCTTCCTGGGTAATATGTACGTGACCTGCAACCTCGGACAGAATGCCGGGATGTTTCGGTTTACGTGCTTCGAACAGCTCCTCGACACGAGGCAGACCTTGGGTAATATCGTCTGCACCTGCAACGCCGCCGGTATGGAACGTACGCATGGTCAGCTGAGTACCAGGTTCGCCGATGGACTGTGCGGCGATAGTGCCGACTGCCTCACCAACATCAACGTTCTTGCCGGTTGCCAGGTTGCGGCCATAGCATTTGCGGCAAACGCCGAATTTAGCCTTACAGGTAAGTACGCTGCGGATTTTAACCTTTTCACGCAGCTGGCAGATACGTTCTGCCATAGGCTCGGTAACATATTCATTGATATGATAAAGAATTTCACCATTTTCATCCAGAATATCCTCAGCCAGGTTACGGCCAATAATACGGTCATGCAGGGTTTCAATGATGGTTTTCTCTTTTTTGCCTTCGGTAATTGCCTCAACCTCAATGCCGGCAATTTCGTTATTGCGGATACGCAGCTCCTTAACGGTACCGTCAGCCAGAACAGCGTTGATAATGTCTTCGGTCATAGTTTCGCCGGTATGTGCCAGCACCTCGCCTGCACCGTTAACAATATCTGCTGCTATCTCTTTGCCGTTGAAGTTATGCATCATTGCTTCCTTCAGCACATTATGAGCAAAGGTATCGCTGATGTTGATGCGGACATTTTCGATATCCTCACCATTCATATCTTCGTCGGAATAGAGATTAATTTCTTCAACACCGGCATCATTGAGCTTAGCAAAAAGCTCTTCAGTGATGTTGGTATCTGCTTCAGCAATCAGGTTGCCTTCTTCATCAAGTACGCCGGAAGCCAGGGTACGGCCCATAACCTTTTCGCGGATTTTGTTCTGGCTTGCACCAAGAACAGCCTTGCTCAGACGGCTGCGTTCTTTAACCAGGTTCATACCAACGATATCGCAATCATCCTCACGGACAATTACGTCCTGTGCAACGTCAACCAGACGACGAGTCAGGTAACCGGAGTCAGCGGTACGCAGTGCGGTATCGGCCAAGCCTTTACGAGCACCATGAGAAGAAATGAAGTATTCCAAAATGGTCAGGCCTTCACGGAAGTTAGATTTGATAGGACGGTCAATGATACGACCGGAAGGATCGGCCATCAAACCACGCATACCGGCCAGCTGACGAATCTGCTGTTTGTTACCGCGGGCACCGGAGTCAGCCATCATGGAAACAGGATTGAACTTGTTCATGGTGGACTTCATCAGCTTATTGGTAACCTTATCGGTTGCTTCGTTCCACAGGTCAATTACCTTACGATAACGTTCGTCATCGCTCATCAAACCACGGCGGAAGAGGCGCTCAACCTTATCAACCTCATGCTCTGTTGCTTCCAGAATAACTTCTTTTTCAGCAGGAATCTGAATATCGGAGGTTGCGATAGAAATACCGGATTTACAAGCATTATCGTAACCCATTTTCTTAACAATATCCAGAATTTCGGCAGTACGCAGGTTGCCGTACAGCTTATGAGCCTTAGCAACAAGTCTGCCCAATTCTTTCTTGTCAATCAGCTTGCCGAGATGCCAACGTTCAACTTCAACGGTTGTTTCCACAACATTACCGGAAGCATCCAGGCGCTTTTCAACAACCTGATCTTTTTCTTTATGATAGTAACGCATTTCCAGAGGCAGCTCGCCATTGAAAATAGTGTTACCTACAGTTGTAACTACCAGGGACATACCGGTTTCACCGACAGCTGCACCCTTTTCTTCATCATAGATTTCGCTGTTGGGAATATAAACCTCGATAGGTACCTGCAGATCTACCGCATGGTGGAAGTAAGCCAGCTGAGCTTCGTCCACGCTGCTGTAGCGGGTTCCTTCACCCTTAACGTTCGGGTCATCCTTGCTGGTCTTTACAATAGTCAGATAGTAGGAGCCCAAAACCATATCCTGTGTAGGAACAGCAACAGGCTTGCCGTCTTTCGGTGCCAGGATGTTGTTTACGGACATCATCAGCATACGTGCTTCAGCCTGAGCCTCAACGGAAAGCGGCAGATGGACAGCCATCTGGTCACCGTCAAAGTCGGCGTTATAAGCGGTACATACCAAAGGATGCAGCTTAATAGCACGGCCTTCGGACAGGATAGGCTCGAAAGCCTGAATGCCCAGTCTGTGCAAAGTCGGTGCACGGTTCAGCAGTACAGGATGTTCTTTGATTACCTCTTCCAGAACGTCCCATACAGCGTTGGTAGCACGCTCTACCATGCGCTTAGCACTCTTAATATTAGTTGCTTCACCGCTGTTTACCAAACGCTTCATAACGAAGGGTTTGAACAGCTCCAGAGCCATTTCCTTCGGCAGGCCGCACTGATGCATTTTCAGCTCAGGACCTACAACGATTACGGAACGGCCGGAATAGTCAACACGTTTACCTAACAGGTTCTGACGGAAACGGCCTTGTTTACCCTTGAGCATGTCGGACAAGGATTTCAGAGGACGGTTACCGGGACCGGTAACCGGACGGCCGCGACGGCCGTTATCAATCAAAGCATCTACTGCTTCCTGCAGCATACGTTTTTCATTGCGGACAATGATATCAGGCGCATGCAGCTCCAGCAGACGTTTAAGACGGTTATTACGATTAATAACACGGCGATACAGATCGTTCAGGTCGGAGGTTGCGAAACGACCGCCATCCAGCTGTACCATAGGACGCAGTTCAGGCGGAATAACCGGAACTACATCCATAATCATCCATTCAGGACGGTTGCCGGATTTCAGGAATGCTTCGGCTACTTCCAGACGGCGGATAGCACGTACACGGCGCTGACCGCTCAGCTCCTTCATTTCATGACGCAGCTGCTCTGTCAAAGCTTCCAGATCAATAGCTTCCAGCAGCTCTTTAATAGCCTGAGCGCCCATACCTACACGGATGCCTGCTTCAGGATATTTATCACGTTTTTCCATATACTCAGGCTCGGTCAGCAGCTGGCCTTTAACCAGGTCAGTGCCTTCACCGGGGTCAAGTACGATGAAGCTTGCAAAATACAAAACCTTTTCCAGGCTACGCGGAGAAATATCCAGAATCAAGCCCATACGGCTGGGGATACCCTTAAAGTACCAGATATGGGACACCGGCGCAGCCAGTTCGATGTGCCCCATACGGTCACGACGAACCTTGCTGCGGGTAACTTCAACGCCGCACTTGTCGCAGATAATACCCTTATAACGGATGCGTTTATATTTGCCGCAATGACATTCCCAATCCTTAGTAGGGCCAAAGATTCTTTCGCAGAACAGGCCATCCCGTTCCGGCTTTAGGGTTCTGTAATTGATGGTTTCGGGTTTTTTTACCTCGCCGTAGGACCAGGCTCTAATCTGGTCCGGAGAAGCCAAACCGATACGCATAGACACAAAATTATTTACGTCGATCAAGAATCATTCGCTCCCTTCTCTTACATATTAGTAGGATCATCTAAGTCACCATCGGGATTATCGGTAATAGTGAAATTACCCATATCGGCAATGATGTCCCCAGAATCACTATCATCCTCGGTAGCGTCATTATCAGCATAATCATCAACAGGCTTTTCAGGTGCGTTTTCAACAACCTGGCCATTGATGTCTAAATCAACCTCACGAGCGGTGGTTGCAATATCGTCATCCTCATCGTCGCGCAAGGAAACCTCTTCCTCGTCCTCGTTGAGAACCTTGATATCCAGACCGATGGACTGCAATTCCTTAACTAGTACCTTGAAGGATTCAGGAATACCCGGATCAGGTACATTTTCGCCCTTAACGATTGCTTCGTAGGTCTTAACACGGCCAACAACGTCATCGGACTTAACAGTCAGGATTTCCTGCAGGGTGTAAGCAGCGCCGTAAGCCTCCAGCGCCCACACTT